>Ga0208235_1000103_pt1 | contig 23235 bp, 45 predicted proteins | sample LakMenEpi22Oct12_FD_150727 | JGI IMG/M metagenome (GOLD analysis project Ga0208235, IMG submission 150727) | Freshwater microbial communities from Lake Mendota, WI - 22OCT2012 deep hole epilimnion (SPAdes) | ecosystem: Environmental > Aquatic > Freshwater > Lake > Epilimnion/Euphotic zone ... | reverse complement strand
GCCAGCTGGTCGGGGGTGGGCTGGATTGGGGTGGCGGTCATGGGCGTGGCAGAGAGTTTTCGTTGAGCTTGTGGTCGCCGCACCAGTCGTTGACGAACACAACTGGGTAGCCGTTCATCGTGGGGGCGTGCCGGCGGCAGCGGCCAACATCGACCGGGGGCAGAGTGATGTAGGGGCCTTCAATCTCCGGCCTGCTGTGATCCGGATACTTCGGCGCAAACCACATGCAGGTCTTGCACCGCATCTGCTCGGAGCGATGGACCCATGGATCAATCGGTGCGGGAACGGGATTCATTGGGGTGGTTCCTCAGTGGGTTGTTGCATGCCCTGAACGGTGGCCGCGGCGGTGGCCAGCTTCTGCGGATCCGCCACTGGCGATTGCAGCAGGGCCTGCTGCTGGGCGGCCTGCTGGGCAGCGGCCTGCTCCTCGGCGATCTGCTGCTGGGTCTTGATCAGCCCCACCGTGTCGATGCCCATGGCCGCCGCCAGCCGGCTGATCAGCTCGGTGGGCATCAGGTATTGCAGCGTGCCCTCAGGGGTGATCGTCTGTTGCAGGATCTGCATGAAGCGGGCGTGGCGCTCCAGGTCGTTGCCCCGGCCCACTGCCGCCAGGCCCACGCTCACCACCGGCTTGATCGAGTCATCCGGCAGCGGCGGCAGGCCGCCGGCCTTGGTGAGCAGGTGCAGCTTGCGGCTGATGTAGGGGTACTGGAACTCGGTCGTGAGGATCGAGTAGACGCTGCCCAGGCTGTTCTCGATCTGCTGGGCCTGCAGCCGCACCTCCTCGGCGGTGGTGCGCTCGCTGTCGCGGATGTCGCTCAGCATGAAGGCGGTCGCCAGCCGGGCCTGCACCCGCTGCAGCCGCTGCTCAGCCACGGCCAGGTCGCTGCCCTTGCCCACCTGCACGGCGGTGATGTCCTCCGGGTTGCCGGTGAGACAGGCGCCGTTGGCGGCCTCGTTGAACTGCTTGGCGGTGACGGCAGCGCCGGGCTTGGCCAGGAACTTCACCATGGCTGACACCAGCGCTCCCTCGGTCAGGGCCCGGGTGAGGGCGTTCGCGGTCTGCAGGTCCGCCATGCACGCGGCCTCGACATAGCCGGGGCTGTAGTCCTCGGCGTCGATGCGGAACATGCGCAGCGGGATCCACGGCGCCACGTCGCGGGGTGCGCGGCCCTCACTGCCCTCGATGCGGCGCCCCTTCAGCTCCTGATACCAGCGGCACTTGTCCTTCTCCCAGCGGATGTGGGTGTAGACCTTGACCATTCGCTCGTCGGGCTGCTCCTCCCGCCCGCCGCCGGGGAGATCCTCGTAGGCGGCATCCATCGGCTCGGCCTTGTCGAGGATCTCGCGGGCCGCCTCGGGCAGCTCATCCGCCGGGATCCGCTCGCAGGCGATTGCTTCGAGCGGCTTGCCCATCGGGTCGCGCCGCAGGACATAGCGGTAGAGGTTGAACACCTTGCACCCTTCCTCGGGCACATAGGCCATGCAGTTGCCGGCCACGATCAGGTGCAGCAGCGCCTCATGCAGCGCGGTGCGGTCGTTGCTGGTCTCGATGCTGCGCAGCACCGCCCGTTCCATCAGGCCCAGGGTCTTGTCGATCTGGGTCTTGATCTCAGCGATCCGCTCGGGGCCCATCCCCATTGCTGCGGCTTCCGCCTGCTGGCGGGCAAACTCCATGTCGTCGTGGACGAACCGGAAGAAGCTCTCGGTGGGCGGCAGCAGGGCCAGCAGCAGCCGGCTGGCGATGTTGTGGACGCCCCGCTGGCCGATGCCATCCCACGGGTGCTGGATCTCCTCCATCGACTGCGGTTGGGGTTCGCCATCAGATGGCAGCAGCCAGGGCAGCGTCAGCGCTCCAGCCTTCCGCCCACGGTCGATCCAGTGGTTCCTGGCGGGTTCGAGCTTTTTGTAGCGGGCTTCTGCTGTCATGCGCCGATGTTCAGGCCTGCGCCTGCGCGGCTCTGGCCATTGATGGTGAGGCTGGCGCGGCGGGGCGCGGGTGCCGTTGGCGCCGTTGCCGTGGTCAGCGCTGCACCGCTGTTGGCTTGCTGGCTCACATCGGTCATGTAGGTCTGGCTGGCAGCAGCTGCGTTGGCCTGCTGCTGTTCGGTGATGCGCTGCGCCTCAGCGGCTGCAGCAGCATCGGCCTCGGCCGCGGCGTCGATCTGCGCCTGGAGCTGCGCCTGGAAGTCCTGCTGCTGGGCTTTCATGTCCTGCTTGACCTCCTTCAGCTCAGCCTTCTGCTGCTTCATTTCCTGCCGGGTCGGCCCTTGCTGGACGACCTTGGGAGGCTGGGGGGATCCCATGCACATGATCAATACCCTCCGATGTTGAGGCCCGCTGACGCCGACGATCGGGGGCGGGGTTTGCGGTCGATGCGCAGGCTGCGTTTGCCCTCTGCGGGGTCCATGCCCTGGCGGCTGTCGCCAATCACGGGCGCCTTGGCAGTGGGCTCGGGTGGGGGTGTGCCGATCAATGCGGCCATGCGCTGCGCATCTGCAGCAGTCGCGTTGGCGGCTGCCTCCTGCGCGGCGAGCAGTTGGGTCTGCGCCGCTTGCTGGCCGGCCAGGGCCTGGTTGAGGGCGTCCTGCGCCATCAGCGTCTTGCCTTGCATCTTCATTTGCATCAGGCCGATCTGCCGATCAGCCATGCGGTCAAAGCGCTCGTAGTCGGGCACGGTGATCGTGGCCCGCGGCGGCGATGAACCCATGCACATCAACCCAGGCCCCCTTGCTGTTCGGCGTGCCAGCGCTTGATGCAGTCCACGACCGACTGCTCGCCGATCCAGTGGTCGATCTCCCGATGGCTCATTGAGCGATCAGGCTTTCGGCCAAAGGTGTCGTCCAGCCTGGCAATCAGTTCGTCGGAGACGAGTGGAAACACTGCATCCATGCAGACATCGCTACGTTACCGGCGGCTCCCACAAGCGGACAGTGTGGGTGCTGAGGTCGTATTCGCCTGGCCTGAGGATGCGTGCGCAGCGTGCCTGCTGGATGGCATAGCGCTCGTCATAGCCCTTCTTCTCAAACGCCCGCAGCGTGGCGGCCCACATGTCCAGTTCAGTCATGCAGCCGGCCAACGCCTTCTCTGCCGCCACCGGCCCATAGCCGGGGCAGCCGGGGTAGTTGTCGCTGGTGTCACCCACCAGGGCCTGGCTGTAGAAGGCCAGGTCCGCGTCGTATTCGGACACCTCGATGACCCGCCCGTTGCGCAGGTGGTAGCCGGGGATTGTGAGCAGGTCTTTGTCGTTCGAGGCGATCACGTCGCCTTCTTCGTAGAGGACGCCAAGCACGTCGTCTCCCTCGATGTCGGGCAGCTCGATCACCTCCCACCCGCGGGAAACAGCGGCATTGGCGACCCACTCCTTCAGCTTGCGGTAGCCGGCCGGCTTGCGGTGCTTCTTCCGGTTCGCCTTGTAGGCGGGCCACACCCCGTAGCGGAAGGACACGCCAGCGGAGAACACCAGCACCGGCCTGAGGCCGGGGAGGCTCTCCATGATCTCGGCGATCGAATCCTGGAACAGGGCCTGGGCATCACCATGACGGCAGACGTAGCTCCAGTCGTCCGGGGCCCACTCGGTTTCAAACTCGCACGCTGCAGCGGCGCGGAACAGGTACACCTCGGTGTCGATTAGGGCTTTCATTGCTCCGACCTCATGGAGGACAGCGAAGCGTCTATCAATTCCGCCGCCTGGCACACCTCATCGCCCAGTGCGTAGATCGCGGCAGCCGCCTGGCACACCTTATCGCCCAGTGCGTAGATCGCGGCAGTCAAGGCTGTGGTGTTGTAATCCACGGCCTGCGAGCGCACGCACTCCGCGACAATCGCCGGATTCTTCCCCGCAAACCCTGGGCCAAATTGATCGTCTACCATCTTGACGGCTACCTCCAAATAAAGTCGAACAGTGTCGCCGGCTTGAATCAGCGCCGATTCGTTGTCAATTGTTGGTCGTCTCATTTTCTATGGGGGAAACAGGAAAAGGCTGGATGTCGTGATTCGGCTATTCGACCACCTCCGCTTCACACCCAGGCCAGCGGTTTTTGCAGTACATGATCGCCTTGCCACGGGTTGGGGCAGGGATCGTGATGATCATCTGAGGATTGTCAGGCAGCTTGACCCGCAGCCGGTACAGCCTGGCCGACTCCTTGGGTTTGGGACGGCTGAGGCCGGGGCCGATCTTCGGCCTGGGGCCCTCAAATGCGTAGCGCTTTGGTTCGCTCCAGCCCATCATTTGTGCTCCGCAATCTCCAGCGCCCTGCGGCACCGGCGGCGTAAGTTCCGTGCCCAGGCGCACATCGTCAATAGTTTCATGGCTGGATTAAAGGGTTTTAGAATTAAGTGAATACTGTTCATTCGTGCTCCATCGCAAGGACATGCTCCAGCGCCTGCACATAGCCATTCCACCAGCGTTCGCTGTAGCTCTCCTTCTGTTGCGCGAGGCGCAGTTTCTCCAGTGCGTCTGCTTTCAGCCGAAGGACAGCTGATCGTTCGAGGTCGAGCCGGTCGTCTTGGTTGCTGGGCATGGCTGGATGTTGCGGGGGTCGTGGATGTTGATGGTCTGTTGATTGCTGCCGCGCACCAGCAGGACCATGCAGCTGCGGGTGCGGGTGGTGACCACCTGGCCGCTGCGCCATCCGCCTTGGTAGTGGACGCGCACCGGCTGGCCGACCTCGTACTCAGTGGGCCAGGTCAAAACCAGTCCCTCCTGCCCGCGCCTTGGGCGTAGGCGTCGAGATCGCGGTGGGTCTTGTCGAAGAACTGCGGGTGCTCGGTGATGAACCCAGGCGTGGGCAACACCGGCTCGCCCTTCCGGCTGGTGCGGTTGAACTGGTCGATCGACCAATAGCCCTGCAGCAGACCCTTTTCGAGGATCCCCTGCAGTGCGGCGCCGCTGATCAGGGGCTGCATGTCGCCTCCTCCTGCAGGGGAAGCGCGATTTGCCCGTTACTGGCCTCGATCCGGGCCAGCCGGGCTGCTTCGATCGCTTCCGGGGTGGCGACCAAATCAACCAGCTCGTCAAGGCCGACCTCGCGGCCACGCCACTGCCCAACCGTCTTGGTGGTGCCGTCATTGAGCTTCATCGGAAACTCGACGCGATAGGCCACGTAAGCCGTGTCTTCGATTGCCCCGGAGCTGCCCAATTCGTTCTCCTGGCGCAGGTCATCCAACTCTTGCGGCCCCAGCTCCTTCAGGAGCGTGCAACTCTTGCCGTCCGACTCAGCATCGAAGGAGCAAAAGCTGATCTGTGCCCGAGCGACATCCCGGGCAATTGCAGGCGATGGCGCCCGTACCAGCACTTGAGTCGTGGCCGACCATTCCTCGGTCACTTCGACCAAGAACACGTCGCCTTCCGTTGGTGTTGTGATGTTCATGCCGCTGCCACCTCCTTCACCTGCTGCAGGTAGGCCCGCCACTGTTCATCGGTGAGGCCCTGGGCCTCGTCAGCAGGCGGCAGCGCCGGCCGCTGGCTGCCCTGCACCAGTGCATAGGCCTGGGCATTGGCCGGGTCGGGCGCGGCATGGATGGAGACGGGCTGCTGGGGCAGCAGCGCCATCTGGGCCGGCTTGAACTGCACGAACTTGGGCAGGCCCTCCTTCGGGCCCCAGCTGCGATTCGCCAGTCCGCCCTCGGTCCGGTAGAGCGGCGCCATCAGCTCGGCCCAAACCGGGAAGCGGTGGAAGGCCTGGGGGTCGGTGGACTGGATCCACTTCTCCGCTGCCCACATCAGCTGCGGGTCGTTCACCTCGGGGAACTCAGCGGTGAAGCTGTGGAGCTTGAGCCGGCAGACATGGGGGCTCCACCGATCGGCCTCCTTGAGCCGCAGATGGCCGGCCACCATTTCGGCAACCGCCAGGAAGGTCTCGGGGGTCAGGCCGGCCATGGCTCCTCCAGCGCGGCGAGCATGGCGGGGTCCTTGGGCATGGGCCGGCGGCTGATCTGCGACAACCCGAGCGGCTTGTGGGCGCCCAGGTAGTCCTCCCTGAGAGCCATCCAGCCGTTCTCCACCCCAGCGGTGCAGAGCTCCAGCTGGCGGGCTGGCGGGAGCGCACCCACCCGGCTCGCGCTGGACAGCCAGGCGGCCTCGGTCCAGGTGGCCCGGCTGCCGTGCTTGCTGCGGCGGCTTTCGCGCCACCACTGCAGCAGCAGGGGGGCGGCGTCGGCGGTGATGCCGAAGCCATCGGGCACCTCCTCCGGCATGAACCGAGCAGCGCGGGCGACCTTGGCTGGCGCCTTGGCGGGTTGCTGGGGCTCCGGCACCACCCGCAGGGCAGGCGCATCGAGGTAGCCCTTGGCGCCTGGGTTGTTGACGCACACCCGCTCCATGGTGGGGAAGCGATGAGCGCATTTCATGCACCGCCGGTAACGCAGGTCGCCGTCCTCGCGGGGCCTGGTCTCCAACACGCGGGTCACGTCGTGGTCGCAGTTGGGGCAGTTCATCGAGTCACCTCCTGCGGGGCCCATTCGCCGCACCAGAAGTCAGGGCAGACAGCCGGCCACCAGCCCCATGCGGTCTTGTCGTCGTCGGAGTGCTTGAGGTCAGTCAGCCAGGGCGATTTACACCGGCAACTGAGCACGTCGTCGGCTCTTGTGGTGGCCCGGCTGTAGCGGCAGTTGCCGCACTCCTGCTCAGCCAGTGGTGGATAACCGTGATTGTTCATCCCAGATCACCTTGAGAAGAATGGATTGTTTTTTCTTGGGAGCCTGCTCCCATTCGGCTTCGAGCCTTTTCAGAATCGTCACCCGGTCATCGACCCAGAGGATGCCTTTGCCGGCATCCATCACCGCACCGCAGAGGTTGTCCAGATCGCTGGTCCCAGGTCCCCGGAACGTGAACTGCACAGCGAGCAGCTGACCTTTATCAAGCGGCGGGATTGTCCACCACTCGCCCAGGATGGCCCGGCATTGCTTCATCCAGTCCCGATACTTCTTGCTGTTGTAAGCATGGCCAGAGAAGCGGGGCCGCTCCTTGGGTTGGAGCGGCAGCGGCAGCTCAAAGTCAGCTGATCGCGTGCTCATCAGAAGGGGATCTCCTCCTCGTCCTGCTGCTGCTGCGCGGCCTGGCGCTGCAGCCGCTGGCTTGGCGTGAGCTGTTCATCGCCACCACTGAACGCATCGGCGGGGGTGTCCACCACGTAGCCGTTCTCCACCCCAAACGCATCGCTGGGATCGCGGGCTTCATACGGCACCAGGTCGAGCACCTGGACCGCTTCAAGGCTCAGGCTGATGCCCTTCTTGCCGAACTTGTCCTCCCAGCCGTAGCAGGAGAACGCCACCTTCACCTTGCTGCCGTTGCCGATCAGGGTGTCGGCCGGCCAGGGGTTCTTGTGGCTGTCGTAGACGGCCGGGGCCTGCAGCACCTTGCCCTTCTTGGTGGTCTCGTTCTTGCGGAAGCGGAACACCAGCACGCCGGTGTCCCTCCCCTCCTTGTCGGTTTGCTCCTTGAACGGCCAGGCGTTCTTGCTGGGCTTGGCGCCGTCGCCATTGATCCGGGTGAACTCGGCCTCAATGGTTTGCATCAGCCCCAGCACCTCCTTGCTGTTTTGAGGTCCGCCCCACTCGATCGACCACTGCCGAGGCTTGTCCTCCTCGAAGCGGTCCTCCTCAGGCTCAAACACCTTGGCCCAGTAGGCATCGCCCACGGGGGTCACGATCAGTTCACGCGCCATTTGTGCTGCATGGATGCAGAGTTGCTGCAGCAGCATGGCACCTAGGAGGCACCTAGGCAATACCCCTAGGAGAACAGATAGGGGTTCCCGCCGATCTCGCCCACCTCCAGCGTCCCCACCATCGGCGGCGCCGGCAGCCTTGCCCCAGCCGTGGCCTGGATTTCGGCCGTGATCTCAGCCAGCCAGTCCGGCCGGTAGAGCTCCCCGGTGCGCCACAGCAACGTGCTGTGCAGCCACTCGGCATCGCAGGGCGGCACCGCGAAGCAGTCGTGGTTGGGCAGCACCGTGCGGCCTTTGTCTGCACCATCGCAGACCATTGCCCACACCAAGGCAGCGTCAAAGCTGTGGATGAAGTTGGCGGTGATCGACCGGCCGGTCTCCACGGCGCTGAGCTTCCCCGGTGGTGGCGCATCGAGCAGGGTCTGCCAGCGGCGGGTGCCATGCAGCAGCGACTTGATGCCGCTGCTGGCGGTGAGCTCCTTGCCCAGCTGGATGGGCAGCCCCATCGGTGTTGTCCACCGCAGCGGCTGGTTCTTGGCACTGCAGCAGCGCACCACTGCCCGCAGCCAGGCCTGAAATGCCACTGCGCCAGCCAGCCGGGCGCCAACGGCCAGGCCGAACTTCCGCGCCAGGTAGCGGGCGGGTATCAGCCGCTCGCGCTCCAGCACCCCCAGCGACACGGTGCCCTCAGCGTCATCCAGCAGGGCCACCAGCTGCTCGGTCACCCCCAGCAGCTTCGCTCCGTAGACCGTGCTCATCACCGGCACCTTGGCCATGGCCCGGCTGATGCCACGCTCCAGCCACCAGCCCGCCAGCCGCTGCTCCTTGGCATCGCCGGCCTCCAGATCAGAGCGCAGCAGCAGCATCACCTCCTGGGCCAGCTCGGTGTAGAGGTCGTGGCGAGTGGTGCCGACCAGGTTGCAGGCCCGGGCCAGGCCTCGATCCCGCAGCAGGGCGCCGATGATCCCAGGGCCTGAGCTGGTCTGATCCAACCGCACCGGCTGATGGATGGGCTGGTTGGGGTCCTCGATCCACCGGTGCAGCGCCCGGCAGCAGGCCAGGAACTGCCACGGCTCCTTGGCATCACGCCACAGATGCACCCGCTCCAGGGGTTCCTCGGCCGCAGCCAGCATGCGCTCCATCTGATCCCTGCCGAACTGCAGCCGGTCGGCCCAGCTGCCCTTGATCCCCCAGTGGATCGCCGCTGCCTTGAGGATCCAGTCGGCGGCCCGGTCGTCGCAGGGCCTGGCGTTGGCGATCAGCACCTGAGCCTTTTCGTGGTCGGGGCCCTGGTGGGTGGTGAGCCGGTTCGCGGTGTAGACCCGGCCCCGGATGTCCATGCACCAGCTGAACCAGAGCGGCTCGCCGGCCAGCTGCTCGGCCTGGCGGATGGATCCCTCGATGCGGCTGCGGGCTTCCCGGCCCTCGATCCGGTCGCGGTGGAAAGCCTGCTCCTGCTGATGCCAGCGGGCCATGGCCTCCTTGCCCACCAGCTCAACCGGCTTGGGCGGGGCCTCGGCCGGATCGCGCAGCAGCGGGAACAGGCCGCGCAGGTTGGCGTCCCAGGCGATCCGCTGGTTCCCCACCATCCATGGATCCAGCATCAGCCCCTGGTCCTGGAGGGTGTTCACCACCTTCAGCGCCGGCTGCAGGGCCTGGGTGGTCAGGTAGTCGATCGGATGCCCCTTGCGGCTGCGCACCAGCGGCTCGGTGTTGCTCAGGTGCCCGCCGCCCGTCATCCCCTCCCACGGCCTGGGCGGGGTGAGCATGGGCAGCTTGCGAGCCTTGGCGGGTGTCGGCGGGTGGGCGGCGATGATCTCGGCCACCACGGGCGCCGGCTCAAGCTGCAGGCCGCGGCGCCCTGGCTTGGTCGTCGTTCGCAGTAGCTCGGTTTCGGTGGTGATGATCTCCAGCAGGAAGGCACCCACCTGGAAGCGATCGGCGGCACACCAGGGCTCCAGCTGGATGCGCAGCTGCTCCAGCCGCGCCTTCGATGTCAGCCCCTTGCCGTGGCGGCGCCGAGCGATGCGGAGCAGGTCCTGGCCGCGGTCCTCGATCGGGAGCGCCCTGATCTCTGCCTCGATCGCTGCACCGATGGCAGACGCCATGGCCCGGTGGCTGGTGGGCTTGCTGATCCGATCGAGCACCACCCCCAGGGCGACCGCAGCGATGGAGCGGGGCCCCTTGTCGCCCAACTGGAACAGGAGCCACATGCCGGCGTGATACGGGCCGGCCACCTCGTCGCGGTTCAGCGCCTTGCCCAGCTTGTGCTCCAGCGCCAGCGCCACACGCTCGCCGTGGGCCTGGAACAGGGCCCGCCCGTATTCGGTGGCGCTCTCCTTCTCCTGCTGCTTGAGCTTGGCCCGGGCGATCCGTGAGCTGTTGGTGGCGGCCTCCTGGGCTGCCGTTTCCAGATGCCGCTGGCGGTCCTCCGAGGGTGTGTAGGAATTGCCGGATGCAGACAAGGTGCAGCATCTGTAGCGGGATGCACTTATTACACCCCACCCCCGCAGAGTTGATCAGTGGGCCCCTGGCTGCAGTTCAGGCCAGACATCTGCAGGGTTGCAGAACTGGAAAACGGATTATGAGTCCGCTGCTTTCACCAGATAGCTAGACCCCCGGCCAGTTGTGGCAAGGCTTCTCGGGAAATGAGAAGGGTGCGGAGGATGCAGAAACCTGCACCCAACCGCACCCAGTTTGCATCCTTCCGTGATCCGGTGGATACATCCACAGTCAGCCTTCAAGCGCTGCTACGCAGGACGCCAGGGCGTCGGTGTGCAGGTGGAGGTAGCGCTGCACGCTCTGGAGGGAGGTCCAGCCGCCGAAGGCCATCAGCTGGTGGAGCGGGATCCCCTTGGTCGCCAGCTTGCTCGCGCAGGTGTGGCGGGTGCAGTGGATCGTGAGGGCCGGGTCGGTGATGCCCAATCCCTCCTTGGCGCACTCAAACAACCACTTGAACTGCCGGTAGCTGTAGGGGTAGACCCGATGGCCCGGCACGGCTGGCAGGTGGGGCAGCAGGGCATCAAGGGCCCGGCGGGTGAGCGGCACGCTGCGGGCGCGGTTGGCCTTCGTCTCCCAGAAGGTGACGCGGGCCCGATCCACATCCACATCAGCCCCACGCAGGCGCTCGGCTTCGCCCCACCTGCAGCAGGTCTCCAGCATGAACACGAAAAGGTCGGCCGCGGCGGGTTGGCCTGCGGCATGGAACCGATCGCAGAACGCTGCGATCTCAGCATCCGAAAAGATGCGGTCCTTGGTGTTGCGGTTGGTCAGCTGCCGGGGCAGGGGAGGGATGGCAGCCAGGTGCCCATGGAGCACGGCATCACCGAACATGGCCCGCAGGCAGGACACCTTGGCGTTGACGGTGCCGGGGCGGTTGCCGCCACGGAGCAGCAGCTGCCGCCACTCCTCCACGGCCGGGGCGGTGATGCCGCCCAGCTGGGTGAGCGGGCCGAAGTGATCCACGGCGGCCTGGCTGTAGATGGCAGCGGTCCGCTCGAAGGCCTTGCCAGCCCAGCGGATCCGCAGCGAGAGGGCCCGGGCGTCGGTGATGGTGATGCCCTGGGGTTCACCCGTGCCACGGGCTACCAGGAGCTCCAGCAGCTGGCGCTTGGCCTCGATGGCTTCGGCCTTGGTCCTGCGCTTGGCAGTGCGGCGGGTGCCGCCGATGGTGACATCGGCAATCCAGCCGTCCGCCGTGCGGCGAACTGATCCGGTCATGGTGGTTCCTTTGGTGGTGGTGGTGGTGGTGTGATCAGATCCGCTGCAGCTGCTGGAGCAGCAGCCGGCCCTTGGGGCTCAGTCGAACCAGGAAGCGGCGCCCCTCCTCGGGGTCGCGTTCCACGGTGAGCAGCCGATAGCCGCGGTCGCCGTGGCGGTTGCGATCGCTGAGGGCTGCGACCGATCGGGACACGCTGGAGTTGGTCAGGTTGAGGGCCTGCTCCAGGTGCTCGAAGGTGGCCGGCTCATCGAGGGCAACCTCAAGAAACAGGCGTGCATGGTGCAGCGGGAAACGGGTGGGGTCCTGGGTGGCAAAAGTGCCTAAAGCCAGGGCCAGTGAAGCGAGATCCATGGTCCTAGGTGATACCTATTCCCTGGAGTTTGGCACCGCTGCAGAGCAATCCGACAACGGCCGCCGTGGCGTTCTAGCCACAACGACCACTCCAGCCAGCGCCCTGTGATAGGGAGCGCCACGGTGGCGAGCAGGCGCACTCTCATGCCTCAAATAGTCCAAATGTACTGGTAATCAGTTCTCTCCCGTCTGGGGTGAGTTCCAGCCGAAACCCGGTCCGGTCCGGGTGTTTCGACCGCTGCACCAGCCCCAGCCGGGACCGGGCCCGCCCCTTCCCGATCCGGCCGCGGCCGATCAGGTGGGCCACGTTCCGGTTAGCGGTTTGGCGCACGACACCCATGCGCCGGCATAGCTCAGCGCTGCAGTCTGCACCTGTTGCGATGTGCAAAAGCGTCTCAACTGCACTGGCACTGATGGCCTGATGGTGGTGTCTGATGCCGCGCAGCATGGCTGCCACGTCTGCAGGGGTGGCGGTCATTCCGGCACCCCGTGACAGAGTTTCAGCAGCTCACACGTCAGTGGGGCGCTGCAATCGCCTCGCCGCCATTCCGGCGCCTCGGCGTCCATCAGGTCGCAGAGCTCGTCCCAGGCATCGACAATCCGGGCCCACACCGGAGAGCAGGTCGCCATCCTGTCCAGGCCAAGCCCGATCCGCGGCACTTGTTCCACCAGCAGCCGACAGCGACGAAAGTCGCCCGGGTCAAGTGGGTGGGCGGTGCCGCAGCCGCCATGGCCGGCGATGTGGCCCACCATGGCCATGCTGCTTAGCCCGCGCTCGCCTTGGATCAGCCAGCGCATCAGCTCGGCGCTCATCGCTTCCCCCAGATCAGCCAGACCGCACAGAAGCCCAGCAGGGCCAGCCAGGCCAAGGGCAGCACCAGGGGCCAGCCGGCGAGGATGACCACGAACAGCAGCGGCACGCGCAGCGGCGTGACGAATCGCAGTAGGCGCCTCATCGGATCGCCTCCACCTTGGAGAGGGCGGCCCGGGCGGTCTCCAGCTGGTCCTCAGTGTCCGCCCAGCTGGAGTCGCCAGGCGGCAGGCATTGGATCTGGACAGCGAGCAAATCGGCAAGCGCTGTGACCCTTGGACGGAGCAGGGCAGCCAGCAGGGCCGCCTCTGTGGTGTTGATGGTGTGCATGGTTGGGGTTGTGGTGGTGTGCTGGTGAACCCAGCAGGGAGGGCCGCAGCCCTCCGGGATGGGATCAGTAGCCGTCCGCACAGGGCAACAGGTCGCAATCGTCTATTTCGTCAACCGTCAACCCTCTTTGCCTGAACCATTCCGGCTCGGTGCCAAATACTGATTCAGGTGTAACCCCTGGGATCGCGTGTGATTTCAGAAGGATTCTTCTTGAGTCAAACATTGGCGCGGGATCATCTGGGAGGCGCGTAAAAGTGTGGACGTAGCCCTCTGCGTCCTTCCATGTGAAGGTTTCGCCAACCTTTACCGGGTTTTTCATTGATCAGGCCTCCTCGATCGCTTCGGGGGCGATCAGATCGGCGGCCTTCTTGGCAGCCCCCAGGGCCTTGAGCACGGCTCGCGGGTCCTCGCTCAGGATCTGACACCAGCCGTTTAGGTAGCTGGCGTGATCCTGCAGCTCTGAGCCGATCTGCAGCCGGCGGCAGAGGATCGCGCTGCCCATCTCGGCAATGAGCTCCTCCCGGGCGTAGGAGGGTGTGCCGAACTTGCCCGACAGGTCGCGCGCCAGCCGGTCCTTATGGCCGGTGCTGTGGATCGCTTCATGGGCCCAGGTCGCGGCGAAGTGCTCGCGGCTGTCGAACGCTCGCGGCTCGGGCAGGGAGATCCGATCCAGGGCCGGGCTGTAGCAGGCCAGGGCGCCCCCGGTGCGGGCCTCCACGGGCCAGGCCTCCAACACGTCCTCGGCGTGCGCCAGACGCTCCGGCTCGGGCCGGCTCTCAATGTTGCCGGTCGCCTCGTCGATGCGGCGGGCCAGGGCCGCGGCGCTGTCCTCGTCAACGCCCACCAGGTCGGCGGCATTGAACACGGGCACCAGCTTATAGACGATGAAGTTTTTGTCCCTGCTGCTGATCTCGCCGGGCTCCTTGTCGGGGTCCTCGAACTTGACGGGCCGCGGCTGGGCGATGCGGGCCGCTTTGCTGCCCTTGGCAGGGTGCCAGCCGTTGGCCTTGGCCTGGCCTGCTCCCATCCACAGGGGCAGCGCGTTGCCCCGGCTGAGGTTGCCAACCTCCAACAGCAGGGGATTGCCCCCGCGGTACTGGTGGCCGGTCAAGAGGTTGCGGTGCTCGCCGTTGTGCCCGACCCAGGGCCGGCGCCATGGGTTGATGCCCTGCTCCATCAGGGCGATCAGATCGGCGGCCAATTTCTCCTCTGGGCTGGGCCCGTCGTACTTGCGGGCCTTGGGCTTGGTCTTGGTTGCGGTCTTGGTCATTGGGGGTGGTGGTGGTGGTGGTGTGCTGCTGAGGGCAGCAGGGAGAGGGCTGGCGCCCCCTCCGGGCTGTCGTCAGGTCAGGCCTCCAGCCCCGCGGCTGCCAGCTAGTGGTATCTGGCGAGCCGTGGCGCTTCAGGCTGCGGCGACTTCCAGGAATCCAGCGGCGGGGCTGGCGTCCTTTCGAGCGATGGCGCCGGCCGCGTTCATTTCGATCAGCAACAAGCGCACCTCATCGGTTAGCGCTCTGCGTGTGGCGCGGCCGCCGGCTACCTCTCGCCGGAAGCGGCGGCACCCCATGAGATCGCAGGACCAGGCGCCGCCGTTTGCGTCCCTGCCTTCGTAGGCGGAAACGTAGGCGGGTTTGCCGTTGGGCTTGTGGGAAGTGACGCGCCAGACCATGCCGGGTGTGGTGCTGGCAATGTGAAGCGGGTGAATCTGGGCCATTGTTTCGAGTGGTTTGGTGGTGGTGTTGCTGCTGAGGGCAGCAGGGAGAGGGCTGGCGCCCCCTCCGGGCTGTCGTCACGCCGGCACCAGTCGGCCGGCTTCCTTCCGCCACTTGCGGCGGCTGCTGCCCCGCTTGATCGGTGCGGAGCGGTGGCCGCGGCCGAGAATCCAGCCGGTGCCGTGGCAGCCGAAACAGGCGCCGCCCTGGATGTGCGAGAACTCCGGTTTGTGGCCGGTGCCGTTGCATCCCCAGGGGCACGGGTAGGCGTTGTCATCCCCGGGCCATGGGTTGGGCGCCAGTGGTCGCCACCAGTCCGGGCGGCCATCGGCGCAGCTGCGCCAGATCGGACAGTCGGTGGTGCCTTTCATCGGTCGCCCTCCCACCAGATGGTCGGGCTCCAGATCGGGTCCGGCTGGCGTGCGTTGGTGCGTTGCTGCCAGGCCTTGAACTCCTGGAGCTCGGGCAGGTGTGGGCAGCCGGCAGGGCATGCCGTCTCCCCGCAATACAGGGAGCGGCACCACTGCGGATAGGTGCGGGTCATCGGGCCCCCTCCGGCTGGCAGGGCTCGATCGTGTAGCCGGTGCCGTCGGACGGCAGGGCCAGCAGCCGGGCGCGGGCCTGGATTGCCTCGTAGTAGGTGGCGAAGTGGCGCCAGTCGCTGCCCCAGGTCGGGTGGTAGCTGACCAGCCGCCAGCGTTGTGGCGTGGTGTGGGTCATCGGTCGGCCTCGGTGGTGGTGGTGGTGGTGTGGTCGTTGAACAGCGGGCCCAGGGCGCCGCCATCGAGGGCCAGCCAGCCCTGCTGAGGGCCGGCAAGCTCAAGCTCTGGCGGGCTGTAGTCGCGGGGTTGTGCGGCGGGGACCGCTAGGGCCCCCTGCCGGTATCGGTGGCGTTTCATCGCTTGTGCTCGATCGGCGGCAAACAAACCGCTTCGGTCAGGTCGTACCGGGCATCGTTGAGGCTTGAGGCCTTCCAGATGAACGGTTCGCAAGCCGGGCCGTCGGCGTTTCCGGCCGGTAGCCAGCCTTCAACCCAGAACGGATAGGAGCGATCTGCAGGGTCCGGCTTGATGGTCAAAACGTGCCAGTCCGGCTCGTAGCCCCTCCATCCGCCCTCAGGGTCTGGGCGGCTGCCCCATCGGGCCTTCACGGTGTGAACAGGCAGCGCTTGCGGGTTGTTGCGGTCGTCAAATCTCATGGGTCTGCGGTCGGTGGTGGTGGTGGTGTTCAGATCAGGCCGCGGCCAGAAGCCGGCGGGCTGTGGTCCGGCTGCAGCCCAGCCGGTCGGCGATCGCCTGCTGAGTCATCCCGTAGGACCGCCAGCGGCGGGCCCGTTGCTGCCGGCTCTCGGTGGCCCAGAACAGAACGATCAGGGGCAGCAGGAGCAGGGCGAGCACCAGGGCGGCAAGTGTCGTGGTCATCGGTCGGTGGTGGTGGTGGTGGTGTGCTGCTGAGGGCAGCAGGGAGGGAGCACCAGGCCCCCTCCGGGCTGTCGTCAGTGGCTGGCGTGCTGCCAGTGGTGCGGCGTTGCTGGCCGGGCCGTCCCGGGCAGCTCTGGCACTGGTGGCACCAGGGCGGCGGCTGCCATGCCCAGCGCCGCCAGCACCAGACCGGCGGCTGTGCTGCGGGTCATCGTTGCCCCCATGAGCCGTAGCCGGCCCAGTTCAGGAGCACCACTCCCACAGCTGCAGAGCTGACTAGGTGCGTATGCATCGCCAGCAGCTGGGCCGCCTCTGTCGGCCGCGCCAGCCAGTAGAGCTCCACTGCGGCGGCAATGCACGGGTGCGCACGCCCCGCCACAGCTGCAGCGGACAGGCAGAACGCCAGCCGCTGCTCAAGGTCGCCAGCACCCAGGGCGGGCGCCGGCGCGGTCGTCGTGGTCATCGGTTGTCGAGGTTCGGTGGTGGTGGTCTGCATTGCTGCAGACATTCACCAGTGTGGGTCCTGTGGTGCGTGGTTGTGTCGTTAGCGAGGGGAGGGCGTGCCTACCTGTAACAACTCGTAACAGTGAGAATAGGAATGTGAACCATTCTCAAAAAAGAGAGGACCAGTTGCCCCAGCTGCCCGCCCTCACCCCACCAGCCCAGCGCAGCGGATCACGCATCCGCAGCAGTGGCCCGCCAGCACTGGCCGGGCAGGCCCCAGGGTGCGCAGCGGCTGCACCAGGGGCAGGCAGGCGGCACCAGGGCGGCCAGCGGCAGCCCCAGGGGAGCAGAGCGACCCCCCATAGGGGGGAAGCGGCTGCGCCTCGCGTGGGGGACACCACCAGATCACGCGACCCCAAAACGGGACCTCAGCGGATGACGCGGGATCTGCAGGGACCAGCCCGGGTGTGTGGGGTGTGATCTGCAGGGGTGCAGGGCGGGTGGGCCACCCCACCGGAGGGCGGGCGTGGGTAGCGAGGGAGTTGTGGTCGTGGCAGGGTGGTAGCCCGGCTGGAGGTGGGGTGGGGAGGCAACGTGGTGGCAGTGGTCCCCTGTCCTTCTTTCCCCCCGGCTGTGAATCTGCTTTGGGTCTCCAGTAAGAGATCAGAGTGCGTTTCGGGTGAGCCTGTGGGGGATTGGGCGGCAAACGTGCTAGATACAGACTGCCTTGTTTTTGGCAAGGGTGAATCCCTTGGCACCACTGGGCTGAACATTTGTACCACCTGCCCAATTCTCTTTTCCCTAGGGGGCCCCTAGGCATCACCTATTCGGCAGGAGTACGCCATCGCAGCTATTTCAATTCTTCTGCCCGCCTAAAATGAGACCCAGAGAGGATGGTTCCGAGAACTTCGTCATGCTGTTCACCGACGAGCTGGCTTCCTGTGCCATCGGTGCCATGGCCGACAAGCGCCTGCTGCCCCGCGACCTGGCTGTCCTGACTGGCCTGATCGCCAACGTCAACTGGCGCAGCGGTCGGGTCAACGTGACCCAGCGGGCCCTGGCCCAGCAGATGAACATCCTTGAGTCGAACTGCTGCACCTCCATCAAGCGCCTGCGGCAGGAGAAGCTGATCGCTCGCGCTGTGGACAAGACCTCCGGCCACACCTACTTCCTGATCAACCCCCGGCTGGCATCAGTGGGCAGCACGCAACGCCGCGGCCACCTGTTCCAGCAGTTCGATGAGGCCATAGCGATCCCCAAGGAGCCGGAGTAACCTGCAGCTGTCCTGCACTGGTGCAGCCGTGTCCCAGGCCCGCTCGATGAATGTCTGGCTGGACAGCTGCAAGCGCAGAGAGATCGGCCTGTTCTCCGGCTCGGTGGTGCCGCTGTGGCGGGTCTGGGAGCGGATCGTGGACCTGAACATCACCACCCACCTGTCCCCGATCGTTGATCAACTGAACGCCCGCATCACGGCGTTGAACGCACTGACCAAGGCGGCATTGGCAACACTGCTGCAGAGCACCTGGGGCGAGACCGTTGACCCCGACAACTTCACCAAGAACCTGCTGGTCGAGAAAGTGCTGGCCTACGAAGGGATCTGGGTGGAGCTCGGCTACGGCACTTGAGCTACCCTGAGATGACCTTCTGGGGTGGTTCCTGGGAGCCCGCCGAATCCGATGCCGCAGCGAAAGCTCGGAGGGCGTTTCGGTGGTGGTGTGAGGGCCCCTCTGTTTCGGCAGGGGGGCTCTCTGCATGAGCGTCTACCCCATCCCCCCTGAACTGGGCATCGGCCGGTTCGCCTACTTCTTCTGCTACATCCTCCGCGAGCTGGGCCTGGCGGATGAACCCACCAAGCAGCAGCTGCGCATCTGCGACTGGGATGAGGTGGGCCCCAACCGCACGGTGACGGTGGGCTTCCGTGGCATCGCCAAATCCACCATCAGCGGTGCCCGGGCATTGCACCGCCTGCGGATCGACCCGGAAGGGGAGAAGATCCTGATCCCTGGCGCGACCGAAACGAAGGCTGAGGAGATCACCACCTTCATGGCCCGCTGCATCCGGGAGATTGACCTGCTGCAGTGCCTCCAGCCCAGGGAGAACCAGCGGCAGTCCGTCCTGGCGTTCGACGTGGGCCCGGCGATCATCGGCGGCGACGGTGCGCCATCGGTGCGGGCGTGCGGGATCCTCAGCCCCTCGCTGACCGGCAAGCGGGCCACGATGATCATCCCGGACGACATCGAGACCCTCACCAACTCGATCACCCCGCTGAAGCAGGAGCGGCTGTGGGCGGCCACCACCGAGTTCGAGTCGATCCTGTTGCCGGATGCCGGGCAGCCGCTGCCCCGGCAGATCAGCTTCCGCGGCACGCCGCACCTGGAAACCTCCATGTACTGGCGACTGGTGCGCGAGCGCGGGTACAAGATGCGGATGTGGCCGGCCCGCTACCCCAAGCCGGACACCTTCGATGTCTACGACGGCTGCCTCGATCCGCTCATGGTGGAGGAGATCGAGAGCAATCCGCAGCTGGTGGGCGGCCCAACCGATCCGGAACGGTTTGATGACGAGGAGCTGATCCAGCGGGAGACCGGCAGCACCAAGGCCAGCTGGCAGTTGCAGTACATGCTCAACTGCCGGCTGAGCACCCTCGACAAGTTCCCCATCCGCCTGGGCGACCTGATCGTGATGCCGCTGGATGGCAAGGCGCTGCCGGAGGTGATCAGCTGGGCATCCGGCGCAGAGCAGCGGATCAACGAGCTGCCTTGCGTGGGCCTGGGTGCCGACCGCTACTACCACCGGCCGATGATGGTGCAGGGCTGGCTGCCCAGGTCGGAGAAGTGGCGCAGCGTGCTGGCGATCGACCCCTCTGGCCGCGGCAGCGACGAGCTGGCCTGGGCGGTGGTGGCCGAGCTCAGCGGCAACCTGTTCGTGCTCGAGAGCGGCGGCACCACCCGGGGGTATGAGGACGATGTGCTGGAGCTGCTGGCGAACGTGGCCAAGCGCTGGCAGGTCAATGCCGTCATCCCTGAGCCCAACTTCGGCGATGGCATGTTCAGCAAGATCCTGCAGCCGGTGATGCAGCGCATCTACCCCTGCTCGATCGAGGAGGCCCCGCGGTCAGCTGGGCAGAAGGAGCGGCGGATCATCGACGTGCTCGCCCCCCTGGTGCAGCAGCACCGGCTGGTGGTGAACACCGAGCTGATCCAGAAGGACTGGGAAGGCGCCGAGCGTGACCCGGACAACGGCCACCCGCGCTCGCTCATGTACCAGATGAGCCGGATCACCACCGACCGGGGCAGCCTGCTGTTCTATGACCGGATCGACGCCCTGGCGATCGCTGCAGCCCACTTCGTGGAGGCCGCGGCCCAGGACCAGCAGCGGGTGGCCGCACGCCGCCAAGAGGAGCTGGTAGAGGCCTCCCTGGCGGCCTGGTTCGATGAGACCGGCGCCAAGCTCGATGCGCTGGCCCTGGGCATCATCCCGAATGCCAGCGGGGCCATGGGTGGCGTCAGGCGGTAGCCGGCGGCGCCGGGCGGATCGGCACCACCTTGGCCTTCTCCTCCAGCGATCCGAAGGTGTGGAGCTTGGCCGCCATCCTGGCCATCGCCTCGGTGGCAGTGCCCTCGATCGGTGCGGCGCTGATGTTGTTCTGCTTCATCAGCTGCGCAAACAACCGCAGGTCGCCATCGCCTGCGTCACCGTTTTCGATCTTCTCGACCAGCTGCCCGACCAGGGCCTTGTGCCCTTGGTCGTAGAGCTCTCGCAGGTTGGTGTCAGCCACGGTTGCATGGGTGCAGAGTTCTGGTCCCATGATGCCCGCCACCAACAGGCCGCTCACCGACGAGCGGTGGCTGGATTTCTGGAGGCATTACAAGGGGTTGCCGCATCAGAAGGCTGCGGTGCTGAAGCTGGCGCGGCACATCCGGCAGATGGATCACGGTCTGCTGCATGACAGCGCCGAATGGGTCGAGGACTTCAGGACGCAGCCGGACAGCTGGGCGACGATTCGCGAGCTGGCCGCCAAGGCCGGCGCCAAGCACTTCGACCTGGTGGCAGCGCAGTGGGCGCTTGAGTCGGACTGGGGCACCGTGATGAGCGGTCGCAACAACCCCTTTGGACTGAAGGGCAAAGGCAGGGTCAAACCCACCACAGAGGTGATCAATGGCGCCGAAGTCCCCGTTGACGACGAGTTCAAGGACTTCGCCTCGATCAAGGCTGCCGTCGAACACCTGGTCAGCCGCTGGTACAAGGACTTCACGGCCCCCGGCGGCAAGGAGTATCAGGGCGTGAACCGCGCCGCCAGCCGCGACGAGGCGGCACGGCTGCTTGTGAAGGAGGGCTACGCCACCGATCCCGACTACGCCAAGAAGCTGATCAAGCTGATGGACGACAACGCCCCGGCGCGGCCGGCCGCGGCCGGCGGCCTGGACCCCCGGGGCAGCGAGGAGGCCGGGCTGGTGGGGCCCAAGATGAAGGCGCCGGTGAAGCCAGGCGACAGCTACTTGCTGGTGAACGACCGCGACCAGGACATGGAGGCCTACGACCACACCGGCGAGCTGCTGTGGAAGATCCCGTGCCTGGCGCGAGGCCAGGGGGCCGACAACGAGTGGCGGAAGCGCAACACGGACACCCCGCCGGGCCTCTACAAGATCGGCAAGGTCTACGCCGATTACGAGCAGAACCCCAAGCCGCCGCAGTCGGACACGGCCGAGTCCTACGGGTGGTACTCCTTCGACATGGAGGACCTGGAAGGGCAGGAGTCCAGCAACGGCCGGAGCGGCATCATGCTGCACGGCGGCGGGACTGCCTGCGGCTGGCCGGGCGCCTGGGCGCCAAGGCAGGTCCTACATCCCACCCTGGGATGCGTGCGCATCCACAACATCGACCTGCGGGACAAGGTGCTGCCCCTGGTCCGCAAGGGGACCGTCTACATCGGGGTGTTTCAGGAGCGCTGAATGGCCGCCCGGCAGCACGCCGCCCAGCAGGCGGTCCAGCCAGCGGTAAGGCGAGCGGCCGGCCCACACTGCGGCCGGCTCGATGAAAGCCTTGAGGGCGATCAGCTGCAGCGCAGCACCCAGCCAGCGGCCCAGCAGGCCGCCCACCACGATGTCTGTAACGATGCGGGCGTCGTCAGTCACGGCTGTTGCTGTCGCCGGTGAATCGGCCGCGGCTGTCGCGGCGCCTGGGGCGGTTGTGGCGGCCTGCTGGTTCCCGGCGCTGGAGCTCATACGGGAACAACTCGCTGGCCATGTGCAGTAGCAGCTGGAGGAGTGAGTTGTCCTTGAGCTTGCTCATGCCGATCAGCTCGCTGATGGCGAACAGCGCGAAGCCCAGCAGCGCTTCCTGCTCGATGGTCATGGGTCGTGCTCCAGTCTGCGGATGCGGTCCTCGTGATCACCGAGCATTTGCTGCATGTTCGCCAGGATGGTGGCAATGCGAGCGTCATGGGCGCCCACGCTTTTGGCAATAGCCCACAGCCCCTTGACCCCGCTCCAAAGGCCTCCAACGGCCGCCAGTCCGAGCCCGCCAAGGGCTATGGCTGATCCCGGGTCCACTGGCGCTGCGCTGCATGGCTGCAGAGTAGCCAACAGGGCCCAGACAGGCAAAGCCGGGCCCATTGACGCGGCGCCTGGCGGGCTGCCATGGGCTCAGGCTAGAAAGGCTGCGTGCGGTCAAACGCCACGGTGTACACCGGCAGCGCAATCAGCAGCGCAGCCCACAGCGGCAGGCCGATGGCGGCGGCCAGGGCCGGGATCAGCGGAGTGGTGAGCAGGAGTAAGAGGGTGGTCATCGAGGCCGAGGGACACTACGGGGCGTTCAGGCCGTCGATGAATCGCTGCGGCAGGTCGTAGCCGCTGGCCATGCTGATCAGGTGTTGCTGCAGGTCGGCGGGAATCATCTCGGCGGCCAGGCCCAGCCCCCACGCCTCTAGAAATGTGCGCACGTCACCTTGTGCGGCTTGACCGAGGCCCACTCCGATCATCAGGTGCAGCACGGGGGCAGCCTGAGCGATGGCGGCGACGAACTGGTTGATCGCTGGATCAGCAGCAAGCGCAGCGCCAAACTCCAGCCACCTGGCGGCCGTGGCGCCATTGATGCCGAAATACGATTCGGCCTCTGATTGGCTGTTGAACCAGAACCAGCCGTTAATAGGGAATGTGATTGTTAGGTGATTCTCGGCCAGCAGGGTGTAGTTGGGTGCATACACGCTGGTCGCCGCGTAGCTGAGCAGCTCGCGGTCGAACTTGTAAAAGCCAGGATTTATGGTCATGCCGTCACCGTCCATCCTTTGGCCGTGGCAATGGTTGGGTTGTAGCCAGCCTCATTGATGCCGTAGTTTCCCGTGACCGTGATGATCTGGCCAATGACAGTAGGCAGCCCGGTGAATATCTCGTTGAGTGCGACAGCGGATAAGCGTTGACTGGCGACGGAGAATGTAAATCGCTGCCCAGTGGCTTGAATACGGGCGAGACCGCCAGCGATGTAGATGTTGGCGAAATTAGCCGATGACGATACGCCTGATGTGTCCATCGGCGGTATCGTTTGCAGGCTGGAGCAGTTCTGGAACATGCCGCTCATGATCGTTACTGCTGCAACGCTTCCAGGGAATGGCGGTATCGTTTGCAGGCTGAGGCAGCCAAAGAACATGCTGCTCATGGTCGTTACTGCTGCAACGCTGCCCGGGAATGGCGGTATCGTTTGCAGGCTGGTGCAGCCCTGAAACATGCTGCTCATGGTCGTTACTGCTGCAACGCTTCCAGGGAATGGCGGTATCGTTTGC
>Ga0208235_1000101_pt1 | contig 23560 bp, 24 predicted proteins | sample LakMenEpi22Oct12_FD_150727 | JGI IMG/M metagenome (GOLD analysis project Ga0208235, IMG submission 150727) | Freshwater microbial communities from Lake Mendota, WI - 22OCT2012 deep hole epilimnion (SPAdes) | ecosystem: Environmental > Aquatic > Freshwater > Lake > Epilimnion/Euphotic zone ... | reverse complement strand
GATTGACGAAGCAGGCGCAGCCAAAATGGCTCGTATGGGATACGCATACGACCGTGCACGAGTCGGTGCTCGTGGTGTTCTGAATCCTGAACGCAAACAGCAAATGCGTGATGCGTACTACAAGCAGCGTGAAAAGGTGGAAGCCAACAAAGCCAAGCGAGTTGCAGCAGGAACTTTTGACAAAGCGCGTGAACTAGAAGCCCTCCACAAGAAGTACGAAATTCGTCGTGCCAAAAATGCTGTAAATGAAGAGATTGAGCAGATTGACGAGTTGAGCAAGGCAACCAAAGACGCATATGTTGCCAAGCGTGGTTCGCAACTGTCGTCCATGTTGAGCGGACACACCCGTGGCAAGCAACTCACAGGCAAGCAGCAAGCCAATGCCGTGAAGGGCATCAAGCAGGCTATGGGCGGGAGCAAAGATAAATCCAAACTCCCCAAACTACTGCCAAGAATGGCTACATTTGCATTTGGAGAAGAACTAGTCGGCGGTCAGAAGAAGTTAGATGTGAACAAGAACAAGCGTCTTGATGCACAGGACTTCAAAATGCTCCGTGCGAAGAAGAAGGCTATGAGCGAAGCCAAGAAGCCCATGATTAAGATTGGTCTAAACCCCAACAAGAAAATTGGCTACGAGGTTGCTTCAATCGGAGCAGGTGGCAAGAAGACTGTAGAGAAGTCTGTTGACTACACCATGCCCCATGTGAAGCGCGACACCAACAAGAAGGGTGTAAACGAAGCGAAAATGAAAATATGGAGTCCCCGCTTGGACAGACTAATGGCAAACCGTGACGCGATTCGCAGCAGACCCAAGAAGAGCATCCTGACCCAAAAGGTACAGGACGGCAAGAAGATGGGTGCTGCTCGCCCAATAGCCAAGTACGAGGGCAAGTGAAAGGTTTTTGGGAATACATTCGTCTGCGTTCACCCAAACCGCTAGTGTTTGAGGACATCTTTATTGGGCAAGGGGTGGAAATTCAAGAACCACTTCCTGGCACAAATGTTACGGATAGCGATCTGTCACCCAAAGAAAAACAGAACAAGTTCAAGAAAAAGCAAGCACTCAAAAAATAACAACCCGTATTCGTAATGGACTTCAAGAAACTTAATCGTGACAATTTCATGCTCTACGCTATGGGGCGGTACACCAATCCCCAGTGTGAAGGCATGGCAGAGTTTAGTGAAGACCTGAATCGTATCAAATATGTGAAGCGGCTTCTTAAAAAATACAAGCGTAGTGGCAAGATACGCCCCATTTTGCTGCTAAATCACTTGACCGTTTTAGGAAATGTGTTTACACCTATGGGAGCCGCACGAATGCTATTTTTTAAATTGGAGCACGACCTGTATCCGTGCCTGAAGACCGCTCTGCTGTACCTGAACTACATAGGAGAAGGGATGGTATTGGATGAAACCCCTGTGGACACCATTCCGATGGACGGACGGCTTGGAGAGGTTTTACGGAGGCTATAATGCCCAATAGTGCAAGCACAATCGTATTTGGAGGCTCTGCCATCAAGGCGTGGTGTCTGACTGGTTTTAACGGTCCCACTAATATTGGAAATTTTGTAAACGGATATAATTTAATATTGGACGAAACACTGCTGACCACTCAAAGAAATACATTTACACTTTCTCAGCAAGGACTCAGCACAGGAGCAATACCATTCAGATTTGTTACCCCCATGCAGAACACCAAATATAAAATATTTGTGCAACCCCGAACAAACGGATCACTTTACGCAGAAAACGGGAGAGCAATATTTTGTCATGCTCTAAACACCACACAATATCCCAAAACACGAAACGGGTTTTGGGTGCGACTTGGAATAATGATTCGTGGAAACGACAACACGGGTGCAGGATTTGATACTTTTATAAATGACATAACAAACAGACCAGCAGTGGGAGAAATACTAAATCGTAGCCAAGCAGTCGGTACCTATCAACTACAGGTGCTAGTGGTATGAGTATATGTGGAAATTTTTACGAACGAGCCAACCCTGCACCAGTTGCGGATGCGTGGTGTGTTTATGAGATAGACAGTTCTGGTTCTGGTGACACCGATCAAAACCCTAAAATACTTGACGGATACGGAATCAGCAGGGTGGAACGAATTCAAAGCGGTGTGCACCGAGTGTATTTTACAAATCCAGAAAAGGTTTCTTCTGGCGGATATGTTGTGATGTGTGGAAGCGAATTGGGAAATGCTCCAAGTGGCTACGGTATTGCAATGGTTCACGGGACCACTGCTGATTCTAGTTCAATAGCCAGTGGAGCCAGTGGATCTTTTGATCTGTCTATATTGGGATTTAACGCAGGAAGTTCATCTGCTCCTAGCACTCTAACAGATTCCTCGTATACTTTTAGAAACAGAGTAAACCTTGCTGTTTTCTGCCTGCGTAGTGATAGTGATTTGAACAAAACAGCGGTGTCTAATGAAATACGGTGGAGTGAAACTTTTTCTAATGCTGTGTGGACAAAGTTTGGGGGAGCAACAATTTTAGCAGACACCATACCTGCACCATACGGAACAGGCAATGCAAGTGAATTGGTAGAGGGAACTCTGAATGCTACCCAAAAAGGAGTTTACAATACTCAAGACCGTGCCTATGATCCCAAAGACAAAGTGTTTACTGGAACCGTGTATGTAAAAGCAAAAACTAGATTCAGAGGGAGATTCATAGTTACCAATGCGACTAACATTTATTTTGGAGTTAACTTTAATTTAAATACTCTGTCTTTGGGATCAATTGGAGTGCTTGCAACTCTACTGTCAAGTAGCATACAGAGTGTGGGTGATGGATGGTACAGAATAACTGTAACTGGAAAATTTACATCAAGTCCAACAAGTAACAGAATTGGGTTGTATATCAATACCGCAGAAGACAGTGCTGGAAATTTGATTTATGTTGGCGAAAACAAATCTTTCTATATTTGGGGAGCACAACTAGAAGAAGGCTCCGTGGCAACCAACTACATTAAAACAGAAGCCACCGTTCCTGTATACGGAAACCAAGACCTGCTGCTAAGACCAGCAGCCAGAGGCAACGGTTTTGGTCAGATGACCTATCAAAATCTGCTGACCAACACAGAAACCCCAGCGGGTTGGGCAAAAAGTAATGTAGGCATATCTGCTGGATACACTGCTCCAGACGGCACCACTACTGCGTTCAAGATTTGGGAGTACGAGACTCTAGTAAACATCCGTAAGTACGCATATTTGGGTCAGGGGATTCAAAATTTTGGACACACCGCTGGCGGACACAGACCAACCACATTTTCGTTTTACGCAAAAGCAGACGAAAGACGATATGTTAGCGTGATTGACAGTAACAGTGCTAATTACGGAAAACTTGTTGTCGATTTGCAAGACGGCAAGGTTGTTCGAAATACAGCCGCACTTGATGTGGATGTTTACCCTGCGGGAGGCGGATGGTGGAGAATATCTGTTGCTGCTCCACGAAGATCAGGATTGGTATCCAACCGCTTTGTTAATGTTGCTGGAATTGCACCTGCCGTAGATCCAACCTCCCCTGATGGTGTATTGGGGGATGATTACGGAGCACGACACCCAGGTGTTAGTTTTAGCGGAATTTTAGTGTGGCACGGTCAAATTAATCACGGAACAGTATACGGCGATTACGCCCGCAGCGGTGCTGCAATTGTTGGCACCACTTTCTCTAGGGTTCTTGGAGCAACATACGAATCAGTTGCCCGTGTGCTTCCGTCTGGAGGTGCTGCAACCGCATGGGGCACAATCGTGGTTCCTAGAGGTACAGCATCCAGCACCGTATCTGCGTATCTTGAAAACTCGTATGGTGTACAGTCAGTTTCAGCAAGCAGCAACAACACTTTTGATGTGGCATTTACTTCATCTATGTCAACAGACACATACTGTGTCATAACAAGCATAGAAACAGAAACGGTACATCTACCAGAAAGCGGTGTTGGCACGGCAGGATCAATACCGCCAACAGATGAATTTGTGCTCCCAATTATGAGATCGTCTGGAACAGTTGACGCTCAAAGAAAACTATCAGGCTTTACTCTTCGTTGTTTGCGTCAAGACCCAATCACAAACGCTTTCACAGAACAATCAATCCACCACCAGCGTGGGCGGGAATTCAAAATACACTTCATGGTATTTGGAGGTAAACTAACATATGGGGCAGGCTAAACTAAAACGATTCTCTGCGTTTATGGAACAAGAGGGTGGTGGGGGCGGTCTGCCCACTGGGGCACCTGCAAACACCGTTGGCGGGGGTAAAATCGCGGGTTTGGGCAGCGATATCCCGCCTGTGCCCGCAAAAAAGAAATTCAATATTCAACGCCGAAAGACCGCTAAACTCATAAATAATAGAGTGATTGAAGGTCGCTAACTTTAGAAAGGAAGTGAGTATGCCGTTTACCCCTGAACTACTGTCACTGATTGGCGGAGGAGCCACTGGATTCCTGTTCCGCTACATGGCACAAAAGTCGCAAGACCAAAAAGAACTGTTCCAGCAGATGATGGCTGCAAACGCGCAGACCACCAGCAACCAAGACAAAGCCGCAGAGCGTGTTCCTTACGATATGGGCAAGGGCGTTCGTCAAGTAATTGTCCTGTCCATCCTTTTTGCTACTCTGCTAGCCCCGTTCATCCTGCCGTTCTTTGGTCTGCCCACCTTTGTTGAAGTGGATGCCACGACTCCTGAAGGGCTGTTTGGCTTGATTCCACAAAGCACCAAGAAGTTTTTCGTAGAGATCAACGGCTACCTGTTCACATCAGAGAATCGCCAGATTCTCTTGAGCATTATTGGTTTCTACTTTGGATCAGCAACAGCGTCCAACAAGTCATAAGGAGAACCCATGAAAACACTATACCTTGCTCTGTTTGGACTGCTTGCTGCGTGTAACACCGTTCCACAGATTGTGCCCGATACCAGTGGCGACAGCGTAATAATGAAGCGGCTAAACCACGAAATCGCACAAGGCGGTAGCGGAGCGTCTTGGGGATGGGTACTGTGGTATCTTCCAATTGTTACCATTGCGTTTGCATGGGCATGGAAGGAGTGGATTCGTCCGTCCATTAATGCTCTTGAGAACGAAGACATTGACAAGCAGACTGCACTCAAGAAACAAGAAAACACGCCACCCAAGGCTTAATCGTCTTTATCTGTTCCTGAACGGATGTTTTCGTGCATTCGTTTGCAAATATAGTACGAGTCCACAATATCTGAAACAGGGCTAGCCACTTCCTTACGGTTGGGGGCTAGTACTGCTTTCAGGTGCATACCTGTTTCCCACACAAACGCATCGTACATTTGAGTTTTATCTGCGTTGCCTTTGCCTGCTGCAAATTTCTTAACTTCGGTGGGTGGAATAATCGTGAGAGGAATGCCCAAGTGGTACAGTTTGTATTTCAGGATGCCTGTGTTTTCTGCAATATGAAATACCCGCCCACTTGCAGAGTACGCATATCCTTCAAGTGCCACATGGGAGCAGCCCATCACAATATCAATAGCCCAGTCTGCAATGCTTTCGTAGCGTTCCTGATCGGAGTTCCAATCCGACAGCCGCTCGCCGTAAATATTCATGGTGCGAATTTCTGATTGTTTCTTGTTTTCAGTCAGGAAATAAAACGAGCAGTACTCGTGGCTCCACGGCAGCGAATCGTCTGGATTGTTGTACAAACAGACGGCTGGACCACAAAGCGAATAATCAATTCCTGCTATCACCATACAGGTATTTATGGCGGCTAGCCTAAATACAGGAAAGGAGGAATACAATTATGTTTCCAATGTCACAACCGCAAACTGAAAATTACAATGAAACCGTGCTGATCCCCCTGTTGGAGAAGCGTGTCCACTCGCTTACAAGTTCGGTTATTCTAGCCGAAGCCAAACTAGAGATTGCCCTTAAGGAAAAGGCTGAACTACAAAAGCAGTTGGACGCAGCAAAGGCTTCACAGGAAGCAATTAAGGCTTCTGAAACAGTAGAGGCAAACAATTAAAATCCCATAAGGCGGGCAAGCAGTAGCCCAAGGCAAAAACTGCAAGCACATACTAGAACCTTTTGAAGTCTGCTCACGGAGCCACCTCCAGCGGAACACCAGAAAGTTCTAGTGTTGTGGTTTTTACCCAATCAGAAAACAGGTCTAAACGAGTTGCAGAGTTTTCGTATACCCCACACCCGTTCATGCCCAAAGACGACACAATACCAACCAAGGCACCACCAGCATCAATCACAGCACCACCCGAGTCTCCAAAAAATACTGTGCCTTTGATGGGCAACATTTTGAATTCTGTTGGTGTTTCCAACAGGGTTCCGTAATACCAAAACACACCGTAATTGCTTCGGCGTTTGTAGTCACCACCAAATCCAATCACCGTTAGTGGCTCACCTCGTGTATATTTGTTTGTTTCCGCGTTCATAAACCGAATAGGAACAGCAGGGCAAGTGGTTTCCAACAGACACACCGCTAGGTCAACGAATACGGTGTCTCCGATTTTGTATTTGGGGTGGAGTCGGTGTTGGGAAATTCGGTATAGTGTGCATCCACTTTTAAAATACTTGACATCACCATCGTCCACACAATGCCCCGCTGTAATTACTATTCGTGGAGCAATCAGCACAGCACTACCAATTTCGCAGCCAGTTTCCGTTACCAGTTCACCAACTGCCAATTCTTCTGTATATTCGTCCAGCAGGGAGAACCCCTCCATGAACCACGGTAGAGTTGTGAGGGGTTTCCCTGCTGGTGTTGGTTCTGATGTTTGAGGCGGGTATACCTCGTCACATGCCCCGAAGAGTAGTGAGAGGGCCAGCAGAAGAGATGGAACATAGCCTCTCTGCATACAAATATCTAGCCCACCCACCAATACAAAAATGTTAGAATTTCTTGAAGGTTTGTGCTAAAAGAAACAACCCCCTGTTACGGGGGTTGAAAGTTCTATGCGCGTTTTTTGTTAATCAACGCTTTCGTAACTTTACACCAACACCACGCAAAAATCTCTCTGCTCGTTTTTGTTGATCGACATCATCATATCCTGCCATCCATGCGTTGTATTCAGGAGTTCCCTGTTGTGATTTGTGCCAAGCAGCAATTCGTTTGTTCATATTTTCAAAACCACGATCTGATTTTTTTGTTTCTGCTGCGTGTGCGGCTGTACCCTTGCGGACAGTTTTGCCACCCTTGGCATATAGGGTTTTTGACCCTACTTCTTTTCTGACTTGTTTATCGTGCTTATCCAATGCTTGGACGGCTCTACGATGCTGCTGGTCATTCCCGCTATTCGTTGCTTTTTCTATATTCTTCCACAACTTTTTGCTCTTCTTTTTCGTTTCCTGTGAACGCTCATAGGTCTGCACATCTTCCAGTAGAGCATTAGGATCAAGTTCTAGTTCTTCACATAGAGCCAACAGCACTTCCTCCAACAGAGCAGTGTACTCCATTGCCTCGTCCAGAGCGGCTTGTGGGTTTTGGACGCGAGCAATGCTCTCGTTGAGCGAACGGAAGGCATTGGTATTGAATCGGGACATGGTAATTTCTCCTTGTCCTGTATTTATAAAGAAACAACCCCTTGTTACGGGGGTTGTCGGGCGGGAGATGCTATCTCCTGCGGGGCACAAGCCTGCGAAGTTTATGTGGTTAGGTCAACAATCTCACACTTGTCGCCAGTGCACGAGAATGTTTGGGTTCCAACAGTCTTGTCTTCCTTCTCGTAGTTCACCATTTCACTCCAGTCCACACCCTGTGGCATGGCAGCAAGAGCGGCTTCGTACTGCTCCTTGGTGCAGTCCTGATACGGTGCTTGCTTGTACGAGTGATCGGAATGGGGCAGGAACGAAATACCGCTGATCTCGTCAAAGTGCTTGTACACCCACGCACCCACCTCCATCCACTCGTGCTCACGCACAGTAACAGTAATACTGGGCTTGTGTTCGCACCAGTGCCGCTGATACGCCAGCCACAACTCCAAGTGCTGAATAGCAGTCATGTGGTTGCGAGTCACAGAACCCACAGCCTTCATGGGGAACGAGAACACCATTGTGTGGTCGGGACGCATATTGCACACTTCGTGTGGGAAGCCCTTGTCAATCATAAACTGACACAGGGGGTCTTTGCGATCCGCACGAACGGTGCGAATGTAGTACTCGTTGTGACGAGCGTGGATGCCGCTTGCAGAATCAGTCAACTGCGATACGGTTCCGCTGGGCTTGACACAAGTAATAGCCGCTGCGGGATTGATGCCAATCCGCTTTGCCCACTCCTTGTTGGTAGCCACGGCATGGTCACGAAGCGACTCAAGAATGTGCTGCAAGTTTTCGGTGTTGTCACGCATCATGGCGTTGTCAAGAATACCTGTGAGTGATACACCAAGCAGTGCTTCCTCTTCACAGTTCTTCTTCCACTCACTAGACAGGTACGGGAAATGGGTAAGACTAGCCTGCCATGTGCCAAGAATAGCAGCAAGCCGCACCTTACGCTTCAAGGTTTCTTCTGTATCGTCCTTGCGAACAATTACTTCAGACAGATTGCAGAACTGCTTATCACGCAGAATAATTTCAGAACACGGATTAGTGCCGAACTCGTAGGTGGCATCACGGCGTTCAACCAACTTTTCCACAGTCTTCTGTGCAGCCTCACGGTTAAAGATACCACGCTCACCGCTCTTGCTGTTGTACAGAGACAGCCACTCTTCCATGAATGTGCCAATCTCGGGCTTCTCCTTGTACGCCACGCTGTTGTTAGCCAGTGCTCGCTGTGGATTCTCGTTCCACCACGCACCGCTCTTGGCGTTACGCATACGCTCGTCTGTCAGATTGGACAGAGAGATGAGTGCAGAACGACGCACACCACCCACCACAACCACTTCTGCTACCTTGCAAATAATGTCATGGCATTCCATTGAAGTGAGTTTGCGTCCTGCTGCTCGCTTGAAAGTATCAACGGTGAAACTGAACAGTTCTTCAAGTGGGCGAGGACCGCTTGCACGACCGCCAAATGTTTTTAGTCTTGCACCAGCGGGGCGAATCTTACTGGTATCCCACGACGGAATCTGCCCACCAATCAGGAGTGAAACCAGTTCACGATACGCTTTTGCCCAACCTTCCTTGGAGTCCTTCACCACGATAACAGTATCGCTACTGCTGAACTGCTCTGCAATAGTGGGTAGTTTCTCCACATACTGCCGCTCCACAGAGAAGCCCACGCCTGTGCCGCACATAAGCACATACAGGATTTCATCAAACGCACGCACCTTGTTTACTGCCACATACGAGCAGTTGTAGCCTGCGGTGTTGTCACGCTTTAGTGCTTCGCCTGCGGTCATTAGCGAACGCATGGACGGCATGATTTCTTGATTCAGGATAGAGGATTCCAATTCTTCACGAACAGACTTGGGAATCTTTACGCCCTTCTCTTCCCAATGCTCGTCAAAGAAACGGAAATAACGAGCAACAGTTTCTTCCCATGTTTCGCGTCTGCCTTCGCTTTCAATCCACCGCGAGTACCTTGAAAGATGGATGAATTGCTGATAGAAACTGGGAAGAGTTTTGGTCATTCGTGCCTCCATTGTTAGGGTTGGTAGAGTATGTAGCCCCTACCGATGTGTTCACAGGCGATCAAATATAGATTTGAATTTTTAGTTACAAATCAAAAATCTGTTGGGTCAACTTCTTCAAACATGTCAACAAACAGATACGGAACTCTTTTTCCGCAATAGATTCCTTCCACTATACATCGCGTAGGATCTTGTGCAATCTCTCCAAGATAAACAAAACGGTCTTCGGCTCGGAGTCCAAAAGACTCTACTCTGAAATCGTTGAGCATATTTGATTTAACTTTTACAATTGAAAGTGGTCTGGGGTTTGCCATATGCTATCCTTTTCAAGCAAACAGTTTCATGTCTCTGTTAAGAGGTCTTCGTATTCGAGTTCCAATGTAATCAACTCGTAAAACACGGCTGGTTGCGGTTGTACTTGTTCCTGTTTTTTGTATAATAATTCCTGGATTAATGTAATCGGTGCTTGGCAATGGAAGTCTGGCAGTCGTAGTGGGAGCAGCAGTTCCACCAGATGTTACACTCGTGGTGTCGTTTAGTATTTCCCATGTGGTAGTGACTGTGCCAGCAGTATCTCGTTCAACACAGAGATATGTTCTGTAGATTGTGCTAGCAGCAAATGTTACCCCTGTATCAATTCTTTCCTCTGAACCACCGTTTCGGAATACCACCTTGAATGTGGTTTCCGTTGGAGTATTATCTGCATCATAAGTTCTTTCAAAATATACACCATCACCAGCAACAGTATTTGTCCATGTGTCCGCGAATCCGATTCTTGTTTTTGTGTTTTGTGATGTTACATCAGTATCAGTCATAAATCTGCATTCGTGTTCGTATTTTGTAACATAGCCATTAGATGGAGTTGGAATTCCTGGAATGTGGCTGGCTTGTAGTAACATACCAGCGTACCCTGTTGTATTATTTGTTGTACCCGTGATTATCGTTATCACGCCATTACATTTGTCGTATCCGAATGATGTGATGTTTGCTGTAGAAATAGTAAACGAACCACCGTTTGCATTTTGTCCTAACCAAGCACCATTTGGAATGCTTGACGACAAGTTATTCATTATGAAATCATTGAACGCAACATAATCACTTTGTGCGGTTAAACCTGATCGGGATTCGTGGCGATGAATAACAAAATTATGACCTTTTACTGCTCCAGTTGCTCCGTTAAAAGAACCAACTCCCGTAACTGAACCACTTACACCGTTAAAGGTAGAAACATAGTCAGTAAAAGAAACAGCACCAGTAGCGGAGTTGAAAGAGGTCACAAGATTCGGAGCAGAAATGTTTCCACTAAAGGTTGCTCCTGATGCACTAATTCCACCATTAAAGTTTTGAACTGCCGTATATGTTTGAGAAATGTTTGGCTTGATTATTGCGTCTTCTTCAATGACAGTGGTTGCTGATGCACCAGTTGCCAAGCCGAATGTTGCGTTGAATGGTACTGTGGTGTCTGCCATTTTATCTCCTAGTCGTTATCCATTATTTTGAGCACGAACGGTGGTTGTGAATGTGGTGCTGTTGGTGGAAAGTGGTGTGGCACGAATAAGTAGATTCTTTGGTGTGCCACTCAATGTTGTGCTGTAAGAAGACACAGGACCAGTTGCTCCTGTGCGAATCAAGCCGTATTGCGTGTTTACAGTATTGGTTCCGTCCTGCACCACCAACATCTTCAACATTTCCACTTTGTTCAATACAGTGTCACGAGCAGAAATTGTGACTTCAAAAGCGGGATATCCCATTACTGGGGGGATTTCTCCGTCATCATAAACACTAGGAACTGTAGCAATAGTTTGGTTGGCTGTGGTAGCCGTTGTAGTGGCTCGGTATGTTTGGCAAAACGAATAGGTGTCTGCAAACGATGGAGCCGATACTTGATTAAGGAAACCGCCGAAGTTGTTTATACCACCCACAGGCGCACTTAGTGTGATTGTTCCAGTAGAGTCATCAACTTGAATATTTGTATTGCTATTGTCATTATTTACATCGCCAATATTGGTTATTGAACTACCATTGGTATTCAAATTAAGAGTATTACTACCAGATGGAAATATTCCTCCACTTACATAAACTGATGTAGCGTAAACATCTACTGCCGATAATGCACCTGCGAATGTTACACCACCTGACACATACAGAGTGGATGCGGTGATTCCTGCGGTGAAACGGGTCAGAGACGAGAATGTTCCGCCTGCTGAAGAGATGCCTGCGGTGAAACGGGTCAGAGACGAGAAGGTTCCGCCTGCGGCACTCAAACCACCATTTGCTGCCAAAACTCCAGTAACAGTAATTGCATCTGTTACGGCATCACCAAGATTGACATTTCCGTTGGCAACAAAGTTTCCATTAACGGTAAGAGTTGCACCAGAAGGAATTGTTGTGTTTGATGATAAAGTTGCACCACCAGAAGCATTAATACCACTTGGTGCATTCACCAATCCGTATATGGTTGCGGAGGTTTGTGCAGTTGCACCGATGACTGCTGTATTGGAGCCTAAACCAACGGCTAGAGTACCAATTACAATCTCGTTGGTTTGTGCATTTGCAGATCCACGGGCATCGTAACCAATGTAAATTCCACCAGTTGCTGATGTAAGAATCAAACCCGCTGATGTTCTTTTTGATCCAGCCAAACTTCCGATTGCAGTGTTACGAGATCCAGTCGAAATGTTTCCTAGAGAAAAATTACCTATTGCAGTACTATCAGAATTGGATGCGGCACCACCCAATGCACCATATCCTATTCCCACAATATTATTTCCGCCATTATTTGAAGAAAGCGCAATGTCACCAATTGCCACATTATTATTACCAGCATTGGAACCACCAGCCATTGCGCCAGAACCAATTGCCACATTACCATCACCACCAGTTGCTGATGCAAGAGCAGAACTACCAATCGCCGTGTTGCTAGTACCGCTTTCCAATAATGTTAATGTATTATCTCCTATTGCAGTATTGGAAGATCCCGAAACTGGTCCCTGACCAATTCTCAAACTATTTACAAAAATATCATTGGCGAAGGTTACTCCACCTGCCGCACTAATACCTGCATTGAAAGTATTGAGTGCTGTAAAGGTGTTTGCACCACCCACCGTGACACCTGTAACTGCGCCAGTGAGTCCGTTGAACGATTGAACTCCGATATTGGTAATCGTAACTGCACCAGTTGCTCCGCTAACAGAAATACCTGTTCCTGCAACTGCTGCCGACACACCCTGCACTGCACCTGTGAGTCCGTTGAATGAACTCACATACGAGGCAGTAGTTCCTAAAAAGTTGGAAGATACCGCAGAAAAATAGTCTTTAACTGCACCAAGTGTGGGAATCTGATAGGTAAGTCCTGCGGCAATTCCGCCTGACGCACCGCAAATGCCTGCACCCAACCAAATTGGAGTTACTCCGCTGCCTTTGCCCATCCAAAAGGTATTGTTGGCGTAATTAAAAACAGGCTCACCAAGGGTTAATCCCGTGGAGGAAGTGGGGTTTGAAGTTCCTTTTGCTATGCTTATTTGTACTGCCATTGGGTATTCCTGTTATGATATTTATGGAATTGGCACAGAGCCATCGTAAATACCACCATCAATACTTGAAAATACATTGTTGGCAGACACCATTTCTGTTAGACCAGATGATGTATTTTGTACCACGAAATTGGTAATATTTGGAGTGTAGGACGCTGATGTACTTAAAATTTCTCCTACTTGAGCAGCCTTTGTTAAAATAGTTGAGTACGATACTATTTGCATTTGTCCTGTTTCATTGTCCTGAAACAAGAATTTATCAAGATTGCTAGGAGAAGCAATACTGAAAGGTGCACCCGCACCTGTTGCTCCGTAATGAATTCCAAAAGAAATGCCACCTCCGCTTGTGGAAAGTGTTATTCCCGCGCCTGCACGGAACGATACTGCACCTGTGAGTCCGTTGGCTGAAGATACACCTTGAACTGCACCTGTGAGTCCGTTGAATGAGATTACATAATTTGTTGGAGTTTCACCAGTTGCTCCCGTTGCTCCCCGTTCGGATGTCAAGGGAACTGCTATAAACTTCATAAACTCAACAGTGATATTCTTTGCGGCAGTTTTGTTCTGCACAATAAAGAAGATACGATCATCTGTCTCCAGATCAACTATTGTCTGAATAGCACCCGCTACTGGTTTAGACGATGATGGGCAGTCAACATAGATTTCTGACTCCGATATCCTGTCAGCATCCGCACTCAAACCACTGGCAGGATCTGTGTTCTTTCCGATATAGAATCCACATGTGTTGTTGCTGACTTCGGTAAAAAAGTTGAAGGTTGCAATAACATGAAATCTTCCACTAGTACCTGTGTATTTCAACGAGTTAGTCGAGGGATCTTTGATGAAGTTGTATAAGGTTCCAGTCTCCATCGTTCCGCCGACAATCTGACGCTGGTTGATTGCAGTAATTACTGTCTCGACAGCATTATTTTTCAAATACATCACACCAACATCGTTGTTACCAGCAACACCTGCGCCTGCTGCGCCTTGTGGTCCCGTTGCTCCTGTTGCTCCTGTTGCTCCTGTTGCTCCAACCGTGCCACCACCACTTCCTGTGATATCAATAGTAACTCTGCCGCCCACTTTTGCAAAAGTTACTCCTGCTCCTGTGAAATCAAGAGTTCGCACATCAGGAGTAACTTTGCCGCCGTTCACATACACAGCCACCTTGCCACCGCCACCAGTGGACGCAAGCCAGCCCATGTCCTGCGGTGAAACCTTGCCGCCGCCAAGAATCTTCTTTAGGATTTTATCTAATCGGGCTTCGTCAATACTAACAGATTTTTCTTGGGCATCGTAAACAAGCGGGAACTTGGCAGTCAGCAGTCCGCTGTCACCAACATCACCCTTGTCACCCTTCTCACCACGCTCGCCACGATCACCCTTATCTCCCTTTAGTCCCTTCTCCCCCACTCTTCCCGCTTTACCTTCCGCACCGTCTTTGCCGTCTTTTCCGTCTTTGCCGTCTTGACCTCGTAATCCAGCCTCGCCTCTATCGCCTTTATCACCCTTCTCCCCTTGCTCACCACGAGGCCCAACTTCTCCACGATCTCCGCTAGAGCCTTTCTCACCTGTTTCACCCTTTTCGCCACGCTCGCCCTTCGGGCCTTGCTGACCTGTTTCACCTTTTTCGCCTCTTTCGCCTGCATCGCCTTTGTCTCCCTTTTCACCCTTTTCGCCTTGTACACCTTGTTCGCCTTTGTCTCCTGGCCAACCTGTCCATCCGCTATCACCACGCTCGCCTGCTTCGCCTCTCTCACCCTTCTCACCCCGTTCACCACGCTCACCCTTTTGGGGAACAATAGCAGCAATTTCTGAAAGCACAGTAGCCAAGCCCTTTCGGAACTCGGTGAACTGCTGCTCGGTAATGAATACGGGTGGGGGTGGCGGTGGAATAAACTCTTCACCTTCGGTCAACACCACAGTTTGGGGTTGTGGTTTCGCCCACTCAAACAGGGTGTCTACCACACCCACATCAGCAGATAGGATGACTGCTCGACCGTTTGGATCAGCAAAACAGTACTCACCAAAGCCTTCCCCAATTTTCAAAATATACGGATTATGTGCGGCTGCATCAGACTGTGAAACATATGTAAACCGATCACCAATCTTGTAGTCTGTGCCCTTGACACGGTGTGTCAGGGTAAACTGTGACCCAAAGCCGTAACGCCCCTCCGAAAACGGTAGAGGCTTGGCTGGCTCTTGCGAGTCTTTAGGCTTGGAGAATCGCTTAAACTGTTCCATTCTACTATGTAGGGAGTCCCGTTAGTGCTTTCCACGAGTGGGGGAACAGGGGTGCAATGATTTCAGAAATTGCTTTGGCGTACTCCTGCACTTCCCATTGTGCGTGGGCATCGCTTCGTTGTGCGTAGACCCGTGCATAAGCAGACAGTGAACCTGTCCACCACCATTCTGTATATGTCCCCTGTGGTAAAATGGATCGTGCCTGCTCAGGTGCAACACCTTCGGCTAGCAGACGGTTGTACACATCCAGTGCGTCCAGTACTACACGGTTGTACAACTTGTCTAACTCATAAGCCTCTGCACCGTCAATAAAATCGCTGCTGCCTTGCTTGGCTCCATCGGTGGGGGCTGCTCGCCAGTCGGGGGTGTAAAACTGCGGTTCGTCTGTGACATAGCGACGAGACACTTCGTTCTCGGTGAACCCTACCTTGTGCTTGAACAGTTGAGTACGAACAAAGATGGGAGCCTTGATCCGTAGGGTGATCTGTGGATGGGCAAAAGGAGTCCAGTGCTTGTGTTTAGCCAAATACGCAATCAGCCGCTCATCCTTTTGAGGCAACACACGCAGTTCGTTTTCGTCAAATCTAGAACCACTATCGGTTAGTCTCTTTTTTGCGGCTTCGTCTACTCCCCAATCACTCTCTTTGTTGAAAGACACACGGGCAGCGTTCACAACAGTAAGATCACTACCCATGTGATCCACATATTCCACATGACCACAGTTCAGCACAGAGTAAAAGGTTTCACTCGGTTTCATCGGTGTCTCCAAACCAGCCGTCAGTCATGTCTTCGTCAGTGATTTCGTGGTTGTTTTCGCTGATGTCTTCACCACCCACTTCTTCCAACTCAAACCCTTCAAGTTCAACACCTGTCAGGTCTTCAGCGTACTCAACCGCTCGCTTGTACAGTTCAGGATTGGTGTTCTTCAGGTACTCAACAATTGCAAAAGCGTAAGCCACTACTGGGTGCTTGAAACTGTGACCGTCTTCGTGTTCTTCTTCCATATTAAATCCTTTTCCATTGGCTCCATTTCAATCGCGCTTCCATACCACTACATGAGTATCTATCAATGTCTGCTTGCAGTTCTTGTGGGGACTTGCCTGAAAGCACCATGTCATTAATATCTTTTTCTAGTACTCCAGAACCCCACACGCAGACTGTGTAGCCCGCTTCAATGGCTTCTCGCGTGGCTTCAACAATTTCTCGGTTGCGTGGCTCGTTGTCCAGAACAACAACAATATTATTGAAACGCTTGACCACATCTCCCAATTCGCTGCCAGCGAAAGCAATGCCATTATCCAAAAATACAGAATCAATCGGGCCTTCTGTTGCGTAAACTCGTCGTGAATAGTCAACTGTATCGCCTCCGAAAAACATTCTGCCGTCCTTGACGAACTTCACAGTAATGTACCGTATGGCGTTCTTGGAGCCTCCAATAGCCCGTCCTTGCACTCCCAGTAGTTCTCCGCTCTTGTTCAGGAACGGAATGACGATACGCTCATCATTGGGCACGGTTGTGTATGTAGGGTCAATGCCACGCACCCAATCCCCAAACCCTTCGCAAAAATAGAACCGTTCAGGGCACGGAATGCGTCGCCCTTCACAATATTTGCGAGCAGCGTGATCGGGTGGCAGGTCAGAAATACGCGGAAGTGTAATATTTATTTTGGGCTTAATGATTGCGGTTTCATCAGGCTTGGGGTAGTTGCTGTGTCCATTCTCACCGTTACGCCACCGCTCTAGTGCGTATTCGCGGCAAAGAGCAGGTGCTATGATCTCCAAAAACTTGTATACGGTGTGACCGATTCCACAGTTGTGGCACTTGTAGTAAAAGTCGTTCTTCTTGGGAAAGAAAAACCCACGAGCCTTGTTCTTGTTCTTTTGTGAGTCTCCGCAAAGAGGGCAGCGACAGTTTGCAAGATCAGACCCCTTCCACTTGAACTTCTGAAGTTGTGGAGACACCAAATTAATGTATTTCTTGTCCGTCAAAATACTCATTTAGAAATTCCAGTCGCTTGCGTCCTTGCCACCAAACTTCTTGGCAAACTCCTTCTTGCCGTAGCCACTACCAAACCCTTCCTCTTTGGTTGTAGCCGCTTCGCTTAATTCCTCAAACTCTTCCTTTTTGACATCGTAGAACTTCATCTTGGCGTAGTTCAAACCCACAATAAACTTCTTGTTTGCAGCCTTGGTGTTGTAGCGGTTCTTTAACTGCTTCACCATGATCTGCCCTGCCTTTTCCAATTCTTCAGTTGTAATAAGTGCTGCCATAAAGTCTGCGGTATGGGGCAAACCAAACGACTCTGAAGTATCGGTGAGTTCCACATCACTGGATGAAAATCCTGAACGGTTCACCTGTGTGGCTGTAAAGATGGGCACATTTCTTTCCATTGCAAGCCCACGCAACTCTTCTGCAATAGCCTTGATGTAACTGTACGAATTCACATTACTGCCACCGCTCTTGAGACGAGACGACGAGCAGATGTTGATGTAATCAATAAACACAATATCAGGAGTGAACCCCTTCTTGAGTTTGAGTTCATCCATCAGCACACGGAAGTGGTTGGCATTAGCCACCGAAGTGGGATACTCCTTGATGATGAGTTTGCCATTCACGCCCCGTGTGGACGCTTGCAACCGCTTCTCGTACATATCAAGAGGCAGATCGTGGAGTTCATCCATCGTGATGTCCATGATGTTTGCGTCAATGCGTTCTGCAATACGCTCTTCTGCCATTTCCAGCGTGATGTACAGCACATTCTTGTTCTGCATGAGACAACACGCTGCGTGGTGACACATGAACAAGGACTTGCCAACGCCTGTTCCTGCCATAATCACATTAAAAGTCTTGGGAGCCACACCGCCCTTGGTAATCAGGTTGAACATTTCCAAGTCAAACGGAATCTTGTCTTCTTCGCGGTGCAGCACCTCGTAGCGGGATTCGTAGTTCTCAAGGTAATCGTGACCAATATTTGTGTCAAACGAAACCGCCAGTGCCTTGCTCAAAATATCAGGCAGAGCATTAGGTGTACGCACCTTGTCCTTGCCATCAATAATATGAATGGATTCAAGAATGGCATTGTAAATGGCTTTGTCCTTGCAGAACTTTTCTGTGGTGTCTAGCAGCCATTGGGTGTCTTGCTTTTCACCCCGACACACCGCGTCCACGGTTTCCCTGCACCGCTTGATCTCGTCTTCGGTAAGAGCCTTGTCGCCTTCCAAAGAGATAAGGAGGGCTTCCTTGGAGGGAACCCCCTTATATTTCTCAATGAATCCCTTGATCTCACGGAACACCGCACGATCAGGGCGATTGGCAAAATACTCTTCCTGAAGGAATGGAACAGCCTTCTTGCAGAACTCGTCGTTGTTTAGGAGTCCTGCAATAACTGTTTGTTCAATCGTACTCATTTATTCCTCCGTATCGTTTTCACCCACAGGCTGTGGTTCGTCCTTGCCGTAGCAGAACTCCTTGGCAACCGCAACCTCCAACTTGTCCATGACTTCCTTGGTAAAATACTTTTCAGGATTCTTGATGATCTGCGATTCAAACGCAGTCTTGCCACCACCCACATCAACCTTGGTGGACACCTTCTTGAAAATATCGTACTTGATGGCAATGTCTAGCAGCCCGTAATACGGATTCAGTCCCGTATCAAAGTTCAACTGCACATCCACCATCTTGTTTTCCTTGGTCTTGCGACTCTTGTAGGTCTTGCAATGGATGATGTTGCCAACCACTTCATTGTCCACCTTGTCCTTCTTCTTGGACAGGTAGATAATGGTGGACGCAGCGTACTTTAGTCCTGCACCGCCACCCATTTCCTTGGTTGGCACATACGCACCCACCACATCGTAGGTGTGGTTGGTCATAATCATGGGAATACGAGCGTGCCCCAACTTGATGGTAAGCACGCGAAACGCAGCCTTGACCACCTGTGCACGGGTCATGTCACGAGTGTTCTTGCCTTCTGCGGTGTCGTTCATTTCCTTTTCGGTGCTCAACATGCCAAGCGAATCCAACACGATCATCATGCGTGGACGCTTGGCTTCATCGGTTTCCAGATACTTGTCAATGGCTGAAATGCACTGGTGGCGGAACTCTTCAACGGTAGCCACAGGCAGAACCGCAACCCGCTGCCGATCAATGCCACGAGAGTCTAGCATTTCGCTAGTGATTGCCTGCTCGGAATCAAAGTACAGCACCATGCTGTTCTCGCCAGCGTTCAGGAACTCACGAACCACATTCAAGGCAAAGTAGGTCTTGCCTGTGGCTTGCTCGCCTGCAAGGGCTACAATCTTGTTGTCAGGCAGACCACCGTACAGCGAACCACTCACCAAAGCGTTGAACGAATACGAGCCTGTGGAAATGTACGATTGGGTGTCGCTGCCGTCCAGCCCTTCAATTGCAATCTTGCCGTACTTGTTGCCTGATGCCTTTAGAATGTCCTTTAGATTCATTTGCCTAATGCCTTTCGTTGTGTGTCAATGGTTTCCATCTCACGGATGTACGCCTCAATCATAACAGAAGATGAGCCTTTGTCAAGCATCAATCTCTTTACTTCAGTTTGCAACCACTCCTTCCTCTCACGAAGGAGGTTGCAAATGTACTGCTTATTTAATTCAATTAGTGCCATCTCAAGTAGTCAACTTGAGCGAGGGAACCGCCATCTCCTTGGTAGGCACAACAAGTCCCGATCCAAACGCACTATTAAATTCATTTGCTAGATCGTCAGCGGGTTCAGCAGTAAACAGCACTGCGTCCTTTGGAATCTCAAAGCCCTGATCCTGCTTGACTGAAGCCATCCACGGCACGATAGCAAGGCTTGCACCCTGACCGTTGCGACCTGGAACAGGAATCAACATGCACGGATTCTTTAGATGGTATCCTGTCACAGTCTCACCACTAAACTTCTCTGTGGTCTTTGCAATAATCTCTTCTCCACTACGCATCTTCAAAATTAGTGTTGCCATTTCTAAATCTCCATTGTAAGGGGTTACTGTATCTATGCCATCATCACACGAAAAGTGATTCTAAAGTATTTTCTTGTTCAGTTTTCCACCCCACCGAATTTGTAATACTGCGGAGTGGTTCCAAGAATGATTTTTCAAACTGTAGTTGCCAATCAACATACTTCTGTAATTCAAATTCGGGGGGCAGGGTGGATGTAAAACCAATCACATGCTCGTGGATAGGATTGGGTGTTCGTAAATAGATAAACTTAATCTTTTCGCCTTCACCAATACTCTTGTACTTCTTGACCAAGCCCTTGGCGTGCACCAACTGGTTGTGTAGTAGTGCTGCCTTGACCGCAATAGGTGTGGATTTACGATATACGGTTTTTGCGTCCTTGTATTCACCCATTCCGTTTACTGAACGGGGAAATGCCATTGCTTCAGGCGGCAATCCCTTGAATTCTTCACGAGTGGTTTTCACAAATTGCTGTAGAGTAGACTCGTCCTTTAGCAGCACCATCTCAACTGCCTTTTTCAAAGCCTTTCGCACATACGCAGGAGTGCTAGACCGTGTGGTTTCAATCCCCATGATCTTGAACTTGGGAGTCTTGTACTGCACACCTTCGCTGTTCCACACCGATAGCATGTACCGCTTCTTGGCAGTCCACACGCCCTTCTGTGCAATTACTTCTCGCCCCATGAACATCTTGTTGGCATACGCATTGGTCACGCTAGCCAACTCTGCAAACTCCTTGTCAATGAACGGTTGCAGCACACGCTCACAGAACTTGTCCAAGAACGGCACAACCTTTTCGGGTTCAGGCGTGGTCTTGAAGCCTTGTCGCACCGCTTGACCAAGTTTCAGATACACGGAATCGGTATCGCTGGCAATCACATAGTCTTCGCCTGTGGTCTTGAACAGTTTGTTTAGATGCCGATTGAGTGCTTCGCCAATCCATTGAATGCTCAACTGCCCCGACAGGGTAATAGCCTCTGCAAGCCCCACATCAAAGAAACGGAAGTACTCGTTTCCGATTGCTCCGTATGCGGAGTTCAACTGAATCTTTCGCACCATCTGAAAGTTCTTGTACTTGGAAATCTCGTACTCAATGGCTTTGCGTTGGCTTGCAGGAGCATCAGGCGGGAGTGCTTCCAATTCCTTCTGCTTGCCCAACATGAGTCCCTTGTACCGCTTGCGTTCTTCGTACATGGTTTCCATGAGTTCAGGCAGGAAGCCGTGACGATCCTTGCGGAACGCTACGCCGTTTGCCGCAACCGACAGATTATTGGTCTTGGCATCATTCAAGTATTCAGCAGGATCAATCAGGGTTTTTACAGGTTCCCCTCTGTTTCGTGACAGAATAGAGTCAGGGCTAATGTTGTTTCGTCCCCAAATAGGATTTGGGTCTTTGGTTTCAGGTGAAATATTGTACTGCATGATAAGGTGGGGATACAGGGAGTTCAAGTCAAAACTCACCACCCAATCGTGCATTCCCACAAGGGGGTCTTTCACATACGCACCCGCGTACTGCTCCTTCTTTTCTGCTTCACGCTTCTGCGGAACCACCATGCCCTTGCTCATCAGGTGATGGTGAATAATGGCATCCCATGTACGGACTTGGGAAAACACATCCTCAAAGTTTACACGAGCAGAATACGCAAGGGCTACAGCAAGATCAAGCAGTTTTAGTTTCTCTTCCAGTTTGGCAACCAGTTCCACATCCTTGTAGTTGTACTCCATGAACTTTTGAAAGTTCTGTGTGTAGAACTCCTGAAGGGTATCGTACTCGCTATACGAAACCTTTTCCTCGCCCAACTCAACCGAACACACATGGTTCAGGGAGTACGACTCCTGCTTGACATAGGTGAACTTCATGTACAGTTCCAAATAGTCAAGAGTGGAAATGCCACCAATGGTAAACACCTTTTGGTCGCGTCCCATTCGGTTCACAACCATTTCACGCAACCGCCCCCACGGTGACAGGGCATTGCCCCACTCGTCGGCAATCCAATTCATGCGAGCCACCAAGTACGGAATATCAAAGAATCGGATGTTCCATCCTGTCACAATGTCAGGGTCTTCGTGCTTCCAAATCTCCACGAATCGTCGCAGCAGGCTTTCTTCGTCTGCAAAGCACTCTGCTTCCACGCCTTCCAATGCAAAGTCGCCAAGCCCAAGCACATAGGTGTTTTTGCCCACAGTCAGCGTGATGGCAATGATGCGTTCGGTGGGCGAATCCACAGACGGGAATCCGCCGTCACACGAAGTCTCAATGTCCAAGAAGGCTACACGCAGACGGGAAAAATCGTACTCCACTTCGTGTGGAAACTCCCTGTACAAGTACTGGTACACGAAACTTGTGTTGCCGTACACATCAAAATTGCTTACATCCTTGTACTTCTCAAGGAACTCACGAGCCTCGTGGACGCTTTCAAAATCAATGGCTTCCACAGGGTTGCCGTAAATGGTTGTTAGTCCTGTGGGCTGCTTGGACTTGATATACAGCGTTGGGCAGAACGGAATGGCTTCGTGTACACGACACCCGTTTCGCCATCCGCGATACAGCACATTCTTGCCACGAAGATCAACGCTTGTATAGAAGTCCATTATCTCTCCACCATTGCGATCCAGTCCTGATGCACCAAGTCCTTGCCATCATACCCGCGACCAAGGTTCTTTGTCAAGTCCCACATCACCTTGTCGCCTATTTTAATGTCTTCGGTCAGATCGGGACCAATATCCACAACTTGACCCCAAACCATTTTACAAGTAACCTTTTCGGTATAAATGATTCCTGCCTCGGTGGTTTTTTGTCCACCCAGTTTGGTTGCGACCAGTACCCATTTTCCGATTGGCTTTAGTTTCTTTTTCACTGTAACGCTCCTTCTAAAGTATTAGGCACTTCTTCAGCAATTCGTGCTTCTGCCAGTTTCACATATTCAGGATTTAGTTCTGTGCCGATATAGTGCCGTCCGTTGGTCAATGCCACCACAGCAGTTGTGCCGCTGCCTGTGAACGGATCAAACACCGTGCCACCCACAGGGCATCCTGCCAACACACACGGCAAGATCAAGTCCTTTGGGTAAGTGGCAAAGTGTGCACCCTTGTACGCCTTGGTAGTCACCGTCCACACCGAACGCTTGTTTCGCTTGCCGTCTGCCCCCCACACACGATCAGGTTCTAGTGCAGGATCACGAGCACCCTTGTCTTCGGGTTGTGTGCGGTTTTTGTTGCCAGGGGCATGAGGCTTGCCCACAGCGTCTTCCTTGATAGCCTCGTGG
>Ga0208235_1000099_pt1 | contig 23682 bp, 34 predicted proteins | sample LakMenEpi22Oct12_FD_150727 | JGI IMG/M metagenome (GOLD analysis project Ga0208235, IMG submission 150727) | Freshwater microbial communities from Lake Mendota, WI - 22OCT2012 deep hole epilimnion (SPAdes) | ecosystem: Environmental > Aquatic > Freshwater > Lake > Epilimnion/Euphotic zone ... | reverse complement strand
GCCTTCGGCGTTGTTGCCGACGACCCGAACAACGTATCCCGCGAACGTCGCACCGTAGTCGAGGTAGCGGCCGTCGCCCTTCGACTCGTCAATCGTGGCGGCAGACGCCGCGAGGGCCGACACGGCGATGAGAGTCGCCAGGAGTCGCATGCCCGATCATGGCACGCGAGGCTAGTGGCCTTGCAGTTAGGGGCGGCGCTTCCAGTTCATATTGGCAATCAGTCGTTTTGCGCTGAGTTTCCCGTATGAGTGGGGCGTGATATACGGAAGCGGCGTGATACACGGACTGTAGAAACACAAGTTCTATTTGTTCTTCCAGACCGCCTTCGTCCCCTTCATGCGGAGCCGAAGTTCTTTCCGCTGCCGATCCATCTTCGCCCTCTTCGTGTCAAGTCTGGCGTATTCCTTCTTGTCGAACCACACCAGCACGCTCGCCAGCCGAGCATCAAGCCAAGCAATCCCACGATCCAACCGTGCCATCCGTTGCCGGTCTGCCTTCCGAATCGAGGAGCCGCGACTCGAACGCGGGCCTTGAGCGTTCTCGCTCATGTTCTGCACCACCTAAACTACTCCTCGAAAAATAGAACCAGCGGATGAAGCGGACGGCGAAGCCGCCGCTTATCCTGCGTGTTCGCCGGACCCTATGCCGCCATTTCCATGAACGGTTGCACCAAATGCCGCAGCACGCCGGCAGCCCACGGCGGCGGAAGCAGTGCCCCGCAAATACTGAACTTCTTTGTTTTGCTACCCGCAAACGGAATCCCCGGCCACGCACCTTGAAGCACCGCCATCTCGTCTAGCGTCACTTCAAACGATCCGGGCGCCTTTTGCCTTGGGCCGTCGCCGGCCTTTCTGTATCCGGGTGCCGATACGACGTGCGGGCAGAACGACCGCACAATCGTTGTGGCGGGCCTCTCCTTCGCCCACTGCGGAAGGTCGGTCCTGTGCGGTAGCGCCTCGGCGGCGGTGATCCACTTCCGCTTTGTCGTGCCGAATAGGTCCGGTCGAGACTGCGGCCGTTTTGCGAATCCGCCCGGAAGCGGCTCGGGGCTGATCCCGTTTCTTGTGGCAAACAGGAAGGCCCTCTTTCTGCTCTGCGGAACCCCGTAGTCTGCGGCATTCAGGATGCCGGTCCACGCGCGGTATCCGATATCGCGGAGCCATTCCGCGTATTCGTTCCACATCGGAAGCACTGGCGGCACTTCCTCGAACGCCACGAAGTCTGGAAGGTGTGCCTCAATGAACCGCTTGGGCTGGTAGATCAGCATTCCTCGCTCGTCGGCAAGCCCTCGCTGCTTGCCTGCCTGAGAGAACGTCTGGCACGGAGGCGACGCTATCAGCCCGTCTATCTGCTTCCAGGCGTCCACCGGAATGTCTCTCACGTCGGCGTGGATTGTTTGCAGGCCGAGCGCCTCGCGTGTCGCAACTATGTCGGCGTCGAACTCGACGCCCACGTCCTCAAGGCCGAGAGACCGAAGCCCAAGCGACCAGCCGCCGGGGCCGGCGAACAGGTCTACGATTGTTGGCTGCGTCATTCCGGCACCTCGATGACGTAGCCGCGAAAGTCGCCGTAGGCAAAAAACATCCAGCCGCCCATGCCTTCAATGAGCGACGTGTCAACGGGGCGAAGCACTCCAGCAATAGAGACTTCCTTCGCCAGCACTCCGGCAGGAGAAACGCCGGAGCGGAGTTTTGCGGCCTGCGTAAGCAGCCGGCACACGCCGGCCGCAGTAGTCACAGACACCCGCTCGACAATGATTATCGCACCGCCCGGCGACACCTTCCGCACGAGCCCGTCGAGGAAACGTCGCCTCGCCTTCGGCGGCATGAACGCCAGCGTCAAGAACGAAACGGCCACATCGCATTCTGGAACGTCGATCTCGCAAGCGTCCCCGATAATCAGTTCGCCGTATCCGCTGAAACGAGAGGCCATCTCCGACGACGACTCGACGTTTACAACTCTCGCCCGGCGATCCCTTGCGATCTGCTCGCAGGCGCGTGAGATATTTCCGGTCGAGCACCCGATGTCAACGAGAGTCCCGCCAGATTGCAGATAGCACCTAACGAGGTCGGAGACGGCCGTTGTGGCTAGGTCGTAGAACGGCAACTGCTCCCTGACGTGAGCATCAAATGCACTCGCGACGGCCGGCAGTTCAAACGACCACTGGCTAGGCGGGCTCTCGCTGGGGCCTGAAACAAGGCACGGCGAACCAGCCGATGGAGCGGACATCGCCGCAACTTCTTTCGTCATATCATCGTCCTCCGTGGCGATGCCGCTCATCTTCCGTGTTCTCAAAACGATCCCGGCGGGTTCGGCGTGCCGGATTATCGGGCCGGTGCCTGCCCGCCGGGATCGCTGTGCTGCTCACCTCGTCATCCACATCAGCCCCCAGTTCGCCGCGCCGTAGCTCGCCCACACGACGAATCCGGCAGGGCTTCCCTTCCGCCACTGCTCGATCGCGACGGCCCAGTAGATCAGCGAGACGAGGAAAAGGAGCGGTGCGCTCATCCGAACACCCCGCCGTAGCAGATCGGCTGACATTTCTGGGCGCGCCGCTCGTACCGAACCTCATCGCTCCAGCCCTCGCGGATCGGCCTGGCCCGCTCTTCGGTCCAGGCGTCGAGACGAAGATCGACGACAGTCGAGTCGTCCTCGGCGTCTTCGATCGCCTTACGCTCGCGGATCTCGCTCACGACACGGTTGCGGTTCGCCAGCCCGAACCGCTGTGCCGTGCGTGTCACGGTGTTCGGCGTGACGCGCAGCCGATCAGCGATGTCTTCGACACGAAGCGTCTCGTCGTGCCACAACCGAAAGAGCAGGGCAGCGTCCGTGATTCTGCGGTGTCCCATGTTGCACCTCCTCAGTCGTTCGACAGGGGCATGATCACGCCGGTGTAGACGCCGCCGTTGCGGAGCACGCACGCGGACTGCGCGTCCACGAGCTCGACCGTGATGTGCGGCCCCTCATCCGTCGCGATACCACGGAGCCACTCGACGACGAACACGGGATCGAGCTTCACCTTCACCGGGTCGCCGCCGCTGACGACCTCGATCGTCACGTCGCTCTGCCCGTACTCCGCGCTCTGACCGTGAAGCGTCACGCCGTCGGCCGAGAACGTGAAATCCACGCCCTTCGACTGCTCGCTGGTGACGATCGCCGCCGCCCTGGTCGCAGCGATGAGATCGTCGCGATCGACCACCGTCTCGATCGCACCCTCGCGGTCCTTCGGCAGCACGTCACGCCAGCGGGGGAAACGCCCGGCGATCTGCCTGGCCGTCACGACGCACCCCGGCAGCGTGGCGACGAGCTCGTGCTCGCTCGCCTCCAGTTGCACAGCGTCGTCGCCTCGGGCCGCCACGCTCGCGAGCGACGCGAGCACCCTCGCCGGGACGAGGGCCGAGCCGTCGTCCACCGCCTGGTCGTGCTCCACCGCCACGTGCGAGAGACGACGCCCGTCGGTCGCCACGAACGAGCAGTCGCCACCGAGCACCTCGATGAGCACCGCACCGAGGGCGTAGCGGCTGGAGTCGGTGTCCGTCGCGTAGACGCACGCCTTCACCGCACGGGCGAACTGGTCGCACGGGACACGCACGAGCGTTCTGAGCGGCTCGTGGTTCCACGTCGGCCACTCGGCAGCGCTCTCGACCGGGAGCCGCCACGTGCCACGCCCGGCGGTCACGACGCACGACGTGCCGTCAGGAGTGATCGTCACCTCCTCGGAGCGAGCCTCGGCGAGGATCGCCCGCAGCCGCGCGAACGGCAGCAGGATCGGTTCGCCGTCGTACGGGACATCGACAGCGATCTGGAGTTCGAGGTCAGTGGCTGTCAATGTGCCGCCTCCAAGCAGCACGTATGCGAGCGTCGGCTTCGCCGGTCGCGTCGGCACCGCTGCCGCCACGTCCGCGAGCGCCTGCTTGAGCGTCGCCGTTGCCAGCACGATGCCAGAACTCTTTCGCTTTCTCGTAGCCGTTGCCGTCGTCATGTCCTCTCCTCCTGAGTGACGCTCCTACCAGGATGCCGAGGGCGAACGTCGCCGACTGCATCACGATCCCGATTGCGATGATTGCGAGCTCGCTCATGCCGCGCCGCCTTTCTGCTCGCCGAATGCCGCGCGACGCATGATCTCGGCGTCGAGTTCGGCACGCTCCAAGTGCAGCGCCTGACGGGCGAGACGCTCGCGCAGGTCCTTGACCTGCGACTTGAGCACCGTCATCGCCAGCGAAGCCTGCTCGAAGACGACCCGCGATGCGTCATCGGTGTCGTCGTCCCACGAGCGACGAAAGCACGCCGAGTGAATCGCGTTGATTTCACGCCTCGTCATCGGAAGCCTCCAGCGATTCGAGGGTCGGGATGATCGTGTTCGCCCGACCGTCGCGCCACTCGACCCAGCCGCGCTTCCGCAGCGGTCGCAGGTGGCACAGAGCGCCCTCGGGCGATGCGAAGCCAAACGCCACGCAGATGTCTCGGACGCCGCACCCGATACGCTCGCGGGCGTGGTGGTCGCGGACCCACCGCCAGACCTCGCGCTGGCGTTCGGTGATAGGTGGGAGCGTGGTGGCGGTCATGTGCGAGCCTCCTCCTTGAGTCTCAACGCCGTGGCAAGCGCAGCGGTCGTCCCTCCCGAGTTGCGGTCACGCTGCCAGACCGCGTACTCGGCGTCGGTCATGTTGCGACCTGCGTCGGAGCGGTAGAACCGGCGACGAGCAGGATCGACCGGTGGCGGGCCCGCCGGGCGGTTGCCGGGCTCGCGGTGCGTGCCGCCCTTGTCCTGACACCGCTGGAGCCACCCGACGAGGAACCGCCGCCAGTTCCGCTTCCCGCACCGCTTCGGATTCGCCCGCAGCCACGCGGTAGCCTTGGCGAGCTCCTGGTCGAGGGCCGCACCGGGGAACGCCGTGGCCCACTCGGAGCGGTCGGCATCCGTGATTCCCTGCCACCCGTCGTCCGCAGACCACGAGACGGCAGGCTTCGCCCGCGATCGAGACGGCGTAGCCGGATCGTTCGTGGGAACCGGCGCAGCCGGTATTTCTTCTTCTGTATTCTCCTCTCCTGTACTGTCCTGTGGTCGCGCTTTTCGCGCACGATAAGCGCACGCCCGTCGCGCGTTTTCCGCACGCGCCTTTGCCGCACGTGAAAAACGCCTTTCCCAGCCCTCGATGACGATGGTGCCGTTCAAAAACGACACCCAGCCGACCCGCTCAACAGCGAGCCAGAACGCCTCGTCACCTCCAGCCACCGCTGCGAGCCGCGCCGGTGTCGTGCGGATCGTCCCGTCAGCGGTGTTCATGGACGCCCACGACCACAACTGGATGAGACGATAGACGACGACCTCAACAGGTTCGCCAGTCTCGTCCACCAGCTCTAGCACCTCGGGCTTCGTGCCCAGGTTGCAGTCGATGGGAATCCATTCACCGGCCATCCGTTCCTCGCCTCTCTATCGCACATTCAGATTTCGTAGGGCTCAAATCCCATCTTGATCGCCTCATCGACGCCGATCCTGTACGCCTCAATCACAGCGCAACGAACGACCTTGAATGTTGCCCTTCTGACGCCGTCTTGAAGATGGTCAAAAGAACCAAACGGAATGCGCTTGCTTCCAGATTTGACGCTCACGCCATTGCGCGCTGCATGCCTCACTAGAAAAGGAGGAAACCTATGCTTCAACAAGTTAGAGCGAGCAATGCCACCACGGTGATGAAACGGAGTGAAACGAGCCACGTACCGCATCCAAAACCTAGCGCCCGGCGGGCGGCCATTACGGCAGAACAACTTGGGTTTTCCATCAACCTCAGTCGCTATCAATGCGGCAACTGTCACTGCTCGATCGTGGTCGATAAACGACGAGTAGGATTTTTTCCTGATTTTTCGCGCAAGCGCCACTACCAGTGGAAACTTCCTGCCTTCGTATCCACGCACTCGCTCAGCATTGAGAACAACGTTTGCTGAGTCGATTACACGCAGGCCATAGTCCCTGCGAGGGCAACGCCCAAAATTCCTCGGCGGCTTCGCAAGAGACACGCCGTTGCAGTGCTTGACATACAGGGCGATCGCAGCAGCGTCGTTTTTGTCGTCTGATTTGTCTGTCGTGACAATCAACGGAAACCTGTTCGCTGCCCACGCGCGAGCCCTCGGACCTGAGTGGTAATGCGGGAACAAGCGAAGCGTTACGCCATTTTGCTCCAAAAGGCAGTAGATGGCCGTGAGCTGCTGGGCCGTGAAAAACTGAGCCAGAGATCGGTCTGTCTGAGGTACTGCGAGATGAGCCCATTCGCACACGACTAGGCAACCGCGCTGAATTGAAGACAGCCAAGTCATTTCTCCGCCAAACGGAACCGCGACGTGCTTTCCGGTGCTCGAAAAGTAGGCGCACATCCCTTGCTTTCCAAAGTCAATTCCAATGACATCCGCGTGCAGGGATGGACAGCACCAAGAACGATCGGTGCATGCTTCATCAATGCACGCGACGGCTGAAACCATCTCTTCTTGAAAAAGAGGTAAGTTGAATTCCATGGTTTCACCAAAAACAAACTGGCGACGCGTCAAGAGGACAAAAGCGACCAATGCCGCACGCCTGGAAAAGACGCGCCGCCAGTAATGCACGAACGGAAAATCGCCTTGCGGCAAACGGTTACAAAAGCATTGCTGGCGGCGCGTGTGCGACTACACGTGCCCAAAACAGCATTACTACTGACGCAGCCAAAAGTAGTCGCAGTTATCATCGCGCCACCCTCCACACCACCGCCATCCGCCCGCTCGCCGTCTTCCTCGTCCCATCCGCCACCACGAACCCGCGCCTCGCGAGCTCGATCCGCCTGGGCCGCTGCGTGCTCGGGTTCATCCCGAGCCGCCGCTGCATCTCTTCATCCGTGAGCCCGCCCGGCGTCGCCTGTAGCAGTTCGAGCACGCGACGCTGCATCGCGTTGAGCGTGTCGCCGTCGAGCGAGTCAGCCGCCGCCGCCGAGGTCACGCTGCCGCGAGCCGATGGCGGTCGCGGAGCGAAGAGGGGTAGGTCGGCGCACCGCGAGATCGTGTCGAGGTGGAAGAAGTCGTTGCTCATGTTCACGTCCTTGTGTATTGGCGGCGTGACGTGCCGCTGACGGTCGAGTCACCGCCGGAAGCAGGCGGCCTCGACTGCGGTGGTTACTCGCGACTCGCCGCGACGCGACCCATGCAGCCGGTATGGAGCAGCCGCTGCGGCCAGGGCGGGCCGGTGTGTCTCCTCCTAGCCGTCGCTCATTGGTCCAGGTTTGCCGCATCGATCGCCTGTGTCTCGACGAGGCGGTTCGTAGGCGTGCAGCCTCTCGACCGCCTTAGCCAAGTCGTCCTCGGCCCATTGCCGCCGCCGGTTCGCGTTGGCGACACCGTTGCCCAGGTCTCGCACATACGCCGCCATCCGCTCGCAGCCGTGGCGCTCCAACTCGGACACGACGACATCGAGCGTGATCGTCAGCGGCTCCTCTCGCTGGCTACGTCGCATCTGCCACCTCCTCGCTCACCGCGAACCTCAGCCGCCTCGCCTGCTTGTTCATCGCCAGCGCGATCGCCTCGATCCGGTCGGCGAGCGACGCGAGCGCCGCCGCCTCCGTCTCGTGCCACGTGTCGTCGCGACGCCAACGGGTCTGACCCTGCTCGACCCACTCGCCGCACTCGGTGACGGTGCCGTACCACGACAGCGTCGAGTGACCGGTCTTCGCGTCCACCCTGCTCCCGAGCTCGGCGCGGTAGAGACGTTGCCCTTCCATCGGAGACTCCTTTCAGAACGGGACGACATCGTCGTCCAGGCTCGCCGTGACCTTCGCCGCCTGCGTCCTCGGCTTCGCCGCCGCCTTCGGCCGGGCGTCGCTGGTCCGCTCGATGTACCGCTTCACGGTCGCCGAGACCTTCCCGGCCTTCGACGTGTAGTGGCTGAGCTCCACCTCGATCGTCTGACCGATCACGTCGTCGGGCGTGAGCGACAGCGTCTCGCCGTGCGGGATGATGCCGATCGCCGCCGCGAGCTGCTTCGCCCGCCACGCGAGCGACTTCGACTGCGGGAGGTCGTCGAAGACGAACTTGAACCGCCCTTCGAGGTCGCTGAGCCGAAGCTTGAGGCAGAATCCCTCCGGGTTGTCGTCGCTCCGCTTGTACTCGTTCGGTCCCTCCTCGGCGTGCTTCACGATCATCGCGTGCTTGCCGACGGGCATGATCTGCCGCTCGGTCGTCGCCACTGCGGGCGGCGCGTCGAACTGCTCTCCGATGTCCCACTGCATGGGTTCTGTCTCCTGGGTTCCGTCCTCACTCAGCGGCAGCACCGACTGCCGTCTGTCCGTCCACGCGAGAGGTGATCGCATCCGTCAGCGACTCCCACTCGGCACTCGTCAACTTGCCCTCGGCGAGCAGGGCATCGATCCGCTTCGTCGTCGCCTTGAGCCGCTCGGGCTCGGCCGTCGCCACGAACTCGCGGATCTGTGCAACCAGCGGGTTCGGTGCAGGCGTGCCGCCAGCGAGCCACTCGGCGAACGCCTTGCCGGTGTCCACGCTGATCGGCTTCGGATCGCCGCCGAAGATGCCCGTCCTGTCCTTCGACGCCACCGCGAAGTGACCGTCGTGGACGAGGTCGATGCACGTCGTGAATTCGTATTCGACGCCGTCCCTCGACTCGACACGCATCCCGAGCTTCACCACCTTCTTCCGCCCGTGATCATCGACCTGGGCCGTCTCGGTCTTCGACCGGCCCGTGGCGATGATGTGGGCCGATGACCGCAGCATCCGGTCGATGAACGCCCGGTGACGCGGCGTGAGCTCGCTCCACGCCGACCACGTGTTGCCCTTGAACTTCGCTCGTGCGATCTCGTCCACGAGCTCCAGGCACCCGCCCTTGCCGTTCCACTCGTGGCTGATCGAGTCGATCACGATGCAGTCGGCACCGGCCGCCTCGGCGGCGTCGATCGCCTCGATGTACGCCTCTGGCGTGAACGGCGGCACGAGGTCGATCACCTCGAAGTCGTGCAGCCGGTCATAGAGATCGCTCGAACCCTGCTCGGTGTCGATGACGATCGTCCGCTGACTACCGAGCCCCTTCGCGACGAGCAGTGCCCCGTAGGTCTTGCCGCTGCCGCTCGGGCCGGTGAGCAGGAGCCGCAGCTTCGTGGCGCTGCGGCGAGCCTTTCTGATCTGAACCATTCCGTTTCCTCGCTTTCGTGCGTGTTGTCGTCCGTCAGTCAAAACCCGCCGCGTCCCCGTCCTGCGTCAGCGGCGGCGTGCGTCCATGCTGTCGGGGTTCCACCCCGTCTCCTCGTGACTCAGAACGCCGCGATCGCGTCCACGTCGATCGCGTAGTGCTCGCGGCCACCGCCGGGCTTGTGGTGGACGACGTGGTACGTCGTGTCGGTCAGAACCTCGATGACGACGCAGCGACGGTGCCCGTCGGGGAAGGCGACGTTGACGCTGTCGCCGACGGCGTAGGTCGAGACGAGGCGACCGTTGACCCAGCGGCCCTCGCCCTGGGCGGGCGAGCCGTAGAGCTCGGCGAGGTACTCGCCTGCTGCGTGGGCCTCGGCGTCGCCGGGGTGGGAGTCGATTGACGAGATCGCGTTCATGGGGGATGCTCCTGTTCGTGGGTGGGTGATGGTATACGGGCGTTCACTATGGTCAAGGGGCGACCACCAAATCGGTAGTGGCAGTGGCGAAACATCATGGTGCGGTGGGGAAACTTTTGTCAACCAGCAGCCCCGGCGGCGAGGATTCGCAGCACGAGGATGGCGATATCGAGCCAGATCTGAAGGGTCATGTTGGGCCTCCTTGCCCGGTGGTAGTGGGATCAAACCGTCGCGGCGGTCGCCGCTCGAATCAGGGCGAGCGCCTCGCGGGCCTCGTCCTTCGTGTCGTAGGTGCCGACGCTCCAGCGGTCCTCGCCACGCTGGGCGAGGATCTCGAACCAGTAGCACGTGCCACGGCTGCGAGGGTCGGAGATCTTCACGATGCGGTAGGTGGTGGTCACGGCGTCGTCCTTGTGTGCGTGGTGGAGTTGCCCGTCGGCCCGATTGCCGACGGGCGAAGTAGTGGGTCAGGCGATCGCCGCACGTCGCGGCAGCTCGCGGTAGCAAACGCCGCCGTTGATGAGCCGCTTCTCGCCGTCGTCCCACACCTGATAGAGGTAGGTCGCACCACGCTTGCCGCGAACGACGCACTGCGTGTGGCATCCGTTCGCACGAACGGCCGGGCCGACGCCGCAAACCTCAAGAATGCGGTACTCGCGTCCATTCACAGTCACGATCATGGGGTTGTTTGCGGCGTCCATCGTTTCGTCTCCCGGTTGGCGTGTCGTCAGGTCTCATCCGCCTGACACCCACATAGTAGCAGTATCGAAACTACGGTCAAGGGGAGTCCAGAAAAAAATCCGAAACGGCGTTTCCGCCGGGGATTAGCGGGACTTCTTCCGCTTGGCGACCTTCCGGTGACCGGCGGCGGGAGCCTTTTTCCGGTTCGCCGTGGCCCTGGTCGAGAGCGTCTCGCGGAGGGCTGTCGCCGAGCTCTTCAGAACGAGCCAAGCTTTGCCGTTGACCCGCCAGCCGTCCACTCGACCGCCGCTTGTGCGGTCGCTCGTGATCTTCCCCGAAGCGTCTCGGGGCAGGGAGTGGTCGAGGATTCGACGTAGGTACTGCGGCGTGCAGCCAGCGATTTCCGCCGCTTTTTCCACGGGAACCCAGTCATCCTGCACAGCCATCGCGATCATGCCTGTATCGTAGTTTCGGTAACGCAACGGGTCAAACCGCTACGTCGCCTTGCCCGTAGCCCCGAAACCCACCTAAGTTTCAAGTCCTACGGGCGATCTTTTGAGCGGAGGGCATGGTAGACAGAGGTTCCGGTGGTCGCCCGTATACTAGTCCCATCTAGATACGGAGGCGTGGCGATGACTCTGCGTGATCTACTCTCGGTGTACTCGACTCGGCATGGGCTCAAGGACCGCACGACGGCCCTTCTGTCCTCTACGCTCGACCGGTTCGATGCGTTCCTCGGGCGACCGGCGACGCTCGATGACCTCGACGACATGACGCTCGCCCGGTTCGCGAAGTGGCGAGCCGAGGATCGTCACTGGAGGAACAAGCCGCCGCGACCGGCGACCGTCAAGAAGGACATCGCTCACCTGTCGGCGCTCTGGACGCACGCCGCCAAAAAGCGACTGACGCGATCCGACGGCGTACTCATCGAGCACCCAGACCTGCCGCGAGGGTTGGTCAAGGTGAGCCTGCGACCGCCGAAGGGGTACAGGTTGGAAGAGATCGACGCGCTGGTCAAAGCCGCCAGACGCAGGCGGGGCGATGTCGGCCCGGTCCCGGCGTGGTGGTTCTGGGTGACCATCCTTCAGGCCGCGTGGCAGACCGCCGAGCGCATCGGCGGGCTCCTCGCCCTCCGCTGGCGAGACGTTGATCTGGACGCCCGGCGGATCACGTTCGACGGCGCGACCCGTAAGGGCGGCACGAAGACCATAGTGCGGTCGATCACGCCAGAGCTCGCCCGCCTGCTAGGCAAGCATCGGCGAGGCGACGACGAGCTCGTCTGGCCGTGGTTGGAGCACCGCCTCCCGGCATCGCTGTGGATCTCGCTGCGGCTCTTGGGCCAGACGGCGGGCGTAGCCGTCCACGGGTTTCACGCGATCCGCAAAGCAGCGGGCAGCTACGTCGCGGCTGCGGGCGGCGACGCCACCGAGTACCTGTCGCATTCAGACCCGTCCACGACGCGGCAGCACTACCTCGATGCCGGGATCGTCGGCGGTGCGGACCCGCTCGACCTCCTGCCCAAGCTCCCCAGCGAGCGACGTGCGTCCCGCCCAGCCCCGCCCCCAGCCCCTGAGCCGCCCACGCCTGCACGGGCGTCCAGCGGCCCCGTAGAGGCTGGTGCAGCGGTCGGGCGGTCGATGGCAGCCCGAGGGCTCGCGTGCCCGCCTCGGGCTCAGCACGACGCCCTGGCGGCGGCTGCGGGCGTCGAGCCCGAGGACGTGGGGGCGTTCAGTCGGGGGCTGCTCGAAGGGTGGGTCAGTGGGCAGGGGGATGCGGCCTAGCCGCCACTACTTGGTCTGCCCATCGTCGGATGCCGCCGGTACGCCGCGACGCTCTTCGCGTCCACGAGCCACGCTCGCCCCACGCGGGTCGCGCGAATGACGCCGTCAGCGATGAGCCGCCGCATGTGCCGGTCGGTCACGCCAGCACGACGGGCGGCCTCGGTGACGCTGAGTATGTCCGGCGTGGACTTCACTGCGACTACTCCTTTTCGGATGCAACGTCCTTGCCGCAGTCAAAACCCATCGACCATCCAAGATTGAACGCGACCTCGAAGACTTCGCCTCCGACGCTTTCCTCAGACTGGTCGTCGATGTCTTCAATGATTTGCCCTGAGTGCATAAAGAAAAGAGCCGAACACACAGCCGAGGCAAACTCGCAGACACCGATGCGATTCATGTCGCTACGCAGTGCATCACGCAACCTCAGAAGACGACAAGACACATCGTCAGCGGTGTTCGACTCGGGACTCAAGTAACCATTCTCGCAGAAGAATGGGGCCAAGATTTTGACAGCCTCCAAAAAAACCTTCCTTTGCGCTGTCAATCGGCGTCGTGCTTTCTTCGATTTGCTCATCGTTCATCTCCCAGTGATGACCGAACTATATCCGACACCGGACATATAGGAAGATGGACTGAGAAAAGATTTTTCGGGGAGGCGGTTTTCATCGGGGAAAACGGTGCTTTCGCCCGACAGACCGGGGGCGGCGCGAGCGGAGGAGGACTCGCGCCGCCGCACCCGGCCGCCATGGTCAGTCGTGCGGGTGCCGCCACCAATCGTCGCTCGCATCCTCCGAGAGCCGATCGACGATCTGCTGTAGCGACGCGACGATGCTCGTGAAATTTCTGTTGCAGTGGTCCGCGTTCTGGTTCGCCGATTCCACGAGCGTCTTCATCGACTCGGCCATCGTGCGCTGATTCACCGCCATGATCGAGACGACCGACTCCAGCTGCTCGATGCGTCGCCGCAGGTCGCCGAACATCACGCATCCTCGCTCTGGAGCACGGCGATGATCGCGAGGAGGCGAGCCCGCTCCGCGAGCAGCCGGATCACGTCGCCAGCGAGCGTGCCGCTCGTGCCGGTGTAGGCACCGCTGAACCGCCGGGCGCGGTGCTCGATCTGCGCGAGGTCGTCCTCGGTCAGCGGCGTGTGCGAGTCACGCTTCGGCATCGCGGCCCTCTCGGTGTAGGAGCAGGGCGAGCAGTGCGTAGGACGCGAGGTCGAAGAGGTTGTCTTCGAGCGACTCGTTCTCCAGGCGGCCCGTGGCGTTGTACGCGGCGAGCCTCGTGACCTTGTCGGAGAGCCTGACCATCGCGCCCTTCCACGACGGGATGCCCACGAACTTCGCCCCGTTGCGGATGTTGGCGAGCGGATCTTCGCCACTCGGGCACCCGTAGTCTCGGCTCTTCCGCCGGTGCATTTCTTTCAGCGAGTCGCAGAGATCGAAGAACGCCTGACTCGTCGGATGCGTTTCCCGTGCGACCCGCGCGGGCCTCGCCTCTTCGACGAGCCGGGCGAATCCCTTCACCGCCTCGACCCGCGTGGCGTAGTCGGGCGGCGTCCACTCGGCGTACGTTTCGGATTGCGCGGTGGGCTGGGCGATCTGCCCCAGCTCGGCCGCGTCGCTCAGAACCCGCGTCGCCGCCTCCAGCGCAGGCTGGCACCCCGCGAGGCGTGACTCGACGGCGTTGCGGAGGGCGGCGTTGGCGGCTTCGAGCGTTGCTTCGGTCATGTCTTTCCTCGGAGGTCTCGATCGCAGAACACTGGATAGGCTCGCGTCACCTCGCGCCGATGGTGATCGACGACGAATGCCGCCTGACACGGCGGCTCGTATGACGCCTTGATTCGCACAGAGTAGGCGCTCGGTCCAATCACGCTTCCGTTCGTGACGTAGCGGCCCGATCGGCTCCACGAGAACTGGTGCCAGTGCCCGAGGCACGTGAGGTCCGCGCGTCGCGTCGAGTCCCACGCGGCGATCGCCTTGTTCAGCGGGACGTGGATACCGCCGATGCCGCCTTGGTACCTGACGGCGTGACCGTGCATGAACCGGATCGTGAACCCGTCGAGATCGACGTAGTTGAGGTGCCCTTCGCCTACTCGCCACGTGACGTTCTTCCGCGACTCCGCAGCCGCCATCGTCACGTAGAGGTGGTGCTCGTAGGACGTATCTGCCTCGTTCGTCCTGAGCTTCTCGGTCGTCCTCCCGTGGTTGCCGCACGACGTGACGACGAGCACCTCGCTCGCCGTGTCGCTCACGGCGTCGATGAATCCACGCAACCGCTCACCGATCCACCGGAGCGCCGCGAGCGGGTGGAGGCTGTTCTCCTCGGCGAGCTCGGGGTGGATCATGCCCGAGATGAGATCGCCGCCCAGCCAGACGACGACGCGATTGATCCGGCACAGTTGCCGCTCGTGTTCGAGCAGGGCGAAGAACCGCTCTGAGAGCTCGGAGAGTCGGGCGTCGCACACGTCTAGGTCGAACGCATTGAGCCCGTTTACGGTCTCGGGCCGCACTGTCTCTTCACAGTGGATGTCCGAAAGCAGCACGACCATCGTCGCGGGGTGCCGCTTGCCCTTTACGCTTTTGGTTAGCGGGCGCTTCGCCTCGATGCCCTTGAGCCCCACGAACGCGTCGGCACGCTCACGCTCGCGGTCGATCTGAGCGAGTGCGGATCGGTAGCGGCCCTTGAGCGCAGCAACCTCGGCACGAAGCCGTGCGACCTCGGCGTCGGCTGCGAGTTGCTCGGCCGTCGCGGCGGCAGTGATGACGCTGTCGGTCAGTGAGTCTTTCGCGTTGCGTTGAGCCAATGCTCGACTCCTTGAACGCCGCTGACATGAAGCCCACGCTCACGACACGTCTCGATGATTGCCCGAGCGAGCGCCCGTTTCTGGATGGCGATCTCGCCGTTCGCCCACCTCGCACGCAGCGACTCCAGTTCAGCGAGCACGTCGGGCGGCAGCTTGCAGTGCCACGCGACGAATCCCGGTTGATAGTTGGCGGCTCGCCCGAGAACGTCGTCCGCAATCGAGACACGCTTCGCCTTACTCGCCACGAGGCACCTCCCGATATCGCAGGATCTGCCAGAGGACACGACGCTGGACGCGGGCCAACTCGGTCACCGTCTCCTCGCTGATCGTGGAGCCGAGCACCGCATGGGCGATCTCGTGGAGGACTGTTTCGAGACGCTGCCCGCCGGTCAATCGCTCATCGACGAGCATCTTCGGCGGGCGCTCGTCGTAGCATGTCCAGCCGTCGGCGCGGCCTTTCAGCCGCGTGAAACGCAAGAGCCACCGCTGGCCCGCGATCGTGATGTCGTGATCATCCGCCACGGCACCCGTCCTCCTGCGTCCATGGTGGATAAGGTGTCAATTCAACGCCCGGCCGCTTTGTCTCGTAGCCCTTGGTTCAAGATCGGGCTGTTGGCTATTGACTGCGCCAGAGCAGCCACGTCGGCCTCCGTGACCGGATGCGGCAGAACAGCGTCCAACGCTCGGTTCGTCGCCGTCTGGATTGCAGTCGTGATCCCCTCTCCAATCGCATCGAGTTTGTTTTTTCTTGCGGCGCAGCCGCAGTCGCCGATGAGTTTCTTCACCCGCTCCTCGGTGACTCCGATCGTCGAGAGCCCAGAGGCGATCCACGACCCGAGCCTCGCGGGCGGGATTTTGATGCGTCCGTGCGCCCATGCGTCCAAGTGAGCACGCGCCATTTCCTCGATCGTCTGGCAGTTGCGGTAGTGCGGCAGCGACTTTGCAATGAAACCGCAGCGAGTGCAGCGAAGCGTCTCGTTGTCGAAGTGGCACAGCATGACGAAGGCTATCCGTCTATACCGAACGAATCACCGTGTGCGTCACTGAATCCCCGCCGCACGATATGCGAAAGACCACGCCTTGCCCGACGGGCCACGACCGCAAGGCGATGATCTCAATCAGCCCAGCCTTGTCGCCCTGCGTGACGTATCGCACGGTGGCGTTCTGCTCACCGGATAGCAGTTCGACAGACACTACGCAGCCAGCGCACGGCAGCGCTCTGGGTTGTGCGAGGTTGCGGACGAAAGACTGGTCACCGCACAGCACAGCGTCGCCGGTTCCCGCTCCAGTAAAACCGCTGCCAAACTGCGGCGCTAGGTAGATGCAGTCCCCCTCCAGCGGCGATGCTTGCGTCGTGCTCGAAGCCGTTGAGCCGTACAGCGCGAGCGGATTGGTCATCGTGCAATTTTCGGCGCGGGTGATACTTGCTGTCCCCACGTACGTTGGGGTTGACGACACATCTCTTTCCGCCACGAGTCGCGGAACTCGCAGGCGTGACGCGCCGAATGTCTGCGACAACGAGACGCCGCTTGCGTCGCACGTTCTTGTGATGACAGCGCCGCCCGCCGGGACGTTATTGACGCTCCAGTTAGAGCACAGCAGTCGGGGCTGCTCTGAGTACTCAGGGGTCGGCGTGACGCTGACAGAAAAACTGAACTGCATGGGAGACAGGCGGCCCATCCTCGCAACGAACCCGCCATTCCATATGAACACTTCCGGCGGCAGGCCAGAAGTGCCGGGGAATTGCCCGTTGAGAGTTTCCGCTGCCGTTGCATTGCTAAAGTCAACAGCCAGCGGCCCAGATGCGTCGCATGAAATAGGTACTGTCTGTTCGGCAGGGACAGTTATCCGCAACCAGCGTTGGTCGTGTTGCGCGTTCAGCAGGCACTGCGTCCCGCTGGTCAAGACCACTGGCGCGAAATGATTCCCGCTGGTCACAGCATGCAAAGTTTGCGCAGATGGAGGGGTGGCCCTGAACGTAAGCGCGCCGTTTTGAACAAATACATTGGCAGCCAGAGAATCAACGCTCGTTCCTGAGAAAGAAACTGTCTTTGTTGTGAAGGACACATTGTCAGAACTAATAAGAGCGCAAATGGCCGCAGTCGATGACGCAGTGTCAATGACATCGCATTCGCCTTCCCATGAACGAATGAGCGATAGGGCGGGAACGCACACGTCCGAGAACGCTTGCAATAATCCACCCTGACATGCGCGAACAATTGTCAAGTCGTACACCGAATGCTCGCCGCCGCCTGCAAGTTCGATGACCCACCCGGAAGAACCGTCCGGCCCTGTTGTCGAGAAAGAATTTCTGTAGGGTCCGTGCTCGATGTTCCACAGCATCGTCAGCCCGGAGTAAAAACTGCTTGCCGACGCGGCAGGCGACAGTATCGCTACGCCACGCCTTCTGTAAGTAGGTCTCCATGCGGTTATGCACTCGCCTAGTGCCCGCATTGCGATCTTGGCGGGCACGCACGATTGTGTGCCGATAGGAGAGGCGCGGAATGCCTCTGGTGGCGTCAGTTCGCAGAACTCTGGGTAGATGCCGAGGGCAATGCCAACCTCCAGCCGATTGGCCGCAATGCCACACAGGATGTTGTCTGCGAGCATCCGCAGTCCACAGGTGCCGATTGACAGCGACGAGTCGCCGTTTAGGAATCCAGTCGCCGTTGCGTCGTCGAGGTAAATCCTTTCTGGAAGTGCCCCGCACGATAGCGTGCCTGCCTGCAACCGAACCGCTACGGTCTGCTGTAGCGGAGTGACGGTTGCCAGCCGTGACACAGACCATCCGGTATAGGCACTGCCGGACGCCAGCGTCGCTGACGTGCTCGTCTGGCTCAGTTGAAACGAAGCCCACCGTTGCAGGCCAACCGGAGACAGCGTCACCACCTCGTCGTGGGTGATAGCGTCTGTCCACTGGTTGACGTTCAGAATCAGCCTGTTCTGACCGTGAATGTCTTGCCCAAGTGAAGAGGAGACTCCCGACTCCTCTTGAGTGGCAACACCTGTCACGGAAACATCGACCTGCAAGTGCCATTCAGGGCCGAGCACGTCGTAGACCGTGGACGGTGGGCTTACCGGCGAAGGACGAACAAACCTCCAGACCTGCGAGCGAGTCTCGCCGACTGGCGTTCGGCTTGCTCCTTCGGCAGACAAACTTAGCCGAACCGTGACACGCACCTGAGAGGAAACGCGATACACCTGTATAGGGTGCGTCGGAAACGACCCAGCGCCTCTGCCCTCCATGCCGCCCAACGAAAGGACGCTGCCCAGCGACACGCGAATGTCACCGCCAACCGGCGGCGAGGTGCCGAGCGTTGCCACCCGAAGGCATCGGTCCAACTGAAGCCCCCACGGGCACTGGTCTTCGTTTTGGCAACACGGGCTGCACGCGCCAAACAAAAACCCGAGCGGGTACATCCCGGCAGCCATCAGCCAGATGCCAGCGACGATAAGCGAGAGAGGTTCGTCGATCATGTTGCGGTACTGCACACCGCCGCGATGAGGAACCACGCCGTGCCGTCCTTGGCGATCGCACAGTCGCCCGAGCCAGATGGTGCGGGGACGGCGGCGAACAGGTTGATCGCCGATGCCGTGTTTGGCGTAGCCGTCTGGTACTTGAACGTGACCGTTTTCGTCGCCCCAACCGACCACGCACCGCTGAAAGTAGCGATGCGGAACGTCTTCCGCTGCTGGGGCGGCGGCACCGTGTCGAACCGCAGCGGGCTCTCGGAGCGATCACCGATCTCGACGCGACGTACGGCGCTCGCGATCCGCTCGGCAGACGAGCGATCGAAGATCACCGGGTCGGCCACGACTCAGTCCTCCAGCACCTGGAGCATGAGGCGACCGGTAGACGCTGCCTTCGCGGCGTAGTTGCCGGGAGCAAGGCGAAAGAGGGCGGCATCGCCGGGACGCAACCGCACCGTCTCGTGGAGCGTCGTGCCGTCGAGGCGACCGAACGACACCGTGGCGGTCTGGTTGGTGCTCGTCACGAGCGAGCGGGCGAAGCAGAGCCCGAGCGTCGAGGCGGCACTCGTCACGAACTGGCTCGTAGCCGTCGTGAGATCGAGCGTCGCCGCGAGCACGCCGGTCGTGCTCATGTCGGTCGTGATGCCATTGGCGAAGAACTGCTGTACGAGAGCGCCACGCGAGGCGCTCACCTGCACGTTGTACGTGATGTCTGGCACTGGAGCCTCCTACGCTGGCGGGGAGCCGAAGTACGAATTGAAGTCCACCTCGCGGTGGACGCGACGTGTCAGGATCGCGGGAGCACCGAGCGTCTGGTTGCCGTTGCCGTCTAGCCCGACCGGGCCGGGTGATGCGACCCACTCGGCGTTCTGGAAGTCGAACACCATTGCGCGACGCTTCTGCCCACCAGCGAGGAAATTGAATCCCACGTCGGGCAGTTGCAGCGGCCACCCCGTCTGGCGAAACAGAAGCTCGACCTTGACCGCCCAGAAGCGATGGAGCGTCCCGCCGTACTCCTCAAACCGGAGTTCGCCCGAGATGCCTTGGCACTTCCAGCAGTGCGTCGCACCACCGATCCACGTCGTCGAGTTGATCGTGTTCGTGAGCGCGATCGCCAGCGACGAAGGAAACGTGGCGCGGTTCTCGGATATCACCACCTTGCACTGCGCCTCGTCTGAGGTCAGCGACTCGAAATAGTCGAAGGCCGAGTTGGTCAGCGGCTTCGTGGATGCGTTGCCTGATTGATCGTAGTAGAAGAGCGCGGGCACGGTCGCGCCCTGCGTGGTGAACGTCCACAACGCCGGTCGGCTCGTCGGTGCCGCGAGTTGATCGAGCCCGCCGCTTGGGAAGCCGTACTTCGCGGTGAGGAGCGAGTGGTACTGCGAGCCTTCGTAGTTCTCTTCGTACTCGATCTCGACGCACCGTACGTCGGCATACTCGGGATGCGCGGTGCCGATGTCGAGCGACAGTGCGGTCGCCACCTCGTTCGCCGTCGTCGCCTGCCCAGACGCGTCGTGCGTGATGACGAACTGCCGCGTGAGGTCGCGTGCCTCGCCGAGGCGGAACTTGTTCGAGCGCGGTAGCTCGCGATGATGTGCGACGCCCATCAGCCGACTCCTCCACCAATCTGGACGACGGGACCGGCGAACTGTGCCGAGATCGCCACGAGCGTGTCACGAAGTTCCGTCAGCCGCCGTGTCTGGAGGCGAGCCTCGATGAGCGCCGGGTCTTGCTGATTGGCGGCGAGGTTGAGAAACAACGCAGCACCCTCGGCGGTGCGAATGTCGTTGCCCTGGATGACGCCGCTGCCGAGCGTGTTGAGTTCGCGAATGCGGGCGACCTGCCGCTGGTTCTCTGCTTCGATCGCCTTCGCCTGCTCTTCTAGGTATTTCTGCTGGGCTTGCTGGGCTTGTTGCTGTTGCTGCTCCAGTTGCTTCAGGTATTGCTCGCGTTGCTGCCCGAGTTGTTGCTCCAACTGACGACGACCGCTCGCGATGTCCCGCTCCTGTGCGGCGACTTGGTCGAGTTGCCCGAGGCGAACGATCCCGGCGTTGACCTGCTCCTGGTTCCCTGCGGCACGGGCCGCCTGCACGTCAGCCTGGACGCGACCGATCTCACGCTCCAGTTGAGCGAGGTTCTGCGCCGCCGCGAGGCGTTGCTGATCGCCACCGAACCGGGCGAGCAGGAACCGCTGATCGACGAGTTCGTTCACCTTCGCCCGCTCGTCGGCGACCGCTTTGACGTTCGCGAGTTCCTGCTCGAAGAGTTGCTGCTGCCGGGCGACCTCGGCCTCGAACGCCTCGCGGTTTAGGATGCCGTCACGAGCCTGCTCTTGCGCGGCGGCGATGCCTTCTTGCAACCGCACGGAGGCGTCAAAGCCAGCCTGCCCGAACTGCTGAGCCTGCTCGGCGAGGCGGTTGAAGTTCTGGCCCGTCGCCTCGAACGCCTTCTCGAAGCCGCCCTCGAACCCTTGGGCTGCGGCTTGCAGTTGCTCGTCGAGTTGCCCTTGGAGACGCCGCAACTCATCGAGCCTCGCTTGAGCGGCACCGCTGTCACCGGCACCTGTCTCGGCGATCTCCTGCTGCACGCGGGCGATCTCGCGTTCGACAGCAGACAGGTCGTCGATGATCTTCTGCGAGGCGTCGGTGGTCTTGAGGAGCGAGTCAATTCGCTTTCCGTCAGCGTCAGCCTGTTCGCGAGCCGCCGTCACCGCCTCGGTACGCAGGGCGAGCTCCTGCTGAATCGCCGCGTTGACGCCCCCTTGCAGTTCGTTGATGCGAGCGATCTCGTCTGCCGTGAGCTCGCCGTCTTCTTGCGCCGCAGCGACGGCCGCCTCGAACTCACGCATCAGTCCGGTCACACGGCTGGACTCATCGACGATCCCATTGAAGAACTCGTCGAACGCCTCGCGAGTGGCGTCGATGTTCGTATTCACCTTGAACTCAGGGGATCGTGCCGCTTCGATCCGGCTCCTCATGCCCTCGATAAACTGCTCGGCCGGGCCTGCCGCCGCAGCGTCGCCGTCGGTTCCATTGAGCAACCGATCGGTGGCGTCGCCGACACTAGACGCTGCGTCGATCAGTTCCTGCGCGTTCTGATCGAGTGCCGCCTGGCTCGCTGCAACCAAGTCACGCCCGAACGCTTCGAGGTCCGAGTCAAGATACGATCCGATCGCTTCGAGCGCCTTGCCGAGAGCAAGGGCGAGAGAGTTTCCAGCAATCTCGAACGCATTGAATGCCGCACGCAGCCCTTCGTAGACAATTGTGAAGACTTCGCCGGTCGCCTGAAAAACAGCAGCGGCATCGACGAGCACCGTGGATAGGTCGCCGAACTGCGACACGAACGAGTCGAACACGCCCGCGAGGAACTCGGCACCGTTGAGCAACGTGTCGGTGATCGCATCGGCGATCGCAGTGCCGCCTTCTCCATTAGCGCCGGAGAACGACTCAACGAACGCGAGGAACTCATCGGCGATCGCGGTGACGACCGGCGCGAGATTGCCTGTCACCTGACCGATGATGCCTTCGACCGTCGCCCGCACGAGGTCGAAGGCGTCGTTCATCTTGGCGATGTTCGACACTTGATCCTCGCTAACGATGATCCCGAGACGCTGGGCTCTCGCCGTGAGCTCCTCGACGCTTGCAGCGCCCTCCTTGAACAGCGGGACGAGGGCGGCACCCTGCCGACCAAAGATCTCGACGGCAGCGGCGGCACGGTCGGCTGATGTCGGCAACGCACCGATCGCCGCCGAGATCGCCTCAAACTGCTGCTCGGGCCGCAGCCCGCGAATCTCGGCGAGCGAGACACCCACCGAGCGGAGCGTCTTGTCGAACGTGCCGCCTGGATCAGCCTTGCCGATCGACACGCCGAGTCGAGTGACCGCCGTGGCGAACTGCTCAGTGTCAACACCAGACAGTTTCGCGGCGAGCCCGAGCCCCTGGAGTTGTTGTACCGGCACGTCGATCCGATTGCTGAGATCGTTCAGCGAATCGAGCGACGTGGACACGCTGGACACGAAGCCGCTGATCTGGCCGGTGGCGCTTCGGATCGCACCGCCAAGCAATTGAAACCCATCGACGATGGCACGGCCGATCTGTAGCCGGGAGATGACCGTGAGTTGACGCGAGATGCCTTGCAACGCCTGGTCGTTCGCTCGCGCTGACGTTGTCGTGCGGTCGAGGTCTTGCCGTGCCCTCTCGGTCGCACGGTTGAATTGATCCTGCGACAGGCGACCGGCTTCGAGGTGCCCTCGCAGTTCTACGATTGCGGCGTCGTACCGCTCTTGCGGAGTGAGACCCGCCTGAATGATTCTGTTCGCCGCAGCCGTGGCGTCGGCTCGCTCTCGCTCCGCGCGTGCCGCAGCCTCGTTCGCACCGCTCGCTTCTGCGGATGCCCGGTTGTATGTCTCCTGCGAGATCGCACCGGCAGCGAGCAATCGATCAAGATTGGCGAGCTCGTCGGCCCGACGTTCCTCGACCGTAGCGAACTGCTGCGTGATGCGTCGCCCTTCCTCCAAGACTCTTTGCCGTTCCTGCTCGGCGCGCGAGGCTGCTTCCTGCACACCGCTGGCTTGCTCCACGGCACGCGTGTATGTCTCCTCCGAGATCGCACCGGCACGAAGAAGATCGTCGAGTTCAGAAAGCCTCGCAGCGCGTCGCTCTTCGTCCGTCTGGAGCGATGCCGTGATCGCGGCACCTCGCCGCAGTGCTTCGACGCGAGCCGACTCCGCTGCGGCTGCGGCTGCTGCGGCTTCCTCGATGGCACGGTCTTGGACCGCGAGTCCAGCGGCGGCACGCTCCGCGTCCGTCAATCCCTTCGACGCCTGCTCGACCGCCCGGTTGTACGTCTCTTGAGAGATCCGCCCCGCTTCGAGTTGCACGGCGAGCTCGCCCGCCGTCCGCTGGAAACGCTCGAACGGAGTCCGCACCGACTCGGTGATTCGGGCCGCCTCGCGGAGCGCGGCGGCTTCCTGCTCCGACGCCTGGGCGAGGTTCGCGAACTCTTCGGCGTACTGCTGGGCGGTGATCTGCCCGGTCTTCAATGCCGAGTTTAGGAACGCGAGGTCGGTGGCGAACTTCTGCTGCGCAGCGGAGGCGGCAGACGACTCGCCCGTGAACTGAGCGAATACGCTCGTGAGCTTGTCAGCCTCGGCACCGAGCGACTGAAGAGCACGCTCTGCGGGCGTGAGCTTCAGTTGCGTCGAGTCCGCACTGATCTTCAGCGCGAGTCCGAGGATGTTCGCCATTAGTCGATGATCCCCATCTCACGCCGTAGCCGAAGGATCGCCTCGCGGTCTTGCGACTCGTGCTGCGGTGGCCGTGCCTTCGGTATGAAGTCCTCAGCCGTCGGCGGCTTTCCTCTCTT
>Ga0208235_1000097_pt1 | contig 24076 bp, 20 predicted proteins | sample LakMenEpi22Oct12_FD_150727 | JGI IMG/M metagenome (GOLD analysis project Ga0208235, IMG submission 150727) | Freshwater microbial communities from Lake Mendota, WI - 22OCT2012 deep hole epilimnion (SPAdes) | ecosystem: Environmental > Aquatic > Freshwater > Lake > Epilimnion/Euphotic zone ... | reverse complement strand
TCTCCATAATTTGGAAATCCAAGGTACTGGGTAATTGCCGTATAAAACGCTCCAAGTGAATGAGGGAAAAACACATGCCCATCGACCCTGATCTGGGTCTTGCTGCCGTGCCCCCATGCAGCACTTGCAAAATCACCAAATCCATCAATAGATATGATTGAGGATTCTAAAAATGGTGATGCGTAAAATGCAGATGCCAAATGTGAAAGATGGTGTTCAATAAAGTGCAACTGTGCATTGATTTTAGCTTCTGGGAATGAAAGGCTTAACTGTTGATGTAGATCATTTCTTTCTTTCTTATTCTTCCATCTTCTTATCAAAAAACGCGGATTAGGTAGTGTCTGCATGACATATAACATACGTCTTAGTTTGTGCGCATTCGGCTGGGTATTAATTGAAATGTGATCTACATCTCCGATATTAATATTTGCTTCATCCAAGCACCACCTAATTGCTTGGCTAGGAAATCCAGCCCAATGCTTAATTCTTCTAAACCGCTCTTCTTCAACTGCTCCAATGATATTCCCGTCTTTAATCAAGGCAGCTGATGCATCAGCGTGAAAAGCATTAATCCCTAAAATAAAAGTCATGGCTTAATGGTGTTTAAGAAATCATCTGTAACGCAAAGATTCTACAATATTATATTATAATCATAGCGTATCCCGCTCAAGTAAATGATCAACTCGATTTCTTTTGGCTAAATCATATAAGTGTTTTTTAAAAATTCTACGCGATGAATCTTTTGAGGCGTTCTCTTCAACCCATTTGCGGCACCTCTCTGACAACTGAGATCGTAATTCACGGTCAGAACCTATTTCCAATATGGCGGAGGCTAGTGATTCAGGGCGAAAATCCACTAGGTATCCAGTTTTTAATGGTATGACATATTCTTCAGGACCTCCGCAGCGGGTGCTGATGACTGGAATTCCACAAGCCATAGCTTCCAGTGCTGAAATGCAGAGGCCTTCTTGATGTGATGGGATCACGAAAATGTCAAGAGTTTGAAGTAGAAAAGATAATTCTCGTGGATTCATATGTTGATAGCAACTAACATATGAACTCAATCCATAAGTTTCCAGTTTTTCCTCCATAATCCTAGAATCCTTGTCCCCAACTAATACAATCTCAAGATCATATCCTTTGCTTAAAACTATTTGCGCTCCCTTAAGTAAGAGGTCTATATTCTTTCGTGGATCACAATATCTCCCGGAAAAACCTATCCTCCATTGAACTGTCTTTAAGGGATCTCGAGTAAATATCTCTATATCTACAGGCATAAGCATGACATCACCAACTTCTCGTTTGGATATCTTCTGAAGTTCTTTTGATGTATAGCTACTTAACGCAAGGGTTGTTCCCTGTGGACTTCTAAGTATCTTTCGTTCAAGGAATCTCAAAACGGGTTTATTAATGATTGAATCTAGGAACTTTCTCTTTTTACTAAAAGTAAGGATTCTGTTTTTACGATCGGCCTCCCAAGGGGTAGCAATCCACGACACAAATGGAACATTTAAGTAGACATATGGAGTTGCAGCTAAAGTATTGCCTGATACCACAAAATGCAATTGATTACTTTTGATTAAATTCTTCCATGCTTCACTTGGTAGATAGTGAGTGAACTCAAATTCTGGATACCAAGCTCCAAAGCCATAACTGGGATAGTTGTTTAGTGCCCTACCTCTAATTTCTCCTGGAGTACGTGAACCTGTTCTATAGATTGGAACAGACAGTTTGGGGTAGTTGCGCCAAGGTGCATACCATGCCAAGGTCGCTGAAATATGATGTTCTTCAAGCATTGTACACAACCATTTAGTCATTGACGGCACTCCACCATCGATTGGTTCGATAGTAGTTATAAGAGCCTTTAAATGATCTGTGGAACTATTACACTGATTCATTTAACTGTTTCTGAAAATAATTCCCTATTTTCACTCACCCATTGGATTAGTTCCTTAACCCCTCTATCTACATTAATCTTTGGCTCCCAATTCAGAAGCTCTTTTGCTTTAGAGACATCACAAATAAAGACCGGTTGATCACCTGGCCTAGATTCTCCATATTCGGGGGAAATGGTGACGCTTAATTCTCGTTCAAGAAATGAAAGGAGATCTCGTAAACAAAGCGTATTGCTAGGACCACCGCCAATGTTAAAAGCATGACCACTTACTCTATCCCTATTCACCCAAGCTGAATTGTAAGCCTGAGCCAAGTCCTGAACATTTAATACATCTCGGGTTTGCCACCCGTCTCCATATAGGGTGATTTTCTTTCCCAGCATTGCTGCTATGCTAAACCAGGCAACCCATCCCTGATCCTCGATACCAAATTGCCGAATTCCGTAGATACACGACTGGCGGAATGTGCATGTGCTTAACCCATAAATTCTTGCATAATCAATTGTGTATTGATCGGCTACGCCTTTTGAACATCCATAGGGAGAATGAAAATCAAGAGGTTGTTCTTCGCTTACCCCATTTGGCAGTTTCGTGAACTTGTACCCGTCTTCTCCGAGAATAACTGGGATTGATTCCATTCCACCATAGACTTTGTTTGTTGAGGCATATAATACAAATGTTTCAGGTGAGTACAACCTGACAGCCTCCATGACATTAAAGCTTCCCAACGCATTTATCTCAAAGTCTTCTCTGGGGTCTATATAAGAGGTGGTAACCGCAACTTGTGCCGCAAGATGTATGATCATATCTGGACGTGTAGCCTTAACTACGGAAGATAACTTTTCATTGTCACGGATGTCTACTTTATGGAATGGAACATCTTGATGCTCGCTCTGAAGCCAGTGCAGATTATTTTCTGTACCTTTCCGTGATAAGTTATCTAATATCGTAACTCTCCAGCCATCCTTTAGGAATTGTATGGCAGTGTTGACCCCAATAAAACCTGCACCACCTGTGATAAGCACTGAAGGCATGGACTTTAGAAACATTCATGAATACCAATTATAAGACCTACCCTCTCCTAGACAGCCAGGAAGGGCTGAATTAGGAACTGACCCACCTACTCCTGCACCTGACCATTTTCAATGTGGAGTTCAAGGAAAAGTAGACTCTCTGCTACTAGCCGCTGGAAAGCATAGATTAAACCTTCCTTTCCATCTAATATTCCCCCCCTCATAACTAGACAGATAAAAAACACAATAAATGGTGCAAAACATGTATGCTTTCTCAATTTATCCTGAGCTGGCAAAAGTGACGTTGGGGTATTCATTAGCATGCTTGCTTCTATTGACTGATAGCGTTTTTGATTCTTAAGCCATATCCATGATGATTTCCTATCGTCATGCAATAAACTTGATTTCACTCTCCCTACCTTCCCTTCAATACAGACTTTGTGAGCATGCCCAATATCAATATACCTAGCAAGTTTCCTTCGATATAAGCAAACCCTTGGAGGTAAAAGACCAGATCTTATGGCTTTACCATTTATACAATATCTAAAAGGTATATAGTAGGCATCATATGGTAAGGAAGTTTGAGAAGGATTATCTAATAACATAAAACTGATCTCGTCTTCAAGTTCTTTGGTAAGAATATAGTCTGCATCAAGACTTAGGACCCACTCGGTCTTTAACAACTGAAGACCAAAGTTGCATTGATTTGCAAATGTATCAAACCTCCTATAATGAATCCTGGAATTCTGGTAAGAGGAGACAATCTCAATTGTTTTATCACTGCTGCCACTGTCGATAACTAAGACATCCGAAAATCGCTTCAAAGACTCTAGTAAACGAATGATATTAGACTCTTCATTGAATGATATGACTAAGCATGATATTCTTTTATCCATTATCTTACTAGTGAGTTTTTTGTCCTGTTGAATTGTGATGCAAGGATTGGAACTGCTAAGAAGCAACCAAAAGAGATGCCGAGGATAATGAGTACAAATAAATCGCTATAAAGTTGAGCTGCTTGAAAAAAAGAAACAGCATTAGCAATAACAAAAAATAACAAACCAACAAGAATGTTAAACTGATCAGGTGGAACTTCAACCAAGCCTAATTTAAAATTCCTATAGTAAAGTAAGCTAAGCTGAATAATAATGTAGAGAAAGAATATTGCACCTAAATAACCAAGTTCAGCAACTATTCTCCCTCCTCCACCTTCTGCTACATACCCAAGACTCTGTTGACCTAAGGATGATGTACTGATACCGGTGTTACCAGTATTGGTTCCTGCACCAACTCCAAATCCAAAAGGTCCAGCAATCTCTATCCCCCTCATTAATCTCTGGATCCCTGAATTAAATCTATTCTGTGATTCATCTAGTGTTAAGGTGGCAGTTCTTTCTTCATATTTGCCTAAATCCTGTTGAGAAGATTCATTGAATATAAGCCCATAAGAACTAACTGAAAGTATAATCACCAAGAAAATACTACTAACTATCCGAAATATCTTGCTTTTCTGGGATGAAAAAGAATAGTACAGAAGAAAAAGTGCTATGAAAACAATGACAATTCCCAAAGCCTTCCTTCGACCTGTTGTAGTTGTTAAAAACGTTAAGCCTATTGTCAAGAAAAACCAAGTATTCTGATTAAAACTATTCTTAGATGTCATCCCTAAGATGAATGAAAAACAAGCACCAGCTGCTAAATGCCACCCTGCGATCTCTGAAGTTCTCCATAGACCGGAATTACCCTCGCCAATTCCAGTAATATCAAGTCCTTTACCAACTTCGTTGAAGAGAGGATTTTGTACTCCTTGAGCATCTAGTAATACACTAATTGCACACAGAGAGCAAAAGACTACGTATACTGTTAAAAACTCTCTCAATAATAGTTGATTCTTGCCAAGATGAAATCCGACCCACAATGCTAGTAATGGTAAGGTGTAAAAAAGCATTCCAATGATACTTAGTCTAATATCTCCTATTCTTGCGAATGAATTTAAAGCTTGAAATCCAATTAAATAGTAAAACATCGGCAAGAGTGTGATTAGTTTCTGATTCGTCCAGAATAAATATGTTGCATACCAATACCGATTAACATTCTTCAGTGCTATAAAGGTAATTAGGAAGCAAGCGAAAGCAAGCCCTCCATAATAGGTGGATCCTACAGCTATCTTTCGGATGGGATCCTGTAGGAAGCCCACCGCTACTGTATAGAGGAGTGCGCCTCTCCAACCATATTCTGTACTAACAAGAAATGCTGTTGCGATTAAAATAATGGCAAAGAGAATCATTTTAGTTAATAAATGATTAAACGAGTTCTGAGTAAAAGTTGGTTAGTGATTTCCCTATATAGTCCCAAGAAAACTTTTCTTCTACTAATCTCCGGGCTGCTGTTCTCATCTCTACTATGTTAAAGCCCTGGATTGCTTTTTTCAATACCTCAGCTATCTCTTCAGGATTTTCTCGGCAAATATAACCAGCTGAGTATTGAAGCACTTTATCGGAAATACCCACACCTTCAGTAATGATCACAGGAATTGAAGCTGCCATCGCTTCGACAACTGAGATGCCAAAGTTTTCACTCGCAGATGTTAGCACAAACCAATCAGACTGCTTCATTAAGTCCAGTTTTTCCCCTCCGGTGACGTGCCCATGCCAGACAAGATGTCCATCAATAGAGAGAGTTTTTGCTTCTTTCTTTAGCCTATCTAGGTAATCTGCCTCCCCTGTCCCTGCTAGTGCTAATTCCCAGTTCTCCTCGTGCAATTTGATCTTTAAGATATTTAATGCCTCAAATAAAAGCTCAATCTGTTTCTTTGGATGAATTCGAGATAAATATAAGAATGATACTTTCTTGTCCAATTGATCGGGGTCATTAGCTGTATTGACAGATTGGTAAGGTAAACTAACCCCTAAGCCCAATGTAAATCCGTGAGAATCTAGCCCTAGTAATTCCAAATCCCTTAGTTCATAGTTACTTGTTACATGAATTGCATTTGCATGCTTAAGATTGGCTCCTTCAATCATTTCTATCATGAATTTCTTCCTTATGAATCCTTGTTTTAAGCTCCAGGGACTAAGTTGTCCAATTGTTCGCACAATATAGGGTACTCTTCTTAGTCTTGCGATAGCCATTCCAATTGTAGAAGGAAATGAAAAAATTGCATGGAAATGAATGAGATCATATTGGTCAATATTTCTGATCAACCACTGTGTGAATGTCGGTGAAATCAGATATTCTCGAACAGCCCGTATTTTTGAATCTATGCAGGAATGCAATAAGATAGGCACATTTTCATAAAGGATCCATTTGCCAGTTGGCAAGTCTGGATTCCTGTACACTCCATTGTCTTGCGTTGTCACAATGCAGGCATCTATCCCTTCTCTCCTTATGGCTCTTACCATTTCGATAACAGCTTGACTTGGCCCCCCCCGTAGTGGACTAATAGAAGGAATAATATGGAGGACTTTCATCGCAGTCTATTTATAAATATTAATAAGATTGTATTTTCACCGCCTTCTTCCCCCATGGACAAGCATAAAATCCTTGATTTGGAATATGTGGGATATGTGTTGATCATTTTAGCCTAGCGAGTCTTAACCGAGATCGTAAATGAAAGTGATTCAATTCAATAGCCTCAAGAAAATATTGTTTTGCCAAGGATGGATTATGTTCAACTAAGCACGAACCAATAAAGTAAGCACCATTAGAATACGCCAAAGGATTTATCTTTGCATTCCTACATTCATTGGATAGTATATCTGCTTTAGCCAGATATATGGCCTCATTCTTCTTCTCACTTCTTGCCCTTGAAGCTTTTTTGATGATGTTTAGAAACTTCCTCTGCTCCTTACTCTTTGTTCCACTAATTGAGGTGGAAAATAGCAACCCTTCATAATAAACTTTCGGAATTGCGATGTGGTTCCCATATTCTAATAAACGGCTCCATAAATCGATGTCCTGAGCATAATAAAACTGTTTTCTGTACCCACCTGCCTGCCGATATGCAGCTTTGCGCATCATGACTGATCCGTGTATTATCCCTTCTTGTGCAGTTATCAATGCTTCAATCCCCTCTTTTGTTACATGTCTCACATATGTGGAACAAAAGCTAGCTTCTTGATGTTCATTTAACGCATCTATCTGAGATTTAAGTCTTCCAGGGAGCGAAATATCATTCGCATCTTGTCTTGCAATAAACTCTCCTTTGGCGATTCGACAACCCTCAATCAGTGACATCGTAAGGCCTTTATTCTCACGAGAATGCATCTTAACCCGTGAATCTTTATCAGCGAATTCTTGTATGACCTTCTCTGTTCCATCTGTGGAACCATCATTAATAATAATAAATTCAAGTTCAACCCCTTTCTGACTTAAAACAGAGTTTACTGTTTCTCTAATTCTACTCCCTGCATTCTTTACGCCCATTACTACAGAGATTGTTGGCAATGACACTTTGCAAACACTTTACTTACATCTTACCCTTTAACCTTCTTAATATTCTGGCACTATTATTCCAGCCTAGTAACTGTCCCATCAATTGGAAAAAAACTAAACTTGGCTTTAAAAATGAAAATCTTCCCCCTGACTGCTTTGCAAGCCTAAAAATGCTTTCCGTCTCTTCACCCATTCCACAAATAGCCGTCTGTCTTGCTAGAAAGAAACATTCTCTTGAAAATGTTTTCATTTCCTTATCTTGAGATCTTAATCCATAATGTTTAGCACAAGAGTAGATAACTGCTTTTGCGTAGATTCTATCCCTTAGTTTTCCCTTATCTATGTAGCCATCACGGCTTAGGTGGTCTGAGCTTATGTTTACCCGTCTGATGGAACCTTCCTGCTCAACCCAACACACTTTCGTATGTAAAGAGCCTGCATGTGCATCAAATACCCAGTCTTCCTCATTCTTAAGACACGACCAAGAGTCCATCCTTCTTATTAAGCTCCTTCGATATAATGGACTGCTAGTTGTCCACCATCTTTCATTTAAAAGCTGCGGGAATAAACTCTCCTTCTTACCACCAGATGATCTCATCGGTCCTATCACTAATGGTGGCTTATATGCATAATCAGCCTGATAGCTTATCATATAGCAAATATCACTATTGGTTTCTTCACTTAACTTGTCTACTTGCAGACTCAACTTATCTTCCAATAATACGTCATCACTGTCTAAATACTGAATAAACTCCCCTTCTGCCATCTCTGTTCCGTTTTGTCTTGCTATACCGGGACCAGAATTCTCTTGGACGCGTATCACTAAGCTTTTTCTCCATTTCTTTTCTAACTCTTCTAAGATCAGCTGTGTCTGATCAGTTGACCCATCATCTACAATTATAACTTCAATATTCTCATATGACTGAAGCAAGCAGCACATTATCGCCTCACGTACCAAATTTGGACGATTGTACACAGGAATAATTATAGAAACGAGTCCTTTCTTGATCATCTTATATCAATCCCTTGTTTTCTATAATGAACTGATTTCTTTCTCTTAGTTCTCTGATTCTATCTTCAATCGTAACATTCTCCAGCATTCTAGCCCGTTCTACATTCTCATTCTTCGTATTTCTTTTTAGGGGCTGGCTTTCATGCCATAAGTGGATGATGGGAGTGAAACCCCATATCCATCGTTTTAAGTGAGAGCAACGCCTCCAAAACTCATTATCTTCTCCTCCCCAGCCAACAAAATCTTCGTCCATACCTCCAATATCAAAGTAGGCTTCCTTCGTAATGGCCATACTGCCTCCCGCTTCTAAATTCTGAACAATATACAATGGTACAGATGAATTTATGCTCTCTAATGAAGTCTGTACTCTCTTGGTGTCTTCTTCACTCAGATAGAATACAAATCGTTTCGTATTCAATGCTTGATAGCCTTCCTCTATTAACTTCAGAATATCATAGCAATAACTTGTTGGAACAATCATGTCATTGTCATGCAATAACAACACTCCCCCCTGTGCACTTCTAGCTCCAAGATTAAATGCAGCAGACCTATTATAGTTTCCCTTACCCCCATCCGTTCTCTGAAAGATATATCTTACCCATTCCGGCAGGTAACTCTGTATTCTAATGATACTATCTTGCTCTACTACTATACATTCAATCCTAGCTTCTCTTTGGGCTGCTAATGACTTTATTGTCGTTAATAATAAGTCTATCCTTTCCAGCCCACGATGACCTATTATGATGCTAATATCACTAGTATCACTTGTGTCCCTATAATCTGCAAACTTAAATTCATTATCTCTTACGACCCTCCTTAATAAATAGTTTCCAATATACGGCCATTCTTCTATTACCTTAAGCCTTGATGTATAGGGCCATAGGCATGCATAACTGTTTGATATTGGACCTGCTGACAATTTCTCCATCCTATTCTTTATCCTTAAATATCTCAGACTATCTCTACTTATCTCATACTTTAACCAGTCTTGGACTAATACGCTCCATGCTTTAAAGACTTTGTTCAATCTCTCTTGCATACTCTAAAACCCAGCTTTGATCATTGATGCCTTGTAAAGAATGAGGCCATTCGCTGCCAGCATCCTTGGCCAATCTTTGTGGCAAGATCGCTCGGATGATTTCACTGCGCTCTGTCCCAATATACCTTTCCAGTCTACCAGTATGATTCTTGTTGATCATCTGATTCTTTGTCTCAGCATTTACTTGCTTTTCGGCAGTCATGATTTGCTCAAATGCACTTTCCCATGCATTTAATGATGCTTCACTTGAGTACTTCAGATTTACAATCTGTTGTGCATTAGCCTGAAGTCTACTACCTATCTTCTTATCTGATAGAGTTACGATATTTTTGGCTGCACCTTCGGCGTCTCCAACATCAAATAATAGAGCGGTCTCGTTATCTATCAATGTCTTTTCTGCTTTTGAACCAATATATCTGGAGCTGACTATAGTTAAGCCAGCATTTATGGCTTCCCATGCAACAATTGGACCCGTTTCCCACTCAGATGTTATTAAAAGTATGTCATTCGCGCTATAGAAGACTGATAGCTCTTCCTTGTTGATCATCCCATAAAACCTTACGTTCCCATTGCTTAATCCTTCTGATAAATCTTGTAGTATTTCATCTCTTGCTGGACCATCTCCTGCAATTGATAATTGATATCTTATCCCTGCTTTGTCAAGGTGACTTACAATCTGTTTTAAATCATCTACCCTTTTCTGTTTCTTATCAAGTCTTCCGACCCACGCAATCCTTGTTATTCCTGGCTCTAAACTCTCTTTGAATCGATGTTGCTTCTGATCTATTCCGTACGGTGCATAAAATACCCGACTCTGATCAATCTCACCTAAGCTCTGTGTCATTATCTCTGACAATCTATTTGTAGTAATCACCCCGTCAATAACTGACTTATATTCCTTCATATCATTGAAATAATTTCCTTCTATCGCATGAAGTGTCATTGCAAACTTTGCATGTTGAAAATCTCTTAGTCGCGCTATGGCCTCAAACAGGTTCCCAATATTTACGCCAACTATGATGTCTGGATGCTTTACCTCTAGAAATCTTTTTAGGCTTTTGACTCGACCTTCATTCGTGCCTGTTGTATTTCTGAAGAAACTTGCATTTACTCCTTTAAAATGACTATTAAATCTCTGTCCGTTGTGAAAATATCCCTGTGGTACTCCTACCTCAACCTCATGCCCTTTTATGCGTAACCCAACAACCGTTGCGTAGAGCCAATCCTGTACTCCTCCTAGTAGGTATGCTGATGGAGCTATAAACAAAAGTTTCATTCACGACATCCTTTACGTAGATAGCTTTGTTTACTATTACCAATTAATTCTTTATGCTTCTTTTGTTTTCCAAAGACCTGCATGGGTTGAGCATGTGTTTGCTGATTTTCCACCAATATACTGCCATTCCACGTTCCTAACTTCCATTTGCACGATAATATACCCGTTCTCTTTCTGATTCATTCCTGTGGTCTTAATTCTCCTATCCGTCGTGCAAGTGTTCTATAGCGCTGACTTGGCCTTATGTACTCTTCAAAGCATTTTCCGCAATTGTCCCGCATATCTGCCCAATTCTTCTTAATATATCCTACAGCACTTTCAAAATCATTATAGTCTTCTACGAGTAAACCACATTCATATGTCTCAAGAAAAGTAAAGCTTTCCTGTCTTGATGCAATTACAGGGACACCCATCGCCAGAAACATACATAGTCTGTTAGAACTAATCCCCATGTTCTGAAACTGTGGTGCCTGATTCATGTAAATACATATCCCTATATCTAAGCCTTGTGCACTTTCCCAAGCCTCATTCCAATCCATTCTTTGATTCTGTATAAATATCCTTTTATGATAATCTAGATTTCTCAAGAGAAACATAGATAGGGGCGTAACGCCTAATGGTTGTATTACTGATCGTACATCATCGTTTTCCTTTATATACCTAAGCAGCCAATCAGCGCCTGCTGTCATATTAAATCCCCCCGAGGAGCCAATAATAAAATCTTCACTGCTAAATCCCCAGCTTTTGCGGTACTCTACTCTTTTTAGTTCACTTATCTCAGGCCTCTGATAGAAACAACCTGGATATACGAGTATCTCTTTATGTTCTCCTAGACCTGCATATTGTCGTAACAGACCTATCCTACTATTGTCATTCACTATACTAAAGTTACTATTCCTTATGGCTCTTATGCATATCTTCTTCCATAACTCAGATCTGTCACCCCTGTAACTCCCTGACTTGATTTCATCTACTAAGCAGATCCCCTTTGTTCTGTATATTGTGCATATTAGACCGACGATTCCCAACGGATCTTCACTAGTACCTGAAACCAGAGCATATGAAAACCACCTAGTGTGAATTATGTTTCTTAAAATCCATATCCATGAATATTCAACTCGAAAAACTCTTATTGAATCACCATATATTGTTTTCTCAGGGGTACTCCCTGGTGTGAACACGTCTACAACGTAACCATTCTGAATATATGCGTTTATAATCGCACAATTTGGTGGTGAATGAATAAGTTCTGGAATTAGCAAAAAATGTGCAGCTTTCTTCTTCATTTAATTACCCCAATCTTGCGGAGCATCTTATTTATCAGACTTCCTTCGTACTTCACTACTATTGATGTAAGTTCTTCGTTCCTTAAACTTAACTCCTTTACTATAGTCCTTAATTCTGGAAAAGCTCTGTTCTTCGCATAGACGTAAGCTTCCTCTTCCTTCATTCTACTTCTTAAGGCAACTGTCTTTGCTTCTTTATAAAACCTCATAATCGCAATTCTATCTTCTATTGCTTTACTTCTCCCCAATGATGAAAATCTGAGCCACAGGTCATAGTCCATCAAAAGATGCAGATCTTCGTCCACTCCCCCACTCTTTTTCCATATCTCTGCTGTCCAGAAGCAACACTGTTGCATTATCCATTGATCATTATGCCAGCCTAGTAGGTTATCACGCTTCATTTCTAACCCCTTTATATGCTTTAAGAACTGACAATCCTTTGTTACCACATCACCTGAACCAACGACTATATCAATCCCTTTGTTCTCTGAAAAAGTCTTCTTTACTAATCTAAATGCATTAGGTAAATAATAATCATCTGAGTTTATCCATGCATATATATCGCCATCTGCAAAACCAAATCCTCTGTTTATTGCATCAGACTGACCATTGTCTTTTCTACTCTCAAAGTATGTGATGTAGTCCCTATACTTGTCAATTATATCCTTGGTATTATCAGAACTTCCACCATCCATAATGATGATCTCATAATTCTGGTCTCCTTGATTGATAATTGATAGCAATGTATGTTCTATTGTATCCCCATGATTTAATGTTGGAACTACTATGCTTATCTTTTGATTGCTTGGCTGCTTTTCATCGGTTGGACCTAACTGATCATTATTCCATCCATACATATTCTTACTCCTTATGTCATCCATTTGCTAATGCCTTCTTAAAAAAAATCATAGTTAAAAAGAATGAAATAGCTCTTACCCTATTCTCACCACCTAGGTGTTCATTTAACACGCGCTCAACCAATACACCTTCACAAATGTCAGTTAAGGATTCCCTGTTATCTAGGACAAACTCTCTGACCTTGTTATCCCTGTACCATTCATTACTCAAATCATAGCTTTTATATTTCATACGCTGCATAACTGAAAGCCAATAGAATGGAGGTGCCTTGCTTAGCATTCTTCCATTCACAAACCCCTTTTCTTCAGAGAAGCTTAGAAGCTTTGGAAAGTTCCTTTTAATTGCCAGTCTATGCCAGTTTGAGCCTAGTTTCCAACTATCAGACAAGTTCCAGATTATCTTTAACCATTCTAAATTATGAAATGGCGACCTCCACTGAGTCGTATCATTATACATTGTGATTCCATTAGCATAAAAATTTGGTACTCTCTGCTCTAAATAGTACCTGCTCCCCCCTGTCAGAACACCTCCATTTGATAACTTGGCATTACGCTTGGATCTGTATTGTTGTCCTTCCTTGCTTAGTTCCTCTGCAAACTCAGGGGATAGCAGACTTAGTTCTGTATCCTTGAACGTTCTATGTCTCTTTAATTTTGATTTCCAAAATACCTCTTGCCCGCTGACACCATAAATATCAAGTAACATCCCTGCAATACCCTTATCGAAATAATAGTTTCTTGCAAATTCGCCAAGAGTTCCTACGTAAAAACTTTCATTATTTGGTACTTGAGCTTTGCGGGGATATAGATGAGTATGCCAATGACATGCTGGTTTTGAACCATTTGTTATTCTTGCGATATGCTCACCATTCTCTATGAGCTCATCAACTTCTAGGTTTACCACGATGTGATCTAACCCGAAGTTCTTACCTATTTCCCTAGCGACTTCTATATCTGAGGTTTCATCTTTGCCTAATGTCACCAGCGTTGGATAAATGTTCTGTTTTAACATTGAACTTAGAATTGTCCTGGAGTCAAATCCTCCGGATAGTGAAAGATAAGGTTTGCTTGATGCCCAAAATGATGTCTCTTCGTTGAATATTTCTACTGCCTCTACTGCATCTCCTGTATCACGAGTTTTAAATGTGTCTATAAGCTTTGAGCTATGTATTGTTAGTTTCTTGTCAAACTTAAGGATGGAACCTGGTGGTACCTTCTTTACATACTTATGTAGTGTTCTGTTCTCCGTTAAATTTTCTAATTCAGAAAGATCTCCAACTGATTCCCAATCCCACTTCCATCCTAACCCAACTTGTTTGATTATCTCAAGTATTGTTTTCCCATGACTAAAGATCTTACCATCATAATAGTAACAATACTGCATTGCACCAATGTATGATGTTATTATTGTAACGATTGAGTTGTTCTCGAATATGATTGTGTATTCTCCTTTTAGCTGCAAAAGTTGATTGGCTTTTCCCTCCTCAAATAATCTTCTCAGCTCTGCAGCCGTCTTATTGCAGTATCCGATAATTGTTACTTCAGAACTTGTCATCTCTAGAGTCGTTTTGAATTTCTCAATTGTCAATGTACCTTACCACATTAACCAATCATTGAAACCTCTAAATCTTTATGGATGTAGGCGGGTGCTCTACTGCTCCCACAACATTGAACCCTTCCCTTCTCAGAATGGCTTCCTTTGTAGCATTCTCCCTGTCAGTTAGCACCATTTCTTTAATAAGATCTTGGAGATTTGTCTTTGGTGTCCAGCCAAGTTTTTGATGTGCTTTTGTTGGGTCTCCCAGCAAGGTTTCAACTTCTGAGGGCCTGAAATATCGTGGATCAATTCTAACCACTATTCCCCCATTGTCTGTTCTTTTCCCAATTTCTTCTATTCCATCCCCGACCCATTCAATACCCCCCCAACCTAATTCTTGGGCTGTTGTTTCAATGAATGATCTTACAGACGCTTGTCGTCCTGTAGCGATCACAAAATCCTCCGGGGTCTCTTGCTGCAACATTAACCACTGCATTTCAACATAATCTTTTGCATGCCCCCAATCTCTTAAAGAATCTAAATTACCCATATACAAGCATTCATCCAGACTTGCATCAATTCTTGCCAAACCACGGGTTATCTTTCGTGTAACGAATGTTTCCCCCCTTCTTGGACTTTCGTGGTTAAACAAAATCCCATTACAAGCATACATATTGTAGCTTTCTCGGTAATTTACCGTAATCCAATATCCGTATAGCTTGGCTACCCCATAGGGACTTCTTGGGTAAAAAGGAGTGGTTTCTTTTTGCGGTATCTCTTGTACAAGACCGTAGAGTTCTGATGTAGATGCTTGGTATATCTTCGTCTTCTCTGTTAAACCTAAAATGCGAATCGCTTCTAAAATTCTTAGCGTTCCTAATGCATCACAGTTTGCAGTGTATTCGGGGCATTCAAAGCTTACCGCCACATGACTTTGTGCCGCAAGGTTATATATTTCATCAGGCTTTACATCTTGAATTATTCTAATAATATTAGTTGAATCTGTTAAATCACCATAATGCAATATGAACCTTGAATTCTTGTCGTGCGGATCCTGATATAAATGATCAATGCGATCTGTATTGAAACTACTGGATCTTCGCTTGATCCCATGTACGATATAACCTTTCTCTAGAAGGAATTCCGCAAGATAAGACCCATCTTGTCCGGTTATACCGGTAATCAGAGCTTTCTTTTGCATCCTTTGTCTTCCTTTAGGTGTCAAAACTTGTTAAACTTAAACGAACCAAAGGGTTTTGTCAAGAGAACGACTTTAGATTCCTTCCTAATGTTATCCACTAGTCTTATCCATGATCTATCTGATTCTAATGCTTCTAATGCCTAAATTATTCCGGCTTTCTTTAATAAACTGTTTACAGTCTCTGTAGGTTGTGCACCTGTTTTTATCCTTAGGCGTACTTCCTCTGCATTAATCCTACTTTCTTTTGTTCTTGGGTTGTAGAAACCAAGCTCTTCAAGTGGCTCACCGTTTCTCCTACTTGTGCTATTCACAGCAACAATTCTAAAGCTGCTTTGTTTTTTCTTTCCGAACCGCTTCAGCCTCAGCTTGATCATTGGTGTTGCAGTAAAAAAACATCATACACCATGGGCGTCCACGTCCAGAAATATTACTATTTCTTGACACATTCAAGGATTTCTACTTGATTAAAGTTCAAAAAAACCTTTTTTCTTTTTCGTTGCTTTACTCTCCATTGAACTATCCCCTTCTCTTTGTTTAGTCTTTGTTCTGCTGCTCGTTTTCCTCACTGCATCAACGGGATTTTTCATCATATCCATCATACCACTCATATTACCCTTGGATATACCTTGCATCATTTTTCTCATTCGTACAAAGTCACTGACCATCTTATCAACTTCGTTTTCCCCAAATCCCGAGCCAATTGCTATCCTCCTTCGTCTTTTTGCGCTCTTAACTAAGAGTTCAGGTTCTTTTTTCTCTTCATTTGTCATTGAACCTATCATTGATTGAAATTTCTTAAGCTGTATTTCCCCCGTTTTTAGAGTCTTATCATCAATCTTATTCATACCGGGTATCATTTTCATCAACCCGCCAATGGATCCCATACGACTTATGAGCTTGAGCTGCTGTAAGAAATCGGTGAAATCAAAGGATGCTTCCTGGAATTTCTTCTGTATATTCAATACATCATTTATCTCCACTTCTTTTTGAGCTTTATCAACTAAACTCAGAATGTCTCCCATCCCGAGAATTCTTCCGGCTATCCTTTCTGGATAAAAGGGTTCAAGGGCTTCAACTTTTTCCCCTGTACCAATTAACTTAATTGGTTTCCCACTCACCTTTTTGATTGATAATGCTGCTCCCCCTCTCGAATCCCCATCCATCTTCGTGAGTATTGCACCTGTTATACCTACTTTCTCATTAAATACGCGTGTTAATTCCGCAGCTTCTTGTCCTATCATCGCGTCAACCACAAGTAAGACTTCGTTAGGCACTATCTTTTTCTTTATTTGAGCAACTTCTTCCATCATTTTCTCATCGATATATAATCGGCCTGCAGTATCAATAATTATGCTATCGAAACCTTCATCCTTGCCTTTTCTAATTCCCTCTTCAACGATCTCGTTGCTTGTCCCATTTTCATTGCCCGTATAGACGTTTATCCCTATCTGTGAACCTAATGTTTTTAATTGGTCTTTGGCTGCTGGCCGAAATGTATCGGCTCCAACCATTAAAACTTTCTTCCCCTTTCCTTTAAGATATAGCCCTAACTTTGCTGCTCCAGTTGTCTTTCCCGCTCCTTGAAGACCAACCAACATAATAACAGTTGGTCCTTCCAGTGATTCATTTATAGGTGAATTATTTTCTCCCATCACATTCGTTAGTTTCTTGTGAACAATATCGATGAGTTTCTGTTCTGGTCTTATACCCCTTACCACTTCTATTCCCACCGCTTCGTTTCTTACATCTCTTAAAAACTCGTCCACCACACTTAGATTGACATCTGCACTTATCAACGCTTTTCTGACTTCCTTTAGAGCAGGTTCAATGTTTATATCTGTAATCTTATCTTGTCCTCTTAAGGATTTAAGAGCGTCTTCAAACTTTCTGGAAAGATCATCAAACATCGGACACCATGCTCCTTTTTTCCTTTAGCTTATATAAGGTTGCTTCTATTTGTCAATGACCCAATTACGGCCGTTCCAAATGAAATTATAATTCCTCATGAATGTGTGCTCATTTGTTCTGGCAACAACTTTTCCAAACTTATTCCATGTTACGTCACTGTACCCTAGTTTGGCTAACACCCTGATCCTGTTTTTCGTTTCATCCTTTATTGTAACATCCTTGATGACAACTTTTATCTCTTGATTTTGCCCTTTTTCTATATTCTCTTTTATTTCATCACTAAGCTTACTCACTAGTTCTAGAGTTGCTACCGTCTTAGCGTTCATTGGAACCTTGTTCTCGACGAGCGTTTTCTTTTTTACTGTGTGCCATTCCCCTAATACTCTTTCTATCATTTCTAATCTACTCTCTTCACCCGTGTCAGTCTTCTTTGTTTGTTCTACTAACACCTGAGAGGCGGATCCTCCCTTTTCATTAACTCTCCCATTTAGCCGTGTAAAAATCCATAAGGATAAGGTGCTTATCGTTATTATTCCAATAACTACTATGTTCTCTTTGACTACTCTTTTCAAACTACTTTTGGTTCCTAGTTCTATCTTCCATGTTGACCTGTCATTCCATCTTTGATCTAGCCCTTTGCTTTTATTTTTACTTTTCACATTTGCCATACTTACAATTCCTTCCTTCATGATCTTATCTTTGTTTTTCGCTATGGCTTCAATGTGTGAATTCTTTTTGGTTGAATCTTTTGGTCTCTGCATAAACAAATCTTCTTTCTCGATATAGCCGACTACATCCTTGTCTGAAAAATATGATTCTATGTCCGCTTCAATGTCAATGTCCCTATATCCATTCAAGACATCACGTCTTAACCATTCACGACACCATTCACAGAGCGCACCTAACGTATCTTTGGTTTTTGTGGTTGACCATTCTTTTAATTGCTGGTCAGCGTACAATTTAAAAATCCGATCAGCATTCTCAACATCACCAAGTAACAAATGCATATTTGCAATAAGTGGTTCCAACTCATTAGACCGTATTCCTTCAACTCTTACTAATGACTCGTAGATTCGACTAGGCTTTCTTTGCGAAAAACCTTGTGCAACTAGTGCAACGCAATGCAAAAACTTTGCTGCTTTGGATCCCTCATCACCCCACTTCTCATATAACTCTATTTGTTCTTGTACAGTTAAATACTTTCTTATCTGTCGAAAAAAGGCATGGAATTCATCGCTACCCATGTATTCATTAGAATTCATGTCTAGCCCCCCTCTTTGATTCACTAACTCCTTCAGTAGACCTATCCCTTTTTCATGACTTTCCTCATCATTATCTCTACTCAACATGTCAAGCACTCGGAAGGGCTGCAATTTCTTCAATTCATAGCTCATGAGATTGATCATCTCCTTTTCACCCATTCCTACAGTTTGACTTCTGACCCTACGTTCAAGAACAGCAGCCGCAGTTTCGTAGTGCCTTTTTGATTGCAGTTCCTTTGCAAGTCCTAGAGTTGCGTAGTCTATAATCCTGTTCAACTCCTTGTATTCAGGGCTGAAGTAGCTCATGTTCATGCGTTGCTCATGATATAACTGTTCGGATATTGTTAAACACTCTTGTTGTTCACCTGCTTCAAGAAGCAGAAGTAAGCCTGCAATCTCGCAACCCCTTTCTACTGTAACTACTGGCTCATTCAATCCTTCTCCAGTATTTCTAACATATTCTTCCTCATAAATTCTTCTTCTTGTTGTGTCAAGCAGAATGCCACTGCTTTCCTTTAATATCTCTTCCCTTTTGCACATTGTTCTAGTCCCAAATCCAGCGTAATCACATTTTTCTAATCTCCTTTCCAGCTGATTTAGGATGACGTGACTATCCGCACCTATTGATACACCCAGTATTTTGTATCGATCGATTGGGATTCTCATTTACTTTGCTTTAATACTTATGCTGTTGATTGTCATGTATTGTACGTTGCCCTTCCATCGGCTTGCCCAAGGTATAAACTGATGTACAGCAGCAGATCCATGTCTCATGTCGACAACCACCAACCAGGAGTCCCCAACTGAGAATAACTTAACAAAACTATCATACCATGAAGAGTCAAAGCATTGCCATTCTCTGAGAGCTTCCTCCATAGAATATGATCCTTCATCATCAGCCGACCTTAGTGCTAATCAGGCTCATACTTTATTGAAAGATATGGTTTTAGGTCGTAAATTTGAGGATAAATGTGCCGAAATGTATTACCGTGGCAAAATGTTTGGTTTTGTTCATCTCTATAACGGGCAGGAAGCTGTCTCTTCTGGTGTGATTAAAGCAATGACTCTCCAGCATGATTGGTTCTGTAGTACTTATCGAGATCATGTTCATGCCCTCAGCTGTGGAGTCCCTGCTGCAGAAGTTATGAGTGAGTTGTTTGGTAAGTCCACTGGATGTAGCAAAGGCCGCGGTGGTTCAATGCATCTTTTTTCTCGCGAACATCATCTCCTTGGTGGTTTTGCTTTTATCGGAGAGGGAATTCCTGTCGCTCTTGGAGCTGCTTTTACCTCGTTGTATAAAAAAAATGCTCTTTCCGATCCGAGTAGCAACTCGGTAACGGCAGCTTTCTTCGGTGATGGCACATGCAATATTGGTCAGTTCTATGAATGTCTTAATATGGCTCAACTCTGGAAGCTGCCTATTATCTTTGTCGTTGAAAATAATAAATGGGCTATTGGAATGGATCATAATCGTGCAACAAGCCATCCTGAGATCTGGCGTAAGGCTGAAGTTTTTGGCATGCATGGTGAGGAGGTTGATGGAATGGATGTCATTGCAGTTTATGATGCAGCTCAGCGTGCAGTCGCTCGTGCCCGCGAAGGTGCTGGTCCAACATTGTTGGAGTGTCTAACATACCGATTCCGTGGGCATTCACTTGCCGATCCGGACGAACTTCGTACCACCTCTGAGAAAGAGTTTTGGGCTGAACGAGACCCAATTCTGCGTTTTAAGCAATATGCGCTCCAATCAAACCTTCTTTCACAGGATCAAATCCTTCAGATAGAAACAGATATTGATACGTTGATTAACGATGCTGTCCAGTTCGCTCTTTCTGCACCTGAGCCTCCTTCTGAGGAGTTAACTGATTATATATGGGCTTAGTTTACCCACCATCGTTTATTCATTCTAGTCTAATCTTGATATCATCATCTTCTTTGTCATAGCCCTTAACTTCCTTAGGCTTTTTAGTTCTATTTGCCGTACTCTCTCCCTTGATATCTCCATGAGCTTCCCTATTTCTGTAAGTGTTTTTCTGTTAGAGTCTTCTAGTCCAAAACGAAGAGTAATCACCTGCTGCTCTTGTTCAGTTAATTGATCAATCCATTTAACTAGCTGCTCTTTGTACATACTGATTTCAATATCTTCTAGAGGCTCATTCTTTTGTGAGTCTGCTATTAAGTCTCCAAGGAAGCTTTTCCCTTCACTAGCATTCACGGGTTCGTCAAGACTTGAGGTTGTTAGTGACTGTCTTAGGACAGAGTCAATTTCTTCGATAGTAATACCCATGACTTCAGCAATTTCTCTTCTTGTTGGAATGGCTCCTAGTTTGTGTGAAAGCTCGTGTGTAACTCTTTTTATAACTGCTAATCTCTCGCTTAGATGAACCGGTAAGCGGATTACACGTCCTTGGGTGGCGATAGCCCTTGTCATACTCTGCCTTATCCACCAAAATGCATATGTTGAAAACTTATAGCCTCTTGTAGGGTCAAACTTCTCAACTGCTCTCTCTAAACCTAATGTTCCTTCTTGAATTAGATCCTGCAGGTCTAAGCCTTTACCCTGATATTTCTTTGCTACACTTACGACGAGTCTCAGATTTGCTCTCATCATCCTTTCTTTTGACCTCTTGCCTAATTTTAATGCTCTCGTCTCTTCTGACGATATTACTCCCTCTTGATCAAGTAATTTCATCATTTTCTGAACCTGGTTCCCTAGCTCAATCTCCTCAGATGCTGTTAACAGTGGCTCCCTACATATCGATGTCAAAAACCACGTTACTGAGTCTTGCGTCCCCCCCCTCCTATTTCCAGTCTCATCGATTGCAGTTGAAGCCATCTTTGCTTTAGTGCTGCGTTTATTATCTGACTAGTTTTTCTTTCTATCTATTACCTCCATAATATCTTTATATTCTATTGTTCCTTCGCCCTGACATTCACATCTAATAATTTAATCACATGTCACGTGCCACTCAGCTCCAATGCAATGTCTTCTCCTTTGATTATCTTGATTTTGATGTTTATCTAAATGTCCAGGCCTTTTATCGTCTAGCTGGTTATACTGTTGTCAACCATTCTGACCTATCATCTTCTAACTTGGTTGTGGTTCTCCGCGGCCAACCCTTTGATATCTATAGCGAATATACTGGTATTGTTCATGTTTATGACTATGTCAAGGAATTTTCGATTGACTATTCCTTGTATTTTCCTTGTGCCTCTCTGATCTTTTTAATTTCTATTAACCCTGAACCAAGCTATCTTACTCCCGAGACTCCCAAGCTTGTTCACGTATCAGGTTATCTCCCGGTGATCCCTGAGATCTGGTTTAGATCAGGCTTGCGTAAGACGTACGCGAAGCCCCTTCATATCGCTAATTATAAGCCTAATCTCGACGACTCTTACCAGAAACAATTGATTTATTTGTCTCGTCTTGATGAAATCAAGTTGTTTGGTTCGAAGTGGGAGAAGGTTGGTATATCTACAGTTCCCCTTAGCTATATGTCCGCCAATCACCTTCTTGCTAGAGCAGAATATTGTTATGGTCTTATGTATCCTTACCAACGCGGGCGATCCCTTTCAGGACGTATGTGGCAGGCTCCGATAAATGGTTGTTATGTAATTTCTGAGCCTGGTACAAATATCTTTCATTGTCCGGGAGTCATTGAGGCCCATGATTATGTTGATATTATACAACGTCTCCCCCAAGACTTTGCTTCCGTTTCCACGGAATCTGTTGCTTTCTGGACTCATCAGACATCCAAACTTGCTTGTGACCTCCAGCTATTGTTGCGCATGCACACCTTGAAAAGTGAAGTCCGACGTGCTCGTTTCCTATTGTTTAAGCAGCACCTTGATTTTTATTGGACTATCTATGTGATCAAGAACTACCAGTCATTCTTGTCTTCATCCCGTTCTTTCCTGCGTCAGGTTCTTCGTCGTTTTGTCTAAATCCTAATACTTTAGCGCCGTATGTCTTCTGAAATTCTCCTTGATACGCTCTCTCAATCCTGCCCTTGGTATCTCATCCTCCCATTGCTCTATTACTTCTATTCCCAACGGCGTTACTCTTACTCTATCCGTTAGACCCTGACCATCAACCTCTCTTCTAAGAACACCTATCTTTATCATCCACCTGAAGTGTGCTTCTGCTCGGTCTATACCGAATGGTGAAAATACGTACTCCTCCCAGTCATTCTTCGTGCAAAGTTCTTTGCTGCCCATTGCCTGTTTGCTAATCTGTTCATAGAATTTCTTTTTAAACGGTAGGCACTTCACCGAGCATGAAGCTCGTTCAAATGATTCTTTTCTCACATTGGATCTCCATAACTTTTTCCTATCCTACAAAAAAAGCCCTTGTCGATGCTGACAAGGGCTCATTCAGACCAAAGTAGTGATCAGTCCAAATCAGGCATGGCAAGTGTTGGTTCTGCTTTCCGGTCAATCCCTTTCTCAAATCCAGCTGCGGCAGCGCGTGCTCTCCCTGCATGCCAGAGATGGCCTACGAGAAAGAAGAACGCAAGGACGAACTGCGTGGCTGCAAGCCATTGACGAATGTTGACGTAGTTCACTGAGTTGGGCTCAGTGATGATTCCGCCAACCGAATTGATCGATGCATTTGGAGCATGCGTCATGTATTCAGCAGCTCTTCTTACTTGCCAGGGCTGGATATCATTCTGGAGCTTGTCCAGACTCAACCCATTAGGGCCTCGGAGAGGCTCAAGCCAGGGACCTCGAAAGTCCCAGAATCTCATTGTTTCACCTCCAAAAATAATCTCTCCGGTCGGTGAGCGCATCAGATACTTGCCTAACCCTGTGGGGCCCATTGCAGAGCCAATGTTTGCACCCAGTCGTTGGTCGCGTACAAGGAAGGTAAAACTCTGAGCTTGTGATGCTTCCGCATTCGTTGGTCCGTAGAACTCGGACGGATACGCGGTGTTATTGAACCAGATGTAGGCGGATGCAATGAAGCTCATCAGGCTCAAGGCTCCAAGGCTGTAGCTCAGATAAGCCTCACCGTTCCAAATGAACGCACGGCGCACCCAACCAAACGGTTTTGTGATGACGTGCCAAATCCCACCGAAAATGCAGATCAAACCGATCCAGATGTGTCCACCAATAATGTCCTCCATAGAGTTCACACCGATGATCCACCCCTCACCTCCGAATGGAGCCCTTAAGAGATAGCCAAAGATGACTGCAGGGCTCAAGGTGGGGTTAGTGATCAACCGAACATCACCACCTCCAGGAGCCCATGTGTCATATACGCCTCCAAAAAACATGGCTTTGAAGACAAGGAGCAGAGCTCCAACCCCAAGAAGAATCAGATGGTATCCAATAATGTTGGTCATCTGATTCTTGT
>Ga0208235_1000088_pt1 | contig 25651 bp, 21 predicted proteins | sample LakMenEpi22Oct12_FD_150727 | JGI IMG/M metagenome (GOLD analysis project Ga0208235, IMG submission 150727) | Freshwater microbial communities from Lake Mendota, WI - 22OCT2012 deep hole epilimnion (SPAdes) | ecosystem: Environmental > Aquatic > Freshwater > Lake > Epilimnion/Euphotic zone ... | reverse complement strand
AACTCCTGTCATTCCACCAATCATTGCTAATTTTCCAATTCTTGTGAATTGCTGAATTGCAGAATTGCCACCTATTATTACATTATCATCTATTTCAACATGACCAGCTATTGCAACATTGTTTGCAATAATTACATTATTTCCAATTTTACAGTCATGAGCAATATGAGATGAGATCATAAATAAACAATTGTCACCTATAATTGTAACCCCACCACCATGTTCTGTTCCAGGATTTATTGTAACATATTCTCTAATCTTATTTTTCTTTCCTATTATTAATTTTGTTTTTTCTCCTTTAAACTTTAAATCTTGAGGAGTGCTGCCTATAGATGCAAAAGAGTATATCTCACAGTCATCAGATATGGATGTGTCTCCGCTAATTACTACATGCGATAGTATTTTTACATTTTTTCCAATTTTAACTTCTTTACCAATAATGCTAAAGGGTCCAACTTCTACAGTAGATTCTAATTTAGAGTTTTTATCAATAATTGCTTTGTCGTTTATCATCAGTCTTTTCTATCAACTATAGTCGCCATCCATTCTGAGTCTGCCATTATTTTATCATTAACTATTGCAACGCCCTTATACTTCCAAACTTTTCCTTTTGACCTTATAGCTTCTACTTTAAGTTTAAGTTCACATTCTGGCATTACAGGATTTCTAAATCTCGCATTATTAACTGTCATTAAATAAACTAATTTATTTTTAACAATCGCGGGATCTAAACTATAAGCAGTTAATGCTGCCGCACTTTGTCCAAAAGCTTCTACTATTAAAACTCCCGGCATAACAGGCTGTCCTGGAAAATGACCATTAAAGAAAAAATCTGTTTTTTTTATATTCATCACTCCTGTTGCAGAAATCATTGGAACAATATCTGTTAATTTATCGATTAATAAAAAAGGCTTTCTATGAGGTATTAAACTTTCTATTTCGTCTTTATTTATTTCTTTTTTTAAATTCATTGATTCTTGTTAGTTAAAAAATCTCTTATACTTTTAGCTGGATACCCCATTACGGTTTGATTATCACTGATATCAGCGATAACGCCGCTTTTTCCACCTATCTTAACATTATTGCCTATGGACAAATGTCCAGAAATTCCAGTTTGTCCTCCAATTTTAACATTGTTTCCAATTATTGTGCTTCCAGCTATTCCTGATTGTGCTGCGATCATACAAAAGTTTCCTATTTTAACATTATGAGCAATTTGAACCTGGTTATCAATAGAAGTAAATTCACCAATAACTGTGTCGGTCAAAGAACCTCTATCAATTGTGCAAAAAGAACCTATTAAAACATCATTTTCAATGATTACTCTGCCTATATGAGGGAATTTAATTCTTTTCTTTTTATCAAAATTAAATCCAAAGCCTGTCTGACCAATTACAGTTCCTGATTTTATAATTATGTTATCACCCAAAAGAGCGTTTTCAATTATAACATTAGATCCAATTTTACAATTTTTACCTATATGAACATTATGTTTAATAATAACATTATTACCAATATCGGTATCTTTACCAATACTCGCACTTTTATCAATTAAGGTATTTTCTCCTATAGAAATATTTTTTTTTAAATAATCTCTTTTGTTTTTTGAATTTATAACTTTTTCTTCATCGTTTGATGAATCTGGATAAAAAATAATAACAGTTTTATAAAAATCTAATAAAGCATTTTCAGAAATGATCGGTATGGTATTTTTATTTAAGTATTTAGCTAACTTTTTGTTTACAATACATGCTGAAGCTTTGGTAATTTTAATATCATTTTCGTATTTAAGATCATTAAAAAAAGTTACGTCGCCGTTTTTTGCGTCTTGAATATTATTAACTCCATAAATTTTTTGATTAAGGAATTTTTTTTCTGAATAATTACAAATATCAAATATATCTTTTATGAAAATAAATTTTTTTGTTTTTTTAAAAAAAATTTTATTCATTAAAATTTAAATAAATTTAAAAACTTGAACCGATATTAAATAAGAAATTCTGTTCTTTGTCGGTAGAGGCTTTAGATAATGGAATGCTATAAGTAAAACTTAGTGGGCCAATTGGACTCATCAAATCTAAAGCAATACCTGTTGATGTTCTTAATTTTGAGCTATCAGAGATTGAGCTCGAGTAATCTGCACCCCAAACGTTACCCATGTCTAAAAATAAAAAAGTAGTAGCTCTTAAGTTTTCAGGAATTAGATTTGGAAATGTTGATTTTAAACTTAAAGTAGCTAAATTATTTCCTCCAATATGATCGCCGCTATCAACAGGACCTACGCCTCTTTGCTCAAAGCCTCTTAGATCACTAGTTGATGAAAAAATTCGATCAGATAATTTAACGTCCTTGTCATTAAATGCAACGACGTTTGCTAGTCTTGCCTTTGCAGAACCGATAAACTTTTCACTGAATAACTCTTTATAAAACGTAGCCCCCACACCTGTTTGAACAGTTGGAATATCGCTTAAAAAAGTTGCAATATTTTGATCAAAATAAATTATAGATCCGGATGTAGGGCTAAACTTTGAGTCACGTTGATCATATAAAAAGTTGTATCCAAGTGAAGTGGTAATAAAATCCCCTTGCCTGCTTCTTAATAGACTAGATGCAGTACCAGTGACCTCTAATTTATCAAACTGCGCTCCTAGATTTGGTCTAAAAAAAATGTCCTCATAAATCTCATATTTTGTAGCAAATCTAGTACCAGCTCTTTTATTTTGGTAACCGGAGTTTGAATAATCATCAACTTCCGAAAATAAAGATGCAGCTAACTCTTTATTAGAATTTTTATAATTTGGATCAACAAATGAAAGTTCTCCTCTTATTACATCGCTAGAAAGCCTTCCAGTGAAATTTAAGTTAATTCCTTGACCAAGAAAATTTCTCTCGTTAACAGAAGCTTCAAACAAACCACCATTTGTACCATAACCAACTCCTGCGCTAATACTTCCGGTTGGTTGTTCTTTAACAAATAAATTTAAATCTTTAAAATTTTTCTTTTCAGAATCTTCTATTTTATAATCAACTTTACTGAATAATTGTTTTGATTTTACATTATCAATAGATTTTTTAACTTTAGATGAATTTAATTGATCTCCTTCTGAAATAACTAAATTATCTCTAATAACTTTTTCTTCAGTAATTGTATTGCCTTTAATGTTTATTTTATTAACAAGCGATTTTTGACCTTCGTTTAGTTGTACAATAATATTAATTTTATCATCAGCAACTTTTAAATCCTGAATATTAATTTCAAAATTACCGTACTTTTTAGTCTCTAAAAAATCTGTTATTTGTTTATTAATTTTATTTATTGTTAATGGTGAGTAAAATTCATTTTTTAACAATTTGTTAGAAATATTTTTAATTTCATTAATATCCACTTCTTTGAGAGCTAGACCAGAAACTTTTATATCATAATCACCAAACTTATACTTTTTTCCAGAATTAATTGAATAAGTTAAAGTAAATTTATTATTTTTATCAATACTTGCAAATGCACTTTCTATTTGAGCGTCATAAAATGATTTTGACTTATAAAAATCTTTTAGAAGTTGTTTATCATACTCTATTCTTTGCTCACTTAGAGCTGATGAAGAAAAAATTTTCCACCAACCATCTTCTGTCGAAGTTATTACATCCAATAATTGACTGTCGCTGAAATACTTATTCCCTATAAAATAAATATTTTTAATTTTCGAAATTTCTTTTTTATCGATATTAATTATTAAATTTATTTGATTATTATCAATTTTTATTACTTCAGGAGTAATTGAAGCTTGATAATAGCCTGATGCATTTAGAAATTCTCTAGTTGCTTCGATATCTTTCTTTAATTTAGAACTGGAAAAGATGCTATTTTCTTTTAAAGTTATAATCTTATTTACCTGATCTAGATCACTATCTTTAACTCCGTTTATATAAAAAAAATTAACTATAGGATTTTCAGCGACATTTATAGTCAGGACATCTTGGTTAAATGAAATTTTAACGTCAGAGAAAAAGTCAGTGTCGTAAATTTTTTTAGTTAAATTATTTATATAAATCGTGTCTATGTTGTTTATTTTTTTATCAACTAATGACTCTATAGTAGCAGTACTAACTCGCGCATTCCCAACAATGTTAATTTTTTTAATTTCAGCAAACGTAACGTTCGTTAATATTATAAAAAATATAATTATAGACCTTATCAATTTACTATACTCCTACTGAAGTTATACACTTTAAAGACGTCATTTATATGTCGAATCTGATGATTTTTTAAGTAATTTTTAACCATTTTAGTGTTTAAAATACCTAGCAATTTGTTGGTTATATCACTGAAAGTTATCTTATTTTCTAAAAATTTTTGCACTAAAATTTCATTAAGCGCATTAATTAAAATAAAACCTTTTTGATTAAGAACATTTTTTATTTTTAAAATTTTAAGTGAAGGATTTCTTTTAGAATTTGCTTTAATGAAAGTTAATTGATTTTGAGATAAAAATTCATGTTCATTATTTTTGTAATTATAAAAATTATTATACAAAGAGTTTGCAATAGGTATTTTCATATCATTGTAATGGTACAGCATAGATGAAAGTCCATTTTTAAATTCAATAACTGCATGAATTAAGGATTGGGGATGTATAATTATTTTGAATTTATTAATTGGCAGATTAAATATTAATGAAGCTTCTATTACTTCTAAAACTTTATTCATTAGATTGGCTGAATCAATTGATATTTTCTTACCCATTTTCCAATTTGGATGGTTTGCAGCTTGTGCTGGAGTAACTTTATTTAAATTAACTTTTTTTTCAAAAAAAGGTCCTCCAGATGCTGTGAGATAAATATCTTTGATAGTATTTATATTTTTATTCTTGATTAAATTATGTATGGAAAAATGTTCTGAATCAATTGGAGTAAAATGACAATTATACTTTTTTAATTCTTTTAAAATAAACTTCCAGCCACAAATTATACTTTCTTTATTTGCAATTAAAAGTTTTTTTGAAAACTTAATAATATTAATTGTAGGTATCAATCCAGCTATTCCGGAAATAGCAGCGACCGTTATGTCAAATTTTATTTTTTTTAATAAAATAAGATCATCAATTAAATTGATATTATTATCTTTGCAGAAAATTCTAAGTTTCTCCTTAAAATAAAAATTATTTGAATAAATATATTTAGGTTTAAATTTTTTTGCCTGCGTAATGAGTAACTTAACATTATTATTTCCGCTTAACAAAACTACATCAAAGTCCTTCTTATTTTTTGAAATAATTTCTAAAGTAGTTTTACCTATGCTTCCAGTTGATCCTAAAATACAAATTTTTTTCTTCATCAGATTAGAAAATTTCCAAAAATAAATATCCAGATTAGTCCATCTACTCTATCCAAAAAACCTCCATGTCCTGGAATAAAATTAGAAGTATCCTTCTTATCATTAAGTCGTTTTATATATGACATTAAAATATCCCCGGTCTGACCTATGATCGATAATAAAAACTGATAAAAAAATGTGTTAAAATTTAATATATAATTACTATCTAAAAAAAAAATTAAACAAGCAAATTGACTTAAAATTAATGAACCAAATGCTCCTGACCATGTTTTGTTAGGACTAATTTTAATTAATTTTGGTCCGCCAAATAATTTACCAAATATATAACCTCCGATATCGGTGAGCCACGCTATAAGAATTAACCACAGAAATTTTAAATTATAATCCTCTAAATTGTATATTTTTAGTAAAGAAAGGAAAAAAAATAATAAAATTAGCAATCCAATTAAATATATATAATTTTTGTTTTTAAAGATTTTATTCCATTCATAAACACAAAATAAACATACAATAATAATCAATAAATTTGAGAATATTTTTTGATAAAGCAAAATGAAAATAATTGGAAAAGCTAATAAGGAGATGACAAATCTTTTTTTAAAATTACTCATTTAATCCCCCAAATTTTCTTTTGATACTAGTAAATGTATTAACAATTTTTTTTAAATCTAAAAAATTAAAATCTGGCCAATTTTTATTTACAAAAAATAACTCCGCATATGAAAGTTGCCAAAGTAAAAAATTACTTAATCTTTTATTTCCACCTGTTCTTATAAGAATATCAGGATCAGGTATATTTTTTGTGTATAAATTATCAGCAATTAACTTTTCATTAATCACCTTGTTTTTATTTTTTAAAATACTTTTAAAAGCATTTATTAATTCAGATTTTGCTCCATAATTAAATGCAAAAACAACTGTTATTGCATTATTTTTTTTGGTTTTTTCTTGTATCTTTTTTATAATAGGTTTCAAATCTTTTGGAATATTTATTAAATCTCCAATAAATTTTATTCTAATATTATTCTTATTTAATTTATTGAAATTTTTTTTATAAAAATATTTAAATAAATAGAAAAGATAATTAATTTCTTTCTTAGGCCTATTCCAATTTTCTGTTGAGAAAGTATAAAGAGTTAAATATTTAATTTTTAAGTTTATACAATGCTCAATAACTTTATTGATATTTTGAAGTCCATAATAATGACCCTTATTTCGATCATTATATTTTTTTAAACCCCAACGACCATTGCCATCCATGATAATGGCGATATGGGATGGCAAGATCATACCTTTAAGATTTCAACTTCTTTTTCGCCTAATTTTTTATCAATCTCTGCAATTTTGAGATCTGTAATTTTTTGAACTTCGTTAGAATTTTTCTTTAAATCATCTTCACTTAAATTATTATCTTTTTGTTCTTTCTTTAGTTCTTCAAGTGAATCTCGTCTAATATTTCTTATAGCTACTTTAGCTTTCTCAGCTATAGTTTTTAAAACTTTTATTAATTCTTTTCTTCTTTCTTCTGTAAGTTTTGGTATTGCGATTCTTAATAATTGCCCATCAACAAGTGGGTTTAAGTTTAAATCTGAAGTTCTGATTGCTTGATCCACTGCGCCAACATTTGCTTTATCCCATACTTGAACATTAATCATTTGTGGCTCTGGAATAGAAACAGTTGCTAGTTGGCTTATTGGCATTTTCTGTCCATAAACCTCAACCCTAACGCCATCTAGCATTTTAGGATTTGCTCTTCCTGTTCTAACAGTTGATAATTCTTTTGAATAAGAACCGAGAGATAAATTCATTCTCTCTTCTATTTTTTTAATAATCATTTTAAGCTCCTGCTAATGATTTCACTTCTTCGTTAAAGTCTGTTTTTTTAACTTCTATACCTTCACCAACTTTATATTTTATAAAAGATTTAATTACTAAATTCTGTTTAATTTCTTTTCCAAAATCAACAACTGCTTGCTCAACAGTGATATCTTGGTTGTGTATCCATTTTTGACCCATTAAAGTGTTATCAGATATAACTTTTTTTAATTTTCCAACTAAAATTTTATCAATCATATCGTCTTTTTTTCCTTGATTTTTAAGTTCTTCTTTTAAAATTTCTTTTTCTTTATTAATAAAATCAACGCTTAAATCTTTTTCAGATAAAGACATTGGCGACATTGCTGCAATATGCATGCAAACTTTTCTTGAAAAATCTAAAACTTCTTTACTTTTGTTTTCACAATCAATTGAAACTAAAACACCAATTTTTCCCATATTTTCGCTTTGTTGATTATGTATATAATTTGCAACAACTCCTTTTGAATTTTCTAAGTAGGCAATTCTTCTAATTTTAATATTTTCACCAATTTTTGAGATTAAGTTAACTAATTCATCTTTTATTAAATTATTATTAATTTTTGCATTTGGTATAGTTTCAATACTAAAATTATTAGCAAGTGCAATTTTAGAAACTTCGGAGCAAAAATTTATAAATTCATTATTCTTTGCAACAAAGTCTGTTTCAGAATTAATTTCTAATATGCAGGCTTTAGAATTGTTTGATGCAATTACAGCTAAACCTTCTGCTGCATCTCGTGATGATTTTTTAGCAGCTTTTGTTATTCCTTTTTTTCGTAAATATTCAATAGATTTTTCAATATCAAAATTATTTTCTGATAAAGCAGTTTTGCAATCTTGAATACCCGCTCCTGTCAATTCTCTAAGTTCTTTAACTTTGGCTAAATTATCAGACATTGAATAAACTTTTTAATTTTTTAAAGCTTCTTCTTTGTTTTCAGAATCTTTTTTTACTTTTATTTTTGGAGATTCTTTAGCAGCTTTTTTAGGTTTTTCCTCTTCTGCTGGCTCAACTACTTTAATATTTTGCTTTGCATCTAAAATAGTTTTTTTAGCTAAATCGCAATAAAGATTTATTGATCTTCTGGCATCATCATTTCCTGGTATTGGAAAATCAATATCATCAGGATTTGAATTACTATCAACAATTGCAACGATTGGAATTTTTAATTTTCTAGCTTCTGCAATTGCTAAAGATTCAATATTTGTATCGATAACAAATAGCATATTAGGAACGCCTCTCATGTCTGCTATTCCACCTAATGATCTATTTAATTTATCACGCTCAAGGCTCATCTTAATAAGCTCTTTTTTTGTAAAGCCTTTATTTTCTTTATTAAGTTCTTCAGTAAGTTTTTTTAATCTTCTAATTGAATTGCTAATAGTCTTCCAGTTTGTCAACATGCCACCGGGCCATCTGTGATTAACAAAAAATTGTCCTGTTTCTTTAGCAACTTCAGCAATCAATTCGCTTGCCTGTTTCTTTGTTGAAACAAATAAAATTTTACCACCAGAAGCTACACATTTGTGCATTTCTAGCATTGCATTATTCAGTAACTTTACTGTTTGTAGTAAATCAATAATGTGAATTGAGTTTTTTTCTCCAAAAATAAATTTCTTCATTTTTGGGTTCCATCTAAAAGTCTTGTGACCTAAGTGTACGCCAGCTTCTAAAAGCTCTTTTACAGACGCAGCAGGTATGTTCATTTTTTTTCTCCGGTTATTTCCACCACAGTTTCTGCCATTATTGGACCGGGGGGTATTGCTACCCGCAACTGTGTGCGAATTTTTTATGGTTTTATATTAAAATCTAGGAAAAAAACAAGTGAATACTAGTGAATTTTACACTCAAAACCTGAGCTATTTAAAACACTAACTATAGAAGCATCAATTAATTTGTTTGTTTTAAGATTAAATGCATAGTTTTTATCTTTAGAATTCATTCTAATTAAAACTTTAGTATCACCACCATCTTTTAAAATTTTCTTAAGTTCATTTATGCTTTCTAAATTTTTAATAGTAATTTCAGCATTATTAATTTTTGCTTCTTTTATAGAGTTAATCTCAGTTAATTTTCTAGTAGTTAATCTTATTGTTCCGTTTGTCATTTTTTCTTTAACGATATTTATTAAAAAAGAATTTCCTGGATTCATCTTATCTCTGTTTGCAAGTAAGATTTCTGAAAAAATAAATAGTTCATACATTCGACTAAGATCACTTAATTTAATAATTGCAAAGGGCTGACCTTTTGCTGTTTTCTTTTCTTGAACTGCCATTAAAGTGCCAGAAAGAACAAATTCTTTATTTAAATCATTTTCGGAAATATCAGAAAATCTTTTAACATTATAAGTTTTTAATACTTTCTCATAATTTAAAAGCGGGTGTTCACTAATAAAAAAACCTATAGATTCAAATTCATTTTTCATTTTTTCATTTTGATTCCAAAAATCTTTTTTATTTACAAAATTTTCTAAGGATGGAAGTTTACTATTTTTGTCATTACCAAATAAGCTGTCTTGTAAGAGATTTGATTCTTTATAATTTTTAGAAATCTTAATAATTTCAGGCACAGCGTCATGTAAAAATTTACGATTACTTTCTAAGCAATCAAAAGCTCCAGATTTTATAAGACCTTCCATTTGGAGCTTATTAATTAACTTTGAATCAATTCTTAAAATAAAATCTTCTAAGGATTTAAATGGACCGTTATTTTTTCTATCAGCGATTATCTGATTAACGGATTCGTAACCGACAGCTTTGATTGCTGCTAACGCATAATAAACTTTATTATGTTTAACAATAAAATCTGCAAAAGATTCATTAATTGATGGAAGAACCACATCAATCTTTAATCGTTTTAACTCTTCATAATACTCATTTAATTTATCTGTATTAGCTAAATCTAAATTCATAGAGGCTGCAATAAAATAAAAAGGATAATGGGTTTTTAAATAAGCAGTTTGATAAGCAATTAAAGCATAAGCTGCAGCATGACTTTTGTTAAATCCATACTGTGCAAATTTTTCAACTAATTGAAATATGTAAACAGCTTGGTCCTTAGTAATTCCATTTTTAACAGCCCCTTCTATAAAATCTTTCTTCTGTCTTTCCATTTCTGCTGATTTTTTCTTACCCATGGCTTTTCTTAAAATATCAGCTTTGCCAGCTGAAAATCCTGAAAGGGATTGAGCAATCTGCATCACTTGTTCTTGATAAATAATAACTCCGTAAGTCTCTTTTAAAATATGCTCTATTTTTGGATGAAGGTAATCAGGCTTTTCTATTCCATGCTTACAATTATTATATTTAGAAATATTTTGCATCGGACCTGGTCTAAAAAGAGCAACTAGTGCAATAATATCTTCAAATTTATTAGGCTTCATTTGCTTTAAAACCTCTCTCATTCCAGCGCTCTCTAACTGGAACACACCCATAGTTTCACCAGAACATAAAAGTTCAAAAGTTTTAGGATCATCAAGAGGAAGATCTTTTAAATTTATTTTAATGTTATTTTCTTTAAGAGAATTAACTGTCTTTTTAATAACAGTAAGTGTTTTAAGACCTAAGAAATCAAATTTTACAAGTCCAGCATTCTCAGACCACTTCATGTCAAACTGCGTTACTGGAATATCATTTTCTGAATCAAAATCTTTATATAAAGGAACGATCTCTTCAATTTGTCTGTCTGCAATAACTATACCAGCAGCATGAGTTGCAATATTTCTATAAAGCCCCTCAAGCTTGATTGCTAACTTAATTAATTTATCGATCTTAACGTCATTTTTTTGCGCCTCTTGTATTCTTGGCTCAAGAGCAACAGACTCTTGTAATGAAAGAGGTCTTGATGGATCAAAGGGGATCATTTTTGAAAGGGAATCTACAACGCTATAAGGAAGACCTATTACACGACCAATATCACGGATTGCCATTCGAGCTTGAAGCTTTCCAAATGTAATAATTTGCGCAACTCCACCTTTATATTTATTTTTTACGTAATTAATTACTTTATCTCTATCTTCCTGACAAAAATCGATATCAAAATCTGGAATTGAAATACGATCAGGATTTAAAAAACGTTCAAAGATTAATCCAAACTTAATTGGATCTAATTCAGTAATAGATAAAGCCCAGGCAACTAAAGATCCAGCGCCTGATCCCCTTCCAGGTCCTACAGGAATATTATTATTTTTAGCCCACAAAATATAATCAGAAACAATTAAGAAATAACCAGAAAACTTCATCTGGCTAATCATTTTTACCTCGTAATTTAATCTATCTACATAAATCTTCTTTGTTTCTTCAATCTGTTTTGGATCACTAATATTTTTTAAAATAACTTCTTTTAATCTTATCTCTAATCCCTTTTGTGCTAGCTCCTGTAGTACAACATCAACATTTTTCTCAGTTGAAGAAGTTGAGGTAAAGTTTGGAAGCAAAGGTTTGCTTGGTAATGGTCGATAAAGACATTGATATCTTAAATTATGATTATTTTCTAAAGCATCTGGTATATCAGCAAACAATTTAAGCATTTCTTCATTGCTCTTAAGAAAATGTTGATCTGAATAACTAATTCTATTTTTATCCTCCACATAAGCTTTTTGACCAATGCAAATGTATGCATCATGCGCCTCATGCATGTCTTGATGAATATAAAAAACTTCTTGCGAGGCTATAATTGGAACTTTTAAAGACTTTGAATTGTTAATTAAAAAATTTTCTATTCTGTCTTCATTAACTTCATTATGTCTTTGTATTTCAAAAAATAAATTATCCTTAAATGCAGACTTTAATTTACTTACATTATTTAAAAATATTTTATCCTGATTATTAAGAATAAGCTGAGAAGTTAAAGTGTAATTTCCACCCAATAAAACAAAAAGCCCGCTACTGTAATCTAGTAAGTCTTTAATTGAACAATGCGGAGCATCAGTTGCATTAATATCAAGATATGACTTAGAGGAAAGTTTTAGTAAATTCTTATAGCCTTGTTCATTTTTCGCTATTAGAGAAACTTTACCGATAATGTTGTCAGTCTTAATATTAAGTTGAGTGCCAATAATTGGATGAACTCCAACTTTTGATAACTCCTCTGAAAACTCTAAAGCTCCACTTAAATTATAAGAGTCAGACATTCCAAGGGATAAAAATTTTGAAAGTTTTGCATACTTTGCTAACTCCTCAATTTTAACTGCCCCTTCGCAGATTGAGTACTGAGTGTGAATTTTAAAGTGGTTAAATGTAATATCTTTGAGACTCATTTTTCTATTTCAAAATTCTAACATTAGAATCTTGAATAGCTAACTGAATATCTGCTTTATCTGATAATTCTCTATTATGAGTTGCAAAAACAATTAATCTTTCTTTTGATTTTAAACTTAAAAGTATTTCAAAGACTTCATTTGCAGTTTTGCTATCCAAATTACCAGTTGGTTCATCTGCTAATATAAGTTCAGGCTCATTTATTAAGGCTCTAGCAATTGCAACACGTTGTTGCTCTCCACCTGATAATTCATGTGGGTAATGATTTAATCTTTCTTTTAACCCAAGTTTTGCAAGTAAACTTTCTGCTTTTTTAAAAGATTCATTCTTATCTAAATTATTAATTAGTAAAGGAAGAATAACGTTATCAATTGCTCGAAGATCAGAAATTAAATTATTGAATTGATAAACTATTGAAATGCTTTTTCTTCTATAAATTGTTTTTTCATCATCTTTTAAATTAATTAAATTAACATCATTAAAAAAATACTCACCTTGATCAACAGTCTCAAGTAATCCTAAAATATGTAATAGTGTAGATTTTCCAGAACCAGAAGGGCCGATTAATGAGACAATATTATTTTTACTCAAAGATAAATTAACACCTTTTAAAACCTGAATATTTTTACTGGCATCAATGTATTTCTTTTGAATATTTTTTAACTTTAAAAAATTATCAGTCATATTTTAATCCTTTGATTGGATTAAGTTTTGATGCTGTAATTGCAGGATATAAACTTGCAAAGAAAGTGATCAGAACTGAGAAGAAGCAAATAATTAAAACAGATTTATAATCTATTAATGATGGCATCTTACTTAAAAAATAAATTTCAGGAGGAAAAACTCTTACTTGAAAAACAAAGCTTACAAACTGCCTTATGGCTTCAATGTTATGAGCAAAGACCACGCCTAGAATTACTCCAAATATAGTCCCAGTAATTCCAATAAAAGATCCCATAATAAAAAAGATCTTTGAAATTGAAAACTTAGACATTCCAAGTGTGTTGAAAATTGCAATTTCTTTAGTTTTGTTTTTAACCAAGATTGTCATGCCTGTTACAATGTTAAAGGCTGCAACAATGATGATAAGAGTTAAAATAATAAACATCACATTACGCTCAACTAACAATGCATCAAAAAATGTTTGATTATTATCTATCCAAGTCGTGAAGTAATAATTTTGAAAATTTTTCTGTAGTTCTTTTTTGTAAAGGTCGACTTTATTAACGTCCTTAATTTTAACATCAACTGAGATAAGATTTTTATTATTTTTAATAAACTCTAATGCATCGTTATACGGAATAAAAACATAGTTATAATCTAACTCAGATACTCCGCTTGAAAAAGTAGAGGCTACTTTAAATGTAAATTGTTGCGGTAATTTTCCAAAAGGAGTTGAAACATTATTTGCTGAAAGCACATTAATCGTATTATTTTTTGCAATCCCAAGCTTATCCGCTAATGCATTGCCTATAATAACTGAACCCTTCCCATAGCCAGACAGCTCTTTAATAAATTCGTCTTTAGCTAAATCGTCTTTATTAATTCCAATTATTCCAATTCCAGAATTAGTTCTTTCTGAGACTAATAAACCTTGAGCTTTAATAACTTTTCTAATGCTCTTAACTTCAATATTTCTCTCATTAAAAAACTGGGTTAGTTTTGGAATGCTTAATTCATCATTACCAACCGAATGAACAATAATATGAGGATTAAACTTTAAAAGTTTATCAAATAATTCTGCTCGAAACCCGTTCATTACTGACATAACAATAATAAGGGTTGCAACACCTATAGATATTCCAAGAAAAGAAAAAATTGAGATAATTTTTAAAAAACTATCTTTTTTTTTAGATCGAATATAATTTTTTATTATTAATAACTCAGCAGCGGTAATCAATTTAACCTTTTAATTTTTTTATTTTTTTAATTATCTCTTCAATTGTTAACATTTCTGTTTTTGCATTTAATTCTTTGAATTCTAATTTATCGTCATTACTTTTTGACCCGATTATTATTTGATAGGGAACTCCCATTAAATCAAAGTTTTTAAATTTACTTGATGGACTTTCTAAAGTGTCATCTAAAATAGCATCAATAGAGTTACTCTTTAAAGTTTCATAAATTTTACGAGCCTTATCTAATGGAGTGGTATCTGATTTGTTGTTCAGTGGAATAATTGCGATATCAAAAGGAGATATTACAAATGGCCACTTCATTACACCTTCAATACATTTTGCTTCAATTACTGCAGCAACAAGTCTTGATACTCCAATTCCGTAAGATCCCATCTCAACATTAACATTCTTGCCTTCTTTATTTAGAACATTTGCTTTCATGGGTTGTGAATATTTATTTCCAAAATAAAAGATGTGACCTACTTCAATCCCCTTAGTTGCTAACTGTTTTTCTTTTGTAACTTTTTCATTAAATTCTTTTTCAGAATGCTTTTCATCTGTTGCGCTATACGGAGTTGAAAACGCTGAAATCATTTTATTGATTGAAGCTTCAGAACTATCAAAGCTATTAACATCAATATCAAGTAATGATTTATCAAGATAAACTTGGCTCTCGCCTGTGTCTGCTAAGATAATAAATTCATGAGATGCATCTCCACCAATTGGTCCTGAGCTTGCTCGAAGAGGTAATGCTTTTAATTCTAATCTAGTAAATGTTCTAAGGTATGCATAAAACATTTTATTATAAGATTTGATTGCATCTTCTTTCGTAAGATCAAAAGAATAAGAATCTTTCATTAAAAATTCTCTGCAACGCATCACTCCAAATCTTGGTCTAATCTCATCTCTAAACTTCCACTGAATATGATAAAGAATTAATGGTAATGATTTATAAGATTTAACGTTATCTCTAAAAATTTCAGTAACTAGCTCTTCATTCGTTGGCCCGTATAACAATTCTCTATCGCCACGGTCTTTAATTCTAAGCATTTCTTGTCCATAATCATTGTATCTACCGCTTTCTTTCCAAATATCTGCGGATTGAATAGTTGGCATTAGCATTTCTTGAGCGCCAACATTGTTCTGTTCTTCTCTAACAACCTGCTCAATTTTCTTTAAAACTTTTAAACCTAAAGGCAGCCACGAATAAATGCCGGCAGCACTCTGTCTAATCATTCCAGCTTTTAGCATTATTTGGTGAGATTTTAATTTAGCATCAGCTGAGACTTCTCTGAGAACGGGGAAAAATAACTTTGAAATCAACATTAAAATAATATTTTTCTAATATTAAACAAATCTAATTGGTCTACGACTAATATTAAAGAAAAAATAACTGTTGCTATAACTGTGGTTATTAAAATCTTTTTTTTCATTCTAGATTCAACTGGAGCTCCAGGATCTGTGCCTTTTTGATAATCTGGAGAATCAATTTGGTTGGTAATTCCAAAAGGTAACACCATAAAAAATATGATCATCCACAGATTTACATAAATGATAATGCCACCTGTAATCGACATAAACTAAAACCTAACTAAATTAATATTTACTAAGGGTTTTTTTCCAGATTTATCGTTGATTAATTTTCTACAATTACCTTTTAAAGTGTCGATTAAATTTTTTTCTTGTTTTGAATTATTTAAGTTAAAATTTTTACAAGTATCCATTACTACATCTTCTAAATCATATTCAATTTCACTTTCATCTTCTTGAATTAAAGGAATTCCTTTTAAAGTAATGATTGGATTATTTTTTATCTGGCCATTTTTTGAAATTAAAACTGTAATCTCCATATATCCATTGGCTGCCATATTTCTTCTCTCTTTTAAAACATGAGAGTCATTATCAATTAAAACTTTACCATCTAAGTAAACTCTGCCCCATGTCACTTTATCAACTACTTGAGGCTCACCCGGCGCAAGTCTTATAATCTCACCATTGCTTACTTTAACTGGAAACTTAACGCCCATTTCTTTTGCAAAATTTATATGCTCGGCCATATGTCTTTGTTCACCGTGAACAGGGATTACTATTTTTGGCTTAACCCAAGAATACATTTTTTTAAGATCTTCACGTGCTGGATGTCCAGAGACATGGATCATAGAATTTTCTTCAGATAAAACATTGATTTCACTTTTGGAAAAGTCATTAAAAATTTTGTATAATCTTTTTTCATTTCCAGGGATAATTCGTGATGAAAAAATAACATTATCGTCTTTTTCAAGGTGAAGATCTGGATGAGTGCCATTTGCAATTCTTGCTAATGCTGCTCTTTGTTCACCCTGAGAACCTGTGCAAAGAAATACCATTTTATTCTTTGGTATCTTTTTTGCATCTCTAACATCAATTGGAACTTTAATGTCTTGTAAATAATTACACTGTCTCGCTAATTGATAAATTCTATTCATTGATCGACCAACTAAACAAACTTGTCTGCCGATCTTTTCTGCAACTTTAAAAACCGTTTCCATTCTTGCAACGTTCGATGCAAAGGATGTGATAACAATCCGATTTTTCATCTTCTCTAAAACAGTTAAAAGTCCTGTTCTTACTAAGCTTTCTGAGCCTGATGATCCAAGATTAAAAATGTTAGTGGAGTCGCAAACCATTGCGAGTACACCTTTTTTTCCAAGCTCTGTTAATTTCTTAACGTCAGTTTTTTCACCAATTAATGGATCATCATCAATTTTCCAATCTGCCGTATGCAGAACAACACCCTCAGGTGTTGTGATTGCAAGTCCGTTTGGCTCTAAAATAGAATGAGTAAGTGTTACATAATCAATATCAAATGCACCTAGTTTTACGTTGCCACCTAATTTAACAATTTTTAAATGACTGCCGATATTAATTTTTAATTCTTTAAATTTTTCTCTAACAATTGCTGCTGTAAATGGAGTTGCATAAATTGGGCATTCTAACATAGGCCACAAATGCGCAATTGCTCCAACATGATCTTCGTGTGCATGCGTTAAAACAATTCCAAGTAAATTTTCTTTCTGATTTGCAATAAATTCTGGGTTTGGCAGGATGACTTCAATACCTGGAATATTATCATCAGAAAAAGTAACTCCAATATCAACGACAATCCATTTGTATTCACCTGGCTTACCATAGCCAAATAAATTCAAATTCATTCCAATCTCACCTGCTCCACCTAGAGAGCAATAAACTAATTCTTGTCCGCCTTTAGCCATTAAATATTTTTTAAATTAAATTTTAAAGTTTCAGCTATTCCTTTTAAAGTTATTTGCTGATCAATAACTTTGTCTTTGAATGGGAATGAAGAAAAGAAAATATTTGCAAGTCCACCCGTAAAAATAACCAGATACTTTTTTTTTGTTTCTTTAATAATTTTTTGCACAAGTTCCTTAATTAAACCAATATAACCCCAATACATACCGTTATTCATTGCGCTTACGGTATCTTTTCCTATGTATTTGTTAGTTTTCTTTAATTTAATTAAAGGAAGCTTAGCCGTTGCTTCTTTTAGAACCTTTAATGACAAATTTATTCCAGGTGTAATCATTCCGCCAACATAAGTATTTTTTACGATAACATCAAAAGTTGTTGCTGTTCCAAAATCAATAATAATTGAATTTTTTTTATAAATCTTAAATGCAGCAATAGCATTTACAACTCTGTCTGATCCTACTTGTTTTGGTTTGCTTAGCTTAAGCTTAATAGGCAGATCAAGATTTCGATCTTTAATTTCGTTAAGATGAATATTTTTAGTCTTTAATATTTTTTTTAATTTATTAAATGCATTTGGTACAACGCTAGAACAAAGTGCACCTTTATAGAAATTTTTTTTAATTTTTTTATTAACAATGCCTAGTCGACCCTTTAAGATATCAGGGGTATCCACTGTAAACTTGTTAGAATACTTATTCGTTAACTTGTTAAAATTAACAAAATCAATATTGGTATTGCCGATGTCGATGATTAAATAATTCAAACTAAACTACCATTCATAAAATAATCTTTGTGATTATTGTGCTCTAAAATCAAAGCACCGTTGTTATTAATACCTTTAAAAATACCCTTATAAATCTTATTTTTTATTTTGAAATTTATAAACTTATTTTTATTAAAAGCATATTTATTCCAATCTTTCGTGATCTTCTTTAATGAATATTTTTTATCAATAATATTGCTTACAAAAGCTTTTTTAAGTTTTTCCACTAGTTCATTTAAATTAATTTTTTTCTTTGATTCCTTATTTAAATAGGTAGTTGGATATTTTTTAATCTTTGGAGAAGACTTTACATTAATACCAATACCAATAATTAAAAAAAACTTCCCAAAAACAATGCTTTCCTGCAAAATTCCACAAACCTTTTTGTTGTTAATATAAAGATCATTGGGCCACTTTAAGCTTACATTTTTAATATTATAATTTTTCAAGATATTTCTAATTTGCAGTTGAACAAGAAACTGAATTTTTTTTAGATTAGATCTTAAAATTGGAAAGAAAATAGTAAAATATAAGTTGCCGTTTGGAGAACTCCATTTATTTCCATATCTGCCACGACCTTTTGTTTGCTCATCAGCAATAACAATTCCTTTAAAAATTTTATGCTCAGTAATTAAAGATCTAGCAAAATCATTAGTACTCTCTATTTTTGTAAAATTAAAAATAGGCAGACTCATTTATTTTATATTTTTCGTAATACTTTCTACAATCGTATTAAGTGTGGATGGGTCGATGAAATAAAATAAAACGACAACCGTTGAAACGATTAGTGAAAATTGTAAACCATAACTAGTATTTTTATCGTAACTTTCTTTAGCTGGATCAAAGTAAATAACTTTTATAATTCTAAGATAATAGAATGCAGCAATCACAGCGGATAACAATCCAACAACTGCTAGATAGTAAATTTTTTGCTGTATAATCGCTAAGAAAATATAAAATTTTGCAAAAAATCCTGCAAGCGGAGGGATGCCCGCTAAAGAGAATGTTAATATTGTTAAACAAATTGCAATCAGCGGATGATGTTTTGAAAGTCCTGATAGATCAGAAATATTTTCAAAATAAACTCCATTTCTATTTAAAGACATTATGCAGGCAAATACGCCAATATTCATAAACACATAGATCACGATATAAACCAAAACTGCGCTTAATGACTGGGGCGTTGCGATGGCAAGTCCAGCAAGAATAAAACCAACATGACCAATTGAACTATAGGCCATCAGTCGTTTTAAATTACTTTGTCCAATTGCAGCAACAGCTCCTAGGAACATTGAAGCAATAGATAGAACTATAACGATTGTTCTCCATTCATTAATAAAATTTGCATAAGGTACATTTAAAAATTTTATCAAAGCAGCAATAGCTGCAACTTTTGGTGCCATAGCAAAGAATGTTGTAACGGATGTAGGTGATCCTTCATAAACATCTGGAGCCCACATATGGAATGGCACTGCTGATATTTTAAATGCTATTCCACAAAGAATGAAAACTAGTCCAAATTTTAATGCTCCGCTTTGTTCGGTTGCAACTTTTGCAATCTCTGAATAATCAACTGAACCTGTAAATCCGTAAACTAAAGAGCACCCATATAATAAAAGACCCGAAGATAAGGAGCCTAAAACAAAGTATTTTAAGCCTGCTTCTGAAGATTTGAGAGACTTAGTATTAATTGCTGCAAGAACATAAAGACATAATGATTGAAGTTCTAGTCCTAAATAGAAAACAATTAAGTTATTGGCGCTGATCATTACAAACATTCCAAGGGTCGATAATAATAGAATGATTGGATACTCAAATTTAGCAATCTTTAATCTTTCAAGATAAGTGTTTGAAATTAACATCGTAAATAAAACCGAAATCAAAACTAATATTTTCATAAAGTTTGATAAAGGATCAATGGTGTAACTGTTGCCAAATAAAGTATCTGATCCTGCAAAATTTAAATAAACCACTAAAATTAAAGCAGCTAGTAATACAATAACAATATAATTTATTATTTTATTAAAAGTTTTAGAAAAAACTCCTGTGATTAATAAAGAGAACGAGCTTAATAATATAACTAATTCTGGAATAATATTCTTCATTTGATAGCTCCCATATTTTTAACCACTAAATCTACTGAAGATGAAATTGGTTCTAAAATTAAATTTGGATAAACACCAAATAAAATTGTTAAAATCATTAGCATAAATAAAACAACTATTTCTGTTGCATCTAAGTCTAATAATTTTTCACCGTGATTGTTAACTTTAAATTCTCCAAAAACAACTCGTTTACATAACCACAACGAATAAGCAGCAGATAATATAACCCCTGTTGCTGCAAGTATGGATACAATATAATTTACTTTAAAAGCTCCAATTAAAGTTAAAAACTCTCCCACAAATCCACTTGTGCCTGGTAGACCCACATTTGCAAGGGATGAGAATATAAAAACTAAAGCAAATTTTGGCATAATATTTACAACACCTGAATAGTCTTGAATTAATCTGCTATGAACACGATCATACAAAACGCCAACACATAAGAATAAAGATGAAGAAATTAATCCATGACTAATCATTTGAAAGATTGCGCCATCTAATCCTTGTTTAGTAAATGAGAAAATTCCAATAGTAACATAACCCATATGAGCTACAGATGAATAAGCAATTAGCTTTTTCATATCTGTTTGCATTAGAGCTACGAAGGATGCGTAAATAATTGCAATAACACTTAAGACAAATACAAAGTTTGCAAAGTAATGTGAGGCGATTGGAAATAATCCAAGTGAAAATCTAATAAATCCATAACCTGAAATTTTAAGTAAGATTGCAGCAAGAATTACCGATCCTGGTGTAGGTGCTTCAACGTGAGCATCTGGTAACCATGTATGAAATGGCCACATTGGAAGTTTTACGGCTAGAGAAATAAAGAAACCTAACCACATCCAATATTGTAAATTTTCAGGAATTTTAGATTCCATTAATTTAATAAGATCTAAAGTGTTCATATTCCAATAGATCGCGATAATCGCAATCAGCATGAAAATTGACCCTAAAAACGTATATAAAAAGAACTTTAAAGCTGAATAAACACGTCTTTCTCCACCCCAAATGCCAATAATCAAAAACATTGGAATTAGACCGCCTTCAAAGAATAAAAAGAATAAGAATAAATCTAAAGCACAGAATACACCAATCATGAAAGTCTGCATGATCAATATTGCAATTAAAAATTCTTTAATTCTTTTCTTTAAACTATTGATGGATGCAAAAATGCAAAGTGGGGAAATAAAAGTTGTAAGCAAAACTAAGAATATTGAAATACCATCAACGCCCATTTTGTATGAAACAAAATTCTTAATCCATTGAGTTTCTTCAACAAATTGAAAACCTGCAATAGTAGGATCAAATTTACTCCATAAGAATAATGATACGATAAAATTTATAACGGATACCAAAATTGAAATATTTTTTGATGAACGCTCAACAACTTCATCACTACCTCGTCTTAACAAAATAAAAATAACGCCAACTAATGGAAAAAAAGTTAAGAAAGATAAAATTGGAAAATTCATGCTAGATAATAATTAAAAAAGATACGATTAATATTACGCCGATTAAAATTACTGTTGCGTAATGATATAAGTAACCCGACTGAACGCTACTTGCTCTATCAGATAAATTTTTTATAACTTTTGCAACTCCATCTGGTCCATAAGCATCAATTGTTTTAACATCTCCTCTTTTCCATAAGAATGTTCCAATGCCCCTAAAACTTTTAACAAATATTAAATTATAAAGTTCATCGAAGTACCATTTCTTAACTAAAAAATTATAAAATGGTCTATTGTTGTTAATAAAGCCCTCAACGATATCTTTTCTCTTTAAGAATAAAATAAATGATAGAGGAATTGCTGAAATTACTAATGTTGGAATTAAGATTAGTAACCACAATGGAGGATGACCATGTGCAGTTTGTTTTAAGAAAAATATTGCCTTACCCCAGAACTGCGTATTCTCTCCTATAAATATTCCGTGGAATACATAACCTGAAAATATTGCGCCAATAGCAAGCAAGAACAATGGAATAAGCATAACCAGCCCTGACTCATGAACTTTTTCAAAACTCATTGTATTGTTATATTTGCCGTGGAAAGTTTTAAAAATTAATCTCCAAGAATAAATTGAAGTGATAAATGCAGTAGTAAGACCAATTACAAATGCGTAACCTGCAAATAAACTTTTAGAAAAATAAGCGGATTCTATAATTGCATCTTTAGAATAAAAGCCCGCAAGCAATGGAAAACCGGTTAAAGCAAGTGTACCAATTAGCATAAGAGCGTAAGTAAGAGGAATTTTTTTCCAAACCCCACCCATCTTTTCTATATTTTGTTCATCATGAAATGCGTGAATGACTGAGCCAGCCCCTAAGAATAAAAGAGCTTTAAAAAAAGCATGTGTAAATAAGTGAAATATAGCAACATTATAAGCACCCATTCCAGCAGCGAAAAACATGTAACCAAGCTGACTGCAAGTAGAGTAAGCAATAATTCTCTTTATATCTGTTTGAACGATTGCAATTGAGGCTGCAAAAATTGCAGTTGTTGCTCCAACAAAAGCCACTAAGTTTAAAGCGTATTGAGAATACTCAAATAGAGGTGAACATCTTGCAACTAAGAACACACCGGCTGTAACCATCGTTGCTGCGTGAATTAATGCTGACACTGGTGTAGGTCCTTCCATGGCATCGGGAAGCCAAGTATGAAGAAGAATTTGAGCAGATTTACCCATGGCACCAATAAATAAGAATACACAAATCGTTGTAATTAAATTGTATTCACCACCAAAAATCTTAATTGAATTTTTAGACTGATCTGCTGCTTGTGCGAAAACTTCACTAAAAGTTAAAGTCCCGAAAGTTTTAAAAATTAAAAACATTGCAATTAATAAACCAAGATCCCCTACTCTATTTACGATAAAGGCTTTCATCGATGCATTGTTTGCAGATTCTTTTTTAAACCAGAAACCAATTAACAAGTAAGATGCAAGTCCTACTCCTTCCCAACCAAAGAATAACTGTAAAAAGTTATCAGCGGTAATCAGCGATAACATCATAAATGTAAAAAGAGAAAGGTAAGACATAAATCTTGGTTTATGAGGATCGTGACTCATGTAACCAATTGAATAGATATGAACTAAAGCTGAAACCGAATTTACAACAACAAGCATCACTGCTGTAAGTGAATCTACATAAATAGACCAATGTAGTTTTAATGATCCAGATGTAATCCAATTAAGAATTGGATACTCATAAACTTTTCCAGTCTTGATAGTTTCAAGTAAAATAATTGAAGAAAGAATAGCTCCAGTTACAACAAATGCAGAAGTTATAATCTGACAAGTTCGATCACCAATCTTTTTATAAAAGAAAGCTGAAATGAAAGATCCAAGTAAAGGTAAAAATAATATTAAATAAAGCATTTAACCCTTCATTGAATTGATGTCTTCAACTTGGATAGATCCTCTGTTTCTGAAGAAAACTACAAGTATAGCAAGACCAATTGCAGCTTCAGCTGCTGCAACAGTTAAAATAAAAAGAGTAAAAATCTGCCCTGTTATATTTTGTAAATAAACAGAGAAAGCGACCATATTAATGTTTACTGAAAGTAGGATTAATTCAATAGACATTAAGATAACAATTACGTTTTTACGATTAACGAAAATTCCAAAGACTCCTAAGGTAAAAATTACTGCGGATAAAAAAAGATAGTGAGCTAAAGTAATTTCAATCATTAACTTTTACTCCTTTGTTGCTTTCAACATCTACAAGCTCAATTGAATCTTCTCTCTCACGAGATGACTGCTTTAAAATATCTTGTCTCTTAAGGTTATCTCTACGTCTAAAAGTGAGTAAAATAGCGCCTATCATGGCAACTAAAAGTACTATTCCTGAAAGTTGGAATGGTAAGAAATAATCAGTGTAAAGCAATTTTCCAATCTGAACTGTGTTTGTTTCTTTTGCATCATATGCAATTTTTGCAGTTTTAATAAACTCAGGTCTAAACTGCCAGCTGCCAATAATAATAATTAATTCAAAAAGTATTACCAAAGCAATAAAAAATCCAAATGGCATGTACTGTAAGAAACCTTGTTTAACTTTCACAAAATTTCCCTCTAACATCATCACAACGAATAAAAATAACACCGCTACAGCACCCACATAAACAATAAGTAAAATCATACCAACAAATTCAGCACCAATCATAATGAATAGGCACGAAACATTTACAAACGCTAAAATTAAAAAGAAAACAGAATGCACGGTATTTTTTGAAGAAATAACCATGATGCTTGAAAGAATGGTAATTGAAGACAGTAAATAAAAAATTAATGCGTGTGCTATCATCTAAATGATTTATCAACTTTGATATTATGGGCTAATTCTTTCTCCCACTTATCACCGTTTTCTAAAAGTTTTTCTTTGTTGTAGTAAAGCTCTTCTCTTGTCTCTGTTGCAAATTCAAAATTAGGCCCTTGAACAATTGCATCCACTGGACAAGACTCTTGGCATAATCCGCAGTAAATACATTTTAGCATATCAATATCGTATCTCGTTGTTCTACGAGATCCATCTTCTCTAGGTTCAGCTTCGATAGTAATTGCTTGAGCAGGACAAACTGCTTCACATAATTTACAAGCGATACATCTCTCTTCACCATCAGGGTATCTTCGCAGAGCATGCTCACCTCTAAACCTTGGACTGATTGGTCCTTTTTCAAATGGGTAATTAACTGTTGCTCTTCTTTTAAACATATAAATAAAAGCAAGATAAAGTCCCTTAACAAACTCTGATAAAAAAATAATTTTTAATATTCTAGAAAATTTTATTTTCATTTTGGTAATAAGTTAAAAAAATATAAAAACGAAGCCGTTAATACGACCCAAAATAATGAGAATGGCAAGAATACTTTCCAACCTAATCTCATTAGTTGATCATAACGGTAACGAGGCACGATTGCTTTAACCAAAGCAAATAAAATAAATAAAAATAGTATTTTAAAAATTAACCAAAGTGGCGATGGAATTACATTAAAAGGATAAGCATCGATTGGTGATAACCAACCACCTAAAAATAAAACAGAACCAAGTCCGCATAATAATAAAATATTCGCATACTCCCCTAACCAGAATAATGCGTACATCATTCCTGAATATTCAGTTTGATATCCGGCCACAAGTTCAGCCTCAGCCTCTGGTAAATCAAATGGAGGTCTATTTGTTTCAGCTA
>Ga0208235_1000081_pt1 | contig 27629 bp, 24 predicted proteins | sample LakMenEpi22Oct12_FD_150727 | JGI IMG/M metagenome (GOLD analysis project Ga0208235, IMG submission 150727) | Freshwater microbial communities from Lake Mendota, WI - 22OCT2012 deep hole epilimnion (SPAdes) | ecosystem: Environmental > Aquatic > Freshwater > Lake > Epilimnion/Euphotic zone ... | reverse complement strand
CATATGATCTACAGTACCAACAACGCGAGGATCGACCTTCTCGACCTTACGCTTGCCAATCTTTCGCAGAGCGGAACGATTGAACTTCAATACCTTCTCGCTGCGAATCGTACTACCATCAGCGGTACGCTTATCGCAAGGGATTGCAATACCGTAGAAGATACCACGCACTGTACGCTTGTACTGTTCGACAATAGGGAACTTTTCCATTTTCTTTTTCTTTCTTTCTCAGGATACCTTGGCGGATTCTACTTTGTAAATCGGATAGAACTGTTCAAACGGAAGATTAGTGTACTTCAGCACACCAGCAACGTACAGATCATACCGATCATGCGTACCCTCGGTCACCGTCCAAACGATATACCGATAGTCTTGAGTCCAACGCTTCATCTTTTTCTCTCTTTCTTTTCTACGATCCTACCAAACTTTTCTGCCGCCGCAACCCTCACTCTTAGGGGGTCTTGGATTTTTCTTCTTCTTTCTTCTTTCTCCATTCTGCAACGAATGCAACGTAATCGTCAACCGATCCATCACGGTTGTCCCTATGGTAATCGTATCCATCATCCGAACCGTATGGACGGTATGAGGAAGTACGGGAAGCCCGATAGGCTCGGAGGTTAGAAGCAGCACTGCGAAACTTTCTATTCATCTTTCACTCTCTCTTTCTTTGTTGTCCTATATATATGCACATATCGTGCCAAAGACAAAATTATTTTTCTTTTTACCTAAGTGCTTGTGGCATATGGACTTACGCGATTCTCAACATGAGACTCGGTTCTTACCGGTGTGGCATTTTGCTACAGTGTGTAGCGTTTTGCTACAGCATTTTGCTACACCCGCTAGGTAGGGGGGTTTTATCTTCTGTGCAAATACCGTGCCAAACTGCCAAAAAACGCGGGGTGGTTCATTCACAATAACCAATATAAATATTTATGTATTACCCGATCCATTAGCATCGCACCCAACCTAAATGCATTTATTCGCACCTTTGTGTATAATAAGTCAAGGAGAAACATATGAACAATCAAAATAATCCAATTAAATTACATTGTCAATTGCATTGTAAGGCTTCTGTTAAAGCCAGCGAGTCAGCTTTACGCGATCTCGTTAAAGAAGATAGACCAATGGAAGAAGTATTAGGAAAGGAACAAGATGATTCTACAGAAACCACTAAAGACGACACACAAGACAGTAGTGGAAGCATGTAATCTTATTACAGATCCCACCCTGTATCCTAGATTATTATTAACTGGTTGTGATCAAGCCTGCAATAATATACAAAAGTACCAACAAGTAAACCCACACTATACTTGTGAGTGTAATAGTTTTCTATCCAATATTGGAGAAGGATATACTTTTTACTACGAATTATTGCACTATAATAAGTCTGATTTATTAATCTCAGAAGTTGGACTAGCAGAGTTTGAAATATTAGAAGGAAAGCAGTATATTAATAGATTGTATTGTCTGTTTCATCAACATGGCAACGACGCAACCCCCAACCCACACTTCTATAATGTACGCGCCCAAGGTCTAGATGAATACATACACATATATGTTTATAGAGTATCTAATGCTCTACAACTATTTATAGAAGAAAATACCATACCATACACCTCTAGTAACGGACCAACCGCGCTGCGCACCTCAACAAATTCCGTTATCGGTAGACTAAATGATGGAATTGAAAATATATCTCTTGATAGTTTATTTTCCTTAGAAAGTTTTACAAAGGGTGTGGTAAAAACACTCAAGGACTTTAAAAATCAGTTGATACTAAAGACCTCTAAGTTATATACCAAGACGCTTGAATTAAATAAACTCACCTTTGCTTCTACAGAAAAGCCAAGCAAACCAGATGCTGGAGATGTTGTATTTGACATAACAGATAATGTATTGAAATACTACAACGGGTCTGAGTGGGTGAATCTAAAATGAAAATACCAAAGAATATGACAGAGCAAGAAACAATGCATATAATACAAACGGTGATTAATAGAATCGCCCCAAGGTATACATTTAATGGATACGAGGTAGATGATATAAAACAAGAGGCGTTTATTATATGTGTTGACGCCCTAAACCGCTATGACAATTGTCGGCCCCTTGAGAATTTTCTATCCGTTAATCTTTCTAATCGACTGAAGAATTTTGTTAGGGATAATTTTGGAAACGCTAAAGATTTAGAGAAAAAGAAAGTCTTATCTCCTATAAGTTTTTTTCATGACACAAATTGCAACTCACAATATTATGAGATGGACATAGAGGAGATAGATCAAAAGCAACTAATGCAATTGGTGGAGGCGCATTTACCAATTTCCATGAGAGAAGACTTCTTGAAATTAATCAACGGCATGAATTTAGTTAGTACTAAACGTGAAGCCCTAATCAAAAAAATTAAGGATATCATAAATGAAAAAGGGTAGAATCTCTAAAGAGGAAGAACGCATTATTGGCAGACTTGTAAACAGTTTGACCGTAGAAGATATAGCCAAACAATTAGATAGAGACGTTGAGTCTGTAGACTATTTCATAAAACGAAAATTTAAGGTTGGTTTAACCGGAGAAGAGTTTGCGGCCTTCTCACTTGAAGATCGCCCATATTGGCTAGATCTAAAAGAACAATTTACTGAAGAGGAACTCGACCTATTTAAGTATCACTGGTCGCGCATAATTTCACAGTTTAAGGACGATGTATTCCCCACCGAAGAATTACAAGTAATCGACGTTATTAAATTAGAGATTCTTATGAATAGATGCTTGAAGGGCAATAAGGATAATATAGAACAAATTAGTACCTATGAAAAAATGGTGCGCGACGAACGCAGTAAAGACAAAGATCAACAAGATATGGATTATATTATTAACTTAGAAAGACAGGTGGCCTCTCTAAGGGCTTCGCAAGAAAGTTTGAATAGAGATTATAGGGAGTTACAGACAAAGAAAGCGGCCATATTAAGGGAGATGAAGGGAACAAGAGAACAGCGCATAAAGAGGTTAGAAGACTCTAAACAGAGTTTTACAAGCTGGGTTGCTAATTTATTGCAAAGCCCAGACTTAATGAAAAAATACGGAATAGAAATGGAAAAGATGAGGGTGGCAATGAAAAAAGAAGAAGAGCGATTAAGTTCTTTCCATAAATATGAAGATGGAACTATTGATCAGCCATTATTATCTCCAGATACTGTAAAGGATTAATATGTATAACATAGATACACTACTGAATTTTGCAAACGATGATAGCGCTATGTTAGATGGTAAAGCTTTGTCAATGCGTGGCATGTCTAGTTCTAAAGTTCGTAGATTATTAAATAAAGCTGTGTCGTTTAGGGGCGCTAAATATTTAGAAATAGGCGTATGGCATGGATCAACTTTTTATTCAGCACTATGTAACAATAATCCAGAATACGCAATAGCTATAGACGACTTTTCTCAATTTAGTGGTAATTTTGATATCTTTAGTTCTAATATGTCCGATATAAAAACAAACTATTCCTTTTTTAATTGTGACTGCTTTAAGTTTGACAAAAGCCTGTTAAAAAACAGCTTTAATATTTATTTTTATGACGGTGGGCATACTAAGCAAGATCAAGAACAGGCTTTAACATACTACTATGAATGTATGGACGAAACTTTTATGTATATATGTGATGATTTTAATTGGGTAGAAGTCCAAGAAGGAACAGAGTCTGGAATAAAAAAATGTAACCTAAAAGTAATAGATTCACGTACTATATTAACTAACAAAAATGGATGCCTAGACGGTTTTTGGAATGGTATATATATAGGCATATTACAAAAATGAAAACAGCTCTTGTTTGTATAGCTAAAAATGAAGACCACTACATAAAAGAGTGGATAGATTATCATATCAAACTTGAATTTGATCATGTGTTTGTTTATGCTAATGATTGGAAATATAGCACCGACAATAAAAAAGTATCTATATATGAGTATAACGGATTTGCTAAACAGCTTGAGGCTTATAACGATTTTGTTAAAACTAAATCTAACGGATATAATTGGGCTGCTTTTTTTGATGTAGATGAATTTTTGGTATTAAAGAAACACAACCATGTGAAAAGTTTTTTACAGGATTATAATGATTATGCTGCTATAGGTATTAACTGGGCGCTATTTGGAGACAGTGGACACAAATCAGTTGTAAATGGAGAATATAGCGTATTAAAAAGATTTACCCATAAAGGAAAATCAACATATGCTCACAATAATCATATTAAATCTATTGTTAAACTTCCAACTAATCATATGGTTCATATACATAATTTAGGTACTACTTGGCACAACTTAAATAAAGAACCAAGAACAGGTCCATTTAATACTCCAGTTGATTGGTCCATAGCACAATTAAATCATTATCTATCAAAAACAAAAGAAGAATTATTTATCAAGTGTAATAGAGGAAGAGCAGACACTGGAACATACAGAAAGTTTGAAGAGCATTTAGAATATCTAGATCTTAATGATGAAGAAGATGTGTTGGCTAGGAATTTTTTATATGAAGAATATAAGGAGAATATATGAAAGCTATCGTTTTTGGAATTACCGGACAAGATGGAAGCTATCTAGCGGACCTACTAATGAGTAAGGGTTATGAAGTCATTGGAGTTTCACGAAGGTGTAGTACAGACAACACACAAAGAATAAAACACTTATTAGATGCAGATAATTTCAGATTGATAGAAGGCGATATTACAGATGCAAGCAATATATACAATATTCTTTCTTGGAACGATCATGTAGATGAAATCTATAACTTAGCTGCACAGTCTCACGTTGGCACATCTTTTTCACAACCAGCACTCACTTGGGATATTACTGGAAAAGGATGTCTAACTATTCTACAAGCAATAGTTGATCTTGGGCTATATAACACTAGATTTTATCAAGCTTCATCTAGCGAAATGTTTGGAAGTTCTTACGATACAAACGCCTGTGGAGAAAAATATCAAGATGAAGACACAAAATTTATGCCCAATTCCCCATACGCAATTGCTAAGTGTGCCGCTCATCATTTCGTGCGTTTGTTTCGCAATGCTCATAATTTACATGCTAGTTCTGGCATATTATTTAATCACGAAAGTCCAAGAAGGGGCGACAACTTTGTTACCCAAAAAATCATAAATTGGATTGCAAATTATGTGAGATGGACTAAACATGTTAAGTATAACGGAGAAATTAAGTTTGATGAAGATAATATCATTATTAATGGACAGATTTTTCCAAAACTAAGACTAGGAAATTTAGAAGCATTTCGTGATTGGGGATATGCTGGAGAGTATGTAGAGGCTATGTGGTTAATGCTACAGCAGGATTATCCAGACGATTATGTTATTTGCACTGGAAAGACTCACACAGTTGCTGAATTTTTAGATATTGCTTTTAATTATGTTGGATTAACAGAATGGAGACAACTAATTGTCATAGATCCACAATTTTATAGACCTTCAGAAGTAGATTTCCTAAGAGGGGATTGTACAAAAGCACAAGAAAAATTAGGCTGGAAAGCAGAATACAGTCTTGAAGATTTGGTTAAAATGATGATAGATGCAAAACTTTAAACTTAGTGTGGATTTATCTAGTATATATATGCAAATAAAAGATAACTTAATCAAAGAATATTCTTTTCCATTTTTTTTAGTATTCCTTGAGGCAGATAATCCAGATGATGCTTGCTATACATTTACACAAAGATTACTTCATACTATTGTAGAAAAAGATAATTCTATAGAAAGTCGAATTATGTGTCGTAAAATACATAGGCATATGAGAATATATAAGGTAATATTATTATGAAGAAGAGAAACTATAATGATAAAGATTATAGTGAGTTTAGAAAGTCAGTATTAAAAAGAGACAAATACAAGTGTCAAATGCCAAACTGTAACTCTAGAAAGAAATTAAATGTACATCATATTAAACCTTGGTCAAAAGCAGCATCATTAAGATATGATCCATTAAATGGCATTACGCTTTGTAAAGAGTGCCATGAATCAATAACTGGTAAAGAAAACCACTACGAAGTAGTATTTACAGAAATAATTCATAATGCAACCAAACGCACCTAAATTTTTTGTTATTAGAGATACCCGAGAAAAAGAAGGGTATGAATTTAATAATTTCAACACATGCGCAGGCATGATAGAACAGAAATTAGACACTGGAGATTATTCCATACAAGGCTTGGAAGATAAAATCTGTATAGAAAGAAAGGGCTGTGTTGAAGAACTTGCTATTAATCTAGGACAAAAGAAATATACATTCTTAAATGAAATTGAAAGGATGAAAGTTTTTCCTCACAAGTATTTAATACTGGAATTTTCTTTACAAGATTTAATTAACTTTCCTCAACACACGCGAATACCGGTGCGAAATAAGTCTGCTTTAAAAATTACTGGTAAATATATGCTTAAATGTTTAATAGAGTTTGAACTGTATAACGATGTGCATGTTTTATTTTGTGGAGACAGGAGAAATGCATTTTTAGCTGTTAGTAGTATCTTTAAAAGAATTAATGAAATGTACACTATAGGGAGGAAAAAATGATGGCAGAACCAGAATTACTGAAAGATTTCCACGACTATGGTGCCAACATCAATACTAGGGAAATATTTTTACATAATCACTACAATAGCGAAGATAACGAAAATCCCGGCGTTGAATATAGAATGTCTAATACGTTTATCAAAAATTTAAGAGCCTTAGATATAAGAAATAATGCCAATATTACAATACACTCTCATAGTATTGGAGGAGTATGGACAGACGGCATGGCTATTTATGATGCTATACAAATGTGTAGATCTTATATTACTATGATTGTTTATGGTCAAGCTGAATCTATGAGTAGCATTTTTCTTCAAGCTGCGGATTATAGATACATGACTCCAAATGCTCACTTTATGTGTCACTATGGATCTACCGATATTAATACAGATTATTTAAGCGCAATGAGTCAAGCCGATTATGAAAAACGAATTTGTGATGTGATGTTTAATGTTTATGCAAAAAGATGTGTTGACGGTAAGTTTTTCTATGAGAAGTTTGGAAAGAAACCAAGTGAAAAACAAGTTAAGCAATTTTTGATAAGAAAATTTAAAAATGGAGATTGGTATCTAAACGCAGAAGAAGCCGTGTATTATGGTTTTGCTGATGCAATATTAGATCACTGGCATATCAAAGAATGACCACTAAATTAAAAAATATTGAAGAAGCGTGGCTGGGATTAGAGAATATAGATACGGATTTTTTCAATCCAATGTCTATAGCTAATCCAGCACATGAAGATTTTAATCTTAGGCTTGCTTGGTTAATGACTCGACCAGAATATTTATCATTCTTGACTAGCCACATATTAAATATTCAACTATTACCTTCTCAAGCTTTGTTCTTAAACGAAATTTGGAATAGAAAATTTCCAATGTTAATTGCTAGTCGAGGTTTTGGTAAATCATTTATGTTATCTTTGTATTCAATTCTTAGAGCTTTAATTTTACCAAAGAGAAAAGTTGTTATTGTTGGTGCAGCATTTAGGCAGTCTAAAGTATTATTTGAATATATGGAAACCATATGGCGCAACTCACCAATGTTACGAGATATTTGTGATGGAGATAGTGGACCAAGAAGAGATACGGATAGATGTACTTTAAGACTTAATGAAAGTACTATAACATGTTTGCCGCTAGGAGATGGTCAAAAAATTAGAGGACAAAGAGCAAATGATATTATTGCTGATGAGTTTGCTTCAATACCAAGAGAAATTTTTGAGAACGTAGTCGCTGGTTTCGCAGCAGTCAGCGCAGATCCAGTAGAAAATGTAAAGAAGTATGCTGCAAGAAAAAAAGCTAAAGAATTAGGTATAGAGCTTGCTCAATCAGATGTTATAGAACAAAAAGATAATCAAATTGTTTTATCTGGTACAGCTTATTATGATTTTAATCATTTTGCAGCTTACTGGAAAAAGTGGAAATCTATAATCAAAAGTCGAGGAGATATCATAAAACTAAGAGAAATTTTTAGTGAAGATCCGCCAGAAAACTTTGATTGGACACAATATTCTATTATTAGAATGCCATATGAACTACTACCAAAAGGCTTCATGGACGCAGATCAAGTTGCAAGATCAAAAGCAACAGTGCATACGGGCATTTATCAAATGGAATATGGGGCTTGTTTTACGAGAGATAGTCAAGGATTCTTTAAGAGATCTTTAATAGAATCATGTGTTGTGTCTACAGATAATCAAATTCAAGATAGTGCTGGAAATGAAATACATTTTGAAGCTTCATTAATTGGTGATGTAAATAAAACATATGTATTTGGCGTAGACCCGGCTTCTGAAGTAGATAACTTTAGCATTGTCGTTATTGAATTAAATAATGATCATAGAAGAATTGTACACTGTTGGACAACAACTAGAACAGAACACAAAGAAAAGGTTAAAAAGGGATATGTAAGTGAAACAGATTTTTATGCCTATTGTGCTAGAAAAATTAGAGATTTAATGAAATTATTTCCATGTGTACACATAGCAATGGATGCGCAGGGTGGTGGAGTTGCTGTTATGGAGTCTCTACATGATAAGGATAAGTTAAGAGATGGTGAAATTGCAATATGGCCCGTGATAGATGACGAAAAACCAAAAGATACTGACGGAGAAAGAGGTTTACACATATTAGAAATGTGTCAATTTGCTAAACATGAATGGTTAGCAGAAGCAAATCATGGAATGAGAAAAGACTTTGAAGACAAAGTACTATTATTTCCATTTTTTGATACGTTGAGTATAGATCTGTCACACCACGAAGACGATATAAAAAACCGAATGTTTGATACTTTAGAAGAATGTGTCCTTGAAATAGAAGAATTAAAAGACGAATTATCTATGATACAAATGACGCAGACATTAAATGGCAGAGATAGGTGGGATACGCCAGAAGTAATAGTTGGTACTGGTAGAAAAAGTAAAATGAGAAAAGATAGATATTCTGCTTTATTAATGGCTAATATGGCGTCTAGACTAAAACAAAGAACACCAACACAAGAAGAGTACAAATTCTATGGAGGATTTGCCACTGGTGGTCATTCTAATAAAAATGACGACAAAATGTATACTGGACCAAGCTGGTTCTCAGATTATATGAAAGATGTGTATTAATCTATATCAATCACATTGTCAATCCAATTAAAAGGTTTAACATGAATAATGAAGAAATGATAACATGGAGAGATGAAGATTTTAGCAGCAAAACTAATGCTATGTCACAATTGTCAGATAATGTTGACTCGTATGCCTCATTAAATAAAACTCAAGGAAATCATTATCGACATTTTATAGATATTGAGCCAAATAGGTCTGTTAAACCCGGATTTACATCTAGAGATTACTACGCATTTAGGCCAGATGAGGCAGTACCAAGCCAACAGAGAAAAATCATTAAAATGTGCATGGATGCATATGATAAGGTTGGAATTATTCGGAATATAATTGATCTAATGGGCGATTTTGGCAGTCAAGGTATACAAATTGTTCATAGAGATAAAAGTGTTGAGAAATTCTATCAACAGTGGTTTAGAAATGTTAATGGCAAAGAAAGATCAGAGAGATTTTTAAATAATCTCTATAGATGTGGCAATGTGATTATATACAGAAGTTATGCCAAAATTACACCACAACTAAATACTTATATGAAATCTTTGGCTAGTGACATCAGAGTTGAGGTTCCAAATGCTAAATCTAACGAAATACCTTGGAGATATAATTTCTTCAATCCTCTTACGGTTAAATCTAAAGATGGTAATTTGTCACTATTTATGGGATTGAATAACTTTACTATTACAACCAATTCTTTTTTTGATAAATTTCAAGCTGGAGATATTCCAAATCACGTTTTAGAAACACTACCACCATCAATAAAACAGAGTTTATTACGTGGAGAAAAAGATATTCCGCTAGATCCCGAAAGATTAAGCGTTTTCTATTATAAGAAAGATGATTGGAAACAGTGGGCTAACCCAATGATTTATGCCATTCTAGACGATATAGTAATGCTTGAAAAAATGAGATTGGCAGACTTGTCGGCATTAGATGGAGCTATATCAAATATTAGATTGTGGACACTTGGCAATTTAGAACATAAGATTTTACCAAATAAGGCTGCTATTAATAAATTAAGAGATATTTTAGCTAGCAATGTTGGTGGAGGCACAATGGAGTTGGTTTGGGGTCCAGAATTACAATTTAAAGAATCTAACAGTGAAGTATATAAGTTCTTAGGTTCTGAAAAATATACATCTGTTCTTAACAGTATATATGCTGGATTAGGCGTTCCACCAACACTAACGGGTATGGCTAATAATGGTGGCGGTTTTACTAATAACTTCATTTCTCTAAAAACATTACTTGAAAGACTACAATATGGTAGAGATCAACTAGTCCGATTTTGGGAAAAAGAAGTTGAGATAGTTAGACAGGCTATGGGATTTAGACATAAAGCCCACATATTATTTGATCAAATGACGTTATCTGATGAAGCTGCACAAAAGAATCTATTAATTCAACTGGCAGATCGTGATATAATTAGTCATGAGACATTGCTAGAAAGATTTAAGGAGATACCACAAATAGAGAATATTAGACTAAAAAGAGAGTTAGAAAAAAGAGAAACCGCTGGGCCACCAAAGGCTAGCCCATTTCATAACGCAAATCATAAAAACGATCTTGAGAAAATAGACAAGCAAAATCAATTTAATATGAAAATGCAAAAACAAAAGGAAAATACAAGTCAGCCACCAGAAGTTAAGCCAAACGGAAGACCTCCACTAAAGCAAGATGAAACGGTTAGAAAACAAAGGGTTGAACAACCTAGGTCAAAACCCGGAGTTGCTGAAATTTTAGTTTGGTCAGATAAAACTTGGAATCAAGTTTCTGAATTAATAACTAAAGCTTATTTAGGTACTAAGCAAAAAAAGAATTTAAGGCAATTAACTAAAGCAGAATTTCAAGAATTAGAAATGATGAAGTTAGATATATTTAGCAACTTAGAAGCTTATGACAACGTAGAAAATAGTACTATTATTTCTCTATTAAAAGCTAATGTTAAAGCACCAAAAGAAATAATGTTGAAATTAAAAGAAAACAACATTGATGTCAATGAAATGGATGTAGATTCTTTTAGGAAATATGTCATAGGTGCCTACATAGAGTCAAAAATTGGATAATACATAACTTTTTTGCTATTTTGTGTATAATGTTGAAGAGAGGCACAAATGAAAATATTTAAACAAGAAATACGTGATGGCATAGCTGATCTTGTACAAGCAAGAGCCAGTATAGCTTATTGTATGCCAGCAGTATTATGTGAAAATAGTCATTTAAATTCTTCGTTAGCCATAGAAAAGATTAAAGCAGAAAGTGCTAATCCAAAACAAATAGACTTATACTACATTAAATCAATATTAGTATCAACCGGATGGAACAAAAATGACGATGTGTTTTCTTCTGAAGAAACTTGGGCGGCAAGAAATACTCCAGAAGACAAACAATTTAATTTTATGCACAACGAAAATGATATCATAGGGCATATCACCGGGAGTTATGTAGTAGACAAAAACGGCAATCCAATTTCTGATGATGTTAAACCAAATGAGTTTGATATAATCACAGAGGCTGTTATATATAACAGTTGGACTAATCCAGAAAACAGAGACAGAATGGAAAAAATCATTTCTGAAATAGAAGAAGGAAAGTGGTTTGTCTCAATGGAATGTTTATTTTCTGGTTTTGATTATGCGTTAATAGATAATAGTGGCAATTCTAAGTTATTAGAGAGAAACGAAGGTTCTGCATTTTTAACAAAACACCTAAGAGCATATGGCGGCACAGGAGAGTATGAAGGCTATAAAATTGGTAGATCTTTAAGAGAAATTTCATTTTCTGGAAAAGGTTTGGTTTCCAAACCGGCTAATCCAAGAAGTATTATTCTCGATGCAAGCAGGGCTTTCTCGACTGAAAAAAACGTTAGTGATATTACTAATTTTCAAATAGGAGATGATATTATGTCAGATTCAAATCTTTTAGAGAAGCAGCTTGCTGACATGCGTAGTGAGCTAGCATCTACTAAAGAAGAAAATAAGACTCTTCGCGCACAAATAGAAGAACTCACATCGAAAGAGCAAAGTGATTCTATTTCGAAGCTAGAGGCAACAGTGGCTGAAAAAGATCAAGCTATAACAACTTTAAACACTTCAATTAGTACATTAGAAGCTACAGTTTCTGAACTTCAAGCAACACTTGCTATGAAGGATGAAGAAATGAAGAAGAAGGATCAAGAAATGTACATGATGAAGAAAAAGGAAAAGATGGCTATGAGAAAGGCTAGTCTTTTAGATGCTGGCTTTGATGATTCTGAAGTAGAAGAATCACTAGCTACTTATGATTCTCTCGATGACGAAACTTTTGACGCAGTTATCACAGCCATGAAAAAGAAAATGGCTAAGTGGTCAGAAGACAAAGAGAAGATGATGAAGAAAGAAGAAAAGCCAAAGGCAGAACAAACTTCAGAAGAAGAAACTGTCGCTGAAGAAAAAGTTGCAGAACTTTTAGAAGGCGTTTCAACAACTGAAGCCACTCTAGTCGATGCTTCTGATGATGTAGACGAACTATTAGCCACAAGAGCTAGTGTAGCAGAGTGGCTTGAAAACAACGTACTTCGTAAGTGATATAAGGAGAAATAAATATGGCTCTAAAATCAGATAGATATGAACTTCAGACAGACATTAGCTTCTTTTACAATGCTGGCACCGCAACTCGCGGTGGGGTAGTTGTATATGATACTGCTGGTTCTGGCGCTGCTATGGATCAAGGTGTTAACCTTGTTAAGTATGCTACAACTGGTGTTCCAGTTGGCATTCTTCTTAACGATGTAGTTAACAAGGATCTAACAAGAACTCATCTTAATCAGCACAAGGATGAAGTTCAGAAGGGCGGCAAAGTAACCGTTCTACGTAAGGGTTACGTCGTGACAAATAATGTTACAGGCGCACCATCGGCGGGTGCTACCGCTTATCGATGCACTGTAACGGCTGGCAACGTTAGTACAGTTGCTAGTGGTAATCCAATCGGCGCATTCGTCTCAACAAAAGACGAAGACGGTTATGCCAAAGTAGAAGTTAACCTACCCTGACTATAAAATAACAAAGGAGAAATGAATATGCCAATTAATAATAGACCGAGTGATGAATTTATCGCTCTCCTACGAAAGTCAGGGGATGCCGATATCAATGTAGCTCAAGCTGCACAGCGTGAATTCGCAAAGGCTCTTGAACTACCTTTACGTAAGGGTGTTCTCGTTGGTAACATCCTTGGTAATATCTTCGAAACCATCAACGTGGAAGCTGGTTCAACAACTGAATTTCCTCTCGATTTAATCAGTCCCGGCCTTGAGGGTGAGCATGTTGCTTACACCAATCCCGGTCATGGTAGAATTCCAGAGCGTTCAGTCGAAGGCGACTACGTTATGATTCCAACATATAGTATTGCATCGTCCGTAGATTATCTTCTACGCTATGCCCGCGAAGCCCGATGGGATATCGTTGGTCGTGCAATGCAGGTGATGGAAGCTGGTTTTACAAAGAAGATGAATGACGACGCTTGGCACACACTACTCGCTGCTGGCGTTGATCGTAACATCCTAGTTTATGACGGCGATGCTACTGCTGGTCTTTTCACAAAGAGACTCGTTTCTCTTATGCAGACAGTTATGCGTCGTAATTCTGGTGGTAATAGCGCTTCAGTTGGTCGTGGTCGTCTAACTGATCTCTATGTTTCTCCAGAAGCACTAGAAGATGTTCGCAATTGGGGTCTTGATCAAGTGGACGAAGTTACTCGTCGTGAAATTTATACAGCATCAGAAGGTGGCGCTCCTCTTACTCGCATCTTCGGCGTAAATCTTCATGACCTTGATGAACTTGGCGAAGGTCAAGAATATCAAGACTTCTTCACAAACGAGCTTTCTGGAAACGTTCAAGGTAGCGATCTAGAACTCGTTGTTGGTCTTGATCAATCATCAAATGATAGCTTCGTAATGCCAGTTAAAGAGCAGCTACAGGTCTTTGAAGATCCAACTCTTCATCGCCAGCAGCGAGCCGGTTACTATGGTTTTGCAGAGCTTGGCTTTGGTGTACTAGATAATCGTAGAATTATTCTCGGCTCATTCTGAGTAAGTATCTAGTTCCAATCACAGGGCCACCCTCAAAGCATTTTGGGGGTGGCTTTTTGTGTATATACTCATAGATTGTTATTTTTGGACAAAGGAGAATGAATATGTCTGCAATATCGGATTATCTTGAAGGCAAAATATTGAATTTTTTATTTCGCACAGGGACATTTACAAAACCAACTAACATTTCAATTGCGTTATTAAATACAGTACCAAAAGATAATGATAATGGATCTACAATGGATGAAGTTCCACAGTTCATAACAAATAATGCAAATATTTCTACTTATACACAATATGAAAGAGTTAGCTTGGGAAATCCAGCAGATAATGGAAATGCCAGATGGTCAGAAGTTGGTAATGATCCACATTCTGCCTACTACGTTTATACCACAGTAAACAATGTTGGTGTATATGTTTATCCATTATATCTAACAGAAGCTAAAGCTCAAGACTCTGGAAATGGAAGTACTGTTACACATACGTTCACAGAATTTCCCGGTATAACTTTTTATAGACCAGCTAATATTGGTTCTGCCGGTTCTAGTACAAATCCAGATCCAGATGAAATAATTTATCGTAAATATGATGGCAATGGATTCATTCAAAATCTCACAAATATTACTTTTCCACAAGCTGGTAAGGGTGGTTGGGGTACTATCAAAGCTGTAGCAATAATGGACAGTTCTACTTATGGTCAGGGCAATATATTAATGTATGCCCCACTAGAAGTAGAAAAGTCTATTGGTGAAGGCGATGTTGTACAATTTATTCCATCTCAACTAGAAATCAGCTTAAAGTAATAAAATGATCATACCAAAAGATGTATTAGTAGATAATATTAAGAGAGATATTCTAGATAATTCTGTGGGGGCAATATCCCCACAGGATATCAGAAGAAACCTACTTGATTTAATTGATTCTGTTAGCTTGTTAACAGAATTTAATGATATCAACGCTCTTAATATTTCTACTGAAGATTTAAGAACGGTAAGAGTTGGTAAAGAAACACTATCAAAAAGAAACGCCGTTGGATATAGAAGTGTTGATAATGTTGGAGTTGGATATTCTGCTTTATCTTCGCAGATAGATGCCATACAAAACACAGCGGTTGGATCATACGCTCTTAGCTGTAACATGTATGGCGAAGACAACGTTGGTGTAGGCTTTCACTCTTTAAGTAGTACTATTAATGGCTTTGGAAATATTGGATTAGGAAGTTTTGCATTATCTAATAATAAAGAGGGCAATTTCAACATCGCCCTAGGTCATGGTGCTGGTTATTATGTTGATAGAGATATAGATTATCAATTTTTCGTAGCAGCACATCCAGTTGATTCATCTTTTATTTGTGCCAATCCGCTAGGATCTGGACTAAAACCATTGTTAAAAGGAGATTTATCTTCTAATAACTTGAGATTAGGTATAGGTATTCGTGATCTACACGAAGGTGCCACGCTACAAATAGGTGGTCATACAATACCACACGTAACCAATAGTTATAATCTTGGATCAAATAATTTTCGTTTTAATAACTTATATCTTTATTCGTCTATAGTATTTCCAGAAGCAAATAACTTTGTTTATAACTCAAATAGATTTTTTCTTAGTAATACATTAGATATTGACGGAAGCTTGAATGTAGTTGATAATTTTGTTGTTAGCGGAGTTTCGACGCTAAAAGGTGCAGTGACAACTGGACCGGTAAATACAATTGGAAGAATTTTAGCAAGTGGACATGTATTGCCAAAGACAGATGTTGTATTTAATCTTGGAGATACTAGAGATAGATGGCTTAATGCATATACTTACAATTTGTATTGTGACGGAGTTGGACACTTTAAAAAATATCAAGCCCAAGAACATGAACACTATAGACATAAAACATTATTCTTGGCGTCTACTGGAGATATTACAGTTATAGACGGCGGTGGGGCAACATCTCTATATGATCATTTTGTAGCAAGCGGGTCGTATAAAGAACCACAACCATATTTATTAGACGAAGAATTGAACGGCGCTGGATTTGAAATAGGTGCCAGCGGTTTAGATTATTTGAGAAATTACGAATTTACATTTAGATCTAGCGATTCTTCGTGGGATAATTTATCTGTTGATGATGAGTATAGTAGAAATTCTTGGTTTAGTAATATTAGTATTCAAACTGAAGAGGGTAGGCATGTTAAAACAGATAGAGTAATAAATAAAGAAAAAATAGCATTAGTTACTTATGAAGATGGATTAGGATTATTTATTAATAGTGGTACTGTTTATTTGGCACAAGAAAATGATATAGATACACCAAACACTTTAGTTGGTATTGGCGATATAAACTTTGTATGCGCTAGCGGTCAGTTGAATCCATATGAAATATCTATACAATCTCCACATTCTGGAGTTAACTTATTTACTAAGTTTTTGACTAATACTAGTAATTACAACTTAGATAATCTTGGATCTGAGATTGTAACAGGATTTAAAACTGGATATATTGCTAATTCGTTTTTAGAACCACCAAACTTCTTTAACGAGCAAGTTGGGCAAAGGCCACACAGATATATAATTTCATCATACAATAATACCTCATTTGCAAAAAGATGCTTTACTCTTATGCAAGACGAGACAGAGGGTTATGTTGGTATAAGTAACTTTAATTATGCTGAGTCAATGCTTCCAGATACAATATTCAATATTAGAAGCACTGGAAACGCCATCGCTAGAATAACAGCAGAAAATAATAATGATAGTAAAGCTGGAATACAATTGTTAGGAGCGGAAAATTGCTTACATTATGGAATATCATTTGAATACATTAAGAATAGTGGGTCTATGTATGTTACAACATACAACGATGGTGTTACTAGCGATTCATTGACGATTAATGATGACGATGGCACTATACACATATTGAATAAGAACACAATCAACGCAATGATGTCGATAGGTAGTGAAGATAATACAGAAGCTAATATAGCATTTCATGAATCTAGCGGTGTTCCAGTTGCGGTATCTGGATATGGATATTTATTTGTAAGACATTTAGAAGACAATGAGTTACAGTCTTCAACATTATCATTTTTAGATAGTAGCGGTAATTTATTTACAGTTGACCTAACAGCATCTAGCGCAGACGGTTCTATAGTTGATAAGCCTTTAAGTCTTGATGATCTAGGTAATACATTTGGTGGCATTAGATCTCCAGAATTAAGAACAAACTTAACAAGTTCTACAGTTAGAAATACATCTATAGGATATGAAGGATTATCGAAGTTAACAACCGGTGACGATAATACATCTATTGGCTATCGTGCTGGTAAAAATGTAACTACAGGATCAACAAATGTCTTTGTCGGTTCTAATAATGGGCTAGCTGTAACAACTCAATCAAAAAATATTTTTATAGGTAGTAATTTAGCACAAACTGGAACATATTCTGAAACGTTCTTATTGGGATATGATACAACTCCATTGCTAGAAGGCAGCTTAGTATCTAATAAACATCTAAATGTTAATGGATATTTAAGACTTAAAGAAACAGCAACAAAATATACTAATCTATATACTAATTACTTACTAGTAAAAGATAATGCGTCACAGAATGGTGGATCTTCATTTTCTATTAAGTTTAGTGGAAGCAATGACCAAGAAAACTCTCTTGTAATATTAAATCATAATAACGCGCCACTAACAAATACAGAGAACTTTGCATCATCATCTAGGCCGTATGCACAAATTAATGGCGATTTAAGAGTAAAAGGAAGCATACGTTTTTCAAACAACACATCAATAAATGATGCTAGCTTTTTGGAGACAATTAGCACATTACAAGGAAATGTTAGCACAATAAATAATACGATAACGCAAAATTATTCAGAGCTGAATACCTTAAAGACAAAATTTGATGATTTGATAATTGAAGGTATAGTAGAAGCAGATATTAGACCTTCAGATCTACCAAATTCATTTACAGATCAACCTCTCAAGTTCTTTGTGCGTAAGAAAATAGTTCAAAATAATACATTTGTTAACGCTCCAGCTAATCCGCCACAAGCAAATTTGATAGAAATAGTTTTGAGAGATCCTTATCTAAATGTTCGTAAGGGAGATTATGTCATTGCCATTAAGGTAAATAATGAATATAGACCAATATCTATAACCGGCGCTCCCTAATGAGGATGTATAATGGCTTCGAATTGCGAACCAACAGGATGTTTTCGTGAAGAACAAAGATCTAGAAGAGTAAGATCAGCGCCACAAGATCGTCCATATTTAACGTTTACAACAACGCAAACAACAACAACTGTTACTACAACGCCACCGATAACAGAAGATATCGCAGATCTATTGCAATATGTTCTTATTCCTAATAGTGGTAGTAACATACTTTGTCCAACAATACAAACAACAAAACCGCCAATGTATTTTAATGCATTTGGTGGGAATGAAAAAATTGTAACTAATAATTTAATTGTACACAAATTCTATAACGACGGGGTATTTTCTATAGTACCATATCCAAATCAAAATTTTGATTATGCCGAAATTAACTTTTTATTAGTCGCCGGTGGTGGTGGCGGTGGAGCTTTTGATGGAGGTGGGGGTGGCGGTGGAGGTCAAGTAAAATTTTCGTCATATAAGTTTCCAGCGGGATCTTACGATATTGTAATAGGTAGTGGAGGTCTTACGGGTCTTAATGGTAAAGATACTAGTATACCAAAAATAGGCATAAAAACTAATGGTGGTGGTGGTGGCGGATCTGCATTTACTAATAATGCTAAAACGGGCGGTAATGGGGGTGGTGCTGGAGGAAGAAGTAATTCATTGGGTGCAATTGGGCTAGGTGGCAATAACGGTGGAGCTTCTATTGGAAATGTTGGTGGAGGAGGAGGTGGTGGCGCTGGAGAAAGAGGTCAAAGCGTTCCAATAGTAGAAAATGGAATATCTTTAAATGCTGGTAGGGGTGGAGATGGAGCAATAATAACTTATGATGGCGGCTTAACATATAACGCTTATGGCGGCGGCGGGGCAGGAGATCCATTTACAAATCAAATTATACAACCAAGCGTTGGTGGTGGTGGTGGAACTAATAATAAAAATGGAGTGGCTAATACTGGTGGTGGAGGTGCTGGAAATGGCGGGATAGGTGGAAAAGGGGTCTGTATTATTTCATATATACCAGTTACAACGCCTCCACCAACAACTACTACAACTATTGCTCCAAGAGTTCCTTCAAAAGTTCAGTCACTAAATAGAATTAATCTATTTCAAGCTGTTACTCTTAGGTGGATAGCACCGTCAGATAGTGGCACATCTAATATCACACATTACAAAATAGAAGTTAAATTAAATGACGTTACACAGAACACACTAACAATACCGGTGGGCCAACTAAGCACAGTAAATATAGATAATGTTTTATATTACACGTACACGGTAGAAAATTTAACAAATCAACAAAATTATCTATTTTTAGTTAGTGCAAAAAATAACGTTGGTTTTGGTCAAGCAGAACAAATAAATGGCATACCAATAACAACCACAACAACAACTTTATCTCCATCTTTTGTTAGATTTGATTTTGATTTTCTAGACAGAAGATTAGAGTATGCAACGCTAGATCAAGAACAACAAACTATTTATGCTCCAGAAAACTCCTCTAGATCTGTTAAATTGAGTATTTATAGTTCTGGTAATTATGTTTTTTATAACGCTCCATTAATCTCTACATTTGGCGTAGATGCTACTTATATTGAAGAAGAATCTGCCACAGTTGTAATTTCATCAGACAGAAAAAGAGTAGATTATGATATTCCATTTATAATGCCACCAAAACCACAAAGCATTGCTACTATTGGATTTACTGGATCTGCAACAGAAACAACAACAACCACTGCAACAACAACAACGGTTACTACGATACCACCGCTATGCAGTTCAATATATAATAGTGCGCCATTTACAGTTACAAACGGTAGAGATGTTCAACCAATATTAACGCAAAGACTATTAAATCCATTACAAATCTTTTTTGCTACAAAGCCATTTCCAACAGAAATTACAGGAACAACTTCACAGACATTAATAATTTCTGGAAAACCTTGGTATAATGGTGTGTATTTTGAGATTGGAAGAAATTCAGATGACTCATTAACATATATAAATTCTTTAGCTAGTAATCATAACTTAAAGTTATATGTCAAAGAAAACACATATTTTGATGTTACAACATATAAACTTTTTTATCCAAATGTAGTTATTAATGAGATTGGACAAAGTTATACATTTAATGTACTAGGAAGTACAATAGAAATGTCAATAACACTAGATTATATATGTAACATGAACAACGTAAATATCTATGGAAAAGCTGGCTCAGAGTCCATTAGTGGATTTACATCTTTTAAGTTTAGCCAATACATAACGCAAAATAACAAAGAGAATATCTTTTCAAAACTAATTACAGATTTTATGTTTCGTGATGTTGGGGCTGTTACGGCGCTTAATGGACAAACATACTATTATATGATTGATTTTGGAACTAGAGATAAGATTGTAGGTGTATGATGTCACAACAAACCGTAGGATTAGCTGGATGGAAGTATGGGAGCGGAAAGGTTGCGGCATTCACTAAGGCTATTAACTATGAAAACATAGCTAGCAATGAAAATGAGTCTTTATTTGTAAGATTGTTTTTAAATGCTTGTCTGTGGGCTACAAGAAATAACAATATATATTTTTATAGCGGAAGAACTGTTTCTATCATCAAAACAACTAATACGATTTTTGATAACAGGTTGGCATCTTTATTGAGTAGTTTACAAATTTTTTCTTCGGTAATACTATCTGAGCCTTGGTATTTAGAAGAAAGTTTTCAAGATCAAAATACAGATTTTAACCTTTATGTTTTAATTCCATCATATAGCGCGTTCGGTGGAGTTAAAATGCCAGACAATAGACAGCAAAGATTGATTAATAGGGTGGGTGGTGGATCTGGATTAATAATTGCTGAATGGTTTCATTTATTACAATCTATTCCAACTAAAAGATCGTTCTCTTTTTCAAACAATGCTTCTGCTGGATTATTTACTATATCCCCGCTTAAAATAGAGAAAGATTTTCTAGTTTTCTCAAAATCTTCTGAATTATTATATGTTGAAGCAATGAATGATGAAAGCATATCATCAACAGTTCCTAAAACTTTTATACTTAACAATATTGCACTAGATACACCATTTACTGGTCATATTGTTCAAATGGACGAAGCCAAAGACAATGCCACAATTTATTGGGCAACAGATTTATCGGGTTCAGCAACAACAACCACAACAACTACTACAACTACAGCAATACCGGCCACAGAAGAAATTAAAATGAAAATTGGAAAACTCAATTTGATTAATTCTTGTGGACCTCAAAAACTATATTTAGACGGACCTTATAAAAATTATTTTGCTCTAGAGGGTGACGATCTATATTTAACTAAGTATATGGAAAATGAAGAAAAAATATTGTTAAACGTTGTCGCGGAAGATTATTTTTTGAGTCAGAGGTTTAATAAAATTGTTGAAACATTAGAAATAGACTTTGTAAACTGTTTTGCTCCTATATCTAGACCAAAAGATGGATCTGGACCAGCATTTTCTTTTAGAGCAAATGGGCCAATTAAGGCAGCTTGGGGCCAATTTGCTCCAACGGGTATAATAACTCCATTTGACGATTATTTCTTTGTAGGAGAAGGAAAGGCAGAAAATCCAGCTATTGCTGCTATAGGCGGAACTCATGGAGATTATAACGCCTTATGGATGCAAGTAAATAATGGTGGAACTATTAGTTATTCAATAACGGCTAGCACGGAAAGTATAATTTACCACAATAACTATAGTTTTACTGGAGATGTTGGAGGATTATTCTTAATAAAGAACACAAAAACATCAAACATAAAACCGTCTCAACATAATACAGATTTATTTTCTTCTTTATACGATTATCAAGTTACAAGCGTTTATGCTAATCAAACTGTATCTAATTATCTTCTTATAGAAGATCCTAATGAGTTAGATGAGAATGATGAACGTGTTCGTGGAGATGTATTTCTAATACTTTATCTTAGAAAAGACATAATAAATAGTGAAAGAGATGATAGAGTATACACAACTTTATATTTTGGAACAACAACAACAACTCCACCACCACAGTTTGCTTACAATGTTATTATACAAAATAATGTGCCACAATCAACAACTACAGTAAATCAATTGACGTTCATCAACAAAGCACAAAATAATATTAATTTACAACAATTTTTCTTTTTAATTCCAAACGGATCTCTAGTTTTAGAAAATATTCAGGCAATACCCACTTCAAATGTGATAAATGTTACAATGAACAATGTTAATAATCAAAAACAAGTAGTTGTCACATTAACCTCTATGCCAGCCGGTGGAGGTTTAGCAACGGTTGTACTAAATGGAGCAACTAATACAACTACGACAACCGCTCCACCACCACAGTATAGCATAACAGTTAATATGCTTAATAAGGTAAATAACGTAACGCTCAATAATCCAAGTAATACAGATCCAGCGGGGTATAACGAAGTGTCTACATACACATTCTCATCAGTAGCTGGATTAACATTTAATACTTTCTCATATGCGGTATTTAGTGGATATGAATATCGAGATAATAACAAACCAACAGTATTTATAGATAGTCAAAATCCAGCAGATATGGTGAGTTTAACTGGATCAAATCCAATTACCGTAAACAGAACTTCAAATATAAATGGTAATATAAGTGTGCCAATAATTGTTCCAGTTGGTGGCGGAACGATAGATCTTGAGTTAAGATCTCCAGATCCGGTTCCAACAACAACAACTACAACTACCACTACTCCTCCACCATGCGATAATTCCATATACATTATTTGTCAACAGGTATTAGACTGCGTAGAGGGCGCTGGAGGTGCTTGCACACCAAGCGCAAATAGTTATCAACAACTTATATTTAGTACGTGCTGCGGTCTAACAAATGAACAGGTTATGGAGATTATTAGAGAGTACAATAATGCTTCTGTTAATGCAACATTAGATGATATGTATGGATCTGAATGCGGACTAACAATTACAGAATTTTTTGCCCCATGTCTACCAAAAGACAGTAATGGCGATTGTCAGGAAACATTCCATAATGAAATTATTGATGTAATTTCTTGTGGATCACAATTTAATCCATTACCATAGGTAATTTATGGCTACTTATAATTATTTCGTTATTAATAACCAGAATACATCTTATAGATTTACTGGATTACCTTCTGATAATCCCACACTTAACGTTAGCGTTGGAGATACTTTAGTTTTTAACATTATTGCAAATGGTCACCCGTTTTGGATTAAAACAAATCCAGTAACCGGAACAGCACAGATATATAACAATGGAATAACAAATAACGGCATAGAAAATGGCACATTAACTTTTGTAATTCCACAAGATGCGCCAAGTCAGTTGTTTTATATATGTCAATTTCATTCTAATATGTTTGGTATTATAAACATTGCTCAGAATAACAATACAACGACTACTACAAGCACAACAACATCAACAACTAGTAGCACAACAACTAGTACCACTACAACAAGTAGCACAACTAGTACAACCACAACTACAATAACAACACCAACAACACCAGTTCCAATAGTATTTCCTACATCCACTACTACAACAACGACAACGCTTGCTCCAGTATTAGAAGTAAATAGCTATAATTTGGTGAATAATCAATTAAGTATAAATTGGTCTACTCAAAATATCCTTTCATCAGAAATAGATAAATACAGAATACAGTGGAAAATACAAAACAGCCAATCTGCATCAAGTGTTAATGTTTCTTATACCATCACTACTTATAATTTAGATATCAACAATTTACCAATTTTCAATTTGCCATATGATATAACAGTATCAGCAGTATTAAAAAGTGGCTTGATAGTTAGTGATACGTTTGAATATACAAGAGTAGTTGCCACAACTACAACAACCACTACAACTACAGATAGTCCATTTTCAATTATTATTGATAGAACAAATTTAGATATATGTGACTGCGGTATAGTAACTTTGCCAAAAGGCAGTTTTTTTGATTCTAATCGTGGCTTAAAGATAATGATCAAAGACGATGTACAAGAATCTCACGTTGATTTAATTCATGATAGAGAAATACTACTATTTAGAGAACAAAAATTTATTACAGTGTCCAACATAATAAAAGATCATGTAACAGCAAAAAACTTGGTGGTATACATTAATTCTAATATATTTGAGAGAATATCAATAGAAAATGTTATATCAATAACTATAAAAGAAAAAAACACAAAACAAATATTGGCCCATAAACTCTTTGGTGGCCTAAATCAGAAAACGAAAATTAGAAGTAGTGCTTTAATAGACAAGCCCTCTTTAGTCTTAACTAGTGAAAGCGAAATAGATTTATATGACAACGCATTAATTTTAGAGTTTAATAGTATATGTGATTATAATAATCAACCTTGTTGTGATCAATTACCAACAGACATTCAAATAAGTAGTTTACATTCGTGTAGTGGTGTTGGAACTAGTGGAAATCTAGATTTTTGTATATGCGTTCCTTTAGAGGATTTTTATACAGAATCAGAGATTAATAGAATAACAACAACCACGCCACATCCAAATACGGTTATATTTACACAGAATTTATCTGTAGTCAAAGAAACAATAAGTCCAAATTTAAATAAAAGCAAATTGACTTTTAAGGCAAAAACATACTATAATACAAAGTACACGTATTTTATTGAGAAAGTGGTTAACAATTCATGCACAACGAGAATTATACAGCTTACAGAAGCAGATTCAGATAAACTAATAACAGTTTATGATCCAATAGTAAGAAACGAATTAACTCAATATAGAGTATTCATTAATAGTCCAGAGAAAAAATATAGCAATACTTTTACATTTATTCCATAGGGAATTATATGAAGACATACACAGTACACAAAGATTATCTTATTATTAGATGTCAACAGAGGGGGTATCTTTTAGAAGACGTTATGCCCTGTGTTATAAAACAAGATGGGGATATTTGGGTAGTAGATGTAGATCACCCAGCATATCCAAAACCAAAAGAAGAAAATTATGACCATCCATCTTATAAGAAGATAGATGATGCAGAAATGTACGAAAAGCTAGGAAAAGGCGTTGGAACAGAACTAAAAAAGATATTATCTTGGTTTAACATAAATTCTAGTCCAAATTGTTCTTGTAATAGAAAAGCAAAATATATGAACGATAAAGGGGTAGAATGGTGTAAAAATAATATAGATACCATAGTTGCGTGGCTAAAAGAAGAAGCCGAAAAAAGACATTTACCCTTTTTTGCCTACGCTGCAAAAAAAATCATCAAGATTGCTATATATAGAGCAGAAAAGGGTTAATTATGTTTAAACTAGCTGATAGGGTAAAAGAAATAACCTTAACAGAGGGAAATGGCCTCCAAATCCAATTACAGGATACATTTTCTGGATTTCAATCGTTTAGTGATGGTATTGGAAATGGAAACTCCACATATTATACCATTGAAAATGGCGCAAATTTTGAAATTGGTATTGGGACATATACAGCTAGTAATAACTCGCTATCAAGAGATGAAATATTAGATAGTACTAATAATAATCAAAGAATTAGTTTAGTTGGATTATCTGTTGTATTTTGCACATATCCTGCATCAAAAGCCTTTTTGTTAAATTCTCAAGGTTTTGCAATCGCTCCAGACGGAACATATGCTGGAATAGTTTTGCCAGATGGAACTATAGTAACATCAAATATTAGGCATTTTAGAACAATTACATCAAATAGCTCAATTTCTGCTTTGGATGACATAGTTTTGGTAAATTGTAATACAAATAATGTGGTGGCTACTTTGCCACTAGCAAGCGATATGAATGGAAAATCATTAACATTTAAAATGGTAAGTTCTACTGGAAATTATTATGCAAACATTGTTTCTCAAGGTGGAAATCTTATAGATTCTAATCCCAATATAGAAATGAGATATAAAAATACATCATTAACTTTAGTTTCTAATAGTAATAACTGGTACATTATTTAGTGTATTTATCTATAGAAACCCCCAAAATAAACGGAGAATAATAATATGTCTTACGCCCCACACCAAGATAATCCACTTAGACCATCTGGTATTGTTTACTTCGGTAATCCATCTACTGACCAAACATTTGAAGCATCATCTAACTTTGTTTATGATTCAACTAATAATCGTATAGTTGTAGATAATGTATTAATTTCTAACAGTGGAAATATTGGCTCTTCTAGCACTCCTGACGCAATAACAATACTTTCTGATGGCGATGTCACTCTTAAGAAAGATTTGTTAATTAGTGGAAATTTAACAGTACAAGGTACTCAAGTAGTATTAAATACTGAAACTCTTGCAATAGAAGATAATATAGTTCTTCTTAATAAGAATGTTACGGGGGAACCATCAATAGATGCTGGATTAGAAGTTGAACGTGGCAATCAACCAAATGTCTCATTAATTTATGATGAAGGCGTAGATAAATGGCGATTTACAAATGACGGAACAACATATTTTAATATTGGTAGCGGTGTTTACACATTATCAGCAGACAATGGCACAGCGCAAACACTGAATGATGGTGATACATTATCGATACTTGGTGGTTCTGGTATTATAACAACTATAGGAGCTACCGATACTTATACTATTGATATTTTAGTAGATAATTCAACAATAGAGATTGTTAGCGACACAGTACGTGTTAAGGATAGCGGGATAACAAATGCAAAATTAGCAACAAGTTCAGTTACAGAAGATAAAGTACAAAGAACTATAGATAGTACATTCGTAAATAATGAAATAATAACCGCTGATATAAACTTAGTTACTGGTGGTGTATCTGGCATAAGTGTAAAATTGCCAGCGCCTGTATCTGGTAAGATGGTTTTTGTTAAGAAAATCGATAGCGGTGCTGGTCCAGTAACAATATTAAGAAATAGTTCTGAGACTATAGATGGGGCAACCTCTAAAGTTCTATACTATCAATATGAATCTTTAAGTTTTGTTTCCGATGGAACAAATTGGTATATAGTGTAATAAATGGCTCAATCCATAACTTTACAAACATCTGATTCTGATATAATTGAATCAGATATTTTAGGACGTTTATCATTTGCTGCATCAAGTGATGCAAGCGGTGGAGATGCTATATTAATTGGGGGTAGCATATACGCTATGGCGGAAGCCACGTTTGATGCTACCTCTAATCCTACATCTATAATTTTTGCAACAGCGAATAGCGAATCAGCATCAGC
>Ga0208235_1000067_pt1 | contig 31412 bp, 32 predicted proteins | sample LakMenEpi22Oct12_FD_150727 | JGI IMG/M metagenome (GOLD analysis project Ga0208235, IMG submission 150727) | Freshwater microbial communities from Lake Mendota, WI - 22OCT2012 deep hole epilimnion (SPAdes) | ecosystem: Environmental > Aquatic > Freshwater > Lake > Epilimnion/Euphotic zone ... | reverse complement strand
TCTTGGATTAATCGGTGTGTCCGGAGACGTGATTTCCACTCCGGTGGCACAGGTTCCAGTCCAGCCAGTGACACCAGTCGCTGTGTCTGCACCTACGCCACCACCTGCACCAGTTGCAGCCGCGCCGGTTTCACAACCAGTTGATGCTTATGTGACCCCCCTAGTTCGCAAACTTGCTTCTGAACTTGGTGTAAATCTTGCACAAGTTAAGGGAACCGGAATCGGCGGAAGAATTCGTCGTGAAGATGTTGAAGCCTTAGCACGACCTGCAGCACCTGCAGCTGTTGCTTCTGTTTCATCAACATCATCGGCTGCAAAGCCTCCAGTTGTTGCAGTTTCACCACTGCGTGGAACTACCGTGACAATGTCACGTCTGCGCAAAGTTATTGCCGCTCGAATGGTTGAATCACTTCAGGTAAGTGCGCAGTTAACAACAGTCGTAGAAGTTGATGTTACAAAGATTGCACGTCTTCGCGATCGCGCAAAGGCAAGCTTTGAAGCTCGTGAAGGCGTAAAGCTTTCATTCCTTCCATTCTTTGCGGTTGCAGTCTGCGAAGCGCTCAAGCAACATCCGGTTCTTAACTCTTCAGTTGAAGGCGATCAAATTACTTACCATGGTGCTGAACACCTTGGCGTTGCAGTTGATACAGAGCGCGGCTTACTTGTGCCTGTCATTGCAAACGCAGGTGACCTTAATATGGGCGGCATCGCTCGAAAGATTGCTGACCTTGCTGCACGTACGCGTGATAACAAGGTAACTCCAGATGAGCTTGGCGGTGGAACATTCACACTGACAAACACAGGAAGTCGTGGAGCACTATTTGATACACCAATCATCAATCAGCCACAGGTCGCAATTCTTGGACTTGGCGCTGTAGTTAAGCGTCCAATGGTTGTTCGTGGTGAAGATGGTGGCGAAACAATTGCTATTCGTTCCATGGTTTATCTCGGACTGTCTTACGACCACCGCGTTGTGGATGGTGCAGATGCAGCCCGCTTCCTAGTTACTCTCAAAGAGCGTCTTGAAGGCGGCGCATTTGAGTCTGATCTAGGACTTTAATCTTCAGATGTCTGTACACCAGCGCATTGCGATAACTGGCGCTTCCGGTTTAATAGGAACAGCTCTAGTCGGACACCTCAAATCTGAAGGACATACCGTCCAACGTTTAGTTCGACGTGCTCCCGTTGGTGCTGATGAAGTTCAGTGGGATCCTCAAACCGGTTTTGTTGATCTAGAACCTCTGCGTGGAATTGATGCCGTTATTCACTTAGCTGGCGTGGGTGTTGGAGACAAGCGTTGGAGTAAGAAGTATAAGAGCGAAATTCTTAATTCTCGACTACTTGGCACAACTGCTATTGCTAATGCGGTGTCTGAATTAAAGCCACAAGTTTTCATTTCAGCATCTGCGATTGGTTGGTACGGAGAAAGCGGAAACCGCGCAGTCGTTGAAACCGATCGCGTTGGCGATGATTTCCTGGCTGCAGTGTGTCGCGAATGGGAAGCTGCAGCAGATCTTGCTCAAGATGTCCGCACAGTAAAAATCCGCACAGGTTTGGTTTTAGATCCAACCGGTGGGGCTTTAGGAAAGATGTTGCCACTGTTTCGCTTAGGTCTTGGTGGAAAACTTGGAAACGGTAAGCAGTGGTGGTCGTGGATTACTTTGCATGATCAAATCCGTGCAATTGTTTTTGCACTTGAGAATCCAATTTCCGGTCCAGTAAATCTGACTGCACCAAACCCTGTTACTAATCAAGAGTTCACCGCAGCTTTGGCGCGCGCGATGCATCGTCCTGCACTATTTCCAGCCCCCGCAATTGCGCTCAAGATTGCGCTGGGTGGTTTTTCTTCTGAAATTCTTGGGTCAAAAAAAGTCATTCCACATGTCTTACAAGAGGCAGGCTTTACGTGGGACTACCCACATATTTCAGAGGCGTTATCAGCTCTTATTGAGGATTAATTCTGCGGCCAATCGGCCAGAGAAAAGTGCTCCTTGCTGTGAAGGTACAGCGCGATGATCACCAACAACATAGACATTTTCTGAAACCTTTACGGTTTGCGTCAGTGCACGTCCGACGCTTTGAATCGGAAGAGCTGCAGGAATTTCATACTTGGCGATTAGTTGCCAGTCATGGGTGCTCATCCCCCACATAATTGCTAGGTGCCTACGAACATCTGATTCAGTTGCGCCCAGATCTGTTGTTGTCGACACTAAATGCTGGCCCATTGGAGCGTAGCTAGAAGAGATATCAGACATCACGATTGAATTAATGATGGGTCCGCGATTCTGGCCATCGACAATCAAACGCCCATTTCCTGAAGGGTTATTTGTAACTGCGTGATACCAAGTGATGCAACCAGCCATGCGCGGTACTTCAGGTAGCCCAAGAAGTTGTGTTGCAGTAGTCGCATCGGTTGCAATAACAATTGTTGGTGCAGTGAATTCACCGACAGATGTTTGTACTACTTTTCCTTCAACACTGTCGGCGCGGACTCCGTAGGTAACAGAATTTACGCGGGAAGCTAAAGCCTTTGAAAGTTCAGCAACACCTTTGCGAGGCACGCCAGGTGAACCAGTCACAAAACTTTTTACTATCGACTGGCCATAGCTTGCATCCACATTTTTGGGATCTGTCAGAAAAACCCCGTGCAAGAAAGGTCGCAGCGCCCGTGTATATGCAGAGCCGGCAATCTTGAGAACATCTTCTACAGACTGATTCTCTTTGGGTGATCTGGCAAGGAAGCGCAACAAAGACAACTTTTCGGGGATAGTTCCAGTTGCTCGATCTAACGCGGTCCAAGGCGCGATCCGAGGATCACCTAATGCCCGACGTTGATTACCTAGTGCAACTTCGATAACTCTTGGAGCTTCAATGAAATCAATCTCTTTAATCACATCAAGTGCTTGAAGTGCCGGGTATTTAGAATTAATCAGTTGAAATCCACGATCACAAATAAATCCATCAATAACATCTGAGGTAACTCGACCACCAGGGCGATCTGAGCTATCAATCAACTGAACATCTCTGCCCGCTTCTTGCAAAGTGATGGCCGCGCTTAAGCCTGCAAGACCTGCACCAACAATCAAAACATCTGACGAACTAGGCATGAGTTCCGATAATCCTTGCTTGATCAATTATCGAGGCAACTAGCAATGCATCATCGTTAGAGATTGGCCAAGGTGTTCCGATGCTTATTGCAGAAGCCACGGCAGAATAGAAAAGTGCATAGTTTCCCGGGACGCCTTTAATCTCTTCAATTTCCGTTCCGCGGTGAATAAATGCGGCAGATGTAGTTGGCTCTGACCAAACTGCACCAGCCGGATATTTACCAACACGCAATAGCGCTTCTTGTGGATCTAAATCATTGATTACCAAGGCACCTTTGCTTCCCAAAATTCGAATCCGTGGGCCAGGGGCGCCGACAACTGCACTTGCTGAAAGGTATGACATAACTCCGTTGTCGTGACGAAGTACTAAAACGGAATCATCATCAGCTGCTCCGCGAATTGATCGGACAGTTGCAGTTACTAACTCGCATTTGCCGAACCAATCAATTGCAGTTGAAATCAAATGTGGCTGAAGATCCAATAACTGACCGCCACCATCTTCGGCGCTCATGTTTTCTCTCCAGGAGTCTTGGTTTACTTCAGGTCTAAACCGTTCAAAGCGTGAATCCATTCGATGAATCTGGCCCAGCACACCGCTGGCAATAACCTGCTTGATTGTTAACGCATCACTATCCCAGCGACGATTAAAGAAAGTCGAAACTGGGACACCCAGAGTTGTGGAGAGTTCAACAATAGATTTGGTTTCTTCATAACTTCGTCCCATTGGTTTATCAACTACAACAGGTATCCCGGCCTTAAGAGCTGCAGCGGCTTGTTCTGCGTGCACTAAATTTGCCGAAGCAACCACAACCAAATCCAGCTTCTGCCCAACTAATTCTTCAATAGTCTGAACAACAACTGTCTTTGGAAAATCTTCTAATGCGTGACTGGCCCGCACCGCATTAGTGGTCAGAATCGCTGCAACCTCAAACCCACAACCCTTTAGAAGTGGTGCATGAAAGTACCGGCCTGCCAGCCCATACCCTGCGATTCCAACCCGAAGACTCATGGTTAAGAATTTTGTAACTTAGATGGCCACCACACTTTTCCACCAATGTCGTGGACAAGTGCTGGAACGAGAATTGTTCGTACAATCAAAGTATCCAAAAGAACACCGAAGGCAACGGCGAAACCAAGCTCTGCCAAGAAGACCAGCGGCAATACACCCAAGACCGCAAAGGTTGCGGCCAAAACGATTCCTGCCGAAGTAATTACGCCACCAGTAACAGTTAAGCCTTTGATAACGCCCGCTCTGGTTCCGATTTTTGCACTTTCTTCACGGACTCGTGTCATTAAGAAGATGTTGTAATCAATACCGAGTGCGACCAAGAAAATAAATGCGAACAATGGGAAGGATGTATCAGCGCCCTTGAACCCAAAAATGTGTTCAAAAACCAGCTGACAAGCACCCAAGGTTGCAAAGAATGAGAGAACTACTGTTCCCAAAAGCAACGCCGCTGAAAGAATGCTACGAAGCAGTAGACCAAGAATCAAGGTAATCAAAACAAGCACAATCGGAATGATTGTTCGGTTGTCTCGATTAGCCGATACATCGGTATCGAAAGCAACTGCAGTACTTCCACCCACCAAAATATTGGGATCAATTGCGTGGACAGCATCTCGAATGACAGGAATAACATCTCGTGCTTCCACCGAATCAGGATTGAGCGCAAGGGTTGCATTCAGGATGACTTTTCCATCAACAACCTTTATCGCTGCAGGTGGTTGTCCGGGGATCGTTGGAGTCATACGCATTGGTTCCACCGATGAAACACCGGAGACGCTCATCAGCGCAGCCGAAACAGGCCCGACTAGCTCTTCTCGAACTACAACTTCAGTTGGCTGTCCTGAGCCTCCTGGGAAATGCTCCCCCAGTAGTTCAAGGCCTACAACAGAATCAGGACGTTGCGTAAATGCATCCGCGGTAGATAATCCCTTTGCATTTAAAGTCGTGGAAAAACCTGCAAGAATTGCAAGACCTAAAGCGGTAACTATCCATAACTTACGAGGACGTTTTTCCACCGCTGAACCAATTTTGGCCCAAGTTCCAGTCAATTGTGTATTCACATCATCATTGCGTGGAATTCGTGGCCAAAAAATCCAACGACCAAAAGCAACTAATAAAGCTGGTAGCAAGGTAAGGATCGTTACAACTGCGGCTGCAACGCCAATTGCACCAACTGGACCAAGGCCACGGTTTCCTGACAAATCGCTGAGCAGCAAAACAAGGAGCGCTGAAATAACCGTTGCTCCCGATGCCACGATAGGTTCAAAAACGCCCTTCAGGGCCGCTTTCATCGCCTGTGCTGGATGTTCAAAGTGATGGAGCTCTTCTCGATAGCGAGAAATAAGCAGCAATGCATAATCTGTGGCCGCGCCAAGTACCAACACCGAAAGAATTCCTTGGGACTGACCGTTGAGATCAATGACATTATTTTTAGTTAACAGATAAACCAGACCACCGGCTGTAGACAAAGCGATCACTGCCGAAAACAGCGGAAGTATCCAAAGAACGGGTGATCGGTAAACAATAATCAAAATAAAGGCAACAACACCTAAAGTTGTGAGCAACAAAGAAGAATCGATGCCTTCGAAAGCACCGAAGAGATCACCGAGTAAAGCGCCAATTCCAGTTACATTTGAAGTCAGGCCAATGCTCTTTGCAAACTCTGCCGAATCTTCACGCAAAGTTTCGATGACTTCAGGAAGTGCAGGTTTGTTATTGGGTAAGAGATCTGTAGCAATCTCGGACTTGAAAGGTAGATTTACCAGAAGGGCTTTTCCATCTTCAGATGGGAATGCGAAAATTGGCTCACCTTGTGTTAAGTACTTTGAAATAGGTACATCAGTTCCAATAATTGTTTGTGATCCGATTTTTGCTAGATGCTCATTAAGCGCTGCAACTTTGTCTGCATTTACTTCGCCCAGATAGAGAACCAATGTTGGAAGGCTCTGATTTTGATCTTGATTAAATTTTTCAATGATCTTGGCGGCTTGTGTCGATTCAGCGCTATCTGGCAGGAACGCTGAGTTGTCGTTTTCCTGCACCGTCGAGAGCTTGCCGAATAACGGACCAAAGACTCCACTGGCACCGAACCATAGGAAAATGACGATCAATGCGTAGACAAGTGGACGGCGGCTCTTTTTGTTCAATGCAGTGGACACGTAGTCAAACCCCTTATTTATCTGGGCCTTTGGCCCTCAATTGGTATGTAGGTAAGCCTACCTTTAGGCTATGGGTGTGCCTCTAATGGAAAGCCCTTCGGATTCAGCAATTGCTTTGTCCCGTCACGGGCTGGTTGATTATCAGAAGGCGTGGGAATCCCAAAAGGCTATTCATCAAGAGGTGGCCGATGGAATCCGCCCCAACACCTTGTTACTCCTCGAGCATCCATCTGTTTTCACTGCAGGTCGTCGCACCGAGGAATCGGAAAAGCCAACCGATGGCACCCCTGTAATCGAAGTCGATCGAGGCGGGCGAATCACTTGGCACGGTCCAGGTCAACTGGTTGGTTATCCAATTGTGAAACTGATTAATCCGACAGAACTGGTCGGCTTTGTTCGAGAAATTGAAGCTGGATTAATTGCGGTGTGCGCGGATTTAGGTTTGGCAACAGGCCGCATTGATGGACGTTCAGGTGTTTGGATCCGTGATTCAAAGGGAGATCGCAAGATTGCTGCAATCGGTGTCCGAGTAGCCCAAGGTGTAACAATGCATGGCTTTGCAATCAACGTGAATCCAGATCTTTCATCATTTAAGTCAATCATTCCTTGTGGAATTTCTGATGCCGGAGTTACCTCACTTGAAATCGAGTTAAATCGCGCAATTACAATTGATGAAGTTTCACCATTAGTCGAACGTCATATTTTTGAATCTCTCAGAAGGGTCAGCGCATGACAATGGCACCTGAAGGTCGCAAGCTTCTTCGCATTGAAGCTCGTAACGCGCTGGTTCCGATTGAACGTAAGCCGGAATGGATTAAGACCCGTGCAAATATGGGTCCCGAATACACAAGATTACGTTCGCTAGTTAAGAGCGAAGGCCTTCACACCGTTTGCCAAGAAGCAGCGTGCCCAAACATTTTTGAATGTTGGGAAGACAAGGAAGCAACATTTTTAATTGGTGGAGATCGTTGTACCCGACGTTGCGATTTTTGCAATATTGATACCGGCAAGCCACTTCCAATTGATCGTGAAGAACCACGCAAAGTCGCCGAATCGGTTAAGTCGATGGGTCTTCGTTACGCAACAATTACTGGTGTCACAAGAGATGACCTTGAAGATGAAGGATCATGGCTCTACGCCGAAACTATTCGCGCAGTACATGAGCTAAATCCTGGGACAGGTGTCGAAATGCTTGCTCCAGATTTCAATGCCAAGCCTGAACTTCTCAATCCAATCTTTGAAACCCGGCCAGAGGTATTTGCCCATAATCTCGAAACTGTGCCACGTATTTTCAAGCAGATTCGTCCCGCCTTTACTTATGAAAAGTCCTTGAAAGTCATTGGTATGGCGCAAGATTTTGGTCTCATAACAAAGTCCAATTTGATTTTGGGACTTGGTGAAACTCGCGAAGAAATTTCACAGGCGTTAGTTGACTTGCACAACGCTGGTTGTGACTTGATCACAATTACCCAGTACTTGCGCCCAACCAATAAGCACCATCCAGTCGAACGTTGGGTCAAACCTGAAGAGTTTGTTGAATTAGCTGCAGAGGCTGAAGAAGTCGGCTTCCTTGGCGTTATGAGCGGGCCGTTGGTACGGTCGTCATACCGTGCGGGGCGTTTGTACAAGCAAGCGATGGAAAAGAAAACTTCTCGTGGCTGACCTGGTCTATCCCCCTGTAATCGCTTTGGTTAAAGGGTTTTGGAAGTACCTAGGTTTTCAGTTTGATTTTCAAGGCGATGAAAACATTCCACGTAAAGGTGGAGCAATTCTTGCAATCAATCACGTCAGTTATTTGGATTTTGCAATAGCTGGGACCGGCGCACTTCCGGTTAAAAGATTTGTTCGCTTCATGGCTAAGAAGGAACTCTTTGACCACAAGATTGCAGGTCCCCTGTTGCGCGGAATGCACCACATCAACGTTGATCGCAACAATGGTGCTCCGTCGTATGTAGCTGCCTTAAAGGCTCTCAATTCAGGTGAGATCGTTGGCATTTTTCCCGAAGCTACAATCTCAACTAGCTTTGAGATTAAGCAACTAAAGTCGGGTGCCTTGCGCCTTGCTGTTGATGCTGGAGTACCCATAGTTCCTACGATTGTGTGGGGTGGGCAACGGGTCTCTACAAAGGGTGTAAAGCCAAATTTCAAGCGCGGTAAAACTCCTGTGTCAGTTTCATTTGGCGAGCCAATTCATTACTCCAAGGATGTCGATATCGAGACCGCTTCGCAACAATTACGCGAAGTCATGATTTCTATGCTCAATCAAGTCCAAGAAAAATACCCTGATAGCCACGTCGGCCAACGTTGGGCTCCGGCTCGCCTTGGTGGAACTGCTCCTGCCCCACTAAACTAACAACATGTTTAAGAGAAAAGCTAAAGAACCAAAGATCAAGAAGCCGCGTTTCCAAACCTTTCGCGATGCTTACAAAGTAACCAAGCAAGTAAAGCCGTGGATTTCGGCAGCGCTCATCGGAGTTTTCTTAGCTTCGTGGAGCGTCGGAATTGGAATTGGCTTTGCAGTTGATGAAGTCATTTACTGGTCCTTTGTTTTCTTGCCACTTGCTCTGCTTTTAACGATGTTCTTCTTTACTCGACAAGCCGGTACTGCGGCCTACGCTTCAATTGAGGGTCAGATCGGTGCGGGCGCAAGTGTTTTGATGGCAATCCGCAAAGGTTGGACCACAACTCCTGCAGTAGCAGTTTCAAAGAATCAAGACATGGTTCATCGTTCAGTTGGCCGTGCAGGAATTGTTCTCACTGGTGAAGGCACTAATGCTGTGCGTCAAATGATTGCTGATGAACGCAAGAAAGCCGAACGTTTCGCACCTGGTGTGCCAATCACCGAAATTCTTGTAGGTAATGAAGATGGTCGTGTTCCAATTCGTAAAATTCAAAAGCAGATGCGTCGACTTCCTAAGAAGTTAACTGCGCATCAAATGCGCGAGGTCCGAGCTCGACTTAAGGCAGTTGGCGGAATGTCTATGCCAATTCCAAAGGGTCCAATGCCAACTCGTGCCCCAAAAATTCGCTAGCTCTTTAAGCTTTTAACCCGCGTTAAAACTGTTCCGCTGAGTCGCTCGTGTAACCCTCTGCCGTTTTCATCAAAGGTAATGGCAAAGATGACGGTGATGAGCAGCGAGGAACGGATCAAGGCCTGAAGCGGCGTAACAACTCCACCATCGGCAAATCTGATGATTTTAATTCCGAAAATCCGGTGCCCCAATGAAGCACCTTGGAGCGCTGAAAGAATGGCAACCTCAGCAAAGAAAAGCGCCAAAACCAACCATGATCGATTAGGAGCCATTTTCCCGATTCCTCCGGTTGCAGCTGCGACGATGAAGTAACAGGCCAGCCAATCAACCATTAACGCCGACATTCGTCGTCCTAGGGTTACTCGGATGAAATTCACGCTCACGTGACAAGCCTAACGCCCAAACCCAGCAGACGTAACATGAATTTAACAAGCGGGTTATGCCGATTTCATGGTGTGCACCTAGGGTTCAACTACGCAAAAGCGCCAGAAACTCAATGATGAGGGGTCTAGCGCATCACATGTGAAATTGGGAGAAGCATGTTTAAGAACGCCGCAGAAATTTTTGCATACATAAAGAAAGAGGATGTCAAACTAGTTGACGTTCGCTTTACAGATTTGCCTGGTATCCAGCATCACTTCAACGTTCCTGTTGAATCATTTGATGAAGCTGTGTTCACCGATGGCCTCATGTTTGATGGTTCCTCTATTCGAGGTTTCCAAACAATCAATGAATCAGATATGAAACTGCTACCAGTTCCAGAATCTGCATACATTGATCCATACCGTAAAGAAAAAACCCTCATCATTATTTTCTCGGTTCATAACCCAGTTGATAACACTCCATACAGCCGCGATCCTCGTGGTGTTGTAGCTCGCGCAGTTGAATACATGCGTTCGCTTGGAATTGCTGATACCGCATTCTTTGCACCAGAGGCCGAGTTCTATGTCTTTGACAGCGTTCGCTTCAAGACCGGAATTAACTCAGCAGTGCACGAGATCGAATCATATGAAGGCGCTTGGAATACAGGCGTTGAATACGATGCAGATGGAACACCTAACCGCGGTTACCGCACACGCGTAAAGGGTGGTTACTTCCCTGTGTCTCCTACCGATCAATTCGCAGATCTTCGCGATGAAATGGTGATGCAGCTAGGTAAGGTCGGACTTCTTGTAGAGCGCGCACACCACGAAGTGGGAACTGCTGGACAGATGGAGATCAACTATCGTTTCACCGACATTCTTACTGCCGGTGATGATGTAATGAAGTTCAAGTACGTTATTCGCAACACTGCTTGGCAAGGCGGAAAGACTGCAACATTTATGCCAAAGCCACTCTTCGGAGATAACGGCTCAGGTATGCACGTTCACCAATCACTGTGGAAAGATGGAAAGCCACTGTTCTTCGAAGCAGGAACGTACGGCGATCTATCTGACATGGCACGTTGGTACATCGGTGGTCTTTTAAAGCACGCACCATCATTGCTTGCCTTCACTAATCCAACTGTTAACTCATATCGTCGCTTAGTTCCAGGTTATGAAGCGCCAGTAAACCTTGTTTACTCAGCACGTAACCGTTCGGCATGTATCCGTATCCCAATTACAGGATCCAATCCAAAGGCAAAGCGAATCGAATTCCGTTGTCCAGATCCTTCATCAAACCCATACCTAGCTTTTGCCGCAATGCTTATGGCTGGTCTTGATGGAATCATGAACAAGATCGAACCACCTGCCCCAGTTGATAAGGATCTATACGAGCTAGAAGGCGAAGAGGCAGCATCGATTCCTCAAGTTCCTGGTTCTTTGGATGAAGTTCTCAACAACCTCGAGAAGGATCACGATTTCCTAACTCGCGGTGGAGTATTTGCGAAGGATCTTATTGATACATGGATCGCATTCAAGCGTAAGGAAGAAGTTGACTACGTTCGACTACGTCCACACCCAGCTGAATTCGAACTGTATTACGACATCTAAAAGTCAGTTACAACAAAACCCGCCCCTAAAAAAGGCGGGTTTTGTTTTTTTACTTTCGAGCAAGCAATTTGAATAATGCTATTGAAAGCAGTGCGCTGACTACAGATGCGACGATCACCGCAAGAACTGCAATGTCTTGAGTCTGGGCATCATCGAAAGCTAAATCCGCGATGAAAATCGCTACTGTAAATCCGATACCCGCAGCACTTCCTGTGGCCAGAATTGAAGAGTTTGTTGCTCCCTCTGGGAATTCGGCCAATTTCGAACGCTTGGCAGCAATTGAAGCGAGAAGAACGCCGAGCGGTTTTCCGATTACTAAACCAAAGAAAATTCCCCATGCGATTAGGGACTGCGAAGCACCCTTGATTGATTCGCTCGTGATAACAACACCAGTATTAGCAAAAGCAAAAATTGGAACGACCAAGAAGGTACTGACTGGGTGGAATTTATGCTCCAGCCATTCAATCACTGAAACGGAACCATCCTCGACATCTTCAACTTTAGTTCCACGGTGCAGGATATTTGGTGTCATGAGTCCGATAATTACGCCAGCCAAAGTGGGGTGTACACCGGTCTTGTAGAACGAGAACCACAGAGTGAATGCAAAGATTGAATAAACAAGCATTGACGCAACGCCTGCTTTCTTGAGTACAGCGATGACACCAACACATAGCGCAGCAGCTGCCAACCATGAGAACTTGATTCCCGTTGAATAAACAAAAGCGATGATCAAGATCGCACCAATGTCATCAATGACGGCAAGTGCAAGTAAGAAGGATCGCAAAGAGGCCGCAACTGATGTTCCCAGCATGGCTAGTAAACCAACGGCTAAGGCAATATCGGTAGCAACGGGTACTCCCCAGCCGCCAGGTGCAACGCCTCCAGCGATTGCCAAATATATAAGTGCAGGAACAGCCATTCCACCTACTGCTGCGATAAATGGCAACAGAGCTTTCTTGAAGGAGGCTAGGTGGCCTGAAGTAAGTTCGCGTTTGATTTCCAAACCGACTACGAAGAAGAAAATGCTCATGAGCAGGTAGTTGATGACTTTCAGAATCGACAGATCAATCAAATACCAATCGGCACCTAGAGTTAACTTGAAATCTAGAGTGGAAAAGTAATTGTCAGATAGCGGCGAGTTAGCGGTAATCAAACCTAGAGCTGAAGCCAGCAGGATGAGCAAGCCACCGGTTGATTCGCGATGCAGAAAGTCGCGATGAGGAGCTATCCGCCGAGTCATGTGGCAACTCTAACTGAGCGCGTTCTCCTGCGCTCGAATTTCGCGAGCCGAAAGCACAATATGGCCCAAGAAGCCGATGAGCAAAGCGAAAATCACGCCAACATTTGAATATGCCCAAGGACCTTCTTTGCCACCAATAAGTTCTAAGAAGTAGCCCTGCCATTGAAGCCATGGTGCAAATGTATTGGTCACAAAACCCCAACCAATAACTGAACCAAAGATCATCAGGAGGATAGATCCTTTGTTCACTGAGCCGTATATTCCTTGCGAATTAAACAAGTCGGTTTCGCTATATGCCTTCTTGCGCAACAACACATCGGCAACAAAAATCGCAGACCATACTGCAACGGGAACACCTAAGGTAATCAAAAAGCCCTGGAATGGATAGAAGAAATTATCTGCCACCCAAACAATGTAGATAGCTCCTCCAAACATAATCAGTGCATCAATGCTCGCGGCTTGATATCGCTTGATAGGCACACCTAGAGAAACCAGCGTTAATCCAGATGAGTAGAGATTTAAAATCGCCCCGCCAACAAGACCAAGAATGGCAGCCAAGGCAAATGGAATTAAGAACCAAGTAGGAAGCAGCGTGGTGAGTGCACCTATCGGATCCATGGAAATCGCTTCACTTAAGTTCTTGCTGCTTCCAGAAAGTGCCGCTCCGTAAACAACAAGAATGATGGGAACGATAGAAGCACCTAGAACTGTCCAACCAACTACCGATTTATTAGAGACTGTACGCGGCAAGTATCGCGAGTAATCCGCTGCTGCATTTACCCAGCCAAGGCCTATACCGGTAACTGCAAAAATCGTTGCACCCACAAAACTTTGAAAACTCCCATTTGGAATGTCGGTCACTGCGCTCCAGGAAACATTCTCAATTGTTAAGGAGATATAGAGCAAGGTCATCGTTGCGATTGTGATTGTCAACAATTTCTGAAGCTTCATAATGACTTTTAGTCCCAGTACTCCCCCAATTACCGTAAGAGTTGCAGCCAAAGTAAAGCCCAGAAGCAAGGCAAGGTTTCGATCAATCCCGCCGACTCGAGCGAAAACAGTTCCAGTTGCTAACGTTGCAAGGGAAATAAGTACCGTTTCCCAACCTACGAAAATTAAGTATGAAAGCGCCCCGGGCAATCTGCTGCCCTTAACTCCAAAGGATGCGCGCGACAAAACCATTGTCGGTGCATTTGAACGCTTTCCTGCTAGAGAACTAATTCCTACCAATAAGAAAGATCCAATGGTTCCAACGAAAGCCGCGATTGTTGCCTGCCAAAAGGAAATTCCAAAGCCTAAGAAGAAGGCTCCGTATGAAAGCGCCAACAATGAGACATTTGCGCCCGCCCAAGGCCAAAACAATGAGCGTGCACGACCGGAACGCTCGGACTCGGCAATGACATTTGCCCCATTAAGTTCTAGATCAAATGCAGGCATAACTACTCTTTCCGATTTTTTGCTCTCACGAATATGCCAGCAAGGAAAGTTAGTATCAGAGCTCCAATCAAGATTCCGCCTACTGGAATTGAACTTTCACCAGATGTGGAACTAATCGGCATAGGTGATTGTTCTGCAGCGTAGTCAGGAGAAGCGTTAAAGGTGTAATCACCTTCGATGACATGTCCATCATCACCAACAACTCGGTACTTCACAGTGAAAACGCCCGGAGCGCTTTGCCCTGAAACCTTGGTGGTTATTCTTCCCCCGCTAATAACTGGATCTTCAAAGTTGACGGCTATTCCCGTCGAATCAACAACTTCTAGTGAGTTAACCGCTTCACCTTCTAGGGTCTGCAGATCTCCGCTGAATTCAATCCAGACCTCGGTTGGAATTGGGTTCACATTGGCAAACTGTTCAGGAAATGAAGAAACGATAGTTACATGTGCCGAAGAACTAGGGATGACTAGAACCGAGAGACAAGAGAGTAAAAATACTGAGACTAGTTTGCGCATAAGAGCAGTTTAGTCGAGAAAGAAATCCAATAGGAAATCCTTAGTTCCCGGCGTAACTGAGTACTTCTCTAAATCAGTGATTCCTTCACTTGCAAGCAGTACATCATCGACAAAGAAGTTACCGGTGCACTCTTTGGCATCACGATTGAAAATGATGTACGCAGCATCAGCCAAAATCTCTGGAGTGCGTCCAGCTAGGGCATCGATACCTGGAATCATTTGTAATGCAGCAGTATCAATAACTGTGCGTGGCCATAAAGCATTAACACCAATTCCATCGCGCTTAAACTCTTCGGCCATTCCTAGGACACACATGCTCATGCCGTACTTGGCCATTGTGTAGGCAACATGGTTTTTAAACCACATAGGCTTCATTGAAAGTGGTGGTGAGAGATTGAGAATGTGTGGGTTTCGTCCCTCTGCTGCAGACTTTCGCAAGTGAGGAAGCGCAGCTTGCGAGGTCAAGAAAGTGCCGCGCACATTGACATCAAACATCAAATCAAAACGCTTGGCAGGAGTCTGATCCGTGGGTGTCAGATTGATCGCGCTGGCGTTGTTTACCAAGATATCGATGCCGCCAAATGCTTCAGCGGCTTGCGTCATTGCGGCTTCAATCTGGGTTTCATCGCGCAAGTCGCACTGAATTGCTAAGGCTTTCCCACCTGCTGCCTCAATCTCTGCCGCTGCAGTATGGATAGTGCCCGGAAGCTTTGGATTTGGATCTGAAGTCTTTGCGGCAATTGCAATAGATGCGCCGTCACGAGCTGCACGTAGTGCAATCGCTAAACCAATTCCACGAGATCCACCTGTGATGAAGATTCTTTTTCCGGCCAGTGACATTTACTTACCCTTCTTAGACATGAACTTCATGAATGCTTCCATAGCTTCTTCAGATTGAAGGGCCATTGCAAAGATTTCAAACTCAGCCTTCATTACGGCTGCAACAGAATCATGGTTACGCGCCTTAAGCAACGCCTTGGTATTGATGATTGCCTGAGGTGGTTGCTCTGCAATTTGTTCGGCAATCTTTGTTGCATGTGCCAATGCATCTGAATCCTTGGCAGTTACCAAACCCATCTCGATAGCAGCGTCTGCATCAAAGCTTTCACCCGTCATGAAAATTCGCGCTGCTCTTTGATAGCCAACAAGTTGAGGGAACAAGTAGCTAGACCCTGCTTCTGGAACAAGACCTAACGAGGCAAATGGCATTGAAAAGTTTGCAGTTGGGCTAGCAATAACAACATCGCAGTGCAGCAACATCGTTGTTCCAACTCCGACTGCGTTTCCTTTAACCGCAGCAATCAAAGGTTTTGGGAAATTAAGAAGAGCAGCTAAAAATTGCGCAACCTCTGAATCATCCGAAGTTGGAGGATTGTTCATAAAATCATTGATGTCATTACCAGCGGTGAAGTGATCCCCTGCTGACGTGATAACCACTGCGCGGATCCCAAAATCACCTGCAGCATCATTGAGACCCTTGGCTAAACCTGCATACATCGACCTAGTCAGGGCGTTCATCTTTTCCGGACGGTTAAATGTGAGGGTTAGCACTTCTTTGTTCTGCGTGGACAAGATTTCGCTCATTCGCGCATCCTAAGGGGTGACCCGTGAAAAAAAGAAGAGCACAATAGGAACACGCGGAGAGGCGGATATACACATGGTAAGAGACATCACAATTTCAACCAGGGAACTCACACCTTTTGAGCAATTGGTATTGGAACTTGTGTGCGAAGGTAAATCAAACGCCGCGATTGCTTCACAAACTTCTCATAACGAAAAAGTAATTGAAAACACCGTCAGTCGTAGCGCTCAAGTTTTTGGTATCAAATCTGATGGGGAAACTAATCTGCGAGTTCTGTTAGCACTTGCCTACCGCACACATTATGGTGATAAAGCTTTCGATAAATTGCACGTCCCATGTTCACATTATGAGGTTGGACCTGATGGTCAATCTCTTTGCAATCGTCACGTTGATTGATACTTTAAAGTTACTGACTCTTTTTAAGTACACGCATTGAGGGCAAACACTCACATCTCCTATCTCGAGTGCTGACCCTCGACATTTTCTCCTGCAGCGACTTCTTCACGGAGTACACATATCTTGTGTTGATTTTCCTATCAATGCCTAAGTAGGAGAGAGAGAATTATGAAACGTAGAACTTTTGACAAGCTGGTCTCATTTGTAGGATTGGGATTGGCGGTATTACTTTTTATTTTTGCTGGTTTACTGAATTTTGGAGCCGCTTTTGCAAACGACAATGTTCAAACCCAACTTAAGAATCAAAACATTGCTTTCCCTGATGAAGCTGGCTTACCTGCCAACACCAAAGATCAACTTCTAAAGTGGGCGGGACAACAAGTAGTCACAGGGGAAATGGCAAGAGATTATTCAGATCTCTACATTCTTGAACACATGAACGCTTCTGCAACTGCGGTAATGGGCAAGCCTGCAACCTATTCAGAGGTTTCAGGTGTGTATATGGGTCTTGTTCGAGGCGCAAGCACTGACGAAGCAAAAATCAAACAATATGGAGATCTTCGTCAGACTCTCTTCATGGGAAACACACTTCGCGGAATGTTGCTGCAGGCATATGCATTTGGAACATTGGGTGTGATCGCAGGTTATGCGGGCCTTGCTTCACTCATGGGTGGAATCGTGTTACTGGTACTAGCGATCGCAGGGTTAGCACATATTCGTCGCACTCCTGAGGATGCGATGATTTAACCCTCAACTCTCCGTGAGGGTTAAAAAAGCGCCCCTGGGAATCCCGGGGGCGCTTTCTCATGTACTAATTACTATTTAGCGATCAAGCTTTCCTGAAATGAAGTCCTCAGTCTTTGTATGAGCTGCCTCATCTGTGTACTGAGTAGGTGGAGTCTTCATGAAGTAGCTAGAAGGTGAAAGCAGAGCTCCACCAATCTTGCGATCTAGACCGATCTTTGCGCAACGAAGTGCGTCAATGATTACACCAGCAGAGTTTGGTGAATCCCAAACTTCTAGCTTGTATTCAAGGTTTAGAGGAACATCACCAAAAGCGCGGCCTTCGAGGCGAACGTAGGCCCACTTGCGATCATCTAACCAAGGAATGTAATCCGATGGTCCGATGTGAACATTCTTCTCACCAAGATCATGGTGCAACTGAGATGTAACCGAGTTTGTCTTTGAAATCTTCTTGGATTCAAGACGATCACGCTCGAGCATGTTCTTGAAGTCCATGTTTCCACCAACATTGAGCTGGTAGGTGCGATCTAGGTGTACGCCACGATCCTGGAACAACTTAGCCATGATGCGGTGAGTGATAGTCGCACCAACCTGGCTCTTAATGTCATCTCCAACAATAGGCAGACCTGCATCAGCAAACTTCTTCTCCCATACAGGATCTGAAGCGATGAATACTGGAAGTGCGTTAACAAATGCACATCCTGCATCAATTGCACACTGTGCATAGAACTTCGCAGCAACTTCAGAACCTACAGGCAGGTAGCAGATCAATACATCGATCGCTTCATCCTTTAGAACCTGTACAACATCTACAGCTGGTGCATCTGATTCTTTGATTGTCTCGCGGTAATACTTACCGAGACCATCATTTGTAACGCCGCGAAGAACTGGAACACCAGTCTTTGGGACATCACTAAATTTAATTGTGTTGTTCTCGCTTGCCCAAATTGCATCTGCAAGATCGAGTCCAACCTTCTTGGCATCCACATCAAAAGCTGCAACGAACTTAATGCTAGAGATGTGGTATCCCCCAACAACAGCGTGCATCAGACCTGGGATCTCTTGATCAACAGCAGCGTTCTTGTAGTACTCAACGCCCTGTACTAATGAGTTAGCGCAGTTTCCTACGCCAACAATTGCAACACGGATGTCGCCTTTACCGGTTGTGATGTTCACTCTATTTCCTCTCGGTTTTGATCATGTCTTCCAGCCAAGCAATCTCTCGATCAGCTGTCTCCAGTGAATGACGTCGCCATTCCTCTAGATATTTGTCGATTCCCACAGGTGACTTCTCGAGTTCACCACGCAAGATTTCGGCTTTCTCCTTAAGGCGACGATGGCGTCCCTCAAGAATTCTTACTCTGTTCTTTGCAGAGGTTGGCGAGAAGAAGGCGAAACGAATTTCAAAGCCCTCGTCCTCCCAGGTTTCAGGTGTTACTGATTCTGTTGAATCCTCAAATTTGCGAGCGCCTTTTTCGGTAATCGCATAAACGATTCGCGAACGGCGAGATGTAGTTTCCATGACCGACTCTTCAATCAGGCCCGCCTCCACCATGCGGCGAAGCTGCGGATACAACACTGAAAATGAGAGGGCGCGGAAAGGTCCAAAGATTGTTTGGATTCGCTTACGTAGCTCATAGCCATGCAGTGGGGCCTGTGACAGCAGGCCAAGGAGGGCGAATTCGAGCGACTCTGAACGCGAGCGCATCTGACCCTCCAATCGTGTGTCTGGCTGAATGTCTAGATATATATCCATTCGATATATCGAGCCGTAATCTATTGGGACATACCCGATGTGTGCAACCTGAACACGCTTACATGGGAAATCTTCACCCGCGTGCAGGCGTGGCGTACACACAGGTAACGCCCAGCCCAGTTCTACGCTGAACTCTCAGGCTCGATTCGGGCCCCTCAGGAAGGAAGTTATACGTGTCTCTACTCTCGTGGAAACTGCATGGAAATGGAAAGTCGGTCAACTCAGGTGAAGTTGTTTCAACTGATGAGCGCCTTACCTGGCCCCGCACAATCGGCGTCGGTGTTCAACACATCGCGGCAATGTTTGGTGCGACATTCTTAGTTCCGATCATTACCGGATTTCCCCCAACTACAACCCTGTTCTTCTCAGGTGTTGGAACTCTCATATTCCTAGCTTTAACTCAAAACAAGGTTCCTAGCTACTTAGGTTCATCCTTTGCATTCTTAGCACCAATCGCTGCAGCAAAAACAAGTGGCGGAATGGGCGCAGCTCTTGGCGGCGTCGTAGTAACTGGTGTGATCTTGGCTGTCGTTGGTCTGATTGTTCGCCAATCTGGCATCGGTTGGATCAACTGGTTGTTGCCACCTGTAGTAACAGGCACAATCGTTATGGTCATTGGTTTGAACTTGGCTGGTGCTGCAAAGAACAATTTTGTTGCAGCTCCAATGATTGGTGTTATCACTTTGGCATCAATTGGAATCATCTCAGCATTTTCTCGTGGCTTCATGGGACGCATCAGCGTCTTCCTTGGTCTGCTTATTGGTTACCTCGTGGCTTTTGTTCAGGGCGATGTAAACACTGATGGCATCAAGGCTGCGAAGTGGTTTGCGCTTCCTACATTTACTAACCCAACTTTTGATGGCAAGGCAATCATTCTCTTCCTTCCTGTTGTTCTTGTTTTGATTGCAGAAAACGTTGGTCACGTTAAGGCTGTTGCATCTATGACCGGCAAAGATCTTGATGATCAAATGGGAAATGCCTTGATGGCAGATGGTGTTGCAACAACGCTTGCTGGCTTCGGTGGCGGCTCAGGTACTACAACTTATGCAGAAAATATCGGCGTAATGGCTGCAACTAAGGTGTATTCAACGGCGGCATATTGGATTGCTGGTGTGGGTGCGATCCTTCTTTCACTCTCACCTAAATTCGGCGCAGTTCTGAGCGCGACTCCAGTGGGAGCTCTCGGCGGCGTTGGCGTTGCATTGTTTGGAATGATCGGTGTTGTTGGTGCACGTATCTGGATCGAAGGAAAGGTTGATTTTGCTAATTCAACTAACCTCTTGATCGCAGGCTCTGCATTGATTATCGGTATTGCAGATATGTCATGGACTCGTGGAGATTACACATTCAACGGAATCATCAACGCTACTTTGGTTGCGATCCTTGGATACCGAATCCTGCATTCAATTGCAGATGCACGAGGCAATAAGTAACATCCCTGCATGATCATTCCTTCGCGGCTTCCTGAATACATCGTTGCCGCGATGGTGATTATCTTGGCGCCTGGCCCGAGCGTTTTATTTGTAATCGCTCGGGCCATTGCGTGGGGTCGAGCAACTGCAGTCTTTACAGTTGCCGGAAATGTCACGGGAGCTTTCTCGCTCTCTGTCTTTGTCGCATTGGGTCTAGGCCCAGTTCTAGAGCGCTCGGAACTTGCCTATATCGCCGTTCAATGGGGCGGTGGTCTCTATTTGATGTACCTAGGAATTGAAGCAATTTGGAAACGCAGCGTTCATGCCGCGGACATGGCCAATCAAGGAGACATCGCACCCAGTATTCGCCGTTCCGTAAGAGATGGTTTTTGGGTCGGTGCGCTAAATCCTAAAGGCGTTGTTTTCTTTGCAGCCGTTCTGCCGCAATTCATCGATCGGGAACGTGGCAGCATTACGGCGCAATTGATTTTTCTGGGGGCTGTCTTTGCAGTTCTGGCTTTTGTTTCAGATGGCAGCTGGGGTGTCTTAGCTGGAACTGCACGTAATTGGCTCGCCACAGATTCTAAGCGATTGGAAAAACTGCGCGCCACAGGAGGAGTAATCATGATTCTCTTGGGATTACAGGTTTTGGTGTCAGCAATTGTCAGTGCCTAAGTACACAATTACTTCATGATCAAACCTGCCAAGCCCGCCCGCGAAAATATCTCTCCCTCAGATTTAACCTTTGGTCTTTCCACCTGTAAGAGATGTCTCTGGATTAAGTACTGGTACAAAGTCACAATGCCTGGCGCTTTTCCACTTGTAGGAACGATGGCGGCTTTGCAAGAAGAACATTTCCAGGGCGCAGATATGCCAACGATTGATCCTTCGCTTCGTCCGGGAAAAGTTAGCAAGTGGGGCGAGTGGGTTAAGAGCAAGCCGCTTGTAGTCAATGGTTCCGAAAGTCGCTGGAGAATTCTCGGAAAATACGATCTGATTTCAACTAATGAAGATGGCACAATCGGTTTAATCGATTGCAAAGTTTCAGATAGTCAGCGCGATAGTGGGCAGTTCTACTCCCCTCAACTTGAAGCCTATGCATACGCTTTAGAAAATCCTGCAGCCGGCAAGGCGCAATCTGTTGCATCCATGGGGTTACTTGTCTGGAGACCAACGACAGCTATCGGTAGCAATGCCAACGAGTATGGTTTTGGAGTAATGCAGAAATATGTACCGGTGGAGCGGGATCAAGCTAACTTCTTAAAGGTAATCGGTGAATTCATCGAAGTTCTAGAAGGTGAACTACCAGATGCCGGAAGTGAATGCCAAACCTGTACCTACCTTGTTGCAAGAAACGCTTTGGATTAATCCTCTTCGGAAATCTCGCCCAGCTTGGCTTTCTTAGGTGCATATATGTCAATGTATTCCTGCCCTGACATTGCATGAATAGCGTTCATGATTTGATCAGTAACATCGCGAAGGTGTTGCAGATCAGTTGAATCGCCATCAAAGTACATTGGCTCACCAAAATGCATACCAACGCGTTTTACATTAGGAATTACTTTGCCGGTGGGTTGAATCTTGTCGGTGTTAGACATGGCAACTGGCACGACTGGTGCGCCTGATTCAATGGCTAAACGTGCAATACCTGTCCGACCTTTGTACAACCTGCCATCAGGAGATCGGGTTCCTTCAGGATAAATTCCAATGCAATTACCATCGGCTAGAACTTTCAAACCTGTGATCAATGCCGCTTCACTTCGTCGACCGCCTGAACGATCAACTGGCACTTGACCTAGCGCAATGAAGGTCAACTTTTTTAACAAACCTTTAGGACCTGGTGAAGTGAAGTACTCGCTCTTGGCAAGAAAAGTAACTTTGCGAGGAACTACTAACGGCATAAAAATTGAATCGCTAAATGAAAGGTGATTCGACGCGATGATCACTGGTCCCTTGGATGGAACATGTCGCAGTCCCCGAACCTTGGGACGGAAGGTCAACATCAAAATCGGGGTCAAAAATGCCCGCAAGGTTCCGTAAGGCAGGTTGTTGAGCACGGGTCTAATTTAGTGGCTATTGACGACTATGACACTATCTGAGGGTGAGTAACGAGAAAAAAGAGCCTGAAGGCTTTGATGAAGAGGAGTTAATCCGCTCAGAATTCGAATCCATCGTTTCGGGGCTCAATCTTGATCAATCAGCGCCAACAACATTTCTCGATGATCTCGATCGAGTAGATAATGAAGGCTTTGTACAACCTAACCCTGCGCCGCAAACACCTCGTGGATTTTTCTACTCTGCACGCAACGCTATAAATAGATGGTTTCACCGGAATCATCGCGATGATGATGGAGCTGCATTATGAGTAATTCTACTGGCGAGAAATTTAACTGGGGTATTTTGGGTCCTGGCGGCATTGCACGAGCATTTGCGAAAGATCTCACTTTTATTCAGGGTCACACCATCGCAGCCGTTGGATCTCGTTCATTAGAAAATGCGAAAAAGTTTTCGGCACAATTTGGTGGCACCGCTTATGGCAGCTTCGAAGAGCTTGTTGCAGATCCAACGGTGGATGCAATCTATGTAGCAACACCACACCCAGCACACCATGACAATGTCATTCTGGCGCTCAATGCTGGAAAGCCAGTGTTGTGTGAAAAACCTTTTGCGGTAAATTCCAAACAAGCCCAAGCAATGGTCGATGCAGCAACGCGTAACTCTGTTGCCTTGATGGAAGCAATGTGGGCCCGGTTCTTGCCACATTATGCAAAGGTGCGAGAAATAGTTGATTCAGGAGTTTTGGGGCCAATACTTTCGATTCATGCAGATCATGGGCAGCGTCTTGCTGATCAAGGAATAGCTCGATTGATTGAACCTGATTTAGCTGGTGGAGCTTTGCTTGATCTCGGAATTTATCCAGTTTCCTTTGCGCACATGATCTTGGGTAATCCTGCGCACATAACTTCAAAGGCGGTTATGACAGAAAAGGGTGTTGATGCGCAAACGTCAATGATCTTTAGTTATAACAATGGAGCACAAGCGGTATTAACAACAACAATGATTGAACAAACGCCATGCAGAGCAGTAGTTGCAGGTTTAAATGGTTGGCTCGAAATTGATCGCACTTTCTATAATCCTGCTGCGATGCGCGTTGTTTTAAATGATGGAACAGTTACCGAGTATCCAAATACCTACACTGGCCACGGATTACGTGAACAAGCTGAAACATTCAAACAAATAGTTAGATCCGCAAAACTTGAGTCCGACATTCTTACCTGGGCCGATACCGTGGACATTATGAAGAGCCTAGATACGGTACGTGAACAGGTTGGCTTGAAATACCCGTTTGAAAACTAAGCCCGAGCTAAATCTGCAACACCAACTAATCCTGCTTCATTACCTAATTGCGCGGCAATAAGTTTTGGGTAAGGGTGTTTTCCTGCAAACGGCATGGTGCGCTCTAAGGCTTCACGTGTTGGCTTTAATAAAATCTCGCCAGCATCGATAACTCCCCCGCCGATCACCACACATGCTGGATCTAACAAGACAGATAGCGATGCAATTCCTGCGCCAAGCCATTGGCCCGTTGTATTAAAAGCGGCAAGTGCAACAGGGTCGCCGTCACGAGCGGCATCAGTAATTGCTTGCCCAGTTAGCCCTGCAACCGTTCCGTCTCCACGTGATAAAAGATTTCGTGCAATTTCTGGGCTGGCATTAATTGCTTCACGGGCGTGACGCAATAAAGCATTTCCTGATGCATATTGTTCAAAACAACCTCTGGCTCCACACCCGCATAAATGTCCATCTGGGACAACCCGTAGATGTCCAAACTCGGCAGCAATTCCAAAAGCTCCACGATAGAGCGAACCGTTGACGACAATTCCGCCTCCGATTCCGGTGCCAACGGTCAGCATCATCATGTGATTTTGATTTCGGCCTGCACCAAATTTTGCTTCACCCCATGCTGCAGCATTGGCATCGTTTTCAATAACGACAGGAAGACCTATCTGAGAAGTTAACTCTGCATCTAAATCGACGCCGTTCCAGTCAGCAATGTTGGGAGTTGCAAGCATGGTCTTTCGATCCGATGAAACAAATCCCGCTGCAGAAACCCCTACTGACGTAACATCAAACTTTTCCATTAACTCTTTAGCTGTATCGGCGATAGTGCGAGTTAAATCGACACCACCTTGACGCGGAGTTTCTTTTCGAGCGGTGGCAAGAATCTTTCCATTCTCATCAACCACGCCACCAAGAACCTTGGTGCCTCCAACATCGATCCCGATCGTGTTGCCCATGAAAAATTTATGCTTCTAGATGTGACTTCAGTTGAGCGAGCGCGGCATCGATTGTTGCCTTCTCTGCCTTTTGACGCATCATCGCTGGAATATTCATCGACACAGTAACTGCGAGCTCGTAAGAGACCTCGGTTGTATCCGCATCGATGCTGGTGATTGTGTAGACCCCATCCATACTGGTCAGTAGATCTGCTTCATCGAGAGAGAAAGAAAGCTTGTTGGGAGCCTGACTCCAGTCGTAATCAAGTACTGGACGGTCCTTCATCATTCCGGCATCGATGCTCATCTTTACCTTAGTGATGCGTCCCTGATCATCATGGGCCAAGGCTTCGGCGCTCTTGATCTGTGAAGACCACTCCGGATACTTGTCTAATTCGAAGAGCGCCTTTTGAACCGCTTCAATAGGGGCGTCGATGGATATTAACGATTTGCTGAGATCTGTCATGGCGCAAGGCTACCCTCTTCCGCTTTTGTCCGCCTCCACGCTAGCGTTCCCCCCATGAATGAAATCTCAATCCCTCCACTAGTTCCCGCAGCAACTGCCGGAAACCTCACAAATCTAATCGCTGAACGTGCCTGGTTTGAACCAGAGCGCATCATCATGTCTCGTCCACTGGGCGAGGGATGGCAACCTGTAACGGCTCGCGAAGTTGAAGAAGAGATTCGCGCAACAGCCAAAGGCTTGATCGCTTCTGGTGTACAGATAGGTGATCGCGTAGCGATCATGGCTCGTACACGTTACGAATGGACGATTCTAGATTTTGCTACCTGGTTTGCCGGCGGTGTCGTAGTTCCAATTTATGACACATCTTCTGCAGAACAGATTGATTGGATTCTTAACGATTCACATTCAGTTGCAATCATTGTTGAAACACCAGCGCTTGCTGAATTAGTAAAGACAGTCCAGCCATCACATACCCGTCACATGTGGACGATGACTGAGGATGTCCTGACTGTTTTGCGCGAAGCTGGCAAGCACATTGGTGATGATGAAATCGATCGTCGCCGTAACGCAATTACGCCCGCATCACTCGCAACACTTATCTACACATCTGGAACAACCGGCAAGCCAAAGGGCGTGCAACTTTCGCATGCTAACTTCCTTTCGGAGTGCGGCAATGTTGTTCAAGGTGCAAGCGAGTTATTCCTAAAGCCTGGTGGATCAACGCTGTTGTTCCTTCCAATTGCACACGTATTTGGACGCATGGTTCAAATTGGTTCAATTTCAGCTGGCCTTCATATGGCACATTGCAGTGATCCTGTTGGTCGTTTACCGATGGATCTTGCTTCATTTAAGCCAACATTTGTGTTGGCAGTTCCACGTATCTTCGAAAAGATCTACAACGGCGCAGAAGCAAAGGCAGAAGCTGCAGGAAAGGGAGATATCTTCCGTAAAGCTGCTGCAGTTGCAATTGCATACTCTGAAGCCCTTGACAAGAAGAAGGTTTCACCAATTCTTAAGCTCAAGCATGGCTTGTTCGACAAGTTGGTCTACAGCAAGATCCGCGCAGGAATGGGTGGACGCGTAGAAGCTGCGATCTCGGGAGGTGCACCTCTTGGTGCCCGTCTTGGTCACTTCTATCGTGGTGCCGGAGTAACCGTTCTTGAAGGTTACGGTTTAACTGAAACAACAGCGGGTGCAACTCTGAATCTAATTGGAGCCCAACGCGTCGGTTCTGTTGGACGTCCAATTCCAGGTACATCAGTAAAGATTGCTGAAGATGGTGAAGTATTGCTTCGCGGCCCAATCGTCATGGACGGTTACTGGCAAAACCAAGCAGCAAACGATGAAGTATTTGATTCAGAGCGTTGGTTTAAATCTGGCGATCTAGGAAAGCTTGATGAAGATGGCTTCCTTTACATTGTTGGTCGCAAAAAGGAATTGATCGTTACCGCAGGTGGAAAGAACGTTGCACCGGCAGTACTTGAAGATCGCCTTCGCGCACATCCATTGGTAAGCCAGTGCATGGTTGTTGGAGACAACCAGCCATTTATTGCAGCACTAGTCACTCTTGATCCAGATGCACTAAAGGCATGGGTTGCAAACAACAAGAAGGATGGCGCAGCAATTGGTGATTTGGTCAACGATCCAGATCTGATTGCTGTCATTCAAACTGCAGTCGATGAAGCCAATAAGGCTGTCAGTAAAGCAGAATCAATTCGTAAATTCACCCTGCTTACAACTGACTTCACTATTGCCGGTGGCCACTTAACTGCCAAGCTTTCGGTAAAGCGACATGTAGTTGCGAAGGAGTTTGCGAAAGAAATTGACGCATTGTTCGCAAAGTGAACAATGAGCGGGTAACCCTCGCACAGGAGTTACACGATGGAATCGCCCAGGACCTAGTTGTCCTGGGCTTTTCCATTGATCAAGCAACTTCGAAGTGTCAGGATGCCGAACTAAAAAATTCGCTTCGGGAGATCAGATTTACTACGACTGAGTTGATTGAAAAATTACGTAGGCAGATGCACGAGTTACGTACTTCAGAACCCCTAACACTTCCTATTGGGCAAGTTGAAACCATGTTTGAAACGGTCAGAATTGTGCAGGAAATTTTACGAAATATTGAAAAGCACTCAGGTGCCTCAAGTTTCCAAATCCAAATCGCTGATAATGGCGTAGGCGGAGCAACAACTAAAGTGGGCTCATTTGGTCTAGCAGGCATACAAGAGCGAGTTCAAAAACTCAATGGGGAAATCACCATTGATTCTGATGAACAAGGAACAAGAATTGGAGTAACAATCCCATTGGATAGGTGATGACGCGACTACTAATCATTGATGACCATGCGGTAGTTCGTCAGGGCTTAATCCAAGCTTTCAATGACACAGGATTTGCTTCAATTGAAACCGCCGGAACTCTCAAGCAAGCTCGCGCCAAGATTGCCGCCTTTAATCCTCAGGCCATTATTGTTGATCTCAACCTTCCTGATGGTTCTGGCCTAGAAATTGTTCAATGGGTTCGTAAATTCTCTGCGGATGTAGCAATCATCATTCTCTCGCTGAATGATCCCGCTCAGTTTGTAAAGGTTGCACGCAGTTCAGGCGCAAATGCTTATCTATCAAAGAGTCAATCGATGCCGGAAATCATTTCTTCGGTCAACTTTGCACTTTCAAATCCTGGATCATTTACGAGCACCATAACGGCAGATCAGCTGCTGGATTTTGACTTAACTACCAGAGAAATAGAGGTGCTTTACTTATTGGCAGAAGGAGCGAGCAACTTAGATATTTCCTTAAAACTCTTCATAAGCATCTCTACTGTTAAAACACACATCTCGGCGGTTTTGAGAAAACTTCAGTGCGCTAACCGAACCGCTGCGGTAAAGACTGCACGCAACCATGGATTATTACTGTAGAAGTTCGTTAAAGCGCTGCGACCAGATTTCCCAACGCCAATTTTCAATAATCCATTCTCGTCCGGCAAGACCCATAGCCTTAGACCCGGCTAGATCTTGAAGCAGTTTGATTGCTGCGGTTGCAATTTCTTGGTTGTTTTCTCCATCGACAACTATTCCGGTTACACCATCTAGAACCGCATCTGGTGCTCCCCCAGATGATCCAGCAATGACTGGCAAGCCGCAGGCACTTGCCTCTAGGTACACAATTCCCAAACCTTCAACTTCTAATCCAAAAAATCTGGAACGAGATGGCATCGCGAAGATATCTCCAGCGCAAATGTATTGCGGTAACTGGGCATACTGAATTCTTCCAATAAAGCTGACATGGTCAATCAGATTAAGCTCTTGAACTAACTTCTTAAGGTGCGAAAGATAAGGACCTTGTCCCACCATCAGAATATGTGCATCCGGAACGCTCTTAAGAATCTCTGGCATAGCTTGAATCAAGTGATCCTGTCCTTTTCGGTGCACTAAGCGCCCAACAGAAACTATGACTCGCTTGTTGTCTAACTTAAGTTCTTTACGCAATTGGGTCGAATCTTGTGGGCTAAAGTGATCAACATCGATTCCAGGTGCAATCTTCACCATTTTTTGGGCAGATGCTTTCGATAGTGATCGCGCAATAGCTTTCTGAGTGAATTCGCCCAGGTAAGTCAACGAATCAGTACTTGTTCCAATTCTTCGCAGTGCATAATTGAAAGGAAAAACCTTGGCCCACCAGACTTCATGACCGTGTGTCAGCGCAACGGTTTTTCTCACTCCTGCTTTCTTCATCGATGCAGATAGCAATCCCAAAGGCGCAGCAGCGCCAAAGGCAGCTACTTGAATATTTGATTCTTTGATTATCCGTGACAGATTGCGTGCGACTCGTGGAGTTGGCAACAAAATCTTTGCTCGATCTCGAATAACGGTCACACCAAAATTGGTTTTCCATGCTTGGTCATAAGCTTCAGAGTCAGTTTGCGCTGATGTGTAAACAATTGTTTGCCCAAACGGTCTTCGTTCAATGAGGCCAATTACAAAGGTTTCAATTCCACCTGCACGTGGGCCGAAGTCATTAGTTACGAACAGAACTGGACTAGAAACGACGAGCTCCAACCAAAGGTTTTCTTCCGAGCGATCCACTTGCTGCCACCTTTACACGTGAACCAGATCGCGGAGCATGAACCATCTTTCCGCCACCTAGATAAATTCCAACATGTGAAACTGGCCGGCCATAAAACAAAAGATCACCTGGCTTAAGGGCGTTTAATGAAACTTTTTTACCGAGTCGAGATTGCGCTGCAGATGAATGTGGAAGCGAGACACCGGCTGCCTTATAGGCGCGCATTGTTAACCCGGAACAATCCCACGTAACCATTCCAGCTGCGCCGAAAACATATCGATCGCCAATTTGCGCAAGGGCGTACTTAATAGCAATTCCAGCTCGACCTGAGATTCCACTGGCGCTTTGTGCTGCCTTGAGTGATGACGCTTGATCCGCATTCTCTTCATCCTCGGCCAACCGTGCTAAACGCTCACGTTCTGCTTTGGTTAACTTAGACAAAAGTTTTTCAGCCTCAGCTAACTTCTTTTGCGCTAAAGCAGATTGGGCGGTTAACTTCTTTTGGGCTGCAGCTACCAGGGCTACCTTGTCATTTACCGTCAAGGTCGTTGCATTTAATCTTTGCTGCGCCGTTTCGAACTTACGAAGTTGGGCGGATTTGCGGCGCGTAATGGCATCCAGAGCACCAGCAGACGAAAGATATAACGACGGGTCAGATGAAAAAAGGAGTTCAAAACTTTGGCCAAAGCCGCCAGTCTTGTACTGCTCGATTGCAATTGCACCTAAGGATTTTTGAAGGGCGGCAACGGTTTGGCCTTGGATCTCAGCTTTGGCTTTGATTCCATTGAGGGTCTTAGTTAAGGCGGCTAACTTCACCTTTGCCTCTTGCGCACCTTCGGCGGCGGCGGTGGCATCTTCTTCTAGTTGGCGAATCTTAGCCTGAACCTGCGCCAGTGTTTGCGCGCCAGATGCGCTAACGGGCGCAAAAACGCCAGCCATCACCGCTAAGGCGGTCACAATGCGCAGCCAGAAAGACATAGGGACAAGGCTAACCGCGCCTAGACCTACCTCTCAACCTCAACAAGGCTGATTCGGCTGTGAATTTATGCCTAGTTCAGGCGGTGCGAGCGTTAAATTGCAGTGGAGGTGTCAGGCCACTCTCAGCAAGCACGGTCAGGGCACCCACAGTCTCATCGCTGATCTGTGAGGTGTTATCCAGGAAGAAAGAGACCACACATGTATTGCATGCAATCGCGGCCATGGTGCAGGTTGAACAATCAATGATCATGCAACAAAGGTACAGAGAGCCACTGACAAGAATTAAGGCCGATAAGTAATACTTAGCGATGTGAGCGTAGTTGCAACTTTAGTAGTCGGCAGCGATGGCTCAACTTCCAAAGAAAGCAGGTCTGCCGGGATTAGTTCACCCGAAGATCGAAAGGCTTTTCTCCAACGACGGCGCGAAGTCGATGTGATCATCGTCGGTGGAAATACCGCCCGTCATGAGCCTTACAACCGGACACCGGTCCCCCTTGTGGTTATCTCTAGATCACTTGTTAATCCAGTCCAGGGAAATCACTTGGCTTTGTTTTGGAATTGTTCACCGGTTATGGCAATTGAAAAAGCTCGGGCTCTCTTTGGCGAAAAGATCTTGATCGAAGGTGGAATTTCGATGATTAATGAGTTGCTAGCACACAAGAAAATAGACCAGCTAGAACTTAGCGTCACGCCTGCCACAGGGGGCGAGCACATGATTGACATTAATCAGCTCCTGGCACATTTCTCACACATAGATAAACGAGAAGAGTCAGGAACTATTTTTTATTCAGCTCGCAATTAAAATGCTGAGATTAATGAAACGCCAGTAACTGCTAAACCAATTCCCACATATTGAACTTTATGCAGCCTTTCATTTAAGAACTTGAAAGCCAAAAGTGCGGTAGCAATTGGGTAAAGCGAGCCAAAAACCATGGCAACTGAGACAAGCCCTTTAGTCGTTGCAACGCCCAGCAAAAGATTAGCTAGGAAATCTGCAGCTCCAATAAAAATCAGGATCGGAAGATCTCTCTTTGAAAACTTGCCAGTAGTTCTAAACTTGAGAGCAAGAGAAATGGTCACAAAGAAAGTTGCGCAACGCATCGACACCATCGTAAGCAATGCGCTTTCCTGTGAACCAATAGATATAAAAGTTAGTGACATTCCAAAACCTGCAGCAGCACCTAACGCCAATAACAAAGGTTTGATCGGCAAACCATTTGAGAGTTCAGGCCCGCTTGCGCAAAAAACTCCCACTAATGCAATCACAATAC
>Ga0208235_1000065_pt1 | contig 32057 bp, 62 predicted proteins | sample LakMenEpi22Oct12_FD_150727 | JGI IMG/M metagenome (GOLD analysis project Ga0208235, IMG submission 150727) | Freshwater microbial communities from Lake Mendota, WI - 22OCT2012 deep hole epilimnion (SPAdes) | ecosystem: Environmental > Aquatic > Freshwater > Lake > Epilimnion/Euphotic zone ... | reverse complement strand
CTGAAAATGATCATAAGGAATTGTTAAAATTTCTTCTTCTTCCTGTTCGGATAATAATCTATATTGTTTTTCGGTTATGATGTATTTCATATTTTATAAATATATTTTACCTCCAATATTAACCATCGATCTAATTTCTTCTTCGGTGTATTTTTTGGAGATTGGAGTTTCTCTCAACCACAAATCAAGACCAACTGATTTAAGGTTTCCAAGAGATTTAATCGGAGTTCCCTCTAAATACAACTTACTTCCAACCGACTCAAGATCTCCAAGAGATTCAATTGAAGAATTATCCAAATCAAGATAACCTCCAACCGATTTAAGGTTTCCAAGAGATTTAATTTGTGATGCGACCAAAGTCAAATTACCTTCGACCGATTCAAGGTTTCCGAGAGATTCAATCGAAGATTTTGCCAAATACAAATCACCGCTTATTCTATAAGGAGGATTATTTCTTTTTTTCAAAAATGATTGTAACATCTTCCATTCATTAAAATGAGCATAAGGAATTGTTAGGATTTCTTCTTCTTCCTGTTCGGATATTAACTTATATTGTCTCTCGGTTATGATGTATTTCATATTTTATATATCCTTAACAAAAGTTAAATAAGCTGCAATTTCATTTTCGGTGTTTATAACCTTCAAATTGAATCTATCTTCAACTTAATATTTTTTTTTGACATTAACAATCTTGAGTGTTCTTATTATAGAAGTTTTCAATCTTCTCACCATACATATCCATTAGCTGATTAACAAAGGTTTCATAACCAATATGATCGATGATAAAATTTTCTTTATCATCAATCTCAAAATTATCAGGTTCATATTGTTGGATAATATCCATAACCAAGCTGTCTATATATTTTTCTAATGTGGGGTAATAATCACAAAAATCAATATCTCCATAAAAGTCATCCGCAGCATCAATTATTTGTGATGCTTCACTCATAATATCTATTAACCTTCTTTTTAAACTAAGAATTTTATTATACTGAGATTCTGTGATAATATATTTCATATTTTATAAATATATATAATCATTTAAATATATATATTATTATGAGAGATGCATTTAAAGTTATAGGTAAACAAATTGACTATATGGATAAGACATGGGTAATAAATGATTTTTATTATGTCCCAACAAATCCTGACATATATGTTGAATTATTTAATGGGGGTTATAAAATGAACGTAAAGTTAGACGTAATTAAAGATTTAATCACTACGCCATATTCTTTAGAACAGATTCAAGAACACCAATAGAATCTTTATCTTGTTTGGTTTTAACCTTTTTACTTTTTAAGTAAGTTAGAGATTCCAATAGTTCATCTCGTTTGGATGGTTTTTTAACCTCAACTATTGGTTTATTTGTGGTGCCTGTGATAGATGGTTTGACAGGTTTTTGATCAGAAAACAATGCATTATAAATTTTAATTGATTCGTCTGTATTACGAACAAATGCGCGAATAGTTAAGAGTAGAAGTAATTTTTCCATACCACAAATATACGAAAAAGATTTTAAATCTCGGTATCTGAAATAAATGTTACTATTAACAATTCTGATGAGATATTAACTTCGGGACAAATACTTTTTACTATTTGTGCACATTCTTTGGTGAATGAAGTTAGTATAGTATTACTAAGAGGCCCGTTATTTTCAAGTTGAGAAAAGAAACTATCTTTAATAAAAATCTTCATATCAAAATTTGGCGCGACATTATGAGTTGTACCTGAAAACGATACTACAGGAGAAGACTCAACCAAACTTTTTATTTTAACAACATATGGAAATTCCTTCTTAAGGTATTTCTCAACTAAATCTAAATTACAATTCATATTTCTATTTTAATAAGTATAATCAAATTATTTAATAAAGACAAAGGTATTTATAAATAATGAACTTACAAGAGAATATAAATAGAATCAAAGAAATGATGGGGGTTATTACTGAAGGTAAAGACCCGAAAACAGGAACAGGTAAAAAACCTGAAGGTTCTGACAGAAGATTATATACAGATGAAAATCCAAGTGATACTGTATCAGTAAAGTTCAGAACAAAAGAAGACATTATTGACACATTAAATAAAGATAGTTTTAAATCAAAACCACATAATAGACAATCTCAAATAATAAATCTTATTCATCAAAGAGTAAGAGCGGCTTATCAGAACGCCAAAGACCCTGAAACAAAACAAAGGTTAAAAAGGGCTTATGATTATATTGAAAATGTAAAAGAAAAGTCAAAGGAAAAGACAATTAGATTACAGAAAGAAGGTTTGGATGATAAATGGACACACGGAGAAGATACGGTTACATTAAAACAATTGTTGAAGATTACCAAAGATATTCCTGTAACCAAAATGTCAACTAAAAAACTTATGAAACATGCTCTTCACGGGGATAATCCTGAGGAGATGAAAAAGGTTGACAAGACAAGTTTAAAATATCCTGTCCTTGTTTTGGTTAGTGATAAGGGTTTAATCAAATATATTCTTGATGGTCACCATAGAATACAGAAGGCGAACAAGTATGATATCAAAATGGTCAATGTAAAGTTAATTAAATTCAGTGAACTACCTAAAAACTTTAAAAAAGTTTTGGGTGGAGAGAAAGAAGAACAAACCGAGGGCGAACTAACCGAGAGGTGTTGGAAAGGATATACTCAAAAGGGTATGAAGACAATGTTTGGTAAGAGATACCCAAACTGTGTAAAGATAAAGAAATGAAACTACAAGAGAATATAAATAGGATTAAGGAAGTGATGGGGTTAAACGAAGTGTTTGATGACATCAAAGGGGTTCCGTTATATCATAAGACTTCAACAAACAGAGGATTAGATATAATCAATAGTGACGCATTAAGAGCGGGTTCATTACCATCAGGAGATTACTTATCATACGACAAACGATTAGCCAGAACAAAACATCAAAACGCAATATCCTTTACAAGAGATAAAAATTGGGTACCAGGTTATACGATAGGAATAGGATTGGAATCACCTTTGGAAGATTCAAATATGACCTTTGTTGTCGATAGAAATAAATTAAAAACAAAGTATAGGGTCGAACCATTCAATTACCAAGGAATTGAACCTGATTACGAACATCACAAGAAGAACGATGAATTGGAAGAACGTGTGATGACAAATGAAATATACCCATTACATCGTTATCTTATTGATATTATTTACACGGGGAATGACCCTGAAGTACAACAGCAAATAGACAATTATCTAAAAAATAATTAACGCCAGCCACACAACGACAGAAATTAATAATAACTTGGTTCGGGGTTGTAGAAACTAATACTTTGTAATGTATCGTGGGGATAAACGTATTTAAATAATTCTTTAACCTTTTGTTTTATTTCTGTTGTATCCAAATCAATGAGAACATCAGGTTTAATTCCCAAGAATATAGTATAATAGTATTTCCCTTCATTATCATAAGACACAACCTTAATATCGTTAATCATGGGGTATTCACCATCAATCATTCTGAGAATAATTCTTTTAAGGGTTTCGTTGTTTGTCATAATAATAAATATGTGGGGATAATAGATATTCAGTTCATTCACTTCTGTGGGTGAGGTTCGGGATAAACCCTCACACACCGCACATACGTTCATTCTCTGATTATCCATTATCGTAACGGATATTACAATAATCTACATTACGATAATTAAATCGTGAAGATATATTTGACTAACACAATCTTTATTCTATTTTTGAAAATGTATGAAAGATTTAATTTTTATTACAGCTTTTTGTCCAACAGAAGAACAAGAAAGAGTTTTGGAAAAATGTGTTGATTCGGTTTTACAATGTGGTAAAGATATTGCATTAATATCTCATTCACATATACCAATACATATTCAAAAAAAATGTCAATATTATCTTTATGACCATCTAAATGATACGTCCGATGATTATAATTTATTAGGGCATAATCATTTCAGTTTTAATAATCAAAAAATACAATCAAGATTTTTTAGTAAAACATTTTATGGATTTGCAATTTATAGAATGTTTTCAATGGTAAGTCAAATTGCCATAAATTTTGGATACGACAATATTCATCATATTGAATATGATTGTGAGTTATTAGATAAAACTTTGATTGATAAAAATAGTGATTATCTTAAAGAATACGATTCTGTTATATGTACAGATAATGGTAAAAAAGATGGATTTCTTTTTGGTTCCTTTAAGTCTTTTAAAGTAAGTTCATTACCTGAACATTTTAAAAACTATAATAGAGATTTCATTGAAAATGAAATGAAAGTACTTGAGCCAAAACAATTAGAATTCTTTACAAAAAATCTTTTCATGAATAACGGAAAGGTATTATTTCAAAATGAACCATCTGAGGATAAATTCAAAAGAGGTAAGGCATTTTACAATAGAAATTTACATTACACATTATATTACAACCCAATTGATTTAACCTTAAACATTTTTTATAATTCAATAAATGACAATGAAGAAAATATAGTTGTTATTGTTAATAAAGAAAAAGTAATTAATATTTCGGTTAAACCAAATCATTGGCATATAAGAAGTTTGGGAGTTTTTGACAATATAAATCATGTAAGAATAGACAATTTAAAAAAAGTTATATATGAAAAAACATTTGATGATAAGTTTAGAGAGGTTTTTAAAATAAAGGCATACATAATGGATATTGAATGAAAAAAATAATAAATTTCACACCAACAGGAACTCAAACCACAAGGAGTAATTCATTTGCACCATTAACACCAAATGAAATAATTGATTCAGTTTATGAGGCAAACGAGATTGGAATATCTATTGTTCATTTACATGCAAGAGATGAGGTTACATTAGAGAATACCTACAAGAAAGAAGTATATCAAAGGATAATAGAGGGGATAAAAATATATTGTCCTGAACTATTAATTTGTGTATCATTAACGGGAAGAAACTTTCCTGAGTTAGAAAAAAGGTCGGAGGTATTACAATTATATCCTGACATGGGTTCACTAACAATGTCATCATTAAACTTTCCATCAGGGACATCAATCAATCAACCTGAGATGATATTATCTTTAATCAATGAGATGGATAAGTATGGGGTTCAACCTGAGATAGAATGTTTTGATACAGGGATGTTAAACTATACAAATTACATTATTTCAAAGAACATATTACAGCCACCATATCACATCAATATCATATTAGGAAACATGTACAATGGTCAATGTGATTTGGGTACCTTATCAACAATCAAAAACAATCTACCATCAAACTCATTTACCTGTTTGGGTGGAATAGGTTCACAACAACTAAAGAGTACAACATACGGGTTATTAGATTTTGATGGAATTAGAATCGGGTTGGAAGATAATCTATATTACAAAGATAAGGTAAAGACAACAAATATGGAGTTATTAAAACGTGCCCATAGGATAATGAATGAGTTGGACATGAAACACTATACATCAAAAGAATTAAGAGAAAAAGGATATGGCAACAAAATTATTAATATTAGGTAAGGGGGATAATAACATTACGATGATATTGGATAACTTGTATTCACATAATACAAGACAACCTGATATTCACGTATACAATAATTTGAATCTACCAATCCTAAACACATTTGAACATGATAGATTTAATATTGAAATGTTTAACACGGTCAATATGGATGACTACGACTTGATGGCTCTTGGTGTATATCAACCATCACATAAGATAAAAATCGTGGAGACATTAAATCCTGATAAGAACAAATTCATGAATATAATTCATGATGGTTTGGATATCTCTTACACGAGTAAACTTGGTCGTGGACTTCTAATCAATTCAAAGGTATCAATTGCCGCACACACGACCATAGGAGACTTTGTATCAATCAACAGACATGTTTCCATAGGTCATCATACAAACGTCGGTGACTATTGTTCTATCAACCCAGGAGTTAACATTGCGGGAAACGTAACCATAGGAGAAGGAACAACAATAGGAATAGGTGCAAATATAATTGACGGGATAAAGATAGGAAAGAATTCCATAATAGGTGCAGGTTCAGTTGTAACAAAAGACATTCCCGATAATGTAATTGCTTACGGTAATCCATGTAAAATAATTAGAGACAATGAAACACAATCCATATAAGATAGTACAAATGTTTGAGGAGGAGATTGCCGAATATACGGGAGCTCCATACGCAGTGGCATTAGATAATTGCACTGATGCATTATTTTTATGTTGTACATACTTGAATGTGGAACATGTTACAATACCTAAGAAGACTTACTTATCGGTTCCACAGGCTGTAATGGCATCAGGGGGAAAACTATCTTTTGATGATGTGGAGTGGAAAGGGTTGTATCAATTAAAACCATACCCAATTTATGATTCAGCAAGAAGATTCACTTCAAATATGTATATACCAAATACATTCATGTGTTTATCGTTTCATCCCAAGAAGACACTAAAAATGAGAAAGGGTGGAATGATTCTAACTGATAATGAAGAGGCATACAAATGGTTTAAGAAAGCAAGACACGAAGGTAGAGATGAAATACCATATACCCAAGATAATATAAAGTTTATGGGATGGAATATGTATATGACACCACCTGATGCCGCAGAAGGATTGTGGTTAATGTCGTCAATGCCAAAGGATAATGAAGATACAATAGAGGATTATCCTGACCTAACAAGAAATGATTTATTCAAATTGTAGTCTATTATAAAAAAGTTTGGGGTTATTAATAATTGTGGTATCTTTGTATCTCACAAATAAAGACAACTTAAAACTATGACAGCTTTAGAACTAATTGAAAACGTGGAGATTTTAACTCAAGAACAGTATGAAATTGTAGCGGCATACGACAAAGAGAATTCTACTAATTTAGTTTGGACTTATTTGAATAACATTGGTCCTGACTTTTATACAGGGATTACTCGTTGGTTAAACACTAACATATATTCAGAAGCGGATAAAGAAGAGTTTGATTTACAAAAGGAGATGGGTTATTAATTATCTAAAACTATGTGTATAAGACAATGCGTTCGTATTGAATACTCCATTTATAATAGTCAATAAAGGTACACTCCAAACATCCACACTTCCAAACAAACTCTCAAGCCTTTCATACATCTCATCAGATAATATAATGGTATCAAACTCTTTGTTATTTATATTAGGGGGATTATAACAAGGTTCAGGTAAATCACCTTTAAGTTCGGAAGGGTAATCACCATCATCATCGTAGTACTTACTATTAACCAATTTAAATAGATAATCGTTATATTCACTATCAGGTAGAACAAACCCTACAGCATAAGGGTCACAACAAACACCCATACCACAGTTAAATTCAGCCCAATCATAATAAGAATCATCAAATCCTTCAAATGACATATTAATGTAGTTGTGAATGACTTTAGTAAGTTTAGATTCTGTGATGGTTACTTTCATATGAAATAAATATAAGAGTATGTGGTTAATGTGAAACTAATTCACTCACTCCATGGGTGTCTACTTCGTGACACCATTCCCTTCGTTCATTCCTTTCACATTCCCCCACCTTATAACTTGTCCCCACCAAACGACAAGACATATGACATGTGATGTAGTGGTTAGATAATATATAGTATAAAAAGACAATATCCTACGGATAATAGATAACATACTATCTACGACCTAACCATATAGTGTGGGGAATGAGATGGACTCGTAAGATAAGACCTACGGTCTATGTTTATGTGAGTCCATTAGTCTCCCACTTATCACCACATGACTTGTCTCCACTATGAAGGGACATATAATATCCACCACGTATGGGGTTAAATAACCTATCGGTTCACTCCTATAGTCGGTCTTCGACACTCGTTGAAGGGGGATAAAATCCCTCTGTAACACTCACTACGTTCGTTTCACCGCCCATTACACTAGACACTCCTTTTTTATCTGGAAAACGTATATAGTAAAAATATGGTCCTCACACTATCGTCAGGGGGAAAAAAGTGGTCATTATACTATCCACATAACCATATCGGTGGTAAAAAGTGGGGGATAGTGTAGTGACAGGAATACCACAAAAGGGGGTCAGGGGATTATCCCCATGCTAACGCGTCCCCTGACATTTTGACAAATCCAAATTTTTACCCCTAAAGTTACCCACATCCCCAAACTTTTTATCCCCCTGTCATAGTGTCATGTGGAAAAGTATATTTGTGGATAAGTTTATTTTATGTGTTCCGTAACCCTAATCTGTTCACTTTGTTCACAATGTGAATATATTTATCCACATGGAAATAACTGTGGACACATTGTCATATGCAATGGACGTAATAGAGGTGGGGAGAATAAGAATGGTAATCTCTCTCAACGAGGAAGTGGAACTCGGAACATTATATTTTGAGAAGGCGAAGAGAACCTTCCAACGAAAACCAATAGGGATGGATGCGTGGGCATGTGTGGATGCAAAGATAGAGGGGTTATATGTCCATGGTGGTGAACACATAACCCCCAAGGATATGGTAAGGAAATGTCAGGACCTCATCAAAGAGAACGGTTACTAACCCCTTCTCCGACGTGGCGGGGTATTAATCTTTCTTGGTTAACATACGGTATATCCACATGATGATATACCCCAAGAATAAAGCTTGTAAAAATTTTCTCATGGTACAAAGATATAAAAAGTATTTAGATTTACAACATATTAATTATATTTATTAGTATAATGTTAATATTCCCCCTCAGTAGGGGATTCACCACTCAGTATCTTAATGAACGTAAAGTTTGGGGTTAATGTTTAATGAATAATCTTATTAAAAATATTACCCTGTGGGTAAGAGAAAGTTAATAACCTACACGGAATTTTTTTATTCCATATGTGTGGGGTTTTTAGTTTATGGTCCCCATATTTTTTTTATAGGGCGAGCCGCCTCTGATTCAGCTCCAAGGGTTTCCCCCAGCCCGTCTTAACAATCTCCCGATATGTGACAATACAAAGGTATGGATAATAATTCAAACCCCCAAATATATTTTCATATATTTATTATTATGACAAGAGAAGAATTAGAAAACAACTATGAGTATAAGGTAACCAAGAAAGCTCTCATGAGAGAGTTCCCCTTCATTAAGGATGTCTTTGTTAAAGAGGATGAAGATATAACAAGATGGTCACACACCATATATCTCGACGTTATAATTGACCCCTTCGCCTTTGGACACCAATATGGTTTCCGTGTTTGGGGACCAATCATTAATTACCTTAAACGTGGGGAACCTTATATGTCCCCATACCTATCCCTATTCATCGGGGACCCTGATAGGGTTGAACTTGCATCACCTATTAACAAAGCCATGGAGGAACTGATGGATGGTATTCATAAGTCCCCCGCCATTCCACAGGAACTTAAGCTTAATAAGAAGTTAATGTTGGGGTCCTTCACCGCAACCCCATCATCCTTACCGTCAAACCTGTCATAGTGACATAACCAAACTAACTTGTCCACATCCCACTGTTGATAACTATAGGAGGGGTGTTTTTTATCCACACCGACATAGGAGGGGTGGGGATAACTAACTTATCCACATACCCCTGTCATCCCCCCCTTTGGCATGGGGGTACACCCCCCTCCCCTCCCGTATCCCCCCTTACATACTGTCAGAATGTCAGGTTAGGGGGGATAATCCCCTATATAACGACTTTAAAAATTTTGGGAAAAAATGTTCCCTTTTTTGACTATTTATCTTATAGTAAAACTTATGTATATGAAAAAGAATTTTTGTTTATTTGTTAAGAAAATTACTTTCGGGAAAGTTTGTCTCGGATGGTGTACAATTTAATTAACTTAACCCCTCCCAACAGAGGGGTTTTTTATTTAAGTGAACCACCTAAGGATTTAAGTACACCACCTATGGGGAATAAGAGCACCAACCCTTTTTTTAAACCCCATAGTATTTATTGAATATGAATCTACAAGATACCATAAGAAAAGTTCTTAAAGAAGAAATTAAATCATCTCTCAAACTTAGACGAGTGTTAAGTATGTTGGATTATGAGGTTGAATATAGATTAAGTTCAATTTATAGACCAGATAACATATGTAGATATGAGAGTGGTGAAGAATTATTGGATGTGGTAGGTGAGGCCGCAATTGACTCAATGTATTATAAATATTTTGGTAATATGGATGATACTTCAAAAGAATGGGAAAGAACATATTATGATATGGTCCATTATATTGATATGAAATATGGTGAAAGAATAAAAGATTATTATAATAACAATTGCGAAAATAAAGTTTAATATCCCCCCTCCCAACAGAGGGGTTTTTTATTTAAGATCACCACCTATGGGGAATAAGAGCACCACCCCTTGATTTAAGAACACGACCCCCTATTTCAATTTGGTCCTAAATCCTGAAAAAAAATTTTTGGAAAATTTTGGGGAAATGTCTATCTTTGTGGAATGGAAAATTTATGGTCAAAGGCTCATCATTTTATTTTGGATTCCAAGGTGGGTGATTTTTATATGTCGGGGGATAAGAAGGTTTCGGTTGTTAGGAGAAGTCCAAAGAGGATATATTTTTCCAATGGGAACATCATCTCTATAAAAACCGTTAAGGATGATGTTCATGATTTTTTTTATTTGTCGGGAAAGAATATTGATAATATGTTAAGGGATATTGAAGGTTATTTTATCTATAAGATTCATAGTAAATTATAGGTTGGGGTTTTTTATTGTATTTGGTTTGGGGATATTCGTAAACCTCCGACCACCCGAACTCCCTTCGGTCGGTTCAATCCCCCCGCCCCCTTTTTTCTGGGTTATTTGTCTTTATGTTATAACCAATTAAACAACCTTCCCCATCTTATTATGTTTATGCCACACCCATTGGTTGCATATACGATATGAATATCGGGTATGCGATAGTTAGGTTCAATCATTAATTTGTTTTGAGTTTTCAATATATTTTAAAACCAACAAACGAAAGATAAAAGTTTTGAACGGTATTATTTTATCTGATGGTATTTTATCACCAATCCAGCGAGTAAACCATTTTTCATGCGGATATGTTAATAATGATTCTAAAAATCTATCATAACTCATTGCTCCCATACAAGAATCACAAGCTAAATCCATTGGCAACCACCAATCAACGTATTCTTGATGTGCTATTTTTAAAATCTCTTCTTTTTCTATTTTATTCATATTTTTACAAAGGTAAAACAAATTAATGACAAAACCTAACAAATGATAAACAACATTAAAACGATTGTTTATTATCGGACGTTATAAGTAATATTATTTTTTGATACGTTCTGCGCAAAATTTACAATTCCCTTTGTGTGTTAAAACATCGCTATGAAATGCGTTTATGTATCCGATATATTCGCAACTATCAATAACGTATAATCTCATATTTCTTATGCCGTTTCCATCAGCAGCATCAATTTTATCAATAATTGGATAAATTTTGTCAATAGGTGTTAGATCCTGTTTTGGTGTTTCGCTTCCACAACCGAAAAAAATAACAGATACTAACAGCACATAAGTAAAGACAAAGTGTCTGTGGTAAATTGATGTTATCGTTTTCATATTATATTTGTTTTTAAATTAAATTTTTATCACAACAAATATAAGAAATAAATTTTGATTTATCTATTTTTATAAAAAAATAACTACCTTTGTGTTATGGAACATGAGGAAAATAAAATACAGGAATTGGAAGGAGAAATTTTTGAGATGGGATCTATTCTTAAGGACCATAGAGATAAGGAGAGAATTTATCAGGAGATATTATCTGACATTAATGGTTCCATAATTAATTTATTTAAAAGAGAAGAAGAGAATATCCGATTTAATTTTGGTGAAGAAATTGATTATCGTCAATGTATGATTGGAATGAAAGAATACTTGGATAACATTAAATCTGTGTATAAGGGAAAGATTAATTTTTAATGGTGATATTCATATACCGCCGACCACCCGAACTCCCTTCGGTCGGTTCAAACCCCCCGCCCCCCTTTTTTTGTCATGCGGACAACTCGTTTCCATCAGGTTTAAGTCTATAATCATCAATATTCCTTGTTGCTGACAAAAGCAAATCCATTGCTTGGGCATAGTAGTTTGCTTTAATTCTTATCTCAATATTTGAGTTTAAGATGTTTTCAAAAATATATTCTTTCATTTTGTATTTTCCGAAGTTTTGTTTAACCAATCATTTATTTCTTTGATGTTCTATTTTTGTTTCAATTCAAGTAAATCTTTTTCAAGTTGTTTTATGATTCTCTCCACCAAATAACTAATTTGTTCCATTCTGCTTCCTTCACCTTCATAGTAAGTAAATCCATGGTTTGTTAATGGATGGTATAACTTCCTAATCTCATTTAGTGCGGTTGCCTTTTTTTGTAATATAACTTGCTCTCGTGTCATAATCAGTAAATTTTATTTTTAACAAAGGTATATATAAATTCGACATATCCAAATAAAAACCAACCTTTTTTTATTTAAAATAATTCATTATCTTTGTTGGGTTATCCTAAAAATAATGTTATGGAAAAAATTTTAATTGATATTGAAGAAGAAATTTTAACAATTCCTTATGCCCATTTTGAAGACTGGGATATGTTGCAAGTATTCTTGAAAAGAAGAAAAAATCCTCCTTATAGAATAAGTGATAATTTGGATTTGGCAGGATCTTCGGTTGAATCTCTTGGAAACCTTGAATCGGTTGGTGGGTGGTTGAGTTTGGAGAAAACTAATATTAAATCTCTTGGAAATCTTGAATCGGTTGGAGGTAGTTTGTTTTTGTGTGATTCTTCAATTAAATCTCTTGGAAACCTTGAATCGGTTGGAGGTAACTTGGATTTGAGAGGAACTTCAATTAAATCTCTTGGAAACCTTGAATCTGTTGGAGGTAGTTTGTATTTGTATAGAACTCCAATCTCCAAAAAATATACCAGAGAAGAAATTAGATCGATGGTTAATCTTGGAGGTGATGTATATTTGTAGTTATGAAATACATTGAAACATATATTGATGGAGTTTTTGTGTGGCACGTATTTGAAATAATAAAATAATTTTTGTGGATGTTGTAATATATTTGGGGAATTGATTATCTTTGTATCATGAATAAAGAATTATTTACAGCAGAACAAATGATCGAATTCGCTAATTGGTTTAGTGAGGTCTCAGAAAAAGAATTAAACTCATATAGAGATATGTTGAAGCAGAAAGAAGAACAACAATATCAATTATACTTAACCTTAAAAGCCAAATACGAATAATATGAAAAACATACATTTATTACCAACAGATAAATCAAGATTGTATATACATCAAGGAAAGTTGTATGACAATAAAAAAACAATGCATATACCAGATGGTGTACAAATACCTCACCACATCTACATCACTGAAGATTCAGAGATTAAAGAAGGAGATTGGATTATTTGGAATAAGAAAATTGTAAAAGCTATTGATACTGCTTACTACTCTGCTAAAAAAATAATCCTAACAACAGACCGAGACCTAATTGCAGACGGTGTACAATCTATTGATGATACTTTTTTAGAATGGTTTGTAAAGAATCCAAGTTGTGAGAAGGTTGAGACTGAAAGGTTAGAAAATGGAAAATATGTTGATTGGCTTGCAGATGGTAGCGTAATTGAGGGGATTTACGAAAATTACAAAATCATTATCCCACAAGAAACAATTGAAGAGGCTGCTGATTTATGGGCAACAGACACCAAAAATGTACATCCTGCCGATAGTTATATTGCCAAACAAAGTTTTATTCAAGGCGCTAAATCGCAACAAGAACAAGACAAGAATAAGTATAGTGAAGAAGAAGTAATTGAATTATTACATAGTAGAATGAGATATACATTGGGTGAGGATTACAAAGAAATGACCACAATAGATTGGTTTGAACAATATAAAAAGAAATAATATGGAAAAATTGTTTTTCAATATGGTTGATTCAATGTGTGAGGGTTGTACTCTTTATAGAGACAAGAAGGGAGACTTATGGTTAATTGATACCAAAACAAAACAATGGATTATACATTATTATCTTCCCACCAATTATGCCTGGTGGAACTATAGGTTCTTTGAAACAGTATATAAATTTCTATCTATGCATATTGATGATAGGGGGCCAATTAAAAATTGGATTCAAACCAAAATGAATGTTGAGGTTGGATTATGTGAACCCAATATGTTACCAGGAAATTATGATTGGTCTGATGACTTTAAATTTGAAAAGGTTATTTCTGATGGGGAGGTTTTAAATTTTTAAGTTATGGATGCAGAATCACAATTAATAGAAATGTTGGATAACGAGTTTCAACTTGAAATTGCAAAACATATATATGAGGATTTTGGATATCATCCAAACATTGTTCAGGACTTGGTTACAGGTCTTAAACATAAGCTTGATACTGAATTTCATCGTAAGGTAAGTGGACTTACTCATATGGATATTCATAACCCAAAAATATAACTTATGTGGACAGCTGACGCAATATTAAAACGTAGATTACATTTATCTAAAGATTATGAACACCCCGACCATATTCTTACTCTTGAAAAGGGGACCACGGTGACCATTACAAAAGGACGTGAACAGAAGTATTGTGTGTGGGGTCATTTTGGTCTATGGGACATTGATGAGACGTATATTGACGAAACAACAATTAAGATAATATCTAAGTAGGGGGAATAAATTCTTCTTTTTAACCAGTATGTTCCGCCGTTTCCGACCTTCGGTCGGTCCGAACTCCTTTGTTATATTGTCTCTTCATTTAGTGTCATCTTAAACAATGGTCGGGATATTTATTTGTATATGAAATATATCATCACAGAACAACAACAAGAAAATTTAATTTATGACTACTTGAATAAGTACATTGAGTCAGGTTGTGTCAAAATTAAAAAAGCTGGTAGATATATGTCCGTTGATGTTGAAAGTCCAAGTTATTTTGAATGGAATGGATTTGATAGGTCTGATGCCTCTAAGATAAAAATATTTCTAAAAAAGAACTCATTCCAATATGCGTTCGGAGATTACATCAAAGAATTTTAATAACATGAAAATCATCATAACCGAATCCAAAATGAATTCCACCATCTATAATTTTATAGATGAACTATTTGCGTCAAAAGATGGGAATCCCGAAATTTTTAAACTTGACTCTTTTGATTCAGATGGAGCACCATTGATTGATGCATTTGATTTTGTGAATTCCGATTATTATGGTGATGAGGGTTCAGATTACCTTTTTAGTTGGACAGGAAAAGAATATTATAAAACAATTTATGCTCAAGGTAATATAACCAAATTTGAATATGAAAGGATGATATTGGTATCACCTTTTGTTGAAATTATAGATAAAGATGCTATTGATTCTCTCAATGGTTATTTTGGTGATTTGTGGAAACCTGTATTCAAACAATGGTTCAAAGATAAAACAGGATTGGATTATAAAACTTTAACTTTATATTGATATGAAATACATTATAACTGAGAGTAAAATGGAAAACATGATTAAGGAATATATTCTTAATGATGATAATGATGTTGTTGATGTTGAGTTTGGGACTCAGCGTATAATGTTAGGTTCAGGTCCAAATGAAAAGGGTGAAAGAATTGTGACACAAAAAATAATCATGGTAACCTTTGATAATGTTAAAAATAAAAAGACCTCAGGTGAATTAAGAGAAAGTACAAGAAAAATTGCAAAAACTCTTGAAGGTTTATTCGGGATTGATTTTAGAAGTTATGGTAGTGAGTGGGCTTTGAAATTCTATCAAATAAAAAAAGAAGAACTATAACATGAAATATGCCGCCAAGAAGACGAAGATTATTAAAATATATTATGGATAAAGAAGAAGTAGAAAACGCAATTAATAAATTAATGTCATTAATTAAACCTGATGAGGTTACGGAAGTTGCGTTTGAATTACCACACTCATCACCAGATTCATTTACAATGAATGTGGTTTTTGTTGTACCTGATGAGTGGATTAAATCTATGGATGAATATGAACGTCCTTTGGCTCTTATCCATTTTGTTCAACATATAAGAAAACAAATTAAAAATTATTTGGGAATTAATATTGTTATTCCAAAAGGTGACAGTAGAATTGTTAAAGAAAGTGATTGGTATAAAATATGAAATACATTATAACAGAAAATAGATTAAACAATATTGTATTCAAATATTTGGATATGAAATATGGCGCTCTTGAACAAAAAAAAGGAAAGTATAGTGATATTATTTTTGATTTTCCTGATGAAGAATATGGTATATTAGGATGGGAAAAATCAGGAAATTTATATGTTTTTCACAAATTAAGGGACGAAATTTCCAAATATTTTGGACTGGATAACAACGATTCCCTAAGGGTTATAGGTAAGTGGGTTGAAGATAGATACAATTTGAAGGTCATAAACACCAATGGGCAAAGTATGTATTACCTCGCCCGTGGTTGAAGATAGATACAATTTGAAGGTCATAAACACCGTCCGGCTAGGGTTCCATCTTTGGTAATATGTTGAAGATAGACACAATTTAAAGTTAATAATAACATGAAATACATAATAACAGAAAGTAAAATTAACAAATTTGTATCCAATTATTTGGATGGACAAAAATGGTATACATGGGATATTGGAGATGGTGAATTTAATGTTGCCGATGAAGAATATGGAAAAGACATTATTCATTATAGAATCCAAGAATCAATTACGGTTCCTGACCGTATGTTTGATTTAATTTATGTTGATGGTATGTTTGTTACAAGGTTATCCAAATTATTTGGTTTGGAGGCTGTTAGGGATGTTAATCCGTTAGTTGTTAATTGGTTTAATAAAAAATATAATAAAAACTTAAACAAAGACGATTGGGAGTGGATGGATGAAGAAGATGAAGAAGAAGATTTTTAAACAATGAAATACATTATAACAGAATCACAATATAAATTAAAAGGATGGGGGTTTTTTATTTATGGGGTATTTATGTAATATGAAAGTAACGATTAGCGAAAGCCAATTTATTAGAATGGTTAATAACTCAAAAGGGTGGGGGTTAATCGGTATTAACGAGGGCGGTAAACCAAAAAATACTTTAGAATATATTAAAGACCATAGTAATGAATTAGAATTAAAATATTTAGGAACGCAAGACGAAAAACTTAGTTATGGGATGACAGACTATAATTGGTTAGATAGAAATAATAAAGAATTGCGCGACAAAATTATGTTACACCAAAAAAATAAAAAGAAGAAAAAAGAACGGGACATAATAGAAAAAAAATATTTAGGAACTATAGATGGAAACCCTATTCCAGGATATAATGTTGTTGATACACTTAAGCAGGGTTCCGAGGATTATTATTGGCTTAAATATAATGACATACCTTTACGTGATAAAATTAAAAGTACAGAATATTCTTTACTTGGAAAAGTACCTACATCAACAAGATACGTTTCAAGTGATATTAAAGACCATAGTAATGAATTAGAATTAAAATATTTAGGAACGCAAGACGAAAAACTTGTTCCAAACTATAAAGTTGTTGATAAACTCACATATAACACTACAGATTATAGTTGGTTATCTAATTATAACATACCATTACGTGACAAAATTATGTTATACCAAAAAAATAAAGATATTGAAATACGTAGTAATGATTTCCTCCAAAACTATAAAAAAAATAAGGAGTTTAATTATCTTATGACGGATTATAAGTGGTTATGGTATAATAATCCAAACTTGTTTAAAAAAATTAGATTAGATTTTATAAAAAACCACCCTGAAAAACGTAAAGAAAGTATAGGGGAAAAAAATCTTAAAGACGTATTAAATAGTATGGGATTTACAGGTTTAATTCCTCAGTATAGATATGATGATTGTAGAGGGTCAAAATCTTGTCGTCAGTATATGTTTGATATATATTTACCATATACAGGTAAAAATATAGAAATTAATGGTAATATACCAAAAAATGGAGTTTTATTTGAATTTGACGGAGAAGGACATTTTAAATCTATTAAAAGTTGGGGGGGTGATGATGGTTTATCAGAACGTATTTATAATGATGTATCAAAAAATGAATATACCAAAACTAAAGAAATTAAATTAATTAGAATTCCATATACCTCTAATAATAAAGAGTTTATTAAGAGCCAAATTATTGATGCACTTAATAACCCTAATCAATTAGTTTTAACTGGAAATTATCCCAAACTTGGGTGGAATAAATAAACGACACCTTCAGTATAATATTAACCCCACCTCAAAAGGATGGGGTTTTTTGTTTTAAAATAATTTGTGTATCTTTGTGACCTAAGAATACTAATATGAACATAGAAGAAAAAATGAAAATGGTTAGAGACTTGGTTTCTGACTTTATGGTTGAAAATGACAACCTAATTCCAATCCAACATAGACTTAACCCTGAAGACATTTCTCACATTAAAAATATTGCCACAAGTATTCTATGTACCAAATGGAATGTTGGATATCCTGGTGGTTCCTTTGTTCAAGCCGTTGTTGATAATAAATTAACTGAAGCATTTGGTAGGGCAGACTCGGTTAATCGTGATTGTATGTTATTCTATACCTCTTTAATGTCCAATGTCGGAAAACCATTATGTCTTTCATAGATGTATGGTTTTTTATTTAGTTAGGTATTTATAACTAATGGATAAAACAATTAAACTTCTTGAAGAATTTCTTAAAGATTACACAATGGAAGGAGCCTGTGGTTTTTGGGTGCAACCTGATGAAGAAGGTGGAGTGCCGTCAGTTTATATTGTATTGGATTTAGATTGGTTGAAGGAAACCCAAACAAAACCTGGATTTATTGAACGAAGAATGAGACAAGGACTTAAAGAAGATATTAAAAATTGGACAGGTATTGAAGTTCCTTATGTTGGTTCCACCGCAAAAAAATGTGGTAGTCTAAATGAAAATGTGTCAACGTATCTTCGTAGAAGATTGTCTTTAGAGGGTATGAAACAAGATATTGATAATCTTGTTGATTATGAATTAAATCCATGTGAATTTTCGGATATTGGTGATTTTGTTGCTGAAGCCTGTGATATGTTGGCGCATAACTATCTTGAAGACCTACAAGTATCATCTAAAGATAAAGATAAGTTCTATTTTGCACTTGTTGATTTATTTGGGAAACATCTTGTGAATGTATACAAACAAAGATGTGTAGAAGGACTAATGGAATCCAAAAAGAGAATTATTGTTACAGAATCTCAATATAAGAGGATATTTGAACAGAAAAAATCAAAAGTTGAGATGTTTCAAGACTTAATAAATGATAAGTTAGAAGATATTAGAAAAGAGTGTGATGATTTGGGATTTAATTTTGAGACTTGTAATGATGTTGATATGATTGAATCTATTAAAGTTGAAGGGGTGAATATGTTAACAGGTGACAGAACGGACATGAGTGGTAATAAGTATGTTTCAGAACCATCAATATACGTTAAACTCACAATTAATTATTCAAGTATTATCCCATCAAAGGATTTTGACGAAATTATTTATGATTTAAAATGGATGTTAAAAAAATCAACAGGTGGATTACCAATTGTATTGGATTATCAAATAAATAATTTGAACACAAATAAAGAGTGGTAGTTAATTTGAATTATTAAAATTTATTTCTTATTATTTTAGAAATAAACAACACATGGAAGACCAATTATCATTAACTGTAACAATCAAACCAAATGACGGTAATGTTTCCGTTTTTATTACATACCCCCAAGAACAACAAAAAATATCTTTGTTGGAAATGTCTCAGATTCTAACAGGTGGAATTTCATTAATAATTAAGTTAGCCAGCAATGATAAAGAGGACGTTAAAGATTATGAAATTATGAATAGAGTAATTAAACAACTTAACGAAGATTTTATATCAACTCAATCATTCGAAGATGCGAAAAGAATAGATTAGTTAATATAAACTAACTATTTATATTCCATAATCCTAAATTACATTAAGACACATGGAAAAAATAATAACTAGAACGATTCGTTTCTTGGATAGAAAAATCGTAATGAAGCCAATTGAAGGTAAAGGGTTAGTAGAAACATGGACAACATCACCTCCAATTGATGGATTAATAACACAATTTATAAAATACAAAGGTGTTTTTTACTATCTTGTTTTGAGTGTAGATAAATCACTGCCAAGCCCATCTTTATAAGGTGGGTTTTTTATTTTAACGTATTTTTATTATACTTGTTTGATGAAGAAAGAGATTATAAAATTTATTGAAAACAAATTTAGTTTTCCTTATCTGTATTACGATAAAGCTGAACAGACTTGGTATAACGAATTTTTTTTGTATGATATTAAAAGTGAAACTATATTTGTTTCAGATATTGTTAAATCAGAATTATGGAAACGATTTGGTAAAGATTTTATTGGAAACATTTTTTTTGAGGTAGTATCGGAGTGGTTTAAAATTTCACACAAATATCCTGTAAAAGAAGTTATATAGTTTTTTTATCAGTAATTTTTCCTATACTTTATAAAAAGTATTGTTATGGAAAATATAGTTACATGGGACTTCATGGGTTGGAAAGAAAATAACGAACCTGAAGTTGGTTTACAATTAAAATGGAATAAAACATTATTAGAAAAATTCACTCAGGTTTCAGCACAAATAAATAGAAATTCTTTAAGAGGTGGTGCAGATACTATTACAATGTATCCATCACTTGAAGGATTACTTCACCCTGATTATTATGATAATCATAAAAAAATTTTGATGGGTGGTTATAATGTGGTTCTTGATGAAACAATGGACAAATATGCTATTGAACTTAAGAACCTTAGACTCCTTGAGGATTTAAAAGTTATTCCTGATTTATTAACACCAGGTGAGGTTAACCTAAAACGAATTGAAGACTGTACTGAAGAACAAGTGGTTAACTATATTGAAGGGTTAATGGGATTTGTATTAATTGAAAACCTAATTGTAAACTAACATGATAACAACTATTAATATTGAAGGAAAAGATTATAAGGTTACTGATGAGCAACCAATTGAATCTACAGAAGAATTGGTTTTTGAGTTAAGAAACTATAGTGATAAAGAAAATACATTTGTTATTGGATGTTTTGATGACTTACTAGGGTCTCCAATTAAAAAAGTGTGGAAGATTATAGAATAGACTTATATTTATAATTGATAGAAAATATTAAAAAAATGTCAAAAATAATAAGATTAACTGAGTCCGAAATGGTTACTTTAATTGAGAAAGTAATTAAAGAACAATATGATTCAAAAAAACTTTACAATAGAGAACACATAGTTAATCGAGTTAAAAATGGCCCAAAAGAGTTAAAGAAATATATTAGGGAATTACCGTATATAGATTGTTCTGATGGTCAAGGTAATTCACATGTTTGTACTACAATACCTGAAGTAATTCATGTCTTTTTATCAGGTAGATATTGAAATATGGGCGAAGAAAAATTAATTAAGGCTTATTCAAAACTAATTAATTCGGATATACTAAAAAGTGTATACCCAATGTTAGACCATATTGATATTGCTAAAGTTAAAGACAACCCTAACTTTATAGGATATGATATGTCTGTCAATATTTTTCTAAATGACCCTAATATTGATAAAAATAATATGTATGCCAAAAAATTTGACCCACATTATCTTGTGGAAAAACATTTAAAAGACCTTTCAAAATATCTTGGAATTGATTTTCACAAAATCACATTCAAACTTTATTCTCCTGATGGAGAATTAATCTTAAATTGGGATTAACTATTTTTCTTTTTCAAAAAATTTTATTATACTTGTAAAAAATACATTTATGAGTAAAGTTAAAATTTCTACAAGCAAAGGTGATATGATTTGTGAGTTGTACGACAACGAAACACCAATCACCACCAACAATTTCAAAAGTTTAATTGAAAAAAAATTCTATGACGGTTTGAACTTCCATAGAGTTATTCCAAACTTTGTGATTCAAGGAGGATGTCCAAATGGTATGGGTAACGGTGGTCCTGGATATCAAATTGAATGTGAAGTAACGGCACCAAACCAGTTCCACGATAAAGGTGTGTTATCAATGGCTCACGCTGGACGTAACACAGGTGGTTCTCAGTTCTTCATCTGTCACAACAGACAAGGAACCCAACACTTGGATGGTAACCATACTTGTTTCGGAAAAGTTGTTGAAGGTCTTGATGTTATAGACCAAATCCAACAAGGAGACAAAATCAATTCTATTGAAATGATGTAATTCTAAACCCCATCTCACAAGGTGGGGTTTTTTGTTTCTCATGATATTTATGTTAAAGAAAAAATATGAAACACATTTTAAATAATTTGTCAGAACAGGAGAAGAATAGTATCCGTGAACAACATACAGGTGGAATGAAGGTTATGACCGAGAACTTTAGTAAGTTGTTAAACTCAAAACTTGGTGATTCAAAACCATTGGTTGAACAAAAAGAAGATACATTAGATACTGAAGAAAATTAAAACTAACCCCACTCACAAGGTGGGGTTTTTTCATTTCTAAAGTATTTATATATTATGGCAAAAAAAGTTATACGACTTACTGAACAAGAATTATCTAAAGTATTAAGCGATATTTTAAACATGACTGGAGCGTTTGGTGGAAAAGGAAAAAAAGATAATAAAAGTTCTGAACCAAAAAAATCTATAGGTAAAGTATCCGCAAAAGGTCAAGAACTTTTGAATAACCCAACCTTTAAAGAAAAATTAAAACAAATCTCAAGTGAGATTGGAATTAGTGAAAATTCAATTATTAAGTTAATGAAACACGAATCAGGATTAGATTCTTCTGTCAAGAACAGTATTGGTTGTGTTGGTTTAATCCAATTTTGTCCTGACAACAAAGGGGGGTCGTCAAAAACCATCAACGGAAAAACATATAATTTAAGTGAGTTACAAGATGATTTAGAATTACAATTAGATGCAATTAAAGAGTTTTGGTCTAAAGGTAAACGTGATGGTAAAATTAAAAATGCCAAAGATTTATATGTTTATAATTTCTTCCCAATCGCAGCGGGAAAATCTGATGAGTATGTTCTACAAACTAAAGGATTATCTGCGGAAAAAATTGCAAGAGCAAATCCTATTTTTAATAAAACATTAGGTAGACCAATTAATACGCCTTTAACGGTTGGTGATTTAGGAGACTATTATCAAATGACGGGAATGGTTTAATTCCTATTTAAAATAAAAAATAAAACCCTTAACATTGTTGAGGGTTTTTTTATTATATTTGCTTAATGAAAAATCAAGTTAACATAGTAAATAAAAAGGCCAAGTTTGAATATGAGTTTATCCGAACTGAGGTTGCTGGTGTTGTATTGATGGGTTCTGAGGTAAAATCAATCAAAGAAGGTAAAATATCATTGGTTGAGTCGTATTGTTCATTTAATAATGGTGAATTATACCTAAAAAACGCTAACATAACCGAGTTTTTATCTGATTATACTCATAAATCATCCCAAGATAGGAAACTTCTATTAAAAAAGGTAGAATTGAACCGTTTAAAGAAGGAATTGATAAAGGGGTTAACCATTGTCCCATATAGAGTATTTGTTAACGAGAAGGGGTTAATTAAGGTTGAAATCGTATTGGCACGAGGTAAAAACCATCAAGATAAGAGAGATACAATCAAAAAACGAGATTTTGATAGGGAAATTAAGAGAAACTCTTAATATTTAACAATATGAAATATATTATTACAGAATCAAAATTAGAACGGGTAATTACTGGTTATATTAATGAATTATTCCCAATTGATGAGATTAATTATACACATCCTGATGCTTATGATGATGAGTACGGAGAAGTATATGAGGACAAAAATATGGTTCAGTTTTATCTTGGCAATTATGATGAAGGTGAAAACAATATTTTTTTGTGGTTAGGTTCAGAATATTTTGAAAAAAATAGTTCAGCAAGAGATCGTAGCCCAACTATAGTCGTTGAACACCCTTACGATGACACACTAATCGCATATTTTAATGACCAATGGGAGGAACCATTTAAAAAATGGTTTACAGAAAATTTTGACTTACCTGTTAAAACCGTTGAGTGGAAAAGAATGATTGATTAAATGAAAAAATCACCAAAACAAGTTAAAAAAATTGTTGAGACGTATTTGAATACCGAATATGTTCATAAATTCCCAATAGTTGAGATAACTCAAGAAGTTGTATCAACATATGATGGGGACTACCCATCATTTGTTATTGATTATAATGGCTCAAATCCTGCCGATGACGATGAACTTTGGAATGATTTGGTTGAAGGAATAAAAAAATATACCAATTTAAAACAAGGTGAAGATTATTGGTTAGGATTAAGATGGTCATGGAATTCTTACGGTACGTAATAAAATGGATTGCATCTAATTTGGCAATACCATTTTGGGTTGTTGGTCACGTGCACCTAACCATGAATATTTATAAAGACATTTATGAGATATTATCATCATTTGGAATGAATTTAATTGTTATTTATGGGTTTTGGTTGGAATGGAAAGACCGAAAGAAAATCTAAAATCTATTTATAATCATAAAACATATATTATTTTTAAAAAAAACATAAGATGGGAGCACAACATTTAACACAACAAGAAAAGGCAAAATTGTATGACGATATGCTTTTGAGATATCAAAGACTTCAAGAACAAGTTAGATTGATTAAGGCAAAAAGTTTTGAGGTTTCAGATGAAGACCAAAGACAAATCAATATAATTGAGTCGAGTATGAAAAGATTATATAACGACACTCAAAAGTTATTTTAAAAAATAAAACCCACTTATTAGTGGGTTTTTTATTTATTTAAATTTTAATCCTGTTAGTCTCTCGATAACTGACACATCAACTTGGTTATTCAAATAACCATCAGGTTTTGATGTATCATTAACAAATAAGAATGCGTTCCATTCATTTGTTTTTTTAACATAAAAAACTTTCCAACACTTTTCAGGAACGGCAACTCTACCGATTCTTTTAACCTCACCGATATTACCACACCAAACATGTATACTATCTTTTTCACTTGCTAATTTTCTTGTTAACACTTCAACTGATTTCCAATCACCAGCATTTAAACTTCTATATTGTGGTGACATATTTGAGAAATAAAAACATTCATCTTGAATTTGTTGTGTTTGACATAAATTATCTGCAGCTGGCATCATGTGACCTCTATCAGTTCCACTTCCAACGTAATCTTTAGCGATATCGGTTTCTTTTGGTAAAAGTGGGTCAGGTTTAAAATTGTCTTTTCTCTTTAGTGGTGTAGTACAAGTAACCATTGATTTTGTTACCCACCATTCAACCATTACGGGATACATTTTTGATTTACTAAAAACAGAAATGTAATTAATATGGTTTAATCTTACAGTATCACTGTAATCTTGAGAGACTTTTTGAATGTTCGTATTCAATTGTCCGTTTGCAATTATACTAAATAGTATAATACTTGTGAGTATAAAAATTTTCTTCATACTATTAAATATTTATACATATAATATTTATTATTATATTTATTAGTATGGGAACAAAATTTACGCTTACAGAACAAGAAAGAGAAGATATTAAAAAACAATATCAATATCTAATCAAAGAATCTGATGATAAAAAAGATGATAGAAAATTCTGTCATGGAGGAAATGTAAAGACATTAGAAGAGATCGTTGGTGATGACACCATGGAAGATTATATTGAGGGAGTTCAAATTAGACCTAACGGAGTTAATGGTTTGGTTGATAAAATTGAACTATTAAAGACACTTAGAATTCATCCAAAAGTATCCGATGGTGGAGAACACTTGGCTAGTGAGATTATGAACCATTTGAAAACATATAAGCCATATAATTATTTCGATGAGACTAAAAATGAGTGTAACTCGGCAATGGATAAAATTATTGAATTGTATAAAGAACATGAAAGTGGTGAAGAATTGGTTAAAGATATTGAAAAGGTTTATGCAATGCAACACATCTCACCAAGGGCAAAAGAATTCTTAAAACACGGTCTTGGAATGCTTAGAGGTAAATAACTTTGATTTTTATTTTTAAATTATTATAATTAATGTCTCACACTTGTGGGACATTTTTTTTTATGACAAATGAAAAACCAGACAATATAGCAGATAATCCAAGTTTACTTCCTTATGCGAGTAATGTTGGCGCACCACCAATAATTGCGACAGATTTAACCACGTTTAAACAAAACGGTCTCTCGAAAGTGGAGAAAGTTTTTGACCGAAGATATAAAGAACTTGTAGAACAAGCAGAAACCCTCCAAAAATCGTTTATGATAACTCAAGAGGTGTATGACTCAAAATATAAATTTGAACCTCTTATAGGTGAGATATACCACCTATATGAAGATTCAGATGGTGGTCGTACATTGTCTTTGATTGAGCCAACCCATTGGAATAGGAAACATATTTATTCGGTTATTCTTAATTCAGACATGACATGGACCAAGATAGATTAAAGAAACTTATACAATCTGCGTTGGACACTTCATACGATGAATCATTACTGATAACCGAATTTAGAGCATTACCAACACACTCATATGATAATGAAAAAGGTGAATGGGTTCCTGATTCACATTCATTATTTTTAGTCGTTAAAAAAACAAAAGATTGTGAGAATTGTAAAAACGTATCAAGACTTATAGAGTCAGTATTTGGATTTGAATGTGTGGTCGATTTTTCCTAGAACTAGTAATAGACTAGTTTTTTTATTTGGTTGGTATATTTATCATAAAAACATATTTTAATGGAAAATCAATCATTTTGGGCTGTATTGGCAACACTTATTACAGTATTAGGGAGTTCAGCGGCTTGGAGGTATTACGAAAAAAGGTCAATGCAAAGAGATAGAGACGAAGATTTTATTCGCCATGACTGTAGAGATAGAATATCAAAATTAGAAGCGTTATTGGTTGCAAGTAGTCAAGAAAAAGACAACATGAGACAAACCATTTTAGAATTAACCGAAAAAGTTGCTCAACTTACAGTCAAAGTTGAGTTCATGCAGAAAGAAAACGCCGAGTTGATGAGTACAATGGCTAAAAGAAATCATTAAACATCCCATCTAACCATCAATTTTAATTTTTGATCTGGAAAAAAATAAACCAAACAATCAGAAACTAAAACTTCAGCCATAGAGGTATCCAAAATATCCTCATTAATTACACCACCCAACAACACAATAACCTCAATCATTACGCTGTTGTCGGATATTCCAAAATTAATATTATGAATTTTAATGTAAGACCCCTCACCATAAAATAATTTTACGGAATCACCTTTTAAATCATTAATATAGTTCTCAATTAAGCTATACAATCTCCTTTTATTATCCATTACAATAATAATAAGAAAAACATAAATAAAATATAGACAAATTACCCCTGACCTCTATTTGGTTTTACATAATTCTTGGAGTTTTTATTATTAGATGTCTTCGTCTTGGCATGAACACCAGGTCTTGTAATTTTATTTTTTACTCTTTTTATTGAGGTTGTTGTTGAATTTTTTGCTTTTGCCATTATATTTGTTGTTATTTTTTACATAAATACACTTATATTTATTAATATGAACCTTACAGAATCAGAAAAAAAAGAAATATTATCAAAATATGATGGAACCACTTCTGATGAGTTATTAAACCATCTTAAAAGAAACTTTCCTGTAAATGAAATTAAATTTGATTGGATGAAAAAACCAATTAAGCAAATCTCTATTGATTACAAAACTTATAACATTGAATACAATAAAAAATATTTGGTTGGTAAACTAGCGAACTATCTTGAAAATGAATGGACACATTTAGATAACGCGGTCTTAAGAAGAACAATCAAAAAATTTCTTGACGGGCACTTGTTGTGATAAAAAAATATTCGTATCTTTGTGGTATGAAAAAAGGGGATAGTAGCGAACTTCCCCTTTTAAGTGTTATCATAACGATAACGGTCCTAATAGTCCCCATCGTTGTGGGGAGGCTGATTTACAATAAATATCAAATAGAATGTTAATACATATAGGTGTTGAAGAATTAGAAGAAAATTTTAGGTCTCATTGGAGAAATAACTTGATTTCTCATCCACACATTGATTATGCGACAAACGCAATTCACGGTTGGTTTGAAAATAAAGACTGTGTCATTTTTAGATTTAAAGATTATGGGTATATTCATGACAATAGGTCAAACACTTATAACGTATCATCAGGGTCGGCAGGAATTATAATTCAAATAATTAAAAATAAGTAAAAAAATATTTGGTAGTTTAAAAAAAATGTCTTACATTTGTAACACAATAAACAACTACAAATATGTCAACAGAAAAATTAATCAGAGACAAAGACGGACGATACAATTATTTGTTTAATTGGATTGGTGGTGGATTTAATGATGTTTGGGCATTTAATATAAAAGATGCTCGTGATATTGTTAAGAAACAACGTAAAGAATCTGAGGAAAAATATCCAACACATGTAAAGTTGGTTGCTGACCCAAAATCGTTCAGAAAGGCAACAAGAAAAATGTCTGAAGAACAGAATAGAATGGGTTGGATGATGACAATGTAGTTGTTAAATTTGGAGATTTATACTCATGACGACAGAATAATTAAATAAAGATAGGGGATATTTAATCCCCTTTTTTATTTCCGTATATTTATAGGGGAATAAGAAACTTTATGTCATTCTCAAGACCATTTACATATAATCCATCACCTAATCCACTAATTAATGGTACTGAACAAGTTGGTAGTTTAGCAGTTGGAACACCAACATCAGGATTTACAAATAATCCACAATTTTGGAACGGACCTGACGAAGCGTTGGGGTATGTTATTGCTTATCCTGTTTCAGGAGGAACTCATCCAACACCAATTTCGGGTGTAACAGCATATCTTGGTTTTAAAGGAACCAAAAACATGACTAATCCATTAAGTGAATCAACATTTGTGGAATTGGTTAACAGTTCATTTAATCAAAGTTTCACAAATGGGGACGAGGCTTCATATTATTTATTGAGTGAAGGATATTGGACATCTTACCCCTACACACCACTTTTCTCAGTTCAATTTTTTGAGTCAGGTTCTGATGTAATATTATCTTATGAGGGTCGACTTAACTTAGATGGTTTAGATTTTGTTGAAAGTGGTTCTTTAGGATTCGGTGGTGGAGTAGTACCAAATGTTGGTGTATTTCTAAATCAAGACGTAAATGGTTTTTCAGCATACGGTGGAGCCACGTTTAATGTCCCAACCTCTTTTGGTTCAGGAGAGGGGGGTGTTTCAGATTTGGGTAGTGGTAATAGTTTTGGTGTGTTTAACCCGTACGGCAGTTATTTTCTTTTAGTTCCTACGGGATATACATCGTTTGAAGATTATATCCAAGGGTCATTATTATTTACAGGACAAACACTTACAAGTTTGGGAATGAATACTGGCACATACAACTATAGTTGGGGGGGATACTTGGGACAATCATTTGTTCTTACAATTGGAGGACCAGCTCCAACACCAACACCAACAGGGACAATTGCGGTTACACCAACTAATACACCAACACCAACTAATACACCTACAGGAACTGCGGCTGAAACGCCAACTCCTACACCTACAGGTACACCTGCTGAAACACCAACAGGAACTGCGGCGGCAACTCAAACACCATCAGTTACACCAACATTAACACAAACACCAACTCCAACTGATTTAAGTGCGATTACCACTTACACCATCTCAGGATGTAGTAGTTCAAATGTTATTGTCGCTGATTTAGGACCAGGAGCATTTTTCCCTGGTGATACATTCTATTTGGACTTTACAGGAGCGACTGCAACTGAATGTTACACAATTATCAATAAAATCAACGCAACACCTACAGATGGTGGTAACCCAATATCTTCCTATCCTAATTGTGCCGATTGTATTGACGGAACAACCACAACTTACACAATTTCAGGATGTACTACTTTGAATGTATTAGTCGCTGATTTAGGACCAGGAGCATTCGGTGCTGGTGATATATTCAACATGACATTTACAGGAGCAACTCCAAGTGGATGTTACAGAATTGTCAATAAGATTGTTGCTACCCCAACAGATACAGGAGCACCACTAACTTTCTATTTTAATTGTGATGATTGTGAGGCTTCATTGGTAACACCAACACCTACGGCAACACCAACAAATACTGAAACTCCAACTGAGACTCCTACACCTACGGTAACAGAAACTCCAACAGGAACACCATCTGTAACAGAAACACCAACTGAGACTCCTACACCGACAGTGACGGAAACTCCGACAGGAACACCAGCGGTAACACCAACAAATACGGAAACACCAACTGAGACTCCTACACCGACAGTAACTGAAACACCAACTAATACTCCAACAGAGACGGAAACACCAACACCAACTCCGACAGGAACAATTGGAGCGACACCTACTGAAACGGAAACTCCTACTCCAACACCAACTGAGACTCCAACAGGAACTCCATCGGTGACAGAAACACCAACTGAGACTCCAACAGGAACTCCTGAGGTAACACAAACAAATACTCCAACAAATACGGAAACACCAACTGAAACTCCTACACCAACTCCGACTGAAACTCCAACAGGAACACCATCGGTAACACCAACAAATACAACTACACCTACTACAACACCTTCAGTATGTACTCCTACCGCAACGCAAAACGTGGCGGGTGTTGATGGATTAACAGGATTTTTCTTTGGTGGATTCCCAACACCACTTGGAATAGTTCAAGTTGGATGGTATGCTAATGGACCTGGTGTTTTAGACGCATTGGTCACTAATATTGATAGTGTGAATCAAAATATTACTATAGCTCCAGGAAACGGAGTATTTGTTTCTGGTAGTTTCTATACTTTCTGTAACGCACCTCAATTCCCTAATGTTACACCAACATCGACTCCAACTGAGACGGAAACTCCTACTCCTACACCAACAAATACTGAGACTCCGACTAATACTCCAACTGAAACACCTACAAATACACCAACCAATACGCCTACAGAAACTGAAACACCTACTCCAACTCCTACGAATACAGAAACTCCAACCAATACTCCAACTGAAACAGAAACTCCAACTGAAACACCAACTAATACTCCAACAGGAACACCAGAAGCAGAAACTCCTACTCCTACACCGACAGTAACTGAAACTCCAACTAATACTCCTACACCAACTGTAACAGAAACTCCAACAAATACGCCTACTAATACTACAACCACCACACCTTCAGTTACACCAACAAACAGTATTAATGGTAGTGCGTTGTTCAATGATACTAATTTCCTTACTATAAGTGGAAACACAGGTACTGCTATGGGAATAGGTGATTTTACTTGGGAGTGTTGGGTTTATCCGACTAGTAGTTTAGGATTTCAAACATTTATAGACACTAGAACAAATCCACTTAGTGGTGGTGATACTACAGGTTATTATTTTGGTACAAATAATAACACATTAACTCCTATGGTTTATACAAATGGCATTCTTTTACAATCAACAAACAACATAACATTAAATGGATGGAATCACGTTGCGTTGACTAAAGTAAGCGGAACCTTAAATATTTGGATAAATGGTGTTAATAGTGGTAGTGTCTCAGATGCGTTTACAAATTTGACAAACCAAAGAATACTCATCGGAGGTGCCGCTGCCAACTCGGCAGCATTAACTTTAACAGGAAACCTTAGTAATATTCGTATTACAAAAGGAGTTGCGGTCTACACGGCAAACTTTACTAAACCAACAACTAACTTTACCGTAACTCAATCAGCAAATGTTAATGGTAATCCATCGGCAGCAATTACGTCAGGACAAACCCAAGTATTATTAAACACTAATTTTGGTGGTGGATTCTTAACAGATACTTCTACCAATAACTTTACTGTAGTAAATAATAACGGAGTGACGAGTTCGACTTTTGAGCCATTTAC
>Ga0208235_1000061_pt1 | contig 33529 bp, 54 predicted proteins | sample LakMenEpi22Oct12_FD_150727 | JGI IMG/M metagenome (GOLD analysis project Ga0208235, IMG submission 150727) | Freshwater microbial communities from Lake Mendota, WI - 22OCT2012 deep hole epilimnion (SPAdes) | ecosystem: Environmental > Aquatic > Freshwater > Lake > Epilimnion/Euphotic zone ... | reverse complement strand
CGGTGCGAGATGCGATCAACGCCGAGGGATTTAACTTTTCTCCGGCCGTTGTGGTGAGTGAAAGCAATGAAAGATTTTTCGCATCCCTTGATGGCCTGGACGCTGCCCGGGAGATGATTCTCGAAATTAAATCGGTCACGACGGAGACGAAATTCAACGCCTACCGAGAGGAAATCCCAGCGCACTATATGGCTCAAGTGCAGTGGCAACTTTACTGCACGAAGTATCAGAGCGCAGTGATCGCTTTCGTCCACGATGGGCAGGTGGTTCGCCACGAGATCAAGCCTGAGCTGGTGATGCAAGGAATCCTCGCACAGGAAGCCGAGAAGTTTCTGGCCGAGCTTGATGCGATCAAAGCTGGCACGATGCCGAGCCCCGTGCAGGCGATTCGCTCGCCTGAGATCATTCGGATCGAGAAGCTCAAACACCTCGAAGCTGATATGAAAATTCAACTCGCGATGATCACCGAGGAGATGAAGGCCGTAGCCGAGAAGCTCCTTGAGGATCATCAGGCAACGAAGATCGAAGGTGATTCGATCGTGGTGTGCTGGCAGGAGCGAGACGGAGGGATTGACTACAAACGGGCTTGTGAAGATGCAGGGCTTGATCTGACTGGCTACAAGAAAAAATCACAGCGATTCGTCACTGTGAAAATTAAAGAGAAGGAAACCGAGTAATGAAAACATTTAACACGCCGAAAGGCTCACAGCTGCAAATCATACAACTCAAGGGTAAGGATTATCTGCAAGTAGCGCAGCGCTTGATTTGGTTCAGAGAGGAGCATCCTGACTGGTCGATCACGACTGAGGCGGTGACGCTTGACGAGAAGCACGCAATCTTTAGGGCGACGATTCAGGACGCAACGGGTCGAACGATTGCGACCGCTCACAAGCGCGAGGATCAGGCCCATTTCGGGGACTGCATCGAAAAAGCCGAAACGGGATCGATCGGGCGAGCTCTGGCGTACTGCGGATACGGAACTCAGTTTTGCGCTGACGAACTTGACGAAGGTAGTCGGATAGTCGACGCACCGATTGATGCTAAACCCTCATCGCAGGGTGTAAAGACCGTTCGAAGTGTGGAAGCGGTGAAGCCCGCTATCGTAAAACCTCACCAGACGCACGAGGATGCCGCAGGAACGGATTTTACTATCACCTTTGGGGTGTACAAGGGTAAGACTGTCGGAGCGCTAGGAATGGCAACAGCGAAGTCTTATGCGGATCACCTTTTAAGGCAAGTAACAAAGCGAAACACTCAGCTATCACCCGCTGAATCTGAGTTTATCAAATTCGTGACCGATAAAAGCGCGACCGGTTAGAAAGCGGTTTCCTACCGAATCGCCTAGCCCCACCTCTGATTAGTCCCGGAGGTGGGGTTTTTTTATTCTTGCGAGTGAAAGAAAATTCATTCATCACTGAATCATGATCGATGTGGGGAGTCTGAAGGTCGGGGATCGCGTCATCTGGTTAGGATCATCTAAGTCAGTTAGCTACGGCAATCGAAGAGTCCCCGCTGAGATCGTGAAAATTAAACCCGAGCGAATCCAAATCAAGATCGAAACACCTTACGGGGAGATTTTAAAATATGTCAGTGCGAACGCACTCGCGATCGATAAAAAAAAGTAAACCTATCCCCGAAAAGTTTATCGAAAAAGAAATCATTCACTATCTAAGACTAAAGGGCTGGGTCGCTATCAAGGTCAGAACCTCGGGCAGAATTGTGCAAGGTAAAGTGCTATCACTCCCGAAAGATGAGCTTGGCGTTTCAGATATTATCGCCTGCGATCCTGATGGAAGATTCCACGCAATCGAAGTGAAGAACAAAGTCGGGCGGCAGTCAGATTATCAGCGCCGATTCGAGAAAGAAGTCCAGGCTAAGGGCGGCCGATACACGATTTTAAGATCACTCGAAGAGGTGATCGAGTATGTGAAAGCGTTTTATCCTTGAAGAAATCGCTAAAGTATTGAACGCTTAAAAATATGAAAGTTGAAATCCATTGCAAGCACGATGCTCTAGTAGAACCTAAAAAGCTAAAGGTTCATCCGAAAAACCGTAACAAGCACAGCAAGGAGCAGATCGAGCGCCTGGCGAAGCTGTACGAATACCACGGGATCAGGCACCCGATTATTGTGAGCAGCCGATCAGGTTATATCGTCGCAGGCCACGGGCGTAAGGCAGCAGCGCACGATCTAGGCATGAAAGAGTTTCCCGTGGTGTACCAGGACTTCGATAGCGACGAAGCCGAGTATGCTTTCATCCAGGCTGATAACGCTATCGCATTATGGGCAGAACTTGATCTATCTGGCATTAACTCCGATCTGCCGGAGCTTGGGCCTGATTTCGATATTGATATGCTGGGGATTAAGAACTTTGAGATCGACGTAGCAGATAAGGACTTCGAGGCCGACGAAGACGAAGTACCAGAGGCAAGGCCAGAGCCGAAAGTGGTGCAGGGTGAGGTTTATATTCTGGGTAACCATCGGCTGATGTGCGGAGACTCTACTGCTATCACCGATGTAGAGCGGCTGATGAACGGCGAGAAGGCTGAAATGTGCTTCACCGATCCACCTTATGGCATTAACTATGAAGGCGGGCATTTTCATTCTGGCGATGTAAATATTAAAAGAAAAAGAGAAAAGCTCGCAAACGACGACAGCGATCAAATTTATCAAGATGTGATTCCTGTGATTTCATCATTTACAGATGGGCCGTGTTACACATGGTTCGCAGATACAAAGCCTTTAAAATTGTTTCAATCCGTAGAAAATTGTGGGCAAATTCACAGTCTTATTATTTGGCACAAAATCAACGCCACATATGCCGCAATGAACGCACAATATAAGCAGAGGCACGAACCATGCCTTTACTGGAAGCCGAAGAGATCAACATTGAGGTGGTGTGGGCCATCGGATGAGAGAACCATCTGGGAGATGAAAAGAGACTCAAGAAATGAGCATCATCCTACTCAAAAACCCGTGGAGCTTGCAGAGAGAGCAATCAATAATCACGAAGCAAAGACAGTTCTCGATCTTTTCGGAGGCTCAGGATCAACACTCATCGCAAGCGAAAAGACTGGCCGAAAGTGCTTCATGATGGAACTTGATCCTATTTACTGCGGAGTGATCCTCGACCGATGGCAGAAGTTCACAGGCAAGAAGGCGCAGCGAGAAGACGGCAAGCCTTGGGATGAGATCAAGGGGGAATAATGGCTGGGGGGGCGCCGACAAAGTATAAAAAAAATTTTCATCCTGAGTCTGTCATTGAACTAATGAAGGCAGGACACAGCGTGATCGAGGTATGCTCGAAGTGGGGAATCCATCAAGAGGTAAAGAATGGGAAGACCGAAGAAAAAAGTCGATCCGAAAATGGTTCAAGACCTGGCGTCAATCGGGTGTAAGGTTAATGAAATTGCCAGGCTGTTAGATGTAAGTGAAGACACTTTGCATCGTCGTTTTGCGTTAGAAATGGCAAAAGGAAAAGAAAATCTTAAAATGTCATTAAGACGATGGCAACTCGAAGCCGCAAAAAAAGGCAATGTTGCAATGCTGATCTGGTTAGGAAAACAATATTTAGAACAAAAAGAATCCGTAGCGATTGACCCCGAGTCAGGGATAAAACTAATCATGAACTACGAGCGCAATAAAAAGATGGCATGAGTCAGGCGATTGTCGAAGCGTATTCAAAGCCGAACTTTAGCGACTTTAACCCTCGCGTGATTCCGTACCAGAGCGAGGTAATAGATTTTTTAGACGGATGGAATTATTCAACAGGCACGCCCGAGATTTTACTTTCAGGATCGTATGGATCGGCGAAGTCAATTCTCATGGCTCACCTCGCGGTTAGACACTGCTTAGAAAACGCAGGCGCTAGGGTGTGTTTAGCTCGTAAAGCTCTACCGGATTTGAAAGATACAATCTTCAAAGAAATCCTAGAGCATATCGCCGAAGATTTCATCGAGGATGTTCATTACAAGGTCAATCACTCTATCGCACGGATTAGCTGGTTTAATGGCTCCGAGATCATCTCAAGAAGCTGGTCGGATAAGAAATACAAGAAAGCAAGATCACTCAAGCTTTCTATGGTTGTGTTCGAGGAGCTCACCGAAAACAACGACGACGACAAGCAAGCCTTCGACACGCTAAAAGCACGCCTAAGAAGGATTCCCACCGTCAAGGAAAACATACTCATTGCAGCCACTAACCCCGATGGCCCGGGCCACTGGGTTTATAAGTATTTCCTTGAAGGAACACAACCGACGAGAAAAGTATTCAAATCAGTCACAACCGATAACCCGTTCCTTGATCCGGTTTACATTCAACAACTCAAGCAAGACCTGTCACCACGCGAGGCGCAGCGGTACATTTATGGCGAGTGGATCGAGATTGATCAAGACCGAATCTATTCAGCCTATGACACCGATCAAAACTTTTTAAAACTCCAGTACAACATAAACCCGCATCATCCGATTATTCTGAGTTTTGACTTTAACATCGGCCACGGAAAACCCATGTCATCCATCGCCGGCCAATTCATAAATGGCGTATGGCATTTCTTCGATGAGGTAGTTATCCAGGGCGCTAGAACCCAAGACGCGATCGAATCCTGGCTTAGTCGTCAATATCTTACGCAGGGCGTAAGGGTTATCGTGCACGGGGACGCTTCGGGGCAGGCGAGAGATACTAGAAGCATAGTCTCGGATTATGACATAATAAAACGAGCGCTTTCAAATGCAGGCGTTAATGTAATGATGGAAGTCCCAAGGGAAAACCCACCGATCAGGCGAAGGCATAACATCGTGAACGCTTATTGCTTAAATGAGGCCGGAGATCGAAGGTTGTTCATTTACAATCAGTGTAAAGTGGCCCACGATGGGATGCGGTTGTCATCTTTAAAGAAATCGGGAGACTATATTGAGGACGACTCGAAAGCTTATCAACATATTACAACGGCGATCGGGTACGCTGTTGTTCATGAACACAACCGGCTTGGGGAAAAATCCATCGGAACTTATAGGAGAATGTAAATGCTGAACCTGTTAAATCCTACCGTGAGAAGACAAATTATCGAAGAGTCTAAAGGCAATGAGAATGTCGAACGAAAAAAAGTAAGTTTCGGACAATTCGAAATCTTTAAAGATCGCATCTTGCAACAGGTCAAAACATATCTAGAAGGATTCTACTCACGGGACACGATTCAGAACACGCCAATCGTTTCAAGCGTGAACCTGGCTAGACGGATCGTGAAGAAAGAAGCCTCACTCTATCGCAGGCAGCCGACGAGAACATTTTACAATCTAAGCGACGAGCAAGAGGCGGTGATTCGTCAGATTTATGATGATCTAAAAATCGACACGGTAATGATGAAAGCGAATGAATATTTCAAGCTGCAAGATCAAGTGCATCTTTACATTGTGCCACGCAACGGGAAGTTAAAGGTTCAGGCATTGCTCGCACACAACCTCGATGTGGTTCCGTCATCGAGCGATCCCGAAGAAGGCGAAGCATATATCATTAACGGCTTCGACCGCACGATGGCGAATGTCAAAGTAACCGAAGACGGCGACAGCATGAATGAACTCATAGCCGATGAAGACGATTATCTGGCTGGGCTCAAGGCCTCCGCGGTGTGGTCGCCATTGTTTAATTTCGTGATGGATGAACAGGGAAACATCCTGCCAGCAGAGTCTTACGAGAATCCGATTGGTGGGGTCGTGCCGTTTGTTGATATTAACGGCGGCAAGGACGGAGAATACTGGGTCAGATCGGGCGCGGCGTTGACTGATTTTACCATTCAATTCAATGCAGCGTTAACAGACCTTGGCAATGTGGTTAGGATGCAGGGATTCGGTCAGGCGTGGCTTAAAGCTCCGTCGAATATGATCCCGAACAATATTCAAATCGGCACGAACTTTGTTCTTCGATTGCCGATTGATCCGAATAACCCCGTAGAAACTGATTTCGGTTATGCTAACGCGAATCCTGATCTCGGCGGTTCACTCTCCTACCTGGAAGGATTGCTTTCTAGCTTCTTAACTTCCCGGGGCGTTGATCCGAAGGTCGTCAATGCGAAGATGGATTCCGTGAAGTATAGTTCAGGATTCGAACGATTGCTTGCGATGGTAGAACAATTCGAAGCGTCAGAGGCCGACATTAGTGCCTTTCAAGATGCCGAGCAGAAGCTATTTAAAATCATCGTGGCATATCTGAACACTTACGGCGGAACGAATGTGCTGCCGCAATACAGAGCGGCTCCGATTGGTGAGGATGCTTTCGTGATGGTGCAATATAGGCGGCCATCCTCTGTCATGAGTGAAAGCGAGAAGCTGGCAATGATTCAACAAAGGAAAGAAATGGGCCTGATCACTCAGGTCGAAGCAATCGCGCTTGATCGTGAGATAGAGCTAGATGAGGCTCAAGAGGTATTTAAAACCATTCAAGCCGAGCAGGGTGCAGAGATCGAAAGAATGCTCCCCACCCCTCAGACTGTCGACGAGGAAAACGAGGAAGAGGAGTCCGAAGACTTGAATGGCTGAGCCTGGAATCAAGCTAAGAAAAACCCGAATCGAACAGAAGTTAAACTTAACCGAGATCATCGGTAAGGATATTTCATCCGATCCGGTTTTAGTGCGTAAGATTGCGCAAGGAATTATCGACTACATGGTGGATCGTGCCAAGGATGGCAAAGGGATAGGGCGCAAAGATTTAAAAAGCCCTTATTCAAAGGCCTATGCTGAAAGCCTGGCATTCAAAGCCGCAGGCAAGTCTAGGAACAATGTCAACATGACGCTTTCCGGTGATATGCTCCGCTCGATTGACATTCTCGAAGAAGACGGTGCAAGCGTGGTGATCGGGATTGATGATCCTACGGACGCACCAAAGGCGTACGGTCATCAAACGGGATTCGAAGGGCATCCGACTATTCCTCAAGGAAAGTATCGCAGGCAGTTCTTTGGTGTGACGACCGATGAGGTTAAGAAAGAAATCATCCCGAAGTTTAAAAGCGAGATCGATCGAAGCGTTGGAACTAGAGCCGTAAGTTCGCTTGAGACTCAAGAAGCTGCGATTGATTTCGTGCAGGGGATTCGAAACCTTGGGCAGCTATTCGAGATCGAGGAAGAAATTGAATGAGGCTCAAAATAAATCAAAAAAGCATCGACCGCCTGGAATCAGATGTGAAATTCAAATTAAAAAGCGTGCTAGAGAATAAACAAATGCTAAACGAGGTCGGAACACTCGCTGTTGATATGTTGAAGTTTAGCTCAAGAAAAGGCACCTCACCAGTGACCGGCGAAAAGTTTAAGAGGCTATCAAAGCCTTGGATTAAGAAGCGAGCAAAGATTGCCGAATCCACTCGCATTCATCCGGCTTATTCTAAGAGTCGTTCCAATTTGACGCTCACCGGTCAACTCATGGACGCGATCACGCATTCGGTCGTGGGTCGAACGGTTCGAATTGTGTTCGATGGCTTTCATGAGCCGTATTCTATTAAAACGAAAAAAGGCATTTCAAGAGTTGGAAAAAGGATAAGAAACGCAGACCTAGCCAGGTTTGTCGCCGAAGCTGGGCGAGCGTTTTTTGGATTCGGTAGAGTAATGGAGCAAAAACTTCTCGCTCAGGCGAAAAAGATTGTCATTCGTTACATTCGCCGTAATATTTAAAACAAAATAACTTGATAACCCAAGGAGGATAAAAGAGAATGGAAGAACAGAATCAGGCCAGTGGCCAACCTGCTGAAGGCAGTGCCGGAAGTCGGGATAGTTCGGGCGATGTGGTAAAGTATGAAACCTATTCAAAGGCGATCGGGGAGATTAAAGCCCTGAAAGCAAAATTGAATGAGTTCACGGCCAAGGAGCACGAGCGGGAGCAATCTGTTTTAGCAGAGCAGGGCAAATACAAAGAAGCCCTAGAAAACGCCTTGAAATCCAAAAGGGAGATTGAGGAAGCACTAAAAGCGAAAGACGCTGCTTATGCTAAAACGATTTTCCAAAAAGAGGTCAAATCTTTGGCCGTCTCGATGGGAGCTCGCAAGGAAGCCTTGGAAGACATCGTGAAGGTCGGCGACTGGTCAAGCGTAGAAATCGATGAGGGGTTTAACCTCAACATCGAACAACTCAAGACTCAGTTGTCTAATCTAGCGAAGTCGAAACCGTATTTCTTCACTAACACCGCCAGCAAGCCGGGTGATGTTCACTTTTCGGCTAGTAAGTTCGACTCTGATGGGAAGTCTGTAAAGGAACTCTCAAAAGATGAGATTATTGAAAAACTGAAAACGCTCAAAGCCTAAAGGAGAAAATCATGGCTGATGTAATTACTGGGAACACACAACTCAGTGCAACCAAAAATGACCTGATCACTAGCTTGGTGCAAAAGGAACTTAAATTCCGCGCTAAGCTTTTGGCAACCGTAACCGACCTTTCTAGCTATGCTGGTAAAGGAATGAAGTCGATCAGCTTTCCGAAGCTGTCTTCTTTCACCGTCGAGAACCGCGCTAGTGCGGCTCCTGGCGAAATCCAAGCTCTGTCGGCTACGACTGACAAGCTCGATCTGAACCTGAACGCTTATGTTTCTTGGTTGGTTGACTCGTCTGACGAGATTCAATCCAGCATTGATGTTCAGATTGAAAACGCGCTCCGTGCTGCTTCTGCACACGGTCGCTATGTTGACGAGCAAATCATTTCTGTACTGGAAAACGGTGCAGGCCTTGATATTGGTACCGCTCCGATCACTTCTGACTTGATCCTTGATGCTCGCGAGTATCTTGTAAAGTCGTTCGCTGATCCTGCTTCTTGCGTGATGATGGTCGGCCCTGATCAAGAGAAAGTAATGCTCAAGATCGCTGATTTCGTTCGCGCTGATTATTATGGATCAAGCAATATTCCATCCGGCGAAATCGGTCGCGTGTGGGGTATGCCCGTTATGGTTCATCAAGGCGTTGCCGCTGGTAAGGCGTACTTCTACAGCAAAGACGCTGTTGGTATTGCTTTCCAGAAGGCTCCTTCAATGGCTGAACAGCCTGAGATCGCCTACGGAACTAACGCAAAGCGCGTTGCCATCGATCAACTCTTCGGCGTGAAAGCGCTTCAGACTGGCGAACTCGGCGCGGCTTCTGGCAAGTCTCCATTGATCGTTAAGCTCTAATAGCATAGCGGAATGGGCAGGGACACGCTTCCGACAGCCATTCCGAATTTTATCACCGCCTCGACTCCGATGGGGTTGAGGCGGTTGATGCTATCTAACAACGCACGCATGGGCGCTTATGTGCGCTACTTTGATATCCAACAGGCTACCGTGAATGGTCGTCTAGTGTGGGTCGCGTGGTTTTATGAGGATTTAAGCGCTAACAACATTAAAGACCTGGAAGGTGCGAAATGAGTCTCCCGGGCAGTCAGCACGACCGCGAGTATCAGAAATTCAGAGATAGCGATACTGGCCCAGCAATCGCAATCGTCGGCGCTTCAGAGGGTGGATCAATCGCGGTAGAAACCGCAGGCGTGCAATGGGACACGATCACAACGACATTTCCGGCGTCTCATGTTGAAGTTTTTACTTATTCATTAAATGGTCAAACGGTTCAGACGGTGACGGTCACTTATCAGAGCAGCGATAAGAAGGTGCCGCTATCGGTTGTGAAGGTGAGGCCGTGATGCCTTGGAAATTTGACGCTCAAATTGCAGACTTAGTTTTCTTTATCAAGCCCGATGATGTTGCCGATCCTGCGAATGTTACTTTGGGCGAAGCTGGGTTTTCTGACCTCGCAATCGATACGGGTCAAAGGGTTAATGATAGTTCTACACTTGACCAAGGCCAAAGGGTGATCGAGGTTATTTGATATGGCTATCTTACGAGTACCGAGAATCACCACGCTTCAGAGAGAACCGCTGATCCTACTCGATGGCGAAATTGTTTTCGATACCGATAAAGGTAAATTCTTCGGCGGTAACGGTGTAACGCCAGGTGGGTTGCCCGTTGGTGTGGGTGTTCCCGAGGGTGGGGCCACGGGTGATCTGTTAATAAAAGCATCTAATGTTGATTTTGACACGGAATGGCTAAGTCAGGATGAGCTTAGTCAAAAGTGGAAGAGTGAAGCTATCACGATCACGGAAGCCCATGTTTCAGAAAAAAAGTTTGCATTAAGTTTCACACCGAAGGCACGCGAGGCCGTGCGATTTGTTCCCGATGGTGGGCCTGAACAGAGGCTTGGGGTTGACTATGATGTACTTGGTAATGAGATACTATGGAACGGTCTCACGCTAGATGGGTTTCTTGAGGTAGGGGAAGTGATACGGGTCACTTATCCGGCGTGAATTAACAAAAAAAGAAGGATGGAAAGAAAATGAGTTCACCGAATCAAATTAAAAAGAAGTATCTAGCGCCGGAAGTCGTTAGCTATTTCGACAATCAAATTGACGGAGTTGAGAGTCAACTAGCGCAAGAGGTATTGGATCGTCAATCAGGCGATGCGAGCACGCTTTCTAGTGCTCAAACCTACACGGATCAAAAAATCACTGACCTTGTGGGCGGTGCTCCTGAGTTGCTTGATACCTTGAATGAACTCTCGCAAGCGCTTGGAAATGATCCGAACCTTGCGACGACGATTTCCGGTCAGATTTCAGGCGTGCAAGCTAACCTAACTCAAGAGATCATTGATCGTCAGTTAGGTGATACTGCTAACCTCACAAGAATCGAAGCGCTTGAGAATCTCTCGGTAGCGCAGACGATTTATGTATCAAAGAACGGTAACGATACGACTGGAACGGGTGGACAACATAAGCCATTCTTGACCTTGACTAAGGCGTTCTCGATGATCACTGACGCGACTCCTTCTAAGCGTTATGTGGTGCGCGTTGCCGCTGGTGCTTATACCGAAACAGCCGTTGCGCTTCCTGCCAATGTTTTTGTGATCGGTGAACAAAAAGAAGCTGTTCGAATCACTGGTGCGGTATCAATGGGAACTTGGGCGCAGGATAACGCATCCTCTGACGATCGCTCGGGCTTCTCGATGGTCACGCTTCTCTCTGCGGCTAATTTTAACTTCTCAACCGCTAAGTCTCGCGCTGGTAAGTTGTACATGAACGAAGTCGTATTTGCTTCGACTTTGAACTTGTATGGCTATGACAACGCAATCGCTCAGGCGCAATTTGATTCATGCGTGATTTTTGGCGCAATGACCGTTAGCGGAATCAATGTCGGCGTGTTCAACAATAACATTTGTTACAACAATGTTACTTTGAACCAACACCCTAATGGTGGAATGGCGAGCATTTTGGTCGCTACTGGCGGAGCTTGTTCGGGAACGATTCGATTTAACACTACGGCAAATGATTTCAACCGCCGCAGTGCTGGTTTCTTGCGTAACTTCTGGTCAGACAATCTGATTGTCGATGGCCCGAGTTCTTATGTTGACGCTGATCTTGATTCGCAGGGTAAGAATAGTACGCAGAAATTGAATGGCGGTCAGTTGATTGCTCTGACTCCTAGAATCAACCACGACATTCAAACGCAAATGATTCAGCCGCTTAACACCAACTCGCACAATATGGGCGACTGGGGCAAGCAGTGGATGTTCCATTTTGCTTATATTCACGCCTCGACTGGCACGGATTTGTACTTATCGTCTGTTGATAATTCTTACGATGCGGCAGGTTCTTCGGCTGGGTATTCAATTCATATTGAATCGGATGGTTATGGGCTGAAGCCGAATGTTAACGGCGGCGATATTAACCTGAAAACCGGTGCAGTCAGTGGCACGGGCGTACGCGGTAAGATCAAGCTCGATGCGAGAGAAGTGGATGCGTCCAGCCTCAAGGTTAAAAACTTGGGCGATGGTGTTGATTCTGGCGATGCTGTAAACAAAGGCCAACTCGATGCAAGTCTTACCTCGGCTCAGTCGTATGCTGATGCTGCGGTATTGGTTGAGAAGAACAGAGCCGAAGGCGTAGAGTCAGGGCTTCAGTCTCAGATCAATACCGAGAAGGGCCGCATTGATGCAATCCTCAGTGCATCGGAAGCCGATAAGGATTCATTCGCCGAGATCGTGAACCTGATCAATTCGGTTGATCTTACTAATGACAATGCGCTTGCGAGCGCGATCCTTGCCGAGCAAACTGCTCGGGAGAATGCCGATTCAGCCCTTGATGGTCGTTTGACGACTGCCGAAGGTGAGATTGACACTTTGCAATCGGGACTTGCTCAGGAGCTTATCGATCGCGCTGCGGGTGATTCGGCTTTGAATACTCGCGTCACTGCGCTTGAAACTGCGCCTCCTGGCATGGTCGCTCATAAGATGGGCCCGATCACTGTTAGCTCACTCGAACTTGTGTCGATTGATTGCGAGCATGAAGCTAAGCCGATGAGCCTCCATGTTTTCGTGGGTCGCTTGGCGGTTCATGAAGGCGAAGACTATACGGTGTCGGTTGTGAGTGGAAAAACCCGCATTACTTGGATTGGTTCGCTTGTTAATCCAGGCGGCGTTGAGTCGATCGAGGTAGGTGATAAGGTTTACATTTCCTACATGAGATAAAGGAATTGAAAGTGATGGCCCCTTGGGTACGATGTACTCAGGGGGCTAATTAAAAGGAACAGGGATGGCTAATATATTCGGAAATTTAGAGCTTGAGGCGGTTGTTCAGACTAACGATAAAACGAGGCTAGACGCTTCGAAAAGCTTTATCCCGAAGGGTGGGGAATCGGTTAATCATGTTAAAATTAGCCCCGAGACTGGCGTAGCCTTGATCAATGTGCACGGCGCTGGGAATCCTAAAGACTGGCACCTGGACTGGGAATATACCACGGCAGGCACTAAGACGGTAACGCTTGAGATTAAAGCAGGGGCGACGACGAGCACCTTCACTAAGACGATCGAAGTTATTACACCGGAAAGCGATAAGCTGCTTTCAAAAGATTCTGATTTAATTCAATTCGAGCCGGACATTTTAAAATGGCTACCGGCTGGGAAAAATACCTTTAATAATATCCACCGAATTTCTCAAGCGTTGATTCTTGATTGGCTTGATTCGATTAGGATTTGGCGCACGGATGGGTCGAAACTGACGAAAAACGATATTTCACTGACTGATGACTTGAAACAGCTTTCAATTTATATGACGCTTGAGCTGATATTCATGGGGATTTCTAACAGACAAGACGACTTGTTTCTCTCAAAAGCCAGGCAGTACGGGCAAAAAGCTTTGTTAGTGCAGTCCAGGGGTCGGATTCAAGCGGATTTTAATGGTAACGGGACTCTTGATAAGGGCGAGGCCACTGATTTGCGGTCGCTCACTTTGGTGCGGCGATGAGTTTAACCGCGGTCAGGCCATACATTCAACAGGTAATGACTGACCTCGGGTTCATTGAGCACGACGATCCATTTAATGATGGCAACATTCCATCGAATATTTTGGATGGTAAATACCATCAAACGATGCTCGAGGTTGTCGGGGTCGAGAAGAACAACGAGGCGCAGGGCGTCGAAGTTCCTGTTTTAGTTAAAGCGTTTTTCAAGGGGTATCGAACGCCGGTTGAGGCGTTAGAGCATGGCATCATTCGATCTGAGGAGATCGTCATAGAGATGCTAAAAGCTGAGAACTTTTTCAATTTCACGCCTGCGATCACGGGTGTTTTTCTTGACTCGCTTGCTTTCGAGCCCTACGATCAAGAGAGTAACGACAATATAATCGTTGCAGTTTTAACCTTTAGATTTAAGGTGTGGATATGTGTTCAAGACTAAACCCTAAGAGGAGGGGTAACTAATGGCCTGCAATTCTAATAAGTATAATCTCGGGATCAGGAATATAATCCTGGGCTCTGATCGGGTGCAAAAGTTTTGCATTTTCACTAAAGCGGATGAATCTGATTCTTTGGACGGAAAGTATTTCGTCGTTCATGAGCCGGTTAGCTATGCAAAGCATTATTTCTGGTTCAATACTTCGGGCGGATCAGCTGTTGATCCTGCGGTGCCGAATGCTACGGCGCATGAGGTGAGCGTTGCCACTAATGCTTCGAAGAATGCCGTTGCAACGGCTCTGCAAGCTGTAATGAATCCTTTGACTTGGATGAATGCGACGGTTAGCGGAAACGAGCTTGAGTGCGAGATGACTGCCGATGGGTATGCTTATGAGGCACGCGACGCGCTCGATCCTGCTAAGAAAACAGGATTCTCGATCACTGTTGCTCAATTTGGTTCTGTTGCTACTGATCTTGGTGGAACGAATGGTGATATTACTTTCACCGTTACCGAGCAGACTAAAGAGATCAAGGCTCCTCAGACTGGCGATTTCGTGTTGGCTGAGATTCGCCGTGGTGCTTCGGTGTCCGCATCGTTTGAGCTTAAAGACTCATCGGTTGAATCGATTCGCCGCGCTTTGAATTTCTACGGTGGAACGATTGTTACTGATGACGCTGCTTCTGAGGTGATTTCTGGTTACGGTTCATCGAACCTGTTTAAATCGACTGATGATGTGGCCGACAAGTTGGTGCTTCGCCCTACTGATAAGGCTTCTGACGAAGACCCTTCGGAAGACTTTACGATTCACAAGTGCAAGTTGAAGCTCGGCGAGCAGACTTTCTCGGCTGAGAATGAACTTGTTCTCCCGATTGAAGCCGTTGGATACCTGGACACCTCGAAGTCAGGCTTTGCTAACTTGTTTAGCTATGGCGATGCTTCGGCGCTTCCTAACGCTTAAAGGATAGGTGATTAACAAATGGAGTTCGTCGCAAAGAAAAAGACTCTCAAAGTAACCATCGACGGAAAGTCGTATGATATGCGGTGTCCAACTATCGGCGAACGGCAAGAATTTCTTGAGAAGCTCAAGCTCGTTAAACCAGAAGAGGCGGTGCAGGCCTATGCTGAATGGTACGAGGGGCTTGGGCTTCCAAGAGAAGCTCTGTATTCATTTGATGCTGACGATTTTGTTGATTTCCTAGAGTTCGTGTCTAATCCAAAAAAAAAGCCGACGAGTACGACATAATGAAGGCGAAGCTGGCGAGATTCTACGGATGGTCGCCGGTGGAAATAGACTCGTTAGATGTGCAGTCGGCAAATCAATATTGGCAGTGCATTGATCAAATCGAAGCTGGCGAGGTGTTGCTTCAGTTTACGATTCAAGATTATCCGACACTGCTTCCTGAAAAACGAAGCCAGCTTTTTAAAATGTTTGAAAAGCGAATGAAGCCCATGAGAAAATCCGAAGGAAAGAAACTCACTAACAAAGAGTTGATGGAGATTCTAAGCCGCAGATAGGGAAATCAATGGCAGACCAAAAGATCGAGTTAGAAATTGTTTTAGACGATGGCTCAATCAAACGGGCGTTTGCTACTGTTCGCAAGGAAAGCGAAGAAACGGGCGATACTTTTAACAATGCGTTTCGAGTGGGTGGGCTTGCCGATCTTAATGCTGGGTTGAATCTAGTTCGCATGGGAATTGAAGCCGTAGCCAGGGCCGGTCAATTCTTGCTTGATCAGGTTTTAAATGGCGAAAAGATCGACGCTATTAACAAACGATTTGATACCCTTGCCAAGCAACAAATGATTAACGCCGAAGCGCTAAGGGCTGGAATAGCTCAAGCGTCAGGCGGTACGGTTGACCTGGAAGATGCTTTACAGGCCGCGGGTAGAGCGTTGATCAATTTACAAGTCGGAGCCGCTCAGATTCCGCAGCTATTTGAACTAGCTAAGAAAGCATCTGCGGCATTCGGTACGGATACGGTAGAGAATTTCGAGCGCATTCAACAGGCAATCATCTCAGGGAATACTCGATCACTAAAAGAAATCGGGTTGTTTATCAACGCGGAAGAGGCCTACAAGCGACTTGCTAGTTCTATTGGAGAGCTTCCAAAAAACTTAAGTGAGGCCGGAAGACAACAGGCAATTTTAAATGAAATTATTCGTGTCGGTGGCGATAGGTTTAAAAACATTTCTCAGTCGATTTCGCCGGTTCAGGAGTCGTTAAAGGTTCTTGGTGTTTCTTTTAATGAGTTATCCGATACGGTTTCATTATTTTTAAAAAATGTACTCGGTCCAGTGCTTCAGGGTGTCTTTCAAAACCTCGCAAACAGTTTTGACATTCTTAATTTAAAAATGCAGCAAACGCTACTCGGCACCGTTCCGACTGCGGCTGAGAATGTTCGACTATTAAATAACGAGCTGCAAAATCTTACACTACTTAGAGAACAGAAGGCAAATCTTGCGAACTCACAAGAAGAGGTAGCGATTCTCGATCAACAGATTGAGAAATTAAGAGAAAGAATCTTAATTGAGCAACAGCTTGCGAATCAACAGGCAACGAAGAACGCGGTTGCATTGCAGGGGAATATCGTTGCTCGCGAAACCCTAGTGATTCAAAATGAATTGAACAATGCACAACTTGAAGGAATAAGGATCATTCAAGAGGTCATAAAAAAACAAGCTGAGGCTGCGGCTGCGGCTGATTTGGCTGCGAAACAGTTAAATGGCGCTATCAAAGCGGCTCTAACGAATGCGATTGCTCAAGGTGTTCAGAATATGGCGATGGCGCTTGTTAAGGGATCAAATGTTTTATCGGCATTTGGAAAAACAATCTTAGGCGTGTTTGGTGATTTGGCGATTCAAACGGGTACTATTTTAATCGGTATTGGCTTGGGTTTGAAAGCATTAAAAACACTTAACGGATTTGCAGCCGTGGCAGCGGGTATCGGCCTTGTGGCAATCGGTGGGGTTTTAAAAGCTTTAACAGGTGGGGCCGAAGCTGCTGGGTCAAATGTTGGTGTTACGGCTACGGGCGGAGGTGTTGCGTTTACTGGCGACACGCAAGAATTGATTCAACAGCAAGATGAACAATCAAGGGCGCCAGCGCAAACGGGCGTGCAGGTGATCGTCCAGGGCAATATCTTTGACTCACGCGAAACGGGTTTAGAGATCGCAAGAATTATCAATGACTCGTTTGACCTTAACGGAACCATAATCAGGGCTAACGCATGATTAACACCTATTCAAAATTCTATTACGGGTTGACGATCACTGGCGAGAATAAGTATTTAGATTTTAACGAGGGATCGGGCGAGTTAAGTGCTGAAATTCAGCCCGGGACTTACACGCCTGAAGATTTAGCGATTGCGGTAGAGGAAGCCTTAAACCTTGTAGGGCTTTATGATTATGTAGTGAGTTTTGATCGCACGACGAGGCTTTTAACTATCACTAGCTCGAGCGCTGTGAGTTGGCTTGCCGCAACGGGTACTCATGTGGTTGAGGGGTTGTCGGCATTTGAAACGCTTGGATATCCTGCCAGTGATATTAGTTCGGTGACGAGTTTAGTGGCATCGAATGAGTTAGGAAGTGAATACTCGCCGCAATATTTATTGCAACAATATGTTGATGAGAAGGATTCTAGGCGCAATCGGTTCGCATCGGTTACGGTATCGGCAAGCGGTAAAGTGCAAATGCAGAGCTTTGGTCAGGATCGATTTTTCGAGTTCTCGATTAATTATTGTACTGACTATGCGCAGCCGATTGGATCGCCTATATTGAATAATCCGAATGGGGTTTCTGATGTTCGGGCATTCATGCAATGGCTCAAGGATAAGAATACGATCGAGTTCATGCCGGATAAAGATGATGTAGCGAGTTATTATCGGGTCGTGCTTGAGTCGTCGCCAGGGTCTAATGATGGGTCGGGTTATAAGCTTTTAGAAAATTTCGCTGATGGCTTGCTTGGATACTTTGACACTGGCCTTTTAACCTTTAGGATAATAGAGGATTGATATGAGCGTATCAAACGGGCAGTTAGCAAACGCGACGACATTCAACAACGCTTTCGTGAGCAAGTCGTCTGATTCTACGGTGACGGGTACGATCACCCAAGAGAATGCCAGCGTATTAAAAGAGATTTCAACGCCTGCGACTCCTGTTAGTGGATACGGTAAAATTTACTTTAAAGCCGACGGCAAGCTGTATCAGATGAATGATGCAGGGGTAGAGAGTGAAGTTGGTTCGGGTGCCGGTGGGGGCGGTGGATGGACTTCGGATAGTTCGTTATCGCTTGCGGACGGTGATCAGATTGCTACGAGTTCGACGATACAGCTTCAGAAGTGGCGCGTTCGGGCTGCGACTTCCGCTGGTGCGGTGTTGTCGGTGGTGCCTTTTGCGACAACTCCGACGCAGGATGGGACGACGATTCGCTTGGTGTGTGATAGTGACGAGAACTTTGTTTCGATAGAGAACTATGACGCATCGGGCGGTTGTATATTGAACGGGAGTCCGGCGCAGTTGTTTAAATATCATTTGATCGACCTGATGTGGGACGCTACCATGCAAAGGTGGATCGAAATTTCTAGGAACTTTTAAGGGGTAAACGATGGCACTGAATAGTAATTTTCGAACACTGACCGCGGACAACATCGAGGGGATAGTTGATGAGAAGAACTATCTAAAATCTAGTTTTGAGAATGGCACGACTGTTGGGTGGACTGAAATGAATGTCGCGCTCACGAGTGGATTGCCAACGGGTACGCCTACGATAAGCGCGAGTGCTGCGGCTTCGCTTGCGTTGTCTACGACTTCGGTGACTCCGTTGTCGGGGTCTAGGTCATTGTTGGTTAATGTGCCGACGGGTTTGGGTGTGGGTGATGGGTTTATTTCTCAAGAGTTCACGCTTGACCGAATGGATTATGGCAAGGTTTTAACCGTAAGCTTTGATTATGAGCGGGTAAGTGGAACTTATAACTTTTCAGGTGTGAGGGGTTCTCAGACTTGGCTCGTTTATATTTATGATGCGACGGCTGGCGGTGCGAATTGGATTCAGCCCGCTGGGTTCCTTGGCATGAATCAGAGCCAGGGCCCGGGTCGGGTGTCGTGTACTTTTCAATCGAGCGTAGTTTCTGGTCAGAAATATCGTGTTGCTGTGATTGCATCGCAGGCGGCAGCGGGTGCATCGTCGATTAAGTTTGATAATTTCACTTGTTCTCGTCAGCCGGTAAGTGTCGGTACGCCTATTACTGACTGGCAGAGTTATACGCCGACATTTCAGGGATTTGGAACTCCTACCAATGTCGAAATGCGCTGGCGCAGGGTTGGCGATAATGTAGAAATTCAAGGACGCTTTACTTGTGGAACAACTACTGCGGTAGAGGCAAGGGTAGGATTACCGACTGGTTTAACTTCAAGTTCTAGTAAGATTTCTACGATTCAACAAACAGGAACCGTTGGCTTTGCTGTTAACGCTGGCTATTACTTGACTTTGATGGAGCCATCGAAGACTTATTTTACAATAGGGATTCAAGTTTCAAGTGCTGGCTTAACTAAATTAAACGCAAGTTCAATTATTAGTTCAGGAAATATTTTATCATTTACTGCGTCTATACCAATCGAAGGCTGGAGCAGCTCTGTTCAGACCAGCGACTCGGCGGATACGAGGGTGGTGGCTATGCGAGCAGGTGGATCATCCGCTGGGCAGTCGCTTACTGCAAACACTACGAACGTAATTTTTAATACTAGCGTTTCAGATACTCACGGAGCATATAATTCGAGCACTGGCATTTATACTGTTCCAGTAAGCGGATTTTATAAGATTTTCGCGCATACAAGGATTTCAACAAACACGCAGCATTCTTTTGCTGTTTATGTTGATGGGACATTATCAACAGAAGGTGGACCTTATGTTACAACACAGTGGAACTCTCTTACTGCTGGTGTTTATCTAAATGCAGGTCAACAAGTTTCTATCAGGTGCGATACTACTGTAGTCGTATCTAACCCAACTGCTGCATCTACACACTGGCTGTATATCTGCCGTGAGACTGGCCCCAGCGCCATCGCTGCGAGTGAGACGGTATCAGCGAGTTACTGGACAACTGGAACGGCAACAATCGTGGCAAATAATCCTTTACCTTTTTCCGGTAAAGATTGGGATACTCATAACGCTGTCACCACCGGAGCTGCTTGGAAATTCACCGCTCCGATCAGTGGAAAATATATGGTTAGTGGATATATAAATCCGAATGCAGCTACGGCTGGGTTTACTTCTTTTTCAATATGGAAAAATGGAAGTTTTCTTCAGGGTGTAGACGGTAAACCAGCAACAACTGCTATTATGGCATTTTCATCGACAGCAATGTTGAATGCTGGTGATTACATTGACCTAAGGTCTGATGCTCAATATCAAATCTTTGGGAACGCATCAAGAACGGCAGCTTTTGTGTCATATATTCAAATTACAAGGATTGGTAACTAATGAAAAAGATCAAGGTAACTGAAAAGTCTGGAGCATTTTTAGAATATATTAACGACGGCGAAGTGCTAGAGCGTTTGTCGCAAATGGGCCACGGGCTCGCCGAGCGCTGGGTACCACATAAGGACGAAGGCGGATCGTATGACGACGCTGATGTGCTTGAGGAGCGGGTAGTGGAAGACGAGCCGGAAGTCCCAGCGGTACTCATTAGCGAGGGGATTCCTGCGATGCCGGCTGTTTATGACAACGGCAATTTGATCAAGGAAGCAACGGAAGAGGTGCCGGCGGTTTATTCTGAGGCTATCCCTGCTAAGACTCACAAGGAAGTAAAACTCCGTGCCGAGTATAGTGTTGAGATCGAAGACATTACGGAACAATTAGAGCAGGAGAAAATTAACGCAGAATCTCTTGCCTATCTTGCATCGACGGATTGGTTAATTGTAAGGCAAATGGATTCAGGCGTTCCATGCCCTGAAGATGTAAAGCTTGCTCGTCAGGCTGCTAGGGATCGGATCAAATGACGCAAGACTTGATCCTTACACTGGCAGGCGGTGCGCTCACTTTCATAGTGTGGCTCGTTCGCCTTGAGGCTAGGATCAAGCAGAGCGAGCGGGATATAGCAGAGAATCAAAAGGATGTGGATATCCTTCGGGCTCGGCATGAGGATCTCGACTCCAGAGTTTTAAAAGAATTGATGGAAGTTAAACAGGCGCTTGCTAGAATCGAAGGCAGGCTAGAGATTAAAAAGGGGGAAAAATGAACAGTGAAAAGATTCTATTAGTGCTTGCGGTTTTGGGTGGGATCTCGGAGGCGCTTAGCCTGATTCCATCGGTTAAAGCTAATGGTGTGTTTCAGCTTGTTTACAACGCACTGCAAGCGTTGAAGCCTAAGAAACCGGAATGAAGCTCGGGGCGCTGGTGGCACTGCTCAATGAGCTTGTGCTATTAGGAGTTAAGATTCTGGCGCTCTATCGCGAGGCGAAGCGTAAGGAATGGATTCAGGAAGGAAAGCTGATAGGTGACGCACTCAAAGACGCTAAAACTGACGATGATCGTGCTGAGCTTGCTCGTCGCCTGTTTGAGCATCGCCGGTTGTAGCACGCCTAAGCGTGTTGCTAAACGCCCTGAGATCGCCGTATGCGTGGCCGACGAGTGGGGTGGGGCAATGTGCCACGGGCCAGGTTCGGAGCCGTTAAAACCGAAGCTTGAGCGCCTGAGCGGGTATGTGTGCTTTAGCCCATCGGACTACACGATAGAGCAAGAGTGGATTGCTCAACTAATAGAGGCAGCGCATGGCTTTTGAACTAACGACGAGCGCTAAAGATAAGCAGGCCATGAGTCGGCAGGAACCCTCGTTGATTCTTGAGATCGACGGATATTCGAGCATCTTTGGAATGCACAAGCTTCTAAAGATCGCACGCATCGGCGCTGGTGGGCTTTACATTGACGGAACCTGGCGCATCGGTGGGAACTATGGCGATTCGTCCGTGCAGGATTGGATTTCTATTGATGGCACGACCTCGACGATTAGCCAGCAGCTACTTCAAGACAAAGGCGGCACGAGTTCAATCACTAGCTTTCAGATTAGCCTGATCGACTATAACGACCTAGTGACTAAGTTAATCAGTCCAGGGATCGTGCTTCAGGATATTCTCGGGCGAGAGGCATTCGTTTATCTTGGCTATAAAGACACCCTATTTCCACAAGACTATGTGCTCCTGTTCAACGGGATCATCGATGAGATCGAATCGTCGGGCGTGATCAAGCTGAATGTCGCAAATCCTGAATCAAAAAAGCGGCAAGAAATATTCCCGAACATTGAAACCGAGCTGGTGAGCGATATCACTAACTCTCAGACGACGATACCATTGCAATCGGTCGAGAATATGTTTCTACCTGTCACGGACATTTTAGAGACTTACATTCGCATTGATGATGAGATTATTCGCTACACTGGAATCAATACCTCAACAAATGAACTTACCGGATGTACGCGAGCGCAATTCGAAACCGTCGCGGTAGAGCATGACGAGGAGACGAGCGTTTCTAGCTTTCTTAGATTAAAAGGCGAAGCCGTTACCCTTGCCCTGCAAGTCATGCTTTCAGGGGAAAAAGAATATTATAAAGAAAACTACCCCGTGACGACCTTCGGGCTTGATGGCGAAGGAAATCCGAACTCGCAAGCGCTGTTCTTTCAAGGCGTTGATATGCAAACCAAGTGGGGGCTAACTGTTGGAAGCTTTATTACCACGCAATACGCAAGCAACGCATCTAATAACTTTAATTTAAGAACGATCACCTCAATAGAAGTATCGACCGCGGGAACGCTTGTTACGGTATCGGGTGCGGCACTGGTAGCGGAGAATCCAAGCAACGGAGTTGCAAGCTTTAAATCTCAGTACAATGTCCTTCCTGATGGCCTTGGCATGGGAGCGCATCAAGTCGACATTCAAGAATTTAACCGAGTCGAAACGCTGTTTACTGGTCAGATTCCAAGCTATGATTTTTATTTGACCGACACGATTAACGGCAAGGATTTTATCGATCGTGAAATATTATTCCCAGCAAATCTGTTCTCATTGCCTAAGCGCGGGAAATCATCGGTCGGAGCAGTGTCGCCGCCGCTTGCCCTGGCTACGCTTCCACAATTAAACGCCGACAAAGTCACACGCCCGAACAGCATTAAGATCAAACGAGCGCTTGGAAAGTATTTTTACAACACCGCGATTTATAAGTTTAACTTTGATGCCGTAGAAACTGACAAGCCGCTTTCTGGTTATATTCGCATCGATGAGGATTCAAAGAGTCAAATCCCTGTTGGAACAAAGGCGATCACGATTGTTTCTAAAGGCCTTAGAAATGACGCGAATACGAAAGTGATTCTCGATACCTTCTCGAGACGACTGCTTGAAAAATACAAGTACGCAGCCGAAGCGATCACGCTTTCTTGCTTTTATTCTGTTGGATTCAATATTGATGTGGGCGATGTGGTGTTGTTCGGAGACTCCGAGCTTAATCTTCCTGATTCTACGAGAGGCGCAAGGGGATTTGAGCCAAGGCTTTGCGAGGTGATCAATAAAAGCATGAACATCGTCACCGGCACGGTGGATTTGACGCTGATCGACACGGCGTATCTCACCTCGGGGCGGTATGGGGTATTTAGTCCGTCAAGCGTGCTCGGCACTGGTAGCACTCTTAGCACTCTGGTTTTAACGGATTCCTTTGGAACGGTGGCCCCTGACCTGGAAAAGAACAAGTGGACGGATTATATCGGCGAGAATATCCTGATTCACTCGGATGACTACTCGGTAACCTATAGCTCTAAGATTTTAGGGTTTAATCCATTGAACAACTACGAAATGCTGATCGATCCTATCGCCTCGGCTCCGTCGGCTGGGTTTATCGTGGATGTAGCATTTTACCCAGCTTCTACTGATCCTCAGATTCAATTCGCTTTAAAGAATGTTTTCGTCTTCGCTGATCCGAGCGTAGCGGTAGCGTCGGGATCAAGTGCTACGGTCTTCTCAGTGGCGTCGGGAGATGTAGGGAAATTTCATATTGGATCGACGGTGCTGTTGCATGACGAGTCATGGTCGTCAGTGTCTCCGGAAGCGAAGGTTTCTAGTATTGTTGGAAATCAAATAACTGTTGACCGCAGTTTAGGGTTTACTCCATCATCGACTTATCGGGTTGAATTGATCGGGTTTCCCGACTCGGGTTTTGCTTATCGGTATCTATAAGGGGAAAATATGTCAGATTTAACGCCACTCAGAAGAAATGTGCAGATCGAGGAAGTTCAGTACAAGGCCGCGGTGAGTGAAGCGACCTTTCAGAAGCTAGGATCAAGCGTTAATTTCATTAACTATTACCAGTATAAGCACTACGAGTTCGGGTTTATTAAGGCAATCTCGAATAGCGGGAACCCGACTTATAATCAATTCACTCCGCCGCTGGTGATCTCGGATAACGAGGCGTTTCCTACGGATTCAGAAATCGTTGCGATCACTTTACAGCACAACACTTCGGGGAGTTCTGGAACAAGCGAGCTTGATATTCAGTGGAGTACCTCGAACTCTGGCACCTGGAATACCATTTTCAGCACCACACCGAAGGCCACAAGCGCCGCACCTGCTGACGCTCAGTGGGATTCTGTTTATGATGACGCAACGGCTACTTGGACATCGGTTGCTACGACTCCTACTGGGTGTACGGTGCCAGTATTTTCTAAAACAACTTTCGCCGCTGGTGATCGGTTACGGTGCCGAGCGGTAACTAACCAGGCTGGTACTCCGAATGGATTCACCATGCGGATTTATTACAGGCCGATTTAAGGGGATTATATGAGCGCAACGCTAGTAAGTTCGAATACGACGATTAAAGTAAACGCAGCTATCAGTGCAGGAAACAGCTTGGGGCAAATTAGCGGAACGCTTTATACCGCCCCGTCTAACGGATATGGAATCGTAAATTTTAGAAGTTCTGGAAGTGCCAACATGACTTCTTTGACAATCGCAGGAAGAACATTTGTTACAACTATTACAGCGGCACAAATGATTTATGGCATTTACATCGGGCCTTCTCAGTCTTTGTCTTGGACATCAAGCTCAGGACTATCTGCAAACACTGTTGAAGTTTTCGGCGTCGAGTTTATCAACACTCCATAACCTACGGCTGGAATAGTTTTCTAAAATCATGCCTAGTTTTATGCACGATCCCTACACCTACGGCGATGGTGCATTTACGGATGAAGAAATCATTCCGGTATTCAGGCCTGCACTTGAGCGCTCGGAGGTGACTTGCGATAACGAGAGTTACTTGATCGCTGTTAAGCTGTTGAGCCTGCCATAGCAGCATATTTTCAGAGCCGTATAATGTAAGAATGTTTTGCGCCTGTTCTTTGTTAGCCTCGGGCTTGTCGATCTTTAAGCTCCAACTCTGAACGGCTAAGTCATAGGCCCAAGCCATCGCTCGGGTATTGCTTTGCGAGAATCCGAGCTTGCCTGCGATCTCTCGGGCTTGATGAAAATATTTACCGCAGGCGTTTTTCTGAAGGTTAATCACCTCGGGACGGACTAGCATATTTCGCCAGGCAACGAGCCAGTCGGGTTTAATTTTTCCTTTTGCATCAAGGCAAATATCTTTGAACCACAAAAGCGCTTGATCCTTTGGAAGCTTAATCAATGGGGTAATGTCTTCAGGGAATGAATAACTCATCGGGTTGATGTGGTTTAGAATATACGCCTGAAGCGTACCCGTGCCGATATTCCATTGCAGAATGCCGGCTGACATTCCCATGCCATCAAAGTTACCCGTTACCGTGCCGAAACTTGCACCTTCGAAAGTGCTAGTTATCTTTAAGCAGAGATCAAATGTCGATAATGTTTGCTCACTCATAGAAACAGAATCGATGAGGGTGCTTTGATATTCAAGTGCCTAGTGGCGAGCCCGGCAGGAATCGAACCTGCGACCACTAGGCCTATCAAAGGAGTCAGCTCTTCCACTGAGCTACGGGCTCGACTTATACTTTTATCAGTTCTCCCCTAAAAGAAACATGGTTGTCGTCTACGGCATGACAGATTTCAGGCCAGAGGAGTTTACCATCCTTGAAAGTTAGAACAATAAAACCCGATCGGTGATTCTGAGGGTTGTCCTCGTTGTAGTGAAACTGAGGGCCGCCTTCGGTGTTAGTGGCAGGGTCGGCTACGGTGCCGGTATCGACGCCCCACCTAGTGCCGTTATAATCCGAAAACGGAGTTACCTTCAGGCTATGCAGGTGTCCGGTGACGATCGTCTTGCCGGCGTAAAGCGTATTGTTGTGGGTGGCATGAATCCCGCCTTTGAATCGATGCTTTATTACGACCTCGTTATTGATCCAGGCGGAGACGCAAAACTCCCAGAGCGGAAACAGCTCGGAGAGGGTGGTATTCGGCATTCCTTCCATCTCTGGCACATTAGCGCTTAGCTTAGACTCATATCTGAGATCATGGTTGCCGATCGTCCAGATGTGCTTAGCCTTTGGGCTTGCCTGAATGATTTCATGCGTGCGATCGAGTACCGCTTCCTTTTCCTGCTTTAGGGTGGGGCTTTCTTCCCAGCCAATCCGAGGATGCCTGCCTGCCCGAGCAGCGTCGAACGCATCGCCGTTTAGAACGACGAGGCTTGGCTTTAAGTGCTTGCAGAGCTCTACCAGGCCTCGATGTGCGGAGGTGATAACATCGGGCCAGTAATGGCAATCGGAGGCGATTAGGACGATTCCATCCTTAACTGCTATCGGTAGGCGTTTTGGGTACTGGCTCGCCCATCTGTACCTATTATTTGGGCCTTTTATTTCATGCCCTAGAGATTGCTCAAGGGATTGCCTTCGCTTGTAAATGGTTCGCACTTCCATTTCAAGGATTCGTGATAACTCTGCGGCTCCGTGCTTTTGAAACAGGTTAATAAAATCCTGATCGCTTAGGGGCTTCGCCATACTTAAAGAATGAACGACTTCAATAGATATGCAAGATTTACTCGGCAGATTTTTCCTAGTTTAAGATGTGGCCCTTTATCAGAACAACATCGCCCTTGATGCCCTCACTCGGGTCGATTATCTCGATGACATACCCGAAAATGTCGGTGGGCTCATAGCCGAGTTCTACGGTCAAACGATCGTAGACGCTTTCGGTCACGATTAGCCCTTGCACCTTGTAGCCGTATTCCGTCTGCTCCTGAATGAGTTTAGAGGCGGATTGTTGGAAATTCCGAAGCCATGCGGAGTCAGGTCTTTTTTCTCCGGACATTTTTTGTCGCCTCCTGAAGTAGTTTTAGAAACCTAGGGTTTAATTCTAAAACCTTCCAGAGGCCGATTTCAAGCCCGAGCACCTGATCCTCAGTTAATTCTAAATTCCGCTCGAAGCTGATCATGTGGATAATCTCATGCAAGAGTGCTGCGGTGGTGGATCGCTCCGACATATCGCCTCGAAGCTTTATCTCTTTGGTGTTCGGGTTGCAGGTTCCGTCAAGCGGTTGAGGGAACGCCGACACTAGACTTACGCCGTAGGATTTACGAGCCTCGTATCTGATTTTGAATGGTAACTTTTTTATCACAACGCCCCCGAGTTGTGGTCACTTTTTAACGCTCTTTTTACCGACGCAATTCCATTTCTTTCGACTAAGCCTGAGCGGACTGTTGGGATTCTTTGCCGCCTCGGGATGATCTTTCATCTGCCCAAAACTCCTAGCGCAGTAGGAATCGCCTCGCTCGGTGCCTGGCGCTATTCGGTAACCCTTAGCTCCGTAACGGATCGTTTTTTTGCGTCCAGTCTCGGGATTAGTAACGACCTTCTTGTATTTCTTCTCGCTCATTTTTTCTTCTTACTAGCTGCTTTCTTAGCCTTCCGATCAACATCCAGAGCGATAGCGACACTTTGCTTTTGGCTTTTTCCTGATTTCATTTCAGTCTTGATATTCTTTGAAATACTAGATTTCGAGTAACCTTTTTTGAGTGGCATTTTAATTCTCCTTAGCCTCAGTTATACACAACAGCGGCCGTTAAGGTAATTCTCTTTTCTAGGCTCGAAGGCATGATTTACCTGATACGGTGGGCTTAGCTGGTTATAAGCGTCCGGCTCATTGCCTCGATGGTTTAGGCCGTTTGCGTGGGAGATTTCGTGCGCGATGAGTGACGCTTCACGACATAAGTTCATGTTTTGAATCGTGACCGATAGGCGATTGATATTCACTACGGCTTGTTCGGCGACCTCGTACCCTTCGATTCGATAGTGAACGCTAGTGAAGTACCTAACGAGTACGATCTTTTTTGAGCGCATGATCTGCAAAATTTCAACTGGGGTTTTGCCCTCAAGGTGATTCCAGGGGCGGTTAGGGGTGAGAATAAAATCAGAAAAACACTCGCTGTTGATGGTCTGATTTATCTTTCTTTCAAGGAGCTTTAAGCGCTCGGCCTCGGCATCGGTGCAGGATTCATCGCATACTAGCACTATCGATTGCCTATAATTATTCAGGCCATACGACCTAATTTTAGGGTCATTTTTAACTACACACCCGGAAACCAAAAACAGAAGCAGAGCGATCCTTGCCATAACTTCCCCCTTCTTAAAGGCTAAGGGGTGGGGCTAATAGTACAAGGCATTTTTTGCCGAGTGCTTAGATTTTATCTTAGCCCGGGCCTTCTCTACCGCCGCGAGTGCTTCGGCTTCCGTCAGAAAGCAGCCGATGTACTTTTTAAGTCCATCGACGGTGAACCTTGCCGCCCAGCGGTAGGGCTTTCCTTTGAGGAAAATCTGGTAAACATATTTTGGGTTTTTGTATTTCATGAGTTGAAAAATAACCCTGGCTGCCGTCAACGCTTCAACATGTTAAAACAGCCAGGGCTCCTACCGGACTATCCGGTAAAGTTATCTCGCCGCCAGCGCTCAAGGTTGTGGTTGCCAGCGGCGAGCGCCTGGCGTTGGTGCCAGGCTAAAAGTTAAAAGTTATTCGAGCATATCTATGAGCTTGTCTCTGACATATTCATAGATTTCGCGCTCCTTATCAGGCTTTTCACCGTGCTTTATTTCTGAGCGAAGCCAGTTTTTAAAATCCTCGACCGCGATGTAAAGCCGAGTCGAGTTTCGATAAATTTCGAACTCCTCTTGGTCTTCTGGGAGATTAAATTCAAAGATCGCTTTCATTCCCCGATCTCCTTCAACGCTTCACGGGCTATATCAACAACTTTAGCATGAGTAATTTTCTCAGATTGATTGAGTAAGTTTACCCAAGTAACATTCTTTGCAATATTCACCAACGCCTCCCTGAATCGGGCGTTTTCGGCTCGAAGAACATTGTTTTCTTCAGCAATCTTGTTACTTTGATGCCCAAGATTAAACCAATAGTGTTCGTGCGGAGTTTCTGGCTGGTCTTCTCCAGCTCGAAGTAAAGTATTTTTCACAGCGTCATAATCAATCGCTTGAGCCACTACACCGTCAAACTCGCAATGCCCTTCCATTGCCATAAGCTGACCAACATCATTCTTGTAAATTGTGTATTTCATTTTTGAATCTCCGCATAGTATTCAACAACTATCTCGCTAAAGGTGTGCATAAGTAACGGCCTCTCGTGATCTTCCTGCCTCATCCAGAATGCCCTGCGCTCTTTGACTTCATCGTCTTGAGCATCAAGATGCTTGGCAATTCGCTGTGCCGCTTCAATATACCCAGCCATGTAAACCTCTCGCCATTCAAAGGTAGCAGACTCATCCCATTTACTTTCTGTGCAGACATAGAATGTCTTTAGTCCGTGCGCCATCAGTCCTCCATAATTAGTGACATTATCTCACCAGCCGATTCCTTAAATTTGTGGAACATATCCGATCCCAATGGGGCATCTGTTAGACTCACTAAAGAGTAACCATCATCGGTCATCATGAATTGCTTTATATGAGTTACATTCATTGCAATTTTATATTTACCATCGACAAATTTAGAGCCATCCCAATAAATGGGCGTTAAAAAAATAAACTTACTCATTTCAATTCCTCCAGCGCATCATTCGCAATCTTCCAAGCAATCGTATCGTCACGGCTACATTCATTATCAATCCGCTCCAACGCCTCCCTGAGTCGGGCGTTTTCGGCTCGGAGGGCCTCAATCTCCATAAAGTCGTTCATTTCTTTCCGCCTCTGCAAGTGCATCCCACATAAATTAAACATCCGAAGTCATGTGTTGATTCACTCATCGCCGCGACCTTTTGATAATTGCCGAGGTGAGCTTCATGATCCCATCGGCGAATTGAAAGCCAACTGCTAATGATACGCCTGCGACGAAAGCCCACTGCATCGTTTCAATAAATTCATGTAATGTAATATCCATTACTCAATCTCCTTTAATGTCGTCGACAGAATATGAATGAATCCGAAACCAACTAAACCGCCGATAAAAAACGACAGTGATAGCATGATAGCAAACCCTGCCACGAAATAGATGTTACTCATTTTTTTCCGCCTTGGTACTTCTCGAGGAAGTACACTAGCGCCGCCTCGATGATGGTGGTGCGATCCACCTTGTTAGCCTTTGCGATCTTGTCGATCTCATCGATAATGCTTGGAGGCAGCCTAAAACAGGTGCCTCGCTTCTTTTCTCGTTTCTTAAAAATCATAATCCAACGCCTCCGAGTGATTCAATGTTCAAAGCTTTAAGATCGAGGTAATGCTTGCCTTGCCACTCCCTTGAGTCGATCTTGCCAGAGGCCACGACTTCGGCAAATTCACCTAAAGATATAACCGTCTCAGCCGCCTTTCCGAAGGCTGTCATGCGTACCTGCAACTGGCGCTCAGGGTTGTAATCGTCCGAAGCAAGGACGGTGAAGGTGGCGAATTGCTTGCCTGCCTTGGTTGTTTTTACTTCAAGGCCTGATACTGTTCCTGCAAATTTAAATTCGTTCATGTGTTTCCTTTCGTTTTTTCTACCGTAAAACGGCAGTGTGTTTTTGTAAATAGTAATTTTTACTTTAATGGCTGCAAAGTGATCGGGTTGTAACCGTGATCGATCAGAAAAGCATCTACAACTCCTTGAGCGTCAGAGGTGTCCAGTCCTTCGGCTTCGAGCTGTTCAATGAGTTCTTGATATTCTTGCCAGTTATTAGGGAGTTTCATGTTTCGGTTTCCTTTCTTATTTGTTGTTCAAAAAATCAACCAACTGCTTGATGGTTTTTGCACTAAAAGCTACGATTTCGGTTCCGTATTGATCGACAAAAATTGGAAGCGCAACGGCCATTCCGTAATGATCGACAACGCGAACAATCCGGTTAAGATTAGCTCCTGATTGAAACACCATTCGATTTTTGTTATCTTGAAAATTTCTGAAATGACCTAACTTTTTTAACACTGTTTGAGTTTTCATAAACACCTGCCTATATATAAATATTATATCACTGTATTACGGAATGCAATACCTATTTATTTAGTAAAGATTGATGCACTAAATGACATACCATGTTGATTTTATTGATGTTTTTTTAGTGTTGATAAATTGGCGTGATTGATATTAGATACTCATAGCTTCGCAGGCTTAAAAAACTTTTCACCCGTGGTCAGTACGACACGACTTTAGAATCCCCTACAATCGCCTGCGAAGCCCTTGTAGGGGATTTTTATTTTCGGCTTAGGGAGGCATAATGGCACGAATAAATGTTGAAGATGAGTGGTTTACAGACGCAAGAAGGTTGCGCCTTATTGAGCTAACGAAAGACAAAAACATAGCTGATGGAATGGCAATTATGGCGTGGTTTTTAGCCCAAAAATACTGGGTTAAAAAAGAATTAATCCCTTATCACGCATGGCACGGGGCAGGTATGTCGGACTTGCTTTTCGAGTGCGGCTTAGCTGAAAAGCGAGAAGATGGCGTTTATGTTCGAGGATCCAAGCGCCATTTTCATTGGTATTTTAAAAAGGTCGAAGCCGGAAGAAAGGGCGGACTTAAATCTAGCCAACGCCAAAGAGACTCCAAGGGGCGACTAACCACAAGCCAAGCAGTGCTTGGAGATTCATCCAAGCAGACTCCAAGCACATCCAACCCTCTTACTCCTACTCTTACTCTTACTCATAAAGAAAAGAATACTTTGTATGATTCTGGCGAATCACACCGAGAGGAATTTAATCTGAACTTAATTTATCAAGAATACCCTCGCAGACGAGGGCAGGCTAACAAGGGCAAAGGTCTTGAGAGGTTGAAAAAAATGATCAAGAATCAATCGGACTACGAGCTAGCATTGGCGGCAGTGCGTGGATATAAAGCTCACCTCATTAGCCAAGGAAAAATAAACACCGAGTTCGTAAAAATGTTTTCATCGTTCTGGGATGCGCAAGGCGATTGGAAAGAATGGGCCGCCGCGCCGGTCGATCAAGCAATGATCACCGATGAACTAATAAAAAAAGCAAAAGGCGAGTTATGATTAACATTAAACCCGGCTTTGACATTTTCAACCAAGCAGCTCGTGAGATAATAAATCCACCGATGGGCGTAAAGGTGCCAGCATGGAAAACCTTTAGCGAGTACACCGGCGGCCTTCGCATGAATGAGTTTACGATTTTCTGCGGAGCGACCGGATCGGGGAAAACCCAGTTTTTAGCAAACATGCTAGTCCACCTTACCGGCCAAGGTGTTAAGTGTTTTGCGGCCCCCGTAGAGACGGGCCCGACCGATATGGCGCGCCGGATGATCTCGGTAGTAGCGGGTCGTGATTTGAATACCGGAGATCCTGTTGAATTAAAAAATTTTAAAGGGGCTTTAGATAAAAGCATTAACACAATGTCGAATCTGACATTTAGCACTCACGACAACCGGGTAGACATTCAAGAAATGGTTCAAATATTAAAATACATGAACGAGAAAGAAGGAGTTCAGGTCGCCGTGCTTGATAATCTAAACTTTTTTTTAAAGCCCACCTCAGCGGCAGATTCCTTAATCGAAATGGATTCAGCGGTTCATGAATTTGTTATGCTCGCAAAGAAAATCCCGATTCATATTTTCTTAGTAATGCACCCTCGAAAGACTGAACACGGAAAAATTACGAGCGAGTTTGATATTAAAGGCTCCTCAACGGCTGTGCAGGAGGCTTCTAATATTTTACTGATGAACCGCCTAGATGATGCGGAATGCGGTCCAAATAGCGGCCTTGATCCATTTTGCAGGGAATTCGTTTTCAAGAAGATCCGTAAGCGCGGGTTTTATGTAAATCGTAAATTTTATATGCGCTATCAAGGCGGATCGTATGTCGAAATCAATTAACGAAATCTGGCTTGATTGTGTGATCGCAGAAAGCGAACGCAATGAAACAAAATTTTTGAAGGCTGTTACGCTTGAGACTCAAGATTGTTATTTGTGCGGATTTATCAATCGTGGTCGATTTAAGGCTGAATATAACCGAACCGAAACGGAAAACGCCTTGTTTGAAAAACTCAAAGCCATGCCGGGTTTTAAAAGTGAACCAGAAAGTCAGGAGATGATCTTAAAAAAATCTGATGATGTTTGGTGTTACCTTTGCCGAAGATGTGCAAAAAAAAATCACACGGGTTTTGAATAACCGCCTTTACAAGCAAACCGTTTTGAAATACAAACGAAGAACGAAAGGAAACCGCAGACATGAAAGTAATAAACTTAGAACAGGGCTCGGGCGAGTGGCTTGAGTTTAGGAAAAACGGAATCGGTGCCTCGGAGATTGCATCGATCGCAGGTGTGAAGGGAGCTTTTCAAAAGCGCATTGATACGCTGGCTGAGAAGCTTGGGGCGCGTCGTGAGCTTTCGGACTATGAGCGTCGGATCTTTGCCGATGGTCATGCCTGGGAGCTCGCGGTGCGA
>Ga0208235_1000058_pt1 | contig 34182 bp, 52 predicted proteins | sample LakMenEpi22Oct12_FD_150727 | JGI IMG/M metagenome (GOLD analysis project Ga0208235, IMG submission 150727) | Freshwater microbial communities from Lake Mendota, WI - 22OCT2012 deep hole epilimnion (SPAdes) | ecosystem: Environmental > Aquatic > Freshwater > Lake > Epilimnion/Euphotic zone ... | reverse complement strand
ATCTTCACTGATAAAGCAAAGGCAATTAAGGTTTGCATCAATCGTTTTGACGATGAGACCAAGCAATCGTTCTTGGAACTTTATGATAAGATTGATGTTGACTTCGTGATGCCTGTTCAAAGTGAACTCAAGGTTGACGAGCAACCTCAATTCTGATATAATTGGGGGAGGTTAATTATGACTTCCCCCTTATTTTATTTTTACTATGGCAGATAGCAAAGATCATTTTTGGAAATACAACGAAGATAAGACTCTGAAAGAAATTGAAGAGTATCTTGCCAGCACTTATTATTCTCATTATACTTCTGAGCAATCCAAAACTCAAACTCTTGATTTGATTGAAAGTATTGGTGATGCCGAAGCATTTACCCGTTCAAATGCAATCAAGTACCTTTCTCGCTTTGGTAAGAAGAATGGTAAATCTAAGATGGATATTTTGAAGGCAATTCATTACTGCATTCTTCTTTATAATTTTGCTGGTCTTCACGAAAACAAATCTGACCAATACCAATATTGATTATGAAAATCCAAGACAAAACTATGAAACTCTCTGACAATACCTGTGCTCTTCTCAAGAACTTTGCTGGTATTAATAATTCAATTCTTGTGAAAAAGGGTAATCGTCTTCGTACTATTTCTGTTGCCAAAAACATTCTGGCAGAGGCAGAGATCACCGAAGAATTCCCCCGCGATTTTGCCATTTATGATCTGAACCAGTTTCTAAATGGTATTAGTCTTCATCAGGATCCCGATCTTGATTTTACTGAAGAGTCTTACATCACTATTCGTGAAGGTAAGCGTAGGGTGAAGTATTTCTATGCCGATCCTAATGTGATTATTTCTCCTCCCGAAAAGGAGATCCAACTGCCTTCAAAGGACGTTTGTTTCCAAGTTGATAGTGTAACTCTGGAGAAACTGGTTAAGGCAGCAGGTGTTTATCAACTTCCAGATCTTTCTGCGGTCGGTGAGGCAGGAGTGATCCGTCTGGTGGTTCGGGACAAGAAAAACGATACTTCTAACGAATACTCCATCGTTGTTGGTGAAACGAACAAGGAATTTACCTTCAACTTCAAGGTTGAGAACATCAAGATCATTCCCGGATCTTATGATGTGGTTGTGTCAGAAAAACTACTGTCACAGTTCAAGAATACAAAGTATAACCTCTGCTATTATATTGCTCTGGAACCTGATAGTACTTTTGGTTGATGGAATTTCTTCTTTATTTGACTCCTATAGGTCGTGAGATTATTCAAAATGTTATTCGTGCAAAGTATTCAGTTAAAGAAAATGTTGGGTTTTGTAGGGACAAAAACTTTTTTGGATATGTTAATACTAACAAATTAGTTATTTGTACGAATAACATTAAACATAGTGGAAATGATGTCAAGTTTTATGTAAATGAGACTGTATATCACGAAGCAACTCATATTGCTCATATGTGCAGAGGATATAAACCTTTTTATATTCCATTAAAAGATATGCCTCTTCCACAAAGTAAACTTCAAGATATTGAAAAATCTGTTAGAATGTCTACCTCATCCAGACAGATAGAACACGAAGCCTATTGGATGGAAGATAAACCAGAACAAGTTAAGTATGTAATTCAAAAGTATTGTTTCTAGAAGAGCAAACATTCTCAAAAGATATTCTACACTAGAAGAGTTGGAGCAATTATTTAATTATTAGAAAACTTTGAGGAACTAACCTTGAACATTTTTGTGACTGATGAATGTCCTGTGCTTTCTGCTGCGGTACTTCCAGACAAGCATATTGTGAAAATGCCTCTGGAGACCTGTCAGATGGTTTCTATCATTTTCTCTAAATGGTATTATGATTGGGGATACATTCCCAAGAAAGATGGTCTTCCATATGACACTGAAAAGGGTGCCTTCCGCAATCATCCCTGTACTCAATGGGCAGCAAAATCCCATGAGAACCTTGCTTGGTTGATTCGGCACGGATTTGCACTTTGTAATGAGTATCAGCATCGTTATGAAAAAGAACACTCTTGTATGAAAAGTCTTGAAGTTGCAGAGAATATCTTTGCCACTAAAAGTGGAAAAGAAATTTCCATCTACAAAAATGTGGTAGAATTTACGAGGGCAATGCCTGATGAGTATAAACTTGACACAAGCATTGACACTTTTACTGCTTACAAGATGTATATTGCATCCAAACCTTGGGTTGCATCTAATTATCTTCGTATGCCAGAACGTAAACCAGAATGGATTTAAGTGATGGATAATAGTCATCCTGTTTGTAATTTATGTGGAGGTAAAGGATGTGAAAAGTGTCATAGTGGTTGGGAGTGTACTGGAGAAACCTGTAACAAATGTGCTATGGGTTGGGAATTGGGATTGGATAAATCAACTATTTCTCAAAGGCGTCCAGAATGGGTATGAAATACGAAAAAGGTGACTATTTCCTTGACAAAAATACACATAAGTTGTATATTTTTGATGGGAACGAATGGTGGGAAGTTGTCCCTACCTCTGAATTGAAAAAACCTGATTGGATTTAACTATGACTTTTAAATTAACACAAGAACAGACCGAAACTATTCAAGCAGTATTTGATAAACAATCAACCAAAAATGGTGACTATGATTGCTGGGAAGGAATAAACAAACAAATTCAAAAACAAACTGAATCCGGCATTCGTGTAAATGAAGAAGGGGAAGAAGAAATTCTAATTTTTTATATGGAAAGACATGGGGAATCACGCCCGATACCAGACCTGGCATTTTCTATTCATAAAGTGAAAGTCCATAGAGATTGAGATTATAACCAAACTACACAAAATGTCGTTTGGACATAAATAACATTAGTTATAACTCTTCTAATGGAACTCGACGGAATTACTTACAAACAATCAAAAACTTATCCTGACATTTATGTTAGTGCTTGTGGTAAAATTCTAAATGTGAAACCTATTGGAAGACTTGATAAACGAGATGGTTATGTTAATGTTAGAAGTAAAAGATTACATCAACTTGTGGTAGAATGTTGGGGGGATAAAAAACCAAAGGGTAAGGATTGGTGTATAGATCATATTGATGAAAATAAAACTAACAATAAAGTTGAAAACCTAAGATGGTTGCCCCGATCAGAAAACACAAGAAGGTCTCATTTGGGAAGACCAGAACCCAAAAAAGGAAGATTGCAAATGGATGATGGTATAAAGCAAAAAATTAAAAATCTTTCAGAGCAAGGATTGTCTCAAAGAAAGATTGCTGATATTATGGGCAAAAACCAACGAAGTATTTGGAATGTATTAAATGAGGTTTATTAATGAGTAAAGATTTTTTGTTTGTGGAAAAGTATCGTCCTCGTAAAATTGAGGATTGTATTCTTCCTGATGGTATCAAAAAAACATTTTTGGATTTTGTTAAGAAGGGGGAAATCCCAAATCTCCTTCTTGCTGGACCCCCAGGAGTAGGTAAAACTACAGTAGCAAAAGCATTATGTGAAGAACTTGGAGTAGATTATTATGTCATTAACGGATCCGACGAAGGACGTTTCTTGGATACTGTACGGAACCAAGCAAAGAACTTTGCTTCGACCGTCTCACTTCAAGGAAATGACAAGCACAAAGTCATCATTGTGGATGAGAGTGATAACACGACCGCCGATGTTCAACTCTTATTGCGGGCAAATATTGAGACGTTTTATAATAACTGCAGATTCATCTTCACCTGTAACTACAAGAACAAAATTATTGAACCCCTCCATTCCCGTTGTGCCGTCATTGACTTCACAATCAAAGGAAAACAGAAGCAACAACTTGCTGGAGCATTCTTCAAAAGAGTTCTTCAAATCCTTGATCAAGAAAGGATTGAATATGATGAAAAGGTCGTTGCAGAACTGGTCTCAAAACATTTTCCAGATTTTCGTCGTGTTCTCAACGAATGTCAAAGGTATTCTACTGGTGGGAAAATTGACACTGGAATTCTTGCATCTTTCTCAGACGTTTCAGTAAATGAACTCATCAAGAATCTCAAAGAAAAGAATTTCACAGAAGTCCGTAAGTGGGTGGTCTCCAACCTTGATAATGATGCTCCGGTCTTACTTCGTAGGATTTATGACGCTTCTTATGATTATTTACTTGCCCAATCTATTCCTGCTGCTGTTCTCATTATTGCTAAGTATCAGTATCAGTCAGCTTTTTGTGTTGATCAGGAGATAAATCTTTTGGCAGCATTAACTGAAATAATGGTGGAGTGTGAGTTTCGATGAATCTATATAAAATTGATTATAAATCCTTAAAGGAGAATCCAGTTAAAACGACTCCTGAAAATGTAAAGGAGGCAAATGAAGCACTTTTTTATTCTAAAATGAATCTTCCACAGGCAGCAAAGCACTGTGGTATGACGCAGAAAGAAATGAAACTTACTTTTTTTGAATATCTTAAGTATAACAAACCTGATTATGAAATCTCTTAAAACCTGTCTTCGTTACCCCGGTGGTAAGAGTAGAGCGGTCACTAAAATGGACCCATACTTTCCAGACCTTCGCAACTATGATGAATTCCGTGAACCTTTCTTAGGAGGCGGAAGCGTTGCGATTTATATTACAAAGAAGTATCCTAGTATAGATATTTGGGCAAATGATCTTTATGAACCTCTGGTAAACTTCTGGCAGCAACTCCAGATGTTTGGAGATGATTTGAAGAATGAACTTAGTGGACTGAAGTTAGCACATTGTACACCAGAATTGGCAAGAGAACTTTTCTTAAAATCAAAGGAGCAAATCAATGATGAATCTGAAACGAACCTTAATCGTGCTGTCGCTTTCTATATTGTTAACAAATGTTCTTTTAGTGGTCTTACCGAAAGTTCTTCTTTTTCTCCACAAGCATCAAATAGCAATTTCTCATTGAGAGGTATTGAAAAACTTCCTGAGTATTCAAAGTTAATTGTTAATTGGCGTATAACTAATTACTCCTATGATTATCTAATGGATGGAAACAAGAGTGCTTTTATGTATCTCGACCCTCCTTATGATATTAAGGATAATCTCTATGGGAATAAAGGATCAATGCACAAAAGATTTGATCACGATAAGTTTGCTGCTGATTGCAATTCCAACAATATGGATATGTTGGTAAGTTATAATACCGATCAACTTGTCAAAGATCGTTTCTTAGGTGGAAAATGGAATGCTGCTGAGTTTGATTTGACTTATACGATGCGTTCCGTGGGTGAATATATGCGTGAGCAAAAACAACGTAAAGAACTCTTGCTTTTTAATTATACCAAAGATCCTAAAATACAATTTAGTTTTGATGGATGTTATAATTATGATAGATTGAAGAAAGAGGGTTTGATTGATGACTGAACTTAAAGATTGGTTAAATTCAATCAATCAAACGAAGAAAAATCTAATTGATGAGGATCCATCTTTAGAGAAAGAATACAATTCATATATTATCAATCGGTGTCTTTCTGGGGAAATTGATTGTATTATGTTTGCTAATGAAATGAATATGTATTCATTCCTCCCGAAAAAGATGCAATATGACTTTTTTATAAATAGTCTGAGGAAAAAGAAGAGATATTCTCCCTGGCTCCGTAAAGATACAATCAAAGATCTTGATTATGTTAAACGTTACTATGGTTATAGTAATGAAAAGGCAAAACAGGCTTTGAGGATTCTTACAAAAGAACAACTTACTTTTATAAAATCGAAATTTGAAACTGGAGGAACAAAATGAGTGTCGTTCAAGAACCTGAAGTAAAGTGGACGCCCGATCAAATGGTGGAAGTGATTCTTAATGAACCTGATGATTTTTTAAAGGTTCGTGAGACTTTGACTCGCATCGGAGTTGCTTCAAGAAAGGAAAAGAAAATCTATCAGTCTTGTCATATTCTTCACAAACAAGGTCGTTATTTCCTTGTGCATTTTAAAGAACTTTTCGCACTGGATGGCAAACACGCTAATCTAACCGTAAATGATGTTCAACGTCGTAATCGTATTGCTCAACTTCTTGCAGATTGGGGTCTGATTACTATTGTGGATGTGAGTAAGATTCAAGATATTGCACCTTTGAACCAAATTAAAGTCCTTGCCTATAAGGACAAGGGAGATTGGATTTTGGAGACCAAATACAATATTGGTGCTAAAAAGAAAAAGGTAGAGGATACCGAATGATAAAGAGCGGGTTTCACGACCCGCTTTTTTATGCTTTCTATTATAATTATTAATGATCGCCTTATAGGGATCACACAATCAAACCTCGCTTTTAAAGGAGCTACCATAATGACTAACCTCACAAGGTATACTGCTGCGGATCTTCCTGCTTTGATGGAAAGAATTACTCGCAATAGTATTGGAATGGATGAATATTTTGACCGTCTATTCAATCTTCACGAAACTACAAATAACTATCCACCATACAATCTAATTCAGGTAAATAATGTAGAATCTCATTTAGAGATTGCTCTTGCCGGATTTAAAAAGGAGGAAGTAAATGTCTTCACCGAGTATGGAAAACTTTTTGTCGAGGGGCAAAAATCAGATACAGAATCGGATAGGACGTTTATCCACAAGGGTCTGGCTAGCAGAAGTTTCAAGAGAGTGTGGACTTTATCAGACGACACAGAAGTCCGAGAAGTCACCTTTGAAGATGGACTACTTACCATTCGACTAGGTAAAATTGTTCCGGAACATCATTCTCGTAAAGACTACCTCTAAATATCTAAATAAAGAAAAAGTTAGTTGGGTGATGAAAACTTTTCAGCAATTTATGGAAAAGGTTGGAGATTTTGGAAATCCCCCCCTGCCGACCAAAGAAAATTGTTATGGAAGAACAGTAAAATATGTAATGGCACCAAAAAAGAAAGTTTGTGCTTTGAATACTGACAGTGGTTCTGGAGGGTCTTCCGGTGATTCTGGTGGAGACTAAATAGTACTGAATATCGTCGGTGCAGGGAGGCAACTGGCAAAATCCAGTTGCACCTCCCCTTTTTTTGTGCTATAATAAGTTGAGAGAAGAATTAAAAATGTCCGTAAAAATTGCTCTATTAAAATCTGGAGAATCTGTAATTGCCGATATTAAGGAATTGATTTCCGAAGATAAAGTATGTGGATATTTATTTACGAATCCGCATAAAATGCAGGTCAGTAATTCAATCTTTTTGACAGAAGAACAATTAGAACCTGGAGATGGTACAGTGAGTGTAACATTTTCTTCTTGGATTCTTTTTTCAAGTGATAATGAGATTCCAGTTCGTCCAGATTGGGTTGTAACTATTGTTGAACCAGTCAAGTCTATTAAAGAAATGTATGAGGAAAAGGTAAATGGAACGGAACGTGAAGTGTCTTCTATTGAAGGTTGACACTGTATTGATTACTGAAATTATTGAAGTTGGTTCTGAACTTGGTGAACCTGATTGTAAACTAATTAATCCATATGAATTTTTTAGTGTTGATGATATGAAACCTTGGCCAGAGGTTACTAATCAAACTGAGTTAATGATTCATTCCGATAGTATTCTTACAATAGTAGACCCAACTCCCGAAATTATTAAAAAGTATCTTGAATTAACTGCATAATGCAATTCTACACAAATGTGCAAATGGTTGGGGACCACTTCTTGGTTCGTGGTTATGAAAATGGTAAACATTTTATGACCCGTGAGAAGTTTTCTCCGACTCTTTTTGTGCCTTCTAAAAAACCAACCAAATATACAACACTTCAGGGAGAATATGTGGAACCTATTCAACCAGGTTCTGTGAGAGATTGTAGAGAGTTTATTAAAAAATATACTGATGTACAAAACTTCAAAATCTATGGGAATGACAAATACATCTATCAGTATATTTCCGACAAATATCCTGAAAATGAAATTAAGTTTGATATTGACAAAATCAAACTAACAACGATTGATATTGAGGTCGCATCAGAAAATGGATTTCCTGATGTGGAAAATGCTGCCGAAGAGATATTACTCATTACTCTTCAAGATTATAATACAAAGCAAATTCGTACTTGGGGTCAAGGTAAGTTCAATAATAACCAATCAAATGTTTCTTACCGAGCATTTTCTGATGAATATAGTCTGTTAAATGACTTTATTCACTGGTGGATGATGGAGGATAATACTCCAGAGGTTGTGACTGGTTGGAATAGTGAACTGTACGATATTCCTTATCTTGTTCGCCGTCTTGATAGGATTTTAGGTGAAAAGTTAATGAAGCGTATGTCTCCTTGGGGTCTTGTCACCGAGGATGAAGTTTACATTTCTGGAAGAAAACATATCTCCTATGATATTGGTGGTATAAGTCAACTTGACTATATTAAACTCTATAAGAAGTTTACCTATAAGACACAGGAATCTTATCGTCTGGATTATATTGCCGAAGTAGAACTGGGGCAGAAGAAACTGGATCACTCTGAGTTTGATACATTCAAGGACTTCTATACTAAAGGCTGGCAGAAATTCGTAGAGTATAACATTATTGACGTAGAACTTGTTGACCGTTTGGAAGACAAGATGAAACTGATTGAACTTGCTCTTACGATGGCATATGACGGTAAAGTCAACTATGAGGATGTATTTTCGCAGGTAAGAATGTGGGATACGATTATCTACAATTACCTGAAGAAAAGAAATATTGCCATTCCTCCTAAAGAAAAGACTGATAAGGACTCCAAGTATGCCGGTGCATATGTAAAGGAACCAATTCCCGGAAAGTATGATTGGGTGGTTAATTTTGACTTAAACAGCCTTTATCCGCATTTGATTATGCAATTTAATGTAAGTCCCGAAACCCTTGTTGAAGAAAGGCATCCCAGTGTAACCGTGGATAAAATTTTGAATCAAGAACTTACCTTTGAAATGTATAAGGACTATGCAGTATGTCCTAATGGTGCGATGTACCGTAAGGATATTCGTGGTTTTCTTCCAGAACTTATGGAGAAAATGTATAATGACCGTGTTATTTTCAAAGAGAAAATGATTGCGGCAAAAAAACAATATGAGAAGAAAAAGACAAAGGAATTAGAAAAGGAAATTGCCAGATGTAATAATATTCAAATGGCAAAAAAGATTTCTCTTAACTCTGCCTATGGTGCTTGCGGTAATCAGTACTTCCGTTACTTCAAACTAGCAAATGCAGAAGCAATTACTCTTTCGGGTCAAGTTGCGATTCGTTGGATTGAGAGTAAGATGAATTCTTATCTGAATAAAATTCTTAAGACAAAAGATGTTGATTATGTTATTGCTTCTGATACTGACTCCATTTATCTTCATATGGGTCCTTTGGTTGAAACTGTATACAAGGGAAGAGAGAAAACTACTGAAGGCATTGTCACGTTCCTTGATAAGATCTGTAAGGTGGAACTTGAAAAATATATTGAAGGTTGCTACCAAGAACTGGCAGAGTATGTGAATGCCTATGACCAGAAGATGCAGATGAAGCGGGAAAATATTGCCGACCGTGGAATCTGGACTGCCAAAAAGCGTTATATTCTGAACGTCTGGGATAGTGAGGGTGTGAGATATACTGAACCTAAACTTAAAATGATGGGTATTGAGGCAGTTAAATCTTCAACTCCTGCACCTTGTCGTCAGATGATTAAGGATGCTCTGAAATTGATGATGAGTGGAACTGAAGATGAGGTAATTGATTTTATTGATAATTGTCGTCAAAAGTTTAAAAGTCTTCCCCCAGAAGAAATTGCTTTCCCAAGAACGGCATCCGATGTTCGTAAATATTATTCGCCATCAAATATTTACGCATCCAAAACTCCTATTCATATTCGTGGTGCCCTTCTGTTTAATCATTACATAAAGGAAAAAAAACTAACCAATAAATATTCACTTATTAATAACGGTGAGAAGGTTAAATATATTTTTCTTAAAAAACCAAATATTATTCAGGAGAATGTTATTTCCTTTATTTCAGATTTCCCAAAGGAACTTAACCTTGACAAATATATTGATTATGAACTACAATTTGAGAAAAGTTTTGTAGACCCCCTTCAATCTATTTTAGATTCAATTGGATGGGAAGTAGAAAAAACTGTAAACCTTGATTCATTTTTTACCTAATGGACTTGCCAATTAATGACAAAGAGTTGGATACTATTATTAGTGCAATGCGACTTGGTGGAGACTCTGCTCTTTATCAAAAACTTTGGACTTATAAAATGAATTATTTTGATAATAAAAAAGAGGATAAATAATAATATCTGTTGAACCCGCAAACTCTACAGATAAGATTAGGTGCTCTTCGGGCACCTTTTCTAATATAAACTATTATAAATAATAGTGCGGGTTTAATAGAGTAGAAATGAACTATCTAAAGATTTATTGTAGTCTCATCAGGAAAGCAGAGAATAGAACTCCGCCTGAAGGTTACACAGAAAAGCATCATACCTTTCCTAAAAGTATCTTTGGGGACAATAGTAGAATTGTAGTACTTACGGCAAGAGAGCATTATATCGCTCACGCATTATTAGAAAAGATTTGTATTAAAAGATACGGATTAAAAGATAGAAAAACAATAAAAATGATTCACTCGCATATTTTAATGAAATCAAAAGGTAAATATTATAATTCTTATCTTTATGAAAGTGCAAGATTTAGAATATCTGAATCAAAGAAAGGTAAAAAACCATATGTTATGACCGAGAAAACTAAAAATAAAATGAGTGAATATTCTAAAAATAGAAATGAAGAACATAAGAAAAAATTGAGCGAATCATTAAAAGGTAGAATACCTCCTAATTATGGAAAATCACATTCTGAAGAAACTAAAAGAAAAATAAGTCAAAAAAATACAGGTAGAAAAGCATCGGAAGAAACACGAAACAAATTAAGTGAATGTAAAAAAGGTGAAAAACATTTTTTGTATGGAAAGAAAAGAGATATTGAAGTTGTAAATAAAATAGTGGAGAAAAAAAGTAAAGATTTTTCTATTATAAATCCAAAAGGTGAAATAATCTGTGGGAAAAATATAGCAGAATTTTGTAGGGAAAATGATTTAGATAAGGCAACCATATGTAATATGCTTAACCATAAAAGAGGAATAAAATCTCATAAAGGATATCGCGCTGTCCCTCAAAATATTTGACGGCGCTTAATTTTTGTAGTATAATCTTTTTGTAGATAGGACGGTAAAGGCAATGAACGAAACAATAGTTAGTAACAATTATTACATCAATACGATTATGAAAAACAAAACTCTAAAAATTCTTATGAGAGAACTTGAAGATGTAGAACAAAAAGCATCTAAAATTCGTACTAACATTAATAATATTTTAAACTTGAAAAATGATTGAAAACAGAACACCAAAACAAATAGGAAATGATATTATCCTTTGTGATGATGGAACACTATGGAGATGGAACACTAATTTAGGGTTTTCCTCCTATATTTCTGGATGGGAAAAATTACCTCCAATTCCAACTGATGAGGACTATGAAGTTCTTCAACAAGAAAGAATGGAAGCAGATAGAAAGTGGATAGAAAAACAAACTGAAAGAGGAGTTGCAAAAGTTTATGACTGATTCTAAATCAAGTTTTTTACAACAAATTATAAAAGAAATTGGTGGAGAATACACACAACTTGCTTCAGAGATTAATGAAACTGAAACTTTTGTGGATACGGGTTCGTACATTTTTAATGCTCTTGTATCCGGCAGTATATTTGGTGGTGTATCTGGGAATAAGATTACTGCAATCGCAGGTGAGAGTTCTACGGGAAAGACTTTCTTCTCTCTTGCCGTCGTTAAAAATTTCCTTGATAATAATCCTACTGGATATTGTCTGTATTTTGATACTGAAGCAGCAATCACAAAATCCCTTCTGGAAAGTAGGGGAGTTGACACAACTCGTTTGGTGGTTGTCAATGTCGTAACCGTAGAAGAGTTTCGTGGAAAGGCACTTAAGGCAGTTGACCTTTATATGAAGAAACCAGAAGGTGAACGTAATCCTTGTATGTTCGTGCTAGATTCTCTAGGAATGCTCTCCACCAGCAAAGAGATTAATGATGCTTTGAATGATAAAGAAGTTCGGGATATGACTAAATCTCAACTAATTAAGGGTGCATTCCGTATGCTGACTCTTAAATTGGGTCAGGCAAAAATTCCTATGTTAGTTACTAATCATACTTATGATGTTATTGGTGCATATGTTCCTACTAAAGAAATGGGAGGTGGTTGCTTAGTTGCCGGAACTAAGATACAAACAGTAAAAGGTTCTGTTCCTATTGAATCTATTAAAGTTGGAGACAAAGTAAGAACTATGTTTGGATACTCTTATGTTGCTGATACTTTTTGTTTTAATGATAAAGAAGTGTTTGAGATGGAATTGGAGGATGGTGAAATTGTTAAATGTAGTGCAGATCATAAATTTTTAGTGGATACTGAAAACGGTTATGAATGGAAAAAGGTAATTGATCTTTTGCCTGGAGATGCAATCAAATGCATTCCAACAATTTCAATATGAAAATAGGTTCTGGTCTAAATAGTAATACTTAAGACCAGAACCTAATGTTTATAATAAACAAATATACAAGTTGCTACTTTCGTATTATAGAAAGAGCAAAGGAAAGAGAAATCAATGGCATTACAGAAAGGCACCACATCATTCCCAAATCATTTGGAGGTAAAAATACAAAAGATAATTTAGTAAATTTAACTCCAAGAGAACATTTCATCTGTCATCATTTATTATTAAAGATGGTTGAGGGTGAGTATAAGAAAAAAATGTGTTATGCTTTTTATCGTATGTGTTCTATTAATGGTAATGGAGTTAGGTGTAAGAATCTAAATTCTTATGATAGAATAAGGAGAAGTTATTCTCATTTAACTTCAGGTGAGAATAATCCTTTCTATGGAAGAGGGCATTATGGACAAAATAATCCAATGTTTAATCCTGTTGTTCGTGAAAAACATAGACAAACTGTTTCTTCTCCAGAACATAGAAAAATGATGAGTGAAAGGATGAGTGGAGAGTCTAATCCATTCTTCAACAAAACGCACTCAGAACAAACAAAAAAAATTCTTTCGGAACTGGCATCTGAAAGAAAAGGAGAGAAGTCTCCTCGTTATGGAAAAAAACACAGGCAGGTTGTCTGTGAGCACTGTCAGAAACAAATAACATACCCAATGTATAAGAGGTGGCATGGAACGAATTGTAAAGTCTATCAAAAAAGTTGAAACAGAAGAAGTATATGACATTACTGTGGAGGGGGAACATCATTACATACTTCATGGAGGTATTGTCTCCCACAACTCTGGTCTTAAGTATGCTGCTTCTACAATCATCTATCTCAGCAAAAAGAAAGAAAAAGAAGGGACAGAAGTCATCGGAAATATTATTAAGGCAAAGACTCATAAATCACGTTTAAGTAAGGAAAATCAAGAAGTTGAAGTTCGTCTTTATTATGACGAGCGTGGTCTTGATCGTTACTATGGTCTTCTTGAGCTTGGGGAATTGGGCGAAATGTGGAAGAATGTAGCGGGGCGATATGAAATTGATGGTAAGAAAATTTATGCCAAGGAAATTCTCAAGAACCCAGAGAAATACTTCACTGAAGAGGTAATGGAAAAACTTGATGTGATTGCTAAGGGTGAATTTTCCTATGGCGTATGAAAAACATACGCATTATAAAAACTGGTATTGATGTATCTAAAATACTAGAGCAACTTAAAGAACATCCAGAAGACTGGGGATCTCAAAAAAATATTGAAGACTCCGAGCAACTGGACCCTACAGAGTATACCGTTACTGTAGATGTTCTACAACTCATAATGGGTGGAGTTGAAAAAGAAGACCAATATGTGGGGAATACTGAGATATGCATTAAAACTCCGGCATATGAAAAACACACGGAGATTCTTAATTACTTGGGAAAATATTTTAAGAAACTTCGTCGTTGTGGATTCCTTGCTCTTCCGGTTGGTGAAATAGTTGGTTCTCATATTGACGAAGGAACTTACTATCTTACAAAAGATAGATATCATCTTTCCATTCAGGGAAAATACGAGTATACTGTTGGAGATGAGACTATAATCGTTGAACCTGGAACTCTTTTTTGGTTTAATAATAAACTGCCTCATAAGGCAGTCAATATTGGCGACAACGTTAGAATTACTTTTGTATTTGACGTTCCGCATCATAAACGTAATCTTTAATTAAAATAATGGAACGACTTGAACTTACAATTCTTAGAAACTTAATATTCAATGAAGATTATGCCAGAAAGGTCATTCCATTTATTCAACCAGAATACTATGAACAAAGAACAGAAAAAATAGTCTTTGAGGAAATTGTTGAGTTTATTGTTAAGTACGGGTCTTCAATTACCATAGAAGCACTTAATATTGAGATTGATAATCGTAGAGATTTAACCGAATCTGAAAATAAGGAAATCTCAGAATTACTTTCCAAACTTAATGATGCTCCAGTTGATAAACAGTGGATTCTTGATACTACCGAAAAGTGGTGTCGTGACAGAGCAATTTATCTGGCACTTATGGAATCCATTCATATTGCTGATGGAAAGGATGAAAAGAAGAATCGTGATGCCATTCCAAGTATTCTTTCGGATGCCCTAGCAGTATCTTTTGATAATAATATTGGTCACGATTATCTTCAAAATTATGAGGAACGTTATGAATTTTATCACCGTAAAGAAGATAAAATCGAATTTGATTTGGAATATTTCAACAAAATCACTAAAGGTGGTTTACCTAACAAGACTCTCAATATTGCTCTCGCTGGTTGCGTTCATCCAGAAACTAGAGTTAAAATTAGATTTAGGAAGATTTCTTGATTTTGGAATTTGGTGCTGGTTCTCCAGTTCCAAACTTCCAACCTTCATTTAGTTTTATATCAACTTCTTCTGGGGATACTCTTTTCCATCCCTTTGTTCCCGGTAAATGCATTACCTTTTTGCCTTTATGTGCTTTTCCCCCTAATGATGCTCGTGTTTTTCTTCCTTCATTAGATGCCCAATAATTGAATTCTGTGGATGCTCTTTGTTTTCCTCCAATTGATGCTCTTTCCTTTCTGCCTTCTTCTGTGCTCCAATAATAGAAATTTTTAGTATTATTGATTAGATATTCTTGTTTTTGTATTTCTATTCCTTTTAGTCTCCAATCTTTTCTTTCTTCTACTGGGATTGAGAAGAACCCAATTTGATTATCTCTACAAAATTCTCCTATTATTTTTCTGTGTTGGGGTGTTATATTTGCCCCCAACATTTTCATAGACCTTAAATCATTTGGATTTTTATAAATTTTCCAAAGCAAATAATGTGCTATGATATGTTCTCTTACACTTAAATAAGTGAGATTTTCTTCACTATCATCTCCCCCCATATGTTTTGGAGTAATATGGTGTTCGTGTAACCCAGAATATTTTTTATAATTGTCTTTTCTTGACCTATTGCTTTCGCATAGATTATAATAGATTTGACTAAACATTTCCCCTGTCCCTGCTACTACTATTTATACAAAATGTGGATTGAAAAAGAAACATCAATTGCTGAAATCAAAACATTACTTGATAATGGATATGAAGTGGAGGTCGATTCTCCCGATGGATATGTTCCTGTTAATTTTTTTATTAATAAAGGAATGTACGAAGAATATAAGTTATATTTGTTAGATAATACTAAAGTAAAATGTAACGAAAGTCATTTATTTGAAACTACTGACGGATGGATTTCTGCTAAAGAAATAGAGCAATCTAATTCATATTATGAATTTATTACTAGTGATGGTATTAGAATTGGTAAGATTATTAAAACTAATAATCAAATACCTATTGTGGATATTAATGTAAATCATCCAAATCATAGGTATTATACTAATGGGGTTTCCTCCCATAATACTGGCGTTGGAAAATCTCTGTTCATGTGCCACGTTGCTAGTGCCGCGTTGCTACAGGGTAGGAACGTGCTCTACATCACTCTTGAAATGGCGGAAGAAAGAATTGCAGAAAGAATTGATGCAAACCTTCTCAATGTTCCGATTCAGCAATTGGTTGATTTGCCACGTTCGGCATTTGAGAAGAAAGTAACCGGTATTGCGAAGAAGACTCAAGGTACTTTAGTAATTAAAGAGTATCCTACTGCTTCGGCACACTCGGGGCATTTTAAGGCACTTCTAAATGAACTTGCTCTTAAGAAATCATTCCGACCTGATATTATCTTTATTGACTATCTGAATATTTGTTCTTCGTCACGATTTAAGAGTGGTAGTAATATTAATTCTTATACTTTGGTTAAGTCTATTGCCGAAGAACTTCGTGGTTTGGCAGTTGAGTTTAATGTGCCAATTGTGAGTGCCACACAAACGACAAGAAGCGGTTTTGGTTCTTCTGATGTTGAATTGACCGATACTTCAGAATCCTTTGGTCTTCCTGCTACTGCCGACCTTATGTTTGCTTTGATTAGCACGGAGGAACTTGAAGGTCTGGGGCAGATTATGGTCAAGCAACTTAAAAATAGATATAATGATCCAACAATCTTTAAGCGTTTTGTTGTTGGTATTGACCGTGCTAAAATGCGTCTTTATGATTGTGAACAGTCTGCCCAAAAAGACATACTTGACAGTGGGCAGGAAGAGGAGTATAATTATGAAGAAAATAAACCAAAAAAATCATTTGAGGGATTTAAGTTTTCATGACACAACGAGTTGACTTTGATAAATATCAAAACTTTGTAGATGCCGTAACTTCTGATGCATCTAAAGATTTTCTTGCTCTGTCTGACCGTATGGTTCAGTTGGATGAGAAAGGTGCTAATATTGAACGACTTTTGACTGCTGGTGTGGGTATTAATGCCGAAGGTGGGGAATTTCTGGAAATAGTAAAAAAACTTATCTTTCAGGGGAAAAGTTGGAATGATGAGACTCGTACTCACCTGATTAAAGAACTTGGAGATACTATGTGGTATGTGGCACAAGCGTGTATTGCTCTTGATGTCTCTTTTGATGAAGTAATTCAGACCAATATTGATAAACTGATGAAGCGTTATCCAGACGGATTCTTTGATGTATATTATAGTGAAAATCGTGAAGAGGGAGACATCTGATGACTACTTCAACTAAAAAAAGAAACAGACCAACTGTTGAACAACTTCAAGAAAAATATCCTAATTTTTCTAATGAATTTAGTAAAAATTGGAGACCTATTTTAAAAAAAGCTCTATCTGAGCAAGAAAAAAGAAATCCAAATAGTAAAGCTTTACGTGGTATTAAAGAGGTTGCTAAAACTCATTTTTCATTCTATCTCGAAAATGATGAATGGGACAAAGTAGTTGATATAATCTCACAAAAATTTAAAAATAATAAAATGCATGAAACTTGGGATGAATGGAGACAAAAACTTCCAAACATCTTTAAGGAGCAAAAAATTGGAAGACTTTACTTTAGTGAAACTGATGAGGGTCAAATAAAAGTGGGAACTATTGACGCATCAATTGTAGAAAGTGGATGTGCTGTTATTATTATTCAACATAATAATTTTCGTGCTGAATATTCTAATGTTCCAGTTGATGTTGCTCTCACAATTAATTCAGAACTTTCAAAATCTCTTGCTTAAAACTGATGACTAAATCCGTATCTATTAAAATGGATGTTCGTACTGCCGCTGCAGTTCGTCAAATTCTTTTTGAGAACCAAAAAGGTTATACTTATGATGAGGTTTCTGTTCCTCCTCGTATTAGTGATATTCGTTCTGTAATTATGGACCTTGATGAAAAGATTGGTGCTATTGTAGAATGATTATATGACCGGTGCTTTGTAAGCATTTATTAGGAGAATGAATTTTATATTCTCCATAAGCCCAAGTGGTGAAATTGGTATACACGCATGACTTAGGATCATGTGCTTCGGCGTGGAGGTTCGAGTCCTCTCTTGGGCACTAAATAAAAATAAAATAAAAGAGCAATGACAGACTCTGAAATATTATTGGCAGTAAATTCTGTATTGTCTGGATATGAAACTAAGGTAATTAAAACTGGACCAAAAGTAGATAAGATTAGAATAATTTCTGCACAAAGAGCAGAAGATCAGGATAATATTTCAAAACAGTTAAAAGGAAGAAGAGTTAACTTTAAAAATGAAATTGATAAAAGTGAGTCGTCATTTCCAGTAACTAAAATTGTTTTACCTAAATCAAATTCTGTAATAAAATTAATATATAAAAAGTCTGGAGGTGGTGGATCTGGCGCAGGGGCTGCTCTTACGAAATTGTCAGAATCTTCTCAGGCATTATATGCTGCGGTAGTATTTAATGTCTTGAGAAGAGAAATGACAATTCTTGATGTTACTAAAGATAATTTTATAAAGGCATCATCTACATCGTTTATTGATTCATCTGTTCAGAGTATAATTAATGATCTTCCTGATGATTGGATAAATTCATCTATTCTGGGGGCAAATGCTCTATATAGATATTTTAACGGTAAAGGAAAGTTCACTTTTCATAGGGGTTCTGGTGAAGTTTCTTTGATTGAATCTGCTTTTAGTAGAATTAATAAAGATGAAAAGGCATTTGGTAATTTAAATAAATGGAGCCCAGCAGACATTTATATGATAAGTAATGGCGTCAATCTAGGAAAATTAAGTCAGGAAAGATCTTTAAGAGGTTTAAATGCTCAGATGTATGAGTATATTAAAAATAATCAGGTTATTGGAGTATCTCTTAAAAAAATGTACGGTAGCGGAAAAATATCAAAGAAAAATTTTCCCTCAGATACTAAGGTAAATAGCGCAAAATTTTATGGGACAACTAGTAATGTAGATTCTATGGATGGGTATATTCGGTGGGGATCTCTCAATAATGAAAAGATACAGTTTAGAAGTTTTGGAGGTGAGACATCCTTGACAGGTTGGCAGGGAGAAATTAAAGGTGCATCTGCTAATCAAGGAAAAATTTCTCTTGGCCCAATTAATTTTATTTTAAGAAGACATGGTTTATCTCAAATTCCATCTTCTACAGAGTCTGCGTCACTTGCCACAAAAAATACTATTGAGCATTGTATGAATATATCCCAGTTAATGGCATCGGATGGAATAATTAAACCACAACAAATTGAAGATATTGCAAATCTTATACAAAAAAAATCAAATAAGTATAGATATTCAAAATATCTTGTTATGAAGTTGTTTCAAATAATTAATTCAATATCTGGGGAAATGCGAGATAGTGTAGTTCAAGATTTTTATTTGTATGCAAGTTCTCAAGCAACTTATTCTGCTCCATATTATAAACTTGAGTGAAATAGAACTAGTTTAATATGAAAGACCTTCAATTATTTCTGAATAATATTCTTGATATTTTTACCACAAAAAAATCAATACCAAATGATGTCTTTAATGATTTTATCAAGTATTTCTATTTCACACTTGATAAGGAAATCAAATCAAATAAATCAGATTTGTTAAAGAATAAATATATTAAGATTAGAAAAAATGGTTTAAACTATATTATTGCTAATAAAGAAGCAATAATGGCGAATATTTGTAAGAAAAAATTAAGTAAGTAATGAAAAGTTTCCTCCAATTTATATCAGAAGCAACTTCTGCAGCAGACCAAGCTCAGCGTCTTGGGTTGCAGGGAGACGGACACGGAGGTTGGTATGACAGATCAACAGGAGAGTTTGTTGCCAAGACCGAAGGTGGAAAGTTAAAGTTCTATAATAAGAGACAAAGAGTAGGAAAAGACCCGGTTCAGACTCCACACGAAAAGGATGTTCCTTCTCCAAGTTATAATGACCCAAATGCCCAACAACCACCTCAACAGCAGCAACAACCCGCACCAGAGCAGCAACCAGTAGCACAGGAACCCCAACAACCTGTGGCAACTCCACCACCTGTTCCTAAGACTAAAGGAACTCTTACTGTTGCTTTCGGTCGTTTTAATCCTCCTACAGTCGGACACCAGCAATTGATGGATGTTGCTGCCGCATCATCTCAGGCAGATGGTGGAGACTATTTAATCTATCCGTCCAGAAGTCAGGATAAGAAAAAGAATCCACTAGACCCTGATACAAAGATTTCATATATGAGACAGATGTTCCCTGCTCATAGTGAAAGAATTGTAAATGATGCCGCAAATAAGACTATCTTTGATGTTCTTAAAAAGGCACATAACGATGGATATACGAATGTTAGAATTGTAGGTGGTTCTGATAGAGTCAAGGAGTTTGAGAAACTATCTAATAATTACAACGGTCAATTATATGCCTTTGATGCTATTGAAGTAGTTTCTGCCGGTGATAGAGACCCCGATGCAAAAGGTGTGGAAGGTATGTCTGCATCCAGAATGAGACTTGCCGCTGCCGAAGGAGATTTTCGTAAGTTTAGAGAGGGTCTTCCTCCCGATATGAAGCGTAAATCCGCACAAGAATTATTTGATTCTGTACGAGCATCCATGGGTATTAATGAGAACTGGAATCTCTGGGAAATTGCTCCTAAGTTTGATTACCAGACTCTTCGTGAGAATTATATTTGCGAAAAAATATTCCAAATTGGTCAGTTAGTGGAGAATCTAAACACCGGTCTTGTTGGAAGAATCTTACGTCGTGGAACTAATTATCTGATTTGTGTAACCGAATCTGGTATGATGTTTAAGTCCTGGATTAAGGATGTGATGGAAACAAAGAAATATACCGAAGTTCAAATGGATAAAAAAATGAGAGAACCCGGAAAACCAAATACTTTAGTTGGAACTTCTGGATTCTATAAGTATGTTGCGGATATGACACCAGAGGCACCCGAAACAAATCTACAATACGGAGCAAAACCCTATCGTGGTTATAAAGCATCTAATATTAAGGACTTTATAAATAAGTATAGAAAATAGTAAAGTAGTAAAGTCTTAATATGAAAAATCATATTGCCGAAGAGTTACCAGCGAGAAAACACGCTCCTGCCGCTGCTGGTTCTGGTTCCGGTGCTACTCCCGCCGATGGAGACAAAAAGAAAAATAGTGAAAAGTCCCCAGAACAAAGAGCAAAGCAGGCAGTATATGATATTCGCTACAGAGCAAGAAGAGAAGATATTCCACTTCGCCAGGCATTCTCTCAATATATGCAAAATAGTAGTATGGGAGGTCAAGAAAAAACTATTGTTAAGGCAAAACTATTCGGTAAAGAGGGTGGTGGTATGAAGGCAGAAGATTTTAATCCTATCTTTAAGGATGCGGCATCTGATAATGTTGCCAAAGCACTTTTTAAGGTTTTTGTTGAAGGAACCGAACAAGAACAAGAATCAATTTCTTTAACCTATCTTGAAGAACTTGATAGTGCAGAGCACAGAAAGTATAAGGTTAGAGTAACCGATAAGAATACCAAAAAGTCTTATGTAAGATATGCAACTCGTGAAAAGATTAATCAACTTCGTGCAAATTCAAATATTGAATCAGTTGAAATGACCGGATATGGCGAACCCTATGAAGGTGAAAAGAAAAAGGGTGAGCAAACCGCAAAGGTTGCATCAGGTAAGGGACTAGACCCTGTTGGTAAGGAAGATTCTGATATTAATAATGATGGTAAGGTCAATAAGACCGATGATTACCTCAAGAATCGTCGCAATAAAATCGGTTCGGCAATTGCTACTCGTAAAGAAGAGTTCATTCACGAAGCAGAAACCGAAGACTCAAATGATAAAAAAATTGATATAATGAAGAAGGGAAAAAAGAATAAAGTTATTATTGCACCTACTCAGGATAAAAGTGTAGGATTGATGAATCATCAAGAACTTGATGGCGAACTAATTTCTGAAAAGGCAGTCAGTTCGGCACAGCAGCGTTTTATGGGAATGGTTTATGCTGCTAAAAAAGGCGAAAAACCCGCAAGCCCTGAAGTTGCAAAAGCAGCAAAAGGTATGAGTAAGAAAGAAGCAAAGAAATTTGCATCAACAAAGCACAAAGGTCTTCCAGAAACTGTAAAGGAATCTGGATACTTTCCTACACCCGAATCGCAAAGAAAAGATGAGGCAAAGTATAATCTGAGAGGTCAAACTGTAAAACCCAGAACTCCTCAAACTCAATTGGGTGCAAAAATGAAGCCACAAACTCCAGTTAAAGAAGAATCTGAATGTGGTATGGGCGACAAACCAAAACTCAAAAAGAGTGAATCTGATGTTAGAGAAATTCCAACTAAAGTAAATCTGGTTAAAAATAAGTTAAGAGCAATGGGTCTCAAGATGTCTTATGAACCCGATGGTGAAATGGTTGATGAAGCAATTGCTGGACTAAGACCGGCTTCCGAGAGAACAAAGAATACAATTACTCCAGCACAAAGAAAGAAGCAAGAGCAAGAGCGTAAAAGAAAAGAAGAACTGACACATAGAGCAAATTTAGAACTTGCTGGTATGAAGAATACTGCCAAACCAGGAGCAGTAACAAAAACTGAAACAAAACCATCTGCACCAGAATCAAATCGTAAGATTAAGACTGGTAAAAAAGTTGATACTCTTGCGGTAAAGGCAAACAAGATTATCTCTTCTTCTTATGAACCAGAAGGTGAAATGGTTGATGAGGGGCAAGGAGAATTCAGAAGTCTTGGTAGAGCAGACCAAAATAGAGGAAGAAATCGTTATATGGGGGGTGGAACCGCCGATGACATGGCAGACGACCAGAAAAGAGGAGATAGGGCAGCTGCTCGTGCTGTAGAACAGTTAAGAAGAAGACGTGCAGCCGAAGAGAGACGTAAACAAGAAAAATAAATTCTAAATAGTACAGGATACTCTTTCACACGGAGATTATTATGACAATCGCAGCAATTATCGCTTGGGCAAATGCCAATCAAGCACTTATCGCAACTGTTCTTTTTGCAGTTTCGGAAGCACTTGGAGCAAACCCAAAAATCAAAGCAAACGGTATTCTTTCACTCATTCTTATTCAGGCACAAAATGCTCTGAAAGCAAAAGGTGCAAAAGATATTACTCCTTGAGAGTTAATCAAAAATGTTAAGGAGACCTATAAAGTAAAGGTCTCCTTTTTTTATAAATATTATTAGAAAAAGAATTTTGTAGGTAAGAAACATGTCACTTTGGGGCATTTCAACAAACGCTGAAACTGCAGCAAATAATTACGCAATTCCAAAATTCCAACTTGAGACTGATCGTAACACAAGTCCTTGGAATACTTTTGCAGATGTTCGTGGTTGGATTCAGAGAAGATATAAGACTAAAGTAAATTCGGGAATTTCTACTCGTTACTTTGACGAAGTTTTAGTCCCTGTTACTGGGATTAATAGTACTAATGTTGGTGGATCTACTGGTATTGGAACTGCTGAACCAGTCGCAGTTTTCTTTGAAGATCCTAATCAGGCATCACCAATTTCTATCGGCGGTGGAGCAACTACTGGCATTTCAACTGGTGCTACTGGTTATGTTCATGTTGTGTTTAATGAACTTGTTTTTGCTGGTGCTGGAGCAACTGTTAGTATTCGTGCCTTTGATGCAAACAATGCAAATGAAACAACAAGAATCGTTGGAACTGCAGTATCAAACACTGGCACTCAATATGCTTGGGCAGGATCTGCTGCTATTCATGGATCTCCAGATGTATATACGAATTTCAACGGTCAGATTACAAATAGAGTAGCATTTGCATTCACTGCTCCAAGTACAGTTCTTACTGCAAATGTTAATTTCTTAACTACTTCTATCAATTCCACAGTTGCTGCTGGTTCTACTATAATTTTTGTTAGCAGTTTGACTGGTGTTTCTGCGGGAAGTTCAATTACTGTTGGAACTGCGATCACAACAAGATCTGTAGTTGCTGTTGGAGATACCTTTGTTACAATTGGAACAGCATCTACGGTTCCATCTGTGATTGGTATTACTACTGCTGTTACATTTAGTACTCGCACAAATGCCACTAAGTTATCTATTGATCTCTCGCGTGGTTTTGTTGGAGTGATTACTGATGGATCAAATGGCGTTGGTGTGATTAGTTCGTTCACATCACAATTTGGAGATGTTCTTCTTCGTAATGTTGCTGGTGCTGGAACAACTTCTGGAGTTGGTATTGGTACAACCACTTTAACTGTTACTGCATGATATGAGATTTGATGAGTTGAATGAAAATAATTATATATTATTTGCCATTAAATATTACGAAAATCCTCAATCAGTAACGATGGAGGATTTTGAGTCTGATTTGAAAAGAATTAGATATGTAAAAAGATTATTAAAAAGATATAAAAATACTGGCGAATTAAAAACTCATCTCATCTTAAATCATCTTATTATCCTCTTTAATGTTTTTAACGATGCCGCAGTTCCTTTGTTATTCTATAATTTAGAAAAGGAACTGTGGCCGTCTATTAAAAGTTTTTTACTGTTTTTAAATCGTTTACCAGAATATCCCAAAACTCAGATACACGAAATTATTGAAGATTCTGAGTGTCTGTCCCAATTGCAGAAAATCTAATGGATATAAACAAGATTATTGATATTATTCATACTCTCAAAGAAGAAGGTGAGGGTGGCGGTGCTCCCACTAATAGTCTTGTTGGTGGAAAGATTGCGGGTACAGCAGAAGCGGGTGATAGTCCTCCAGTAGATTTGAGAAAAGGAAAAAGAAGGAATTGGAATCCATTCTTCAAAAATCTTGCCAGAATGCAAAGAAGAAAATCCAAATAAATAATAATATAATTACTACTTGATTTTTTTGTTTCGTAAATCCCATACCAACCAACAAAAAAATGTTTAACAAATCATCCAACGAAACAAAAATTGCGGTTCTCGAAGAACGTCTTACTTCCTATGAGGTTATGATGAAAAAGATAGATGAAGCAATTCAGATAATGGGTAAGACAAGTCAAAGCATTTCTAAAATGTTGGCAGTTCATGAAGAAAAATTGGAAAATAGTGGTAAAAATGATGACTTAATTATTGATAGAATTAAAACAATTGAAGTAAAAAATACAGAAGAGCACGGTAGAGTAATTGAAAGATTTGAATCGCTGGAAGAAAAAATAGATGAGCGTATAATTAATCTTGATAAAAAAGTTGATGATGTCGTTAAGTTTCGTTGGTTAGTTGTGGGTGCTTTAGTAATAATTTCTTTTGTATTTTCTCAGTCATCTATGGTGGTGGATGTCTTGACACCAGACTCAGAAAAGATTAGGATAGAAAGAGCAAAGTAAAACCCTTATAATGGATTTAATTGATTCCAAGTATATTGGACTAGTTTCCTCACGCCTTCAAAAATTTAAAAGAGTCAAGGCAGATCTCTACAATTTTCGCTGCCCTATGTGTGGAGACTCTCAAAAGAATAAAAATAAGACTAGAGGATATTTGTATCCTGTAAAGAACAATACTAATTTTAAGTGTCATAACTGTGGGGCAAGTATGTCCTTCAATAACTTTCTCAAAGAACTAGACTCCACTCTTCATAAGCAATATACGATGGAGAAGTTTAAGGAAGGATATACCGGTAAGAACTTTGTAGTTGAAGAACCAAAGTTTGAGTTCTCAAAACCAACATTTTCCAAGAAACTGGACCTTCCAAAAGCATCATCAAATCAACTTGCCAAGGAATATCTAGAAAAAAGACAACTCAATCCGGAAAAGTTTTATTTTGCTGACAAGTTTCAGGAGTGGGTGAATACTCAAAAACCCACATATAGTAGGATTGTAAAGGATGAGAGTCGTATAGTCATACCACTATACACTAGGGAAGGAGAAGTCTTCGGATTTCAGGGAAGAGCACTAGGTCCGAATAGTGTTAAATACATTACCGTCATCTTGGATGATTCAATTCCCAAACTTTATGGACTCAATAAGGTAAATGCAAATGAGACGGTTTATATTGTTGAGGGACCATTTGACTCTGAGTTTGTAGAGAATGGAATCGCTATGTGTGGTGCCGATGTTGATGTATCATCCTGTAATTTTAAGGATGTAGTTTATGTCTTTGATAATGAACCACGAAACCGAGAAATCTGCAATCGTATGAATAAGATTATTGAGGGTGGAAATAAAATTATAGTATGGCCCAAATCCATTCAGCAAAAGGATATAAACGATATGATTCTTGCTGGACTTTCGGTTATGGATATGTTAAAATTGAATACACACTCAGGTTTAGAAGCAAAAGTAAAGTTTAACGAATGGAAGAAAGTATGAACAACGGAACAAAAGTCACTAAAAGAAATGGAAATACTGAACCACTTGATTTGAATAAACTTCATGTTATGGTGGAAGAATCCTGTAAGGATCTTGCTGGAGTTTCTGCATCTCAAGTTGAAATGCAATCTGGAATTCAGTTTTATGATGGAATTACTACAGCAGAGGTTCAGGAAATTCTGATTCGTTCTGCTTCTGATTTGATTGATCTGGATCATCCTAATTATCAATTTGTTGCTGCTCGTCTTCTTCTGTTTGCTCTTCGCAAGCAATTGTTTGGACGTATGCATGAATTCCCAACCGTAAAGCAACACGTTCTTGATTGTGTTGATGACGGAGTTTATGATTCAGAAATTCTTGATCTTTACACAGATGAAGAATTTGAGAAACTTGAGTCGTTTATTGATCATGATCGTGACTACTTGTTCACTTATGCAGGACTTAGACAAGTAGTGGACAAGTATCTTGTTCAAGATAGGAGTAGTGGTGCTCTTTATGAGACCCCACAGTTTATGTACCTTTTGATTTCAGCAACTATTTTTTCTAAGTATCCAAAAGAAACTCGTCTAGATTACGTTAAGAGGTATTATGACGCAATCTCCAAACATAAAATCAACATTCCCACACCAATCATGGCAGGTGTTAGAACCCCACTTCGCCAATATGCAAGTTGTGTTCTTGTTGATGTTGATGACACCCTCCCTAGTATTGAGTCTAGTGATTCTGCAATCTTTAGGTATGTTGCTCAAAGAGCAGGAATTGGCATCAATGCAGGTAGAATCCGTGGCATCAACAGTAAAATCAGAGGGGGAGAAGTTATTCATACAGGTGTTATCCCATTCCTCCAAAAGTTTCAGGCAACTGTCAGATCTTGCACTCAAAACGGCATCCGTGGTGGATCAGCAACTGTCCACTTTCCAATCTGGCACCAAGAAATCCAAGACATCCTAGTATTAAAAAATAACAAAGGAACCGAAGATAACCGTGTTCGTAAGTTAGACTACAGTATCCAAATCAGCAAAATTTTCTATGAACGATTCATTCAAAACGGAGAAATCACACTCTTCTCCCCACACGACGTTCCTGGTCTTTATGATGCTTTTGGCACTGATCGATTTGACGACCTTTATGTGGGTTATGAACGAGATGGATCTATTCCAAGAAAAACTATCGGCGCTCAAGAACTATTTCTGGATCTTCTGAAAGAACGTGCCGAAACTGGTCGTATTTACATTATGAATATTGACCACTGCAACTCCCACTCTTCCTTTATGGATAAAGTTGAGATGAGTAATCTTTGTCAGGAAATCACACTCCCAACAAAACCGATTCAACATATTGATGATCCAAATGGGGAAATTGCTCTTTGTATTCTTTCTGCTATTAATGTTGGTAAAATTAAAAGTAATGAAGATCTTGAAGTTCTTTGTGATCTTGCTGTTAGGAGTCTTGATGAACTTATTGATTTTCAAAGATACCCCGTCAAAGCAGCAGAAATCGCCACCAGAGCACGTAGGTCACTTGGCGTAGGTTATATTGGTTTGGCACATTATCTTGCCAAGCACGGGCAGAATTATGCCGATCCTGGGGCATGGCAATTAGTTCACGATCTGACTGAGGCATTCCAATACTATCTCATTCAGGCAACTGTCAATCTTGCTAAAGAAAAGGGTGCCTGTGAATACTCTCATCGCACCAAGTATGGTAATGGTATTTTGCCCATTGATACATACAAAACTGACGTTGATGAAATCATTCCAAATAATCTGAAGTATGATTGGGAAAGTCTTAGAGCACAGGTCAAACAGTATGGAGTTAGGAACTCAACACTGTCCGCACAGATGCCATCGGAGAGTAGTTCCGTTGTGTCAAATGCAACAAACGGAATTGAACCTCCCAGAGGATATCTGTCCGTTAAGAAGTCGAAGAAGGGACCGCTCAAGCAGATTGTTCCACAGTATCATACTCTTAAGAACAATTATACGCTTCTTTGGGATATGCCTAGCAATCGTGGTTATATCAATATTGTTGCTGTTATGCAAAAATTCTTTGATCAGGCGATTTCTGGAAACTGGTCATATAACCCAGAGAATTATGAGAACAATGAGGTTCCTGTTAGCGTAATGGCACAGGATATGCTTACTTGTTTCAAATTGGGGCATAAAACAGCATACTATCAAAACACTTATGATAATAAGACAGATGAAGTTGAAGAACCAAAACAACAACTTCAATCTCTTCTTGATGACATTATGAGTTCTGGCGAAGACGATTGTGAAAGTTGCAAAATCTGACCTGATTAAATATAAAAGTGTGAGTTAATTTAGAGAAGAAAAAATTATGGATTTTAACTTTAAGACAAAACTAGCGGAGAAGAATGTGGTCAATCAAATGACAGTTTTTAACTCTGAAGAGGTTGATACCAAAAAGCAACCTATGTTTTTTGGACAACCACTAGGAATTCAAAGATACGATTCTTACAAATATCCAATCTTCGATAAATTAACAACTCAACAACTAGGATATTTTTGGAGACCTGAAGAGGTCTCTCTTCAAAAGGATAGAGGAGATTATCAATCTCTTCGCCCAGAACAAAAGCATATTTTCACCAGTAATCTGAAGTATCAGGTTATGCTTGATTCTGTTCAGGGAAGAGGTCCTGGTATGGCATTTGCTCCTTACTGTTCTCTTCCTGAACTGGAAGCATGTATGAAGGTGTGGGAGTTTATGGAGATGATCCATTCCCGTTCATATACATATATTATCAAAAATGTTTATTCAGATCCTTCTGAAGTCTTTGATACGATTCTGAAAGACGAACGTATTATGGAACGTGCTGTCAGTGTAACTGAGGCATATAATGACTTCATTAATAGTGCTCAACATTATGGAACTTCTGAACTTTGGAAACACGCCCAAGAACAAGTTCCCCACGCACAGGAAGAAAGATATGAACTCAAACGCAAATTATTCAGAGCAGTTGCAAATGTTAATATACTTGAAGGTATTCGCTTTTATGTCAGTTTTGCTTGCAGTTTTGCATTTGGCGAACTCAAGCTTATGGAAGGAAGTGCAAAAATCATAGGTCTAATTGCCCGTGATGAGAATCAACACCTTGTCATTACTCAGAACATTCTAAACAAATGGAAAGAGGGTGATGATCCTGATATGGCACGTATTTCAAGAGAAGAAGAACAGTGGGTCTACAAGACCTTTGAGAATGCTGTCAATCAAGAAAAACTTTGGGCAGAGTATCTGTTCAAAGATGGTTCTATGATTGGTCTAAATGACAAACTGTTACAGCAGTATGTTGAATGGATTGCTAACCGTAGAATGAAGGCAATCGGACTGAAACCTCTTTATGATATTCCGGCAAAGAATAATCCCCTTCCTTGGACTGAGCACTGGATTTCCTCTAAAGGACTTCAAGTGGCACCTCAGGAGACGGAAGTTGAGTCTTATATCGTTGGAGGAATCAAGCAAGATGTTACCAAAGATACTTTCTCAGGATTCCAACTATGATGAATGGTGCGAACAGGAAATCCTGAACGCATATCAAGAGGCAGCAGAGTGTGATGAGTTTCTTTTTGGTGATTATGATTATGAAAAAGAATGGATGAATAATGAGGGTCCTTGAGACCCTCTTTTTTTATAAATAAAACTATAAAGAACTAAAAAAGAAAAAAATGTCAAGAATTACAGGTAGTGACGCTAAGGGTTTGATGGAAGCGTATGCTGCAGTTTATGCTCCTCAAGAACTTACTGAAGAACAAATCTGGGAAGAAGTTGAGAACTGGGTCAACTCACTTCTAGAAGAGGGTTATGACCTGAGTGAGTATACCTGGGAAGAGATGTATGAGTCTTATTTAAATGAGTTTAGTGTCAGAGATGTTACTGCAGGAGCAAGACAAAATCTAAATAGAGCTGCCTCGACTGTTAGTGATATTGCAGGATCAGGATTACGAGGATATGCTGGCAAAACGACTACATCTACAAATCCAATATCTAGAACTTTTAATGCTGCTACTAGGGGAGTAAGAGATGCAGCAGCTGGGTTTGTAACAGGTAGAGGTTCTACTCCTGAAGCAAAACCTTCTTCTTCAAGCAAATCAGATCAAAAACCAGGAGTTTCAAATATTCCTGCAGGAACAAAAAATTCACCATATAACCAACAGAATTTGGGTGGAGACCAGTTTAAAGCATATAAAGCTGGTGGTGGTGATGCAGCAATGGCTAAAGGAAGTGGAACTGCTGCTGAGATAATCGCAAGAGGAAGAAAATCTTTAACCCCACCAGGTTCAGGGCTCCCTCCTGAAGCGCTGATGCGAGTTCCTGGACCAAAACTAACCGCAACTCAACCTGTTTCTCCCACAAGACCCGCTGCTGCTGCTCCTGCCGCTACTAGACCTGCAGGACCAAAAGTTGCTCCAACAAAACCAGCACCAGCACCAACAAAACCAGCAGGGTCTGCAATGGACCAGTGGGCATCAACACCAGCAAATAAACGTCTTGCCGCTGCCGCTGCAGAAAAGGCAAGAATTCGTGGAACTCAACAGACTGATAATCCTTTAATGAAGGATATGAGGTCCAGACTTCCTATGAACTCTCCTTCAGTTCAATCTCCTGCAGTTTCTAACCTTGGTAAAGGTAATCAGTCCTTATCACAAAATCCAAATGCTTTTAAGGCAGCAACTCCATCTAAAGCAATTGCTGCTGCTCCTAGCACCTCTGCTGCTGCCTCTGGAAGCGTTGTACCTGCCACTGCCGCAATTGCCTCAAGCCCTAAACCAACCCCTGTGGCACCCAGACAGACCGCTAGAGAGAAGGTTCTAAACCAGTCCTATGAGTATGATGCTTTTGATCTAGTCCTTGAGTATCTCATCGACAACGAGCACGTAGAGACCGTAGATGAGGCACTTTATGTGATGATGGAGATGGACTCCGAGACTATTCTGGGAATAGTTTCCGAGCAATCTAATACTCTTATTACACCGGAACAAAGAAGAGCAGACGAACTGAAATATGGTATAAAGAGAACTACTCCAGTGCCTCCTCCAGTGCCTCCTGCTAAACCTGGTGGAGCGAAAGTAAAACCAGGTTCAAAGATGCCTCTATAATAAATTCCTAATATAACTCAAAGCACCTCTTGACAAGGTGCTTTTTTATTGCTAGAATCGCTTTGCTAAGGATGAAGGATAAATAATAGCTCTTTAAGATTACTCTATGAGCTATGAGAACCCATGGAAGTTTAATGGGGAAATCTTTGAGTCTCAGCATATAGGAGATTATTTTGGATTCGTATATCTCATATCCTGTAAGACCACCGGTAGAAAATATATTGGACGTAAGTATCTTTGGCAGTTTAGAACACCAAAAGGAAAAAAAAGAAAAGTAAAGTCTGAATCAGATTGGAAAAATTATTATGGTTCTTGTCCTGAACTTAAGGAAGATATTACGAAATATGGTAAGGAATGTTTTGAAAGAAAAATAATATCATTACATAAAACCAAAGGTAAATGTAATTTTGAAGAAACACGACAACTGTTCCTAAATAATGTACTGACCGAATCGCTTGACACTGGAGTTCCTGCATACTACAATAGTAACATACTCTCCAGATATTTTAGAAAGGATTATTTTGATGGAAACTTTGGAACAGACACTTCGGTCATCACATGATTGGGCAATTGAACGAATTCATTATTTGAGTGAGATGGATATTGATAATGCATATGCGATTCAATCGGAATTTAGTGAGTGGTTGAATCCTGATATTCCAGAGCATGATATTTTTTCATTAGAATACCTAGGAGATTAAAATGCGAATAGATCTTCATAACTTTTTTAAGCATTATGACGAAAATAACCCAAAGCATGTTGCAGCAGTAGAGCAACTTGAAGTGGATCTTGCGGACAAGAATCCTGATTTGATTGATGATACTTCAAACTGGGTTCGTATTTTCAGAACAAGACCAGTTTACGGAACAAAACCAGCAGATCCCGGTGTTCTTAATGTTCCTTACTACCCACAAACAGATAATTACAGAGATGCTCAAAGAACCTGTAATTCATCTGCTTGTGCGATGTGTTTAGAATACTTTAAACCAGGGACTCTTCAGGGAACAAAGGGTGATGACTCTTATATTCAAAAAGTATTTGCAATTGGTGACACCACTGATCATACCGTTCAGACAAAAGTTCTGGAAGGTTATGGAATTAAGTCACACTTTAGTTATAATCTTTCTTTTGCTGATCTTGATCGTGAGCTTGCTGCTGGGAGACCCGTTGTTATCGGGATCTATCACAGGGGCACTCTATCTGCTCCTTCTGGTGGGCACATGGTTGTAGTGATTGGTAAGAGGGGTGAAGATTATGTGGTAAATGATCCTTATGGTTCTCTGAATGATGGATATACTGGTCCCGCAACAAATGGTAAGGGTGCCGTCTATAAGAAGTCTGATCTGATGTATCGTTGGTTGGAGAAAGGAAAAGATAAGACTGGATGGGGAAGGATCTTTAATGTAAAAAAGTAGAAAGTTCTATTCTGAAAGAAGGAATAGAACTAATCAAAGAATTTGAAGGATGTCATTTAAAGGCATACCCAGATCCTTTAACTGGAGGACTTCCAATTACGATTGGATGGGGAAGTACAAGAGACTTTAATTACACTCCATTTAAAAGAGATAAAGTCATTACTCAAGAGTATGCTGACCGTCTGTTAGAGCACGATGTATTGAATCGTTTTCTTCCTAAAATTTCTAAAATTCCCTATTGGGGTGAGATGAATGATAATCAAAGAGGAGCATTGCTCTCTTTTGCTTATAATCTTGGTGCTGATTTTTTTAACGCTCCTGGATTCAATACGATTACCAAAAAGTTAAAAGAAAAAGATTGGAAAGCAATTCCGGCAACTTTGGAAATGTATCGCAATCCTGGTAGTAAAGTGGAGGCAGGATTGAGAAGAAGACGAATTGCAGAAGGAAAACTCTGGGTGTCTTAACTTTTTTCTTGATTATGAATCCAAATCTTTAAGTCTTTTACATACTTCCGTAATATTTCTGCTTGCATTAAGTGCCATTCATCCCCTGTCTTAATATATGTCTTGATGTGCTCGTCGATAGCATCAAGACATTTTTTAATGACAGGATTCCATGGTTCTCTAATTGGAGTGTTCCACTCTCTTGACATTGGAGATAATGCGGACTCTGTATTTATAGGACACTTTACAAACTGTCATACTTGACAAACACTAAATATTAACTTATTATGAAGAAATCCCTGTTATGAGCAGGGTAATTATTATGAGTCTTTGATCGTGACAATTAGAGCCGTGGAAGGTGCCTTTTGAGAAAGAGGTGGACCCCCCTTCTATACGGATGCCGAATTCAATTAAACTTAATGCTTAAAAACCTAACAAATGTAACCGTAGCGATTTTGGGTGCGGTTGCAACATCAGCGGCAACACTGCCAGCACCGAGTATGGCAACATCTTCAGCACTACAACCGCCTTTCGCAATTGTTCCTGAAGGTCCTACTCAAGAGACAGAGACCAAAGAGGTTGTTCCCGAAAAACCTAAAGTAAAACGATTAGTTTGTAAAGGATGTAATACTAATGAGTCCCGTACTCTGGAATTCTTACAGAAACGAGGAATCAGTGACAAAAACGCCCTAGCAACCATTATGGGCAATATCCGACAAGAATCTACCTTCACTCCTAATATCTGTGAAGGTGGTGCTAGAGTGCCTTATCACCAGTGTAGGAGTGGTGGGGTAGGAATACTCCAATGGACAAATGCTCCAAGATATTATGGTCTTGGTAAGTTTGCCGCTCGTATTGGGGGAGACCCTTCCACACTTGATACTCAATTGCAATATATGATGTATGAAGGTGATTGGAAGATGATTGAGAATCAAATGAAAACACCTGGCAAATCCATTAATGATTATATGAGACTTGCTAAAAAATGGATACGTTGGGGGCATCATGGTGCCAGAACTGACTTTGCTTATAATTATGCCAACCGACTGATCCTAGCAGAAGTTTGACACAATAGAATAACTGAAGGGGGGGGGGG
>Ga0208235_1000054_pt1 | contig 35793 bp, 53 predicted proteins | sample LakMenEpi22Oct12_FD_150727 | JGI IMG/M metagenome (GOLD analysis project Ga0208235, IMG submission 150727) | Freshwater microbial communities from Lake Mendota, WI - 22OCT2012 deep hole epilimnion (SPAdes) | ecosystem: Environmental > Aquatic > Freshwater > Lake > Epilimnion/Euphotic zone ... | reverse complement strand
GAGGGGCTCCAGCCGGTGGATTACATCGGCATGGGGGTGATGATGGTGAAGCGCGAGGTGTTCGAGAAGGTGGAGGCGCCGTGGTTTGCGATCCCCTACAGCACCATCGGGAATCACTACATCGGCGAGGACGTGTTTTTCTGCCGCAAGGCGCGCGAGGCGGGATACGAGGTACTCGTGGACCATGACCTCTCGCACCAGGTTAAGCACATCGGGACCTTCGAGTATTCACACGAAGGCGCATGGGCGATGAAGGAACAGGTGGATGGCTCTAACATCATACAGCGCGCTTAGGGCGAGCATCGCCGACTGGCTGAACCGGGACGACCTGACGTCGGTCATCCCGGACTTCATCTCGTTGGCCGAGGCGCAGCTCGAGCGCCGTCTGCCGACGCAGAAGATGGTCAAGCGCGTGGATATTACTATCAGCGCGCAGTTCACCACGCTCCCGTCTGACTTTCTGTCTGCAAAGTCGCTGGTGCTGACCTCGACGGCTCCCGTGCAGCAGCTCGTGTTCTTGACCGAGGACGAGCTTGACGCGAAGAAGACCGTCTACCGCACGACCGGCAAGCCGCAATATTTTGCGCTGATTGCAGACCAAGTCGAGACGCTGCCGCCGCCCGACACTAGCTACACCGCAGAGCTGACATATGTGGCAACTCTTGCCAAGCTCTCGGACTCCAATGCCTCGAATTGGATATTGGAGCGCCACCCTGATGTGTACCTCTACGGGTCGCTGCTGCAGGCGGCCCCGTACCTGCGCGACGACGAGCGCGTCGCCCTCTGGACCCCGCTCTACGGGCAGGCCATCGAGGACATGATCCTGCAGAACGAGCGCGCGGCATTCAGCCAGGGGCGCATTTCCATGACAGTCAAGCCGACGCGGGTGATCCCGTAGTTTAGCGCTGCCGGCAAAGACTAAAAAATTCACACAGAGAATCCGGCCTATTTAGGGGCCGCCTGAGGGTAGCAAGCATGGCTGACACAACCACCACCAACCTTGGCCTGACGAAGCCGGAAGTCGGCGCATCGGCGGACACTTGGGGCGGCAAGATCAACACCAACCTGGACCTCGTGGACGGACTGTTCGCCGCCGCCGGCAGCGGCACCTCGGTGGGGCTCAATGTCGGCGCCGGCAAGACGCTGGCGGTGGCCGGGACGATGACAGTTACCGGATCTGCGTCGGTGGTTTTCGCTGCCGGTTCTGCCGCAGCGCCGTCTATCACCACGACCGGCGATACAAACACCGGCATCTTCTTTCCCGCCGCAGACACGATTGCCTTCACGGAGGGCGGCGCGGAGTCGATGCGGATTAGTTCGTCAGGAAATGTTGGTATCAGCGAAGGCAACGCCCCGACACAAGTTTTGAGCCTTTATCGCAGCGGCTCAACCAACGCCATTATGTCTGCTGGCAACAGCAACACAGGTCTTAACGGTACGCTGTTTGGCGTGGACACGACTGGCAACGCCATCGTCAACCAGACGCAAAACTTTGCGACGATTTTCAGCACCAACAACACGGAACGCGTTCGTATCGACTCCTCCGGCAACCTCGGCATCGGGACGAGTTCGCCTAGCGCAAAACTCCATGTTGTCGGCAGTCAATACCGTCAGAACGATTCCACGGGTTCGTTCGGCTTCACGCTCAACACGACGAGCAGCACCACGACGCTTGCCACGCTGTTTGGTGGGTCATCTTTTGCTATTCAAACTGGTGGAAGCGGTACAAATCAACTCACGCTCGACTCCTCCGGCAACCTCGGCATCGGGACGAGTTCGCCGTCCGTGCGGCTGCATAGCAAGTCCAGCCTCGCGGAAAACACCATCATCGAAGGCACGACTGCGCGCGGCGGCGGTAATGTGTATGCCTCGTTCTACGACCCGACCGGGCGCAAGGGCTATTTCGGATACAGCGGGTCTGACGATTCGTTCAACTTCGTCAACGAAATGAACGCTTATATGTTGTTTGGCACCAACGGCAACGAGCGTATGCGAATCGACGCGAACGGAAACATCGTCGCAGGCGCATCTGCCGCCCTCGCCACGACCGCGACCAACGGCTTCCTCTATGTCCCGACCTGCGCGGGTACGCCGACCGGAACGCCGACCGCAATCACGGGCATGGCACCCATCGTCGTAGATACCACCAACAACAAACTCTACTTCTACAGCACCGGCGTTTGGCGCGATGCTGGCCCGTAACACACAGGAGCGCACATGGAAATCACCCTCACCCTGACCCGCGACGAAGTGCAGGCTATCCTGCAAGTGCTTGGGCAGTTGCCGACGAGCAGCGGCGCGTGGCCTTTGGTGGTGAAGGTCAAGGAGCAGGCCGACGAGCAGCTCAAGGAGCAGGAGCCGTGACCACACCCATCGAACGCGTCGGAGACATCGCCGCAGCCGGCAGCGTGACCGCCGCCAGCGTGTCGTGGATGACCCAGGCCAACGAGATCATCTCGCTGCTTGCCGGGCTCATCGCAATATGCGCCGGCTGCTTCGCGATCGCCGTGCACTTCAAGAACCTGAGGAAGCCCTGATGGAGCCACGCTGGCTCATCGCCGCGCGCGCCTTCCTCGGCCTGCGGGAGATCCCCGGCAAGGCGACCGCGCCAACCATCGCCCGCTGGCTGCGCGAGCTCAAGGCGTGGTGGTCGGATGATGAGACCCCGTGGTGCGGCACCTTCGTCGCCGCCGTGCTCGAGGGCGAGGGCATCAAGCGCCCAAAGCATTGGTACCGCGCAAAGGCGTGGCTCGACTGGGGCGATTATATCCGTGAGCCCGCCGTGGGCGCTGTCGTTATCCTTGATCGCAAGGGCGGCGGCCACGTCGGGTTCGTGGTCGGAAACGACGAAGCCGGGCGCCTGATGGTGCTCGGCGGGAACCAGGGCAACGCCGTGACGGTGGCGCCATTTAATCGTGCCCGGGTGCTTGGCTATCGCTGGCCCCCGGGCTTCACCGTGCTGGGCGGCCCCATGCCGCTCATCGCATCCAACGGGGCGAAGGCCTCGGCCAACGAAGCGTAGGAGATGAACATGAACGCAGAACAAATCGCCGGGATCGTCCGCGCCGTCGTGGCCGCCATCGGCGGCTACCTTGTCGGCAAGGGCCTCGCCGACGCCGAGACCGTCGCCGCCGTGGGCGGCGCGCTCGCCACCCTCGCCGTGGCGGCGTGGTCGGTGCTGTCGAAGAAGAAGCCCGAGGCGGCGTGAGGATCTGGCTGGGGGCGGCTCTGGCGCTTGCGCTGGCCGCCCTCGGCTGGGCCGGGCACCGGTCGGCCTACCAGAGCGGCCACGAGGCTGGCTCGGCGGCCGTGAGGGCAGAGTGGCACCTTGAGCGGGCGAAGGCCGCAGAGGCCGCCAGAGAGGCCGAGGCGCTGATTTACGCCCGGCACCAGGAGGTGGAGCGTGGACTCACGGACAAGTTGGACGATGCTGATCGCCGTGGCCGCGAGCTTGCTCGCCGGCTGCGCGACGCCCGCGCCGCCCCCGGCGTGCCCGCCGCCTGTCCCGGTGCCGCCGCGGCTGATGTCGCCCCCGGAGAGTCCGGCGACGCGCGAGCGATTGACGAGGCTCTTATCGATCACCTCGAAGCCTGCGAGAGAGACGCCGAGCGGCTCGCCGAGCTCCAGAGACTGACAGAGGACTGATGTGGCACTTATTCCGCTGAACATCCAGCCGGGCGTGTACCGCAACGGCACCGAGTACCAGAGCCGTGGGCGCTGGCGCGATGCTAGCCTTATCCGCTGGTACGAGAACACCATGCGCCCGGTGGGCGGCTGGCGTAAGCGCGCCTCGGGGCAGGTCACGGGCAAGTGCCGCGGCCTCTTGGCGTGGCGCACGAACGCTAACGCGCGCTGGATCGGCATCGGCACGCACACCAAGCTCTTCGTTATGAACGAAGCCGGGACCATCACCGACATCACCCCGACCAGCTTCACGACCGGCAACGCCGACGCGGTGCTGAACCTGGGTTATGGCGGCGGCCCCTACGGCTTGTTCGCCTATGGCACCCCGCGCGCGGATACGGGCACGGTGACGCCGGCCACGACTTGGACGCTCGACAACTGGGGCGAGTACCTGCTGGCGTGCAGCAACGCCGACGGCAAGATCTACGAGTGGGACCTGCTCGTGGCGAACGACGGCGTGGCGCTTGCTAACGCGCCGGTCAGCAACAAGGCCGTGCTCGTGACGGCCGAGCGGTTTGTGTTCGCCCTCGGCGCCGGCGGCAACGCGCGAAAGGTGGCCTGGTCCGACCAAGAGGACAACACGACCTGGACGCCCTCGATCACGAACCAGGCGGGCGATATCGAGCTCGAGACGGTCGGCTCCATCGTGACCGGCAAGCGCCTGCGCGGCGTGAACCTGATATTCACGGATGTCGACGTTCACACGGCCCAGTACCAGGGTCCGCCGTATGTGTATGGCTTTGAGCGGATCGCGACCGGCTGCGGCGTAATCAGCGCGCAGGCGGTGGCGGCGGTGGAGTCGGTCGCCTACTGGTGGTCGCCCTCTGGCTTCTTCATGTACGACGGATTCGTGCGCCCGCTCAAGTGCGAGGTGCTCGACTATGTGGTGAACAACCTCTCGCAGACCCAGCGCTCAAAGGTGTACGCCGTCGCAAACAACCAGTACGGCGAGGTCTGGTGGTTTTACCCGAGCGCCTCAAACAGCGAGTGCGACTCCTATGTGTCGTACAATTACCGCGAGGGGCATTGGTCCATCGGCACCCTGGCGCGCACCGCCGGCACCGACCGCGGCGTCTTCAGCTACCCGCTGATGGTCTCCCCGGACGGCTATGTCTACGAGCACGAGGTCGGCGTCACCTACGACGGCACGGCGCCGTTCGCGCGCTCTGGCGCCATTGAGCTGGGCGGCGGCGAGCGGCTGATGGTGGCGCGGCAGGTTATCGCCGACGAGAACGCGATGGGCGCGGTGTCGCTGCAGTTCATCACCAAGTTCGCGCCGAACGGCTCGGAGACGACCAAGAGCTACACCATCGACTCCATCTACACCCCGGTGCGATTCACCGGGCGGCAGGTCGAGATGCAGATTACGGGCGCGTCTCCGGCCACGGACTGGCGCGTCGGGACGATGCGGCTCGATGCCGTGGCGGGGGGAGAGCGATGAAAGAGGTCGAGGGCATCGAGCACATCGCGCCATTCCGCGAGCCCATCGAGCGCGCGCTCGCCGAGGGCTACGGCCAGATGGGCTACCACGACGTGCTCGACGGGATCGCGCGCGGCGAGTACCAGTTTTGGGCCTCGAATGATTCGTGCGTGGTGACGACCGTTGACATCTTTCCGCGCATCAAGCAGCTCACCGTCATCATCGGCGCGGGCGACCTGCGCGAGATTGATGATGTGATACGCCCGGTCATCGAGGCCTGGGCTCGCAGCATCGGCTGCGACACGATGTTGATCATGGGACGCCCCGGCTGGCAGCGGGCGCTTGAGGGTTACAGACGCACCGCGGTGGTGCTTGAGAAAAAACTATGAGCAAGATTTTTTCGTCCAAGAAAAAGGAAGTCTCCAAGTCGGAGATCGACCCGAGGATCTACGACAGCGTGCTGCGGAACCTGCAGTTCGCCGAGGAGGTCTCGGCCATCCCGTACGAGCCGTACCGCGGGATGATGGTCGCGCCGTTCACGCGCGACTATATGGAGGGCGAGGCCGCGACGCGCCGCATCGCGCGAGAGGGCGGCTTTGTCCCCGAGGTGGAGGCCGCCGCGCGCAACGCGCAGGCGCTGATGGGCTACCAGCCCGAGCGTGTCTCGGCTGGTCGCATTGGCACGCAGTTCGGCGCGCGCGACATCGGAGCGGAGCGCGTCGGTGCGGCCCTTGGGCGCGGCCCCGCCACGGTCAGCGCGGAGCGCTTGGGGACTACCTTTGCGCCCGAGCGTATCGCCGCGCGTGACATCGGTGCGTCGCTTGCAGGCGGACCTTCGCGCATCTCTGCCGGCCGCGTCGGGGCGCAGTTTGCGCCCGAGCGTGTGGCTGCGGGTCAGCTCGGGACCACCTTCGCCGCGCGCGATGTGGGCGCGCCGGGCGCTGCGCCGATGGCGCAGGGCGCGTCGGTGCTGGGGCGTGACATCGGCGAGTACATGAACCCATACGAGCGCCAGGTCATCGAGGCCGGGCTCGGCGACATCAGCCGTGCCGAGGAGCAGGCACGCGGCGGGCGCGCCGCGCGCGCCACCGCCGCCCGTGCCTTCGGCGGCTCGCGCGCCGCGATCGAGGAGGGCATCGCCGCAGGTGAAGCCGCCCGCGAGCGCAACCGCTTCGTGGCAGAGCAGCGCGCGCAGGGCTTCCGCGAGGCGTCGGCGCAGCGTGAGGCAGATGTTGGCCGCCAGCAGCAGGCTGGACTCAGCAACCAGGCGGCGGCGCAGCAGGTGATGGAGCTCGCCCAGCGCGGGCAGATCACGAACCAGCAGCGCGACCTCGAGCTCTCGCGGCTTGGCCTTACCGCCGGGCAGGCGAACATCGACGCACAGATGCGCGCCGCGCTCGCCAACCAGCAGGCGCAGCAGGACGCGCAGCGGCTTGGGCTCACGGCCGAGACGACGAACGTCCAGGCGGCGCTTGAGGCCGAGCGCGCCAATCAGGCCGCGGCGCAGCAGTACATGCAAATGGGGCTCTCCGCAGAAGAGGCAAACCAGCGCGCACAGATGGACGCGGCGACGCGCAACCAAGCCGCTGGGCAGGAGGCGCAGCGATTGGGGCTCACCGCCGGGCAGTTCAACGTCGAGCAGCAGATGCGCGCCGGGCTCGCCAACCAGCAGGCGCAGCAGGACTACATGCGGATGGGCCTGTCGGCAGAGGAGGCGAACCAGCGCGCCATGCTCGACGCATCTGGTCGCAACCAGCAGGCGGAGCTTGAGGCGCAGCGCCTGGGGATGACCGCGCAGCAGTTCAACGAGCAGCAGCAGATGGAGGCCGCGCGCGCGAACCAGGGCGCCGGCTTGCAGGGCGCAGAGTTCCGGCTTGGAGCCGGGCGCGACCTGGCGGGCTACGGCCAGACGGCGCTCGAGAACCGCTACGGGGCGGGGCGGGCGATGATGGGCCTCGGAACGCAGCAGCAGAACCTCTACCAGCAGTTCCTTAACGCGCAGCGCGAGGAGGACCTCCGCCGGCAGGAGTTCCCGCTGCGGCAGCTCGCGATCCGGCAGGGCGCGGTGTCGGCGTCGCCGATGAACGTCACCAACACCGGCACCGTCACGGCGCGGCCGTCCTATTGGGAAATGGCTCAAAAGGTCTTCGGCTCCGACGAGGACATGAAGCGCGACGTGCGCGACATCAAGAATCCGCTCGACAAGGTGCGCCGCCTCAAGGGCATCGAGTTCGAGTGGGAGAACGGATACGGCGAGAACGAGGGCGAGGACAGGGGCGGCGAGGAGGACATGGGCATGTCGGCCCAGTCCGTCGAGCGCGCCATGCCCGAGGCTGTCTCGCGGCGCGAGTCGGACAACATGCGCCAGTACGATCTGCCGCAAGTGGTCGGGCTGCTCACCGAGGCCGTGAAGGAACTCGACCGCAAGGTCAGCAAGAGGAAAGGCTAATGGACCCGATCATGCAGGCAATCATGGCGTCTCTCAAGAGCGGTGGTTCAGGAACGGCCGGCCCGGCCGCCTCGACGTTCTCGTTCGGGAACATCCTCAAGAACCTCAAGAAGAAGCCCTCCGATGAGGAGGTGGACTTGAGCAGCTTCATCGACCGCCCCAAGATCGAGCGCGGCACCATGACCGGGGCCGCGACGCAGTACGACCCGCGCCGCATCTACGGCGGCCTCTATGACCTATACGGCGGCCGGCGCGTGCGCGGCGGCCTCCTCGGAGACTGACATGGCAGAGACGACCAGATTCCAGCGCTTCATCGGCGGCCTCTTGGGCGAGAACCTCGAGGGCATGACCGAGGAGCAGCGCCGACGGCTCACCCGCGAGGGGACCACCTCGGCCATTCTCGGGATGTTGAGCGGCTCCGGCCTCATCGGCGGCCTCGAGGCATACGGCGAGCGGCGCAAGAAGTCGGCCGCGGAGGGCGAAACCGCCCGCCGCCAAGCCGCCGCCGAGGCGCTGATGCCGCAGGTGGTGGGGCGTCTATTTGGTGGCCCTGCCGGGCGGCTCGAGAGCCTCCCTGGCGGCGAGGGCGGCGAGCTGACCTCGCGGTACCGCCAAGACCCGCGCGGCGCTATGGCGGCCCTCTACGGCTCCCAGGCGGGGCGCGACCTAGCCCAGATGGCGCCGGATCTCGCCAAGCTCGCCACCGAGGGCACTCTCGGGAGCATCGTCGGCGGCTCGGTCGTCAATCGACTGACCGGCAAAGTTACGACGCCGGCCAAGGCGCCCGAGGCCAAGACCCCGGTGCGCGAGGTGGACCTCGGCGGGCAGGTCATCGTGTACTTCAACGACGGCACCACGCAGACGTTCCCGAAGGGGATGGCGCCCGGTGCGCGCGCGGCCGTGGGCGGTGGCGGCGCTGGAGGCGGTGCTGGAGGTGGTGGGGGAGAGAGCTTTGGAAAAGAGGACGCCACCACGCTGCGCAAAGAGGCCACGACGCAGTTGTCCGAATACCAGAAATTCGGGGATGCGTGGGGGCGGGTGCAAGAGGCAGCCATGAACCCCAGCCCCGCAAACGACATCGCGCTAATCTTCGCGTATATGAAAATTCTAGACCCCACCAGCGCGGTGCGAGAGGGCGAGTTTGCGACGGCGGCAAACGCCGGCAGCATCCCGCAAAGAGTCTGGGCTAGATACAACAAACTCATCCGCGGAGAAGAACTTAATGCTGAACAGAGAAACGATTTTCTGTCATCGGCGTATGGACTTGTCAGAAGCCAGCACAGAAACGCACAGCGAATCGTAGACAGATATGGCAACCTGGCTGCAGGTTACGGTGTAAACCCAAAAGCGGTGGCAGAGAATCCTCTCGCTTGGGCCATTGCGCCCAAAGTCAGTAATCAGCAAGAGTTTGACAGGCTGGCGCCGGGAACCTTGTTTGAAGATTCCACCACCGGCAAGTTGAAAGTAAAGCCGAGGTAATCTAAATGAGCGAAAAAAAAATGGATTGGAGAAACGCACCTCTGGCTGGCGCAGGGGAAGGGCCAGATGCCATTCAGATGTCCCCAAGGCAGAAGGAAGAGCGAAAAGTCGGTCTCGCTCAACGCACTGCAATAGAGGGCATCACACAGGGAGTTTTCGGGATTCCCGCCTTTGCTGGCGACGTTTTGTTCGGAGCCGCTCCTAGCCTACTGACGCAAGCTTTCGGCGGCGAACCATACACGGGGAGCCGCCTGACCCCTTTTTCGTCTAGCGTTAGATATGCAGGCGAAAGCCTGGCGGATTTGCTAGGTAAGCCAAAGCCAGAAACTGAGGCGGAGAAAACAGCTGTTAGATATGGAACCACCGGAATTGCCGCCCTTGGCGGAGCCGGGGTGGCTACTCTTGCCTCAAGATTGCTTCCAAGGGCTGTTTCTGCGCCTTCCGTTTCTGGAGATCTCTTGAGGCCAAATGTGATGGCCCCTGTAGAGCGCTCTAGGGTCGCAACCTCAGAGCTTGGGACTGCCCCGGTGTCGCAGACAGGGGCATCACTTGGCGGAGAGCTCGGCGGGGACATTGGCGTATTAGCGGCGGGAGATGACGCAGACCAAAAAAGATCCGCCGCATTCAGAACCGGCGGCTCTATTTTGGGCACTGTTTTGGGCGGATCTACTACTGGCGTGTCAAGTGCCGCAGGGTCAACCGCCTCCCAGCCGTTTACTGCCCCAGGCAGAGATATCAGCGTCGGCTCGCTTTTAAGAAACATGGCGACCAACCCTGATCAAGCAATATTGAATCTTCAAAGGTCCAGAGCGAATGTCCCAGGGGTTCAGCCTTTGACAGCTGACTCTGCTAGAGATATCGGACTGGCAGGGTTTGAGACCGGCGTACGGTCTAGCGCTGACATGACCAACCTTATCGCCGCGCAGAGGCTTGCTAATGCGAGGGTGCTTCGTCAAGAGATGGACAGACTTGCGCGCACATCTGACCCTGCGGAGCGAGATGCAGTCATCAAAAAGATGCAGGATATCCGCAGCGAAATGACGAGGCCGATGCGCGAGCAGGCCTTTGCATCAATGGACGCAAACATATCTCCAGAATTAGCCCAGAGAGGGATTGCCCTTTCGATAGATAATGTGCTTAAAAAAATCAACTCTAGCGAAAGGGGCGCTGGAGAAGGCGCCGGCGCGGTCATTAATTGGACCCGTGGAAGGCTGAATGATGAGATTTTAGGCAAGGATGTTGAAGGAAACTTCTTCAAAAGGCTTTACGAAATTCGCAAGGATTTGCGTGAAAAAACCCTTGCCTCTACAACTGAAGAACAGACTCGCGTATTTAAGAGCGGGGCACCTGTAGCAGAGGACATAATCCGCGCAATCGACGATATCCTGGATTCGGCTGCTGGCGGAAATAAATCGTGGCAAAGTTATCTTGAAAACTTCGCAGAATCCAGCAGGCGCCAGGAGCGCATCGGATTGTTGCAGGATATTCAGCAGCGCAGCATAGGAACCACAGCAGACATTGAGTCTGGCAGGTTTATGCTATCTGCTCCGGCCATGACTAGAATCATAAGGTCTCGGCAAAGCGAAATAAATGACACGCTCACCAGCGTGCAACAAAAAAGGCTAAATAACATCCTTCTGGATTTGCAGCAGGGCTCGGCTCCTTCTGCGCCTGGCGCAAGGCCGCCAACGTCTGGAACCATAAAGAACATCACGATGGCAAACTTGATTGGCCGGACTCTTGGTGGACAGGCATCTAATTCTGCGGCCCTTCGTACGTTGATAAAGCCGCTCGAATGGCTGACAAATGTGCCAGAAGAAAAGGCTCAGGAGCTTCTGGTCCAAGCGATGATTGACCCAAAACTTGCGGCCCTTTTAATGCAGAAAGCAGACCCTAAAAATGTCACAACATTTAGCGATTCTCTGCGAGAGTCAGCCAGAGGGTCTATATATGCGACACCAAGAAGCGGCCTTTTAGGTCAAGGCGAATGACGACAGACGTGAAACGTTACAATGGCAAGGCCCGGCTCTAATAGAGCCGGGCTATCCAACAGTACCTGATGCGTGGTATACAGTCGCCGCTCGCCAGGCGTGCAATGATGTCGCGTGGCACCTGAGGGATCGCAACCTATGCCCCAGCAGCAGGACTCCTCTCGTCGGAAGACTGACCGCCACGCCCGGCTGCAGATCCCGCGTCGGTTCCAGCTGCACGGCCACGAGGTCACGGTGCGGATCATCCCGCGCACCCGGTGGCCGCACTCGATGGATACCGTCGGGATGTACGACCCTGCCTGTCACCGCATCGATGTGCGCGGCGATCTGGGCGACACCGAGCTGCAGCAAGCCTTCTGCCACGAGTGGGCTCATGCCATGCTTTCAGAAATGAACCACCCGCTCAATGACGACGAGGTATTCGTGGACACCATGGCGAGCCTGCTCCAACAGAGCCTGAGTACATTTGACTGCGAAAACAAAAAATGCTGACCGCATCTGACCAGGACTTTATCGCCGCTTGGCAGCGCCTAAAACGACCCGCAGATGTGGCAAGGGCGCTGAACCTTTCGGTGCGGCAGGTGTTCACGCGCCGCCGATCGCTCGAGACGAAGCACGGCATCGTGCTCGAATCTGAAAACAGCAGGGCCTGTACCGAGAACACGCGAGGCCCGTCGGGCGCCGCCTTCCGCGCCAGCAAGCTCGCCGCCGAGCGGGCGGTTAAGTACGAGGGCGAAATGCACGACACCATCGAGGATGGCGTGGTGCTGGTGGCGAGTGATTGCCACTACTGGCCCGGCGTCGTCACCGTCGCGCACGAGGCATTCTGTCGGCTCACCAAGACGCTAAAGCCCGAGATGGTCATCCTCAACGGCGACATCTTGGACGGCGCTCGCATCAGCCGCCACCCGCGGATCATGTGGGAGCAGCAGCCGCAGCTCAAGGACGAGATCCATACCGTCCAAGATCGCTGCGCTGAGATCGCCCGAGCGGCAGGCTCGGCCAAGCTGGTGCGCACAATCGGCAACCACGACGCGCGGTTTGAGAACTACCTCTCCGGCCGGGTCGCTGAGGTTGAGGGGATGCCTGGCACGACGCTGCTCGACTTCCTGCCGTCATGGCGCGCCGGCTGGGCGCTGCACTTGAACGCCAAGACGGACGGCTGGGTCTGCGTCCGGCATCGCCCGGTCAATGGCGGCATCCACGCGGCCTACAACAGCGCCCTGAAAAGCGGCGTGAGCTACGTCCACGGCCACCTCCACCAGCTCAAGGTCACGCCGTGGGGCGACTACCGAGGCAGGCGCTACGGCGTGGACACCGGCACGATGGCCGACATCACCGGCCCGCAGTTCACCTATGTCGAGGCGGGGCCGGTCAACTGGGCGTCAGGCTTTGCCGTGCTCACGTTTCGCGAAAAGCGAATGCTGCCGCCCGAGCTCTGTGTGGTCGAGGGCGGCAAGGCGTGGTTCCGGGGCGAGGCGGTCTAGCGCTCCCTCGGGTCCACGCCGGCCAGCATCGAGGCGTACCAGAGCATCTTCTTGGCGTCCTGCTCCACGGAATCCTTCAGCCCCAGTCGCCAGTTATATTTTGCCACTTGGCCGCGTAAGTACCCGCGAAACTCCGTCGGCGAGAGCTGCGCCTCGATGGCGTCGATGCACTCGATCTCGCCGGCCCTGTAGTGTGCCGGGTTAATGGGGTCGCTCATGTCATCACCTCCACAAGAAGCGCGCAGAACAGCAGGATGCCGATCGCCGCGATGATTGCGTCGCGCAGCAGCCGAAAGAAGGCGTCAAAGTCAGGCGGCTTTTCCATCGTCATCCTCCACGGCATCCTCGACGCGGGCGACGAGCTCCTCAAGCTCCTCGTCGCTGATCTGTTCCTGCCCGTGTAGTGCGCACCAGGCGGGGTCTGTGCGGCGCAGGGCGTCTCGGATCTCGGTCAGTAGTTCAAGATGGGTCATATCGTCCTCTCCTGTTTCGGTCCCGAACACTCGCCCTTAAACATCGCGTGACACCGCCCGCCGCCGTCAAGGCAGTTCGGGTACGCGCAGCCGGCACGCTGCCCGTGCAGCCGCTCGAGCTCGGCGGCGTACTCGGCGCAGCGCTCCATCAGTTCCTTACACTTCGCCCGGTACTCTGACTCCGAGTGCGCGCGCGCGAGCCAGTCGCGGTCCCAGTCGTCGAGTTCGATGGTCATGCCTGGTACCTCCTCACTAACGCCTCGACGGCAGCGGCGTTCCGCGCCGTCACCCATTCCCGATTCAGCTGCAGCGCCCGCGTCTTCCTGCCGAGCTCGAGCGCGATGCGTGACTTCGTGAAGCCCTCATCGAGCAGCCACTCGATCCGCTCCCAAGTGCGCTTGGCCGGGACCAGCGCGGCATCGCCGCGATAGGCAGGCGTCACCGCCAAGATCCGGCGCTCGGTTCGCGCTCGGATGCGCAGCTTTCGCTTGGTGCGGATGTCGGCGATGACCGACTCTGCAACGTCCGAGGCCGCGGCCACCATCCGGCGACCGACGCCCATTCGGGAGAGCGCGAGGATGTGACGCCGCGCCGAAGCAGCGTCGACGATGCCGTTCCAGTCGCCCGCGGCCCGGGCCGCCTGGCGCTCGCGCTCGTAGTCGCTGTTCGCGCGCCGGCAGTGAAAGCACTTGCACCCGCCGAGGTACCGCAGCCGATGTCCGTGCGGGCGGTCGGCGGCGAGCTCTGCGATAGGGCGCAGGCCGCGATCCTGCAGGCTCACTCTTGGTCCTCCGCGCTGTGCCACTCATTCTGCCGGCGCAAGAACTTCGGCCACTCCAGCGCAGCCGTGAAAGAGCGATCCTCGATGAGCAAATGGTTGGTCGGCTGCGCCGTAAACCGGCCGTTCTCGAGCTGCAGGAAATAGAACTCCTTGCTCTGCTCTGGGGCTGCGCTGAAGGCATCGCCGACCGGGGCCACGGTAAAAAGGTACATCCCGCGGCGCTCCGACTTGTCCTGCAAGCGCGCGCGGCAGTTCATGCTCTGCAGGAACGGGTATTCGATGGTAGAGAACTGGTACCCGTAGCAGTCCCAGGTCGCGGCCTGTGCCGGCGTCCACGGCTCGTCGACTTCATTGCGAGACGCGAGCTGGTGCAGCGGCACGTTGCGGTAGACCGCGCCGCACTCAAGCAGCACATGGCACCCGAAGGCGCGGCCGGGGAAGCTCGTGAGCCCAAACCAGACCGCCCGCAGCCAGCCGTGGTCGCCGATCGCGTTTGGCTCGACCCAGACATACTGGTGCGTAGGCAGCGGGCCGGCGTGTGTGTGTAGCGTCATAGTAGGGTACCGGCTGTCTGGACGGGGCCGGGCTCCGAAGTGGGTATCGCCAGACTCGAGGGTGGATCAGGCCGCTCTCTTCTTGAGCCTCTCGTTCAGGTCGTGCAGCGCGCGCAGGTGCAGGAACGCCGGCCAAGCGTCATCGTCCAGGCTCGGGTAGTAGTGGTGGCCGAAGTCACCGTTCTCCTTGCTGAACCGCAGCAGGTGGTACCCGCCGTCGATCCGGCTCCCGGTCGTCTCCTCGTACGCTTTCGCATACGCCGCCAGTTGGCACAGCATCTCCGGCCAGACCGAGTTCGAGGTCTTGAAGTCCCCGAGCACGAGCTTGCCGTCGAGGCGGCCGATGAAGTCCAAGGTGCCGCCGTACCGGTGCGCCTCGCTGATGACCTTGACCTCGCAGTCGATGATCTCGAGCTGCGTGCCCTTGCACCAGAACTCGAAGGCCGAGTACGCCGACGATGCGCGCGCGCGGAACGACACCGGGTCGGTGACGGTCTCGGCGGCGATGCTCTTCTCGAGCACCTCCACCGGGCTACCGCCCTTCACCCAGGCCTCGCACATGGCGTGGACGCACGTCCCGATGGCGAGGATGTCGTTGCCCTCGTACAGACCGCCCGGCGCGTCCTTGCCCTGCCCCTCCAGCAGCCCGTGCTCGCGGCCCTGCTTGTACGCCCAGTTGATGAGCGCCCCGGGGTCCTTGATCTTGAGGACCGTGGTGACGCTCGGGATCTTCTTCCCGTCGAGTGCCTTATAACCCTGTCTCGGTGTAGGCACGATCAGAACGCCAGGTCGTCGTCGGCAAAGTCCGACGCCAGCGCCGCGGGCGCGGCGGCAGGCTTCGGGGCCGCCTTCGGCGCGTCGACGATGCGGGCGGCGATCTTTTCCTGCATCCAGGTCGGGAGCTTGTCGAAGAGGGCGCCGTTCGGCTCGTCGGTCGAGTACACCAGCGCCTCGCCCTCCATCACCGGAGCCGGGATCGCCTTCGGCAGCGGCATGATGGACGTGAGGTTGGCATACGTTCTGTCGCCTTTAACGCTGTGCGTTACATTGATGAACGCAGGCTTCCCGGCGATCTTGCCCAGGTCAAACTTCTTCAACTCCTCCGGCGTGAACGCCTTTCCGCGCCACGAGGTGAGCAGCGCGTAGAGCGTGGACTTCTCGTTGAGGCTCAGACCCACCGTGCGGCTGATGACCGCCGGCAGGCTCTTCGTCTCGCCGTCCTTCGTAATCTCGACCCGAATCTCCGGTATCTGGAACCGCAGCACCACCGTGCGCTTCGGCGCAAACTGGCCGCCGGGTGACGGCTGGACGCCAAGGTCCACGACCATATCGCAGACCGCTGCATACGCACCCGCCTCAATCGGCTTGCGGGGCTCGAAACTGCCGCCAGGGGCGGCGCTAACAAACAGACTCATCGCTTCTCTCCTTCTTGGGTTGTTGAATCGACTCTTCGGATTTCGACCACGCCGTCGTGGCCTGTAAAAAGTGAAAGCCCAGAGAACCGCAGCGCCTGCGCCAACTCGCCGACGCTGACGCCGCAGAGTCGCGCGCGGGTCGGGGGGCTCACGCCGCCCGGGTACTCAAACTCAATCCGCAGGCCCATCGTCCGCTCCAAGCTCTTGTAGAAGTTGTCGACGGGGGCGCTCATACGAACCACCGCGAGTGCTTGTGCGGCTGCACGACGCGCGCGCGGCAGTTGGGGTGCGGCAACCGCTCGCGGCGGTCGCGTAGGCACGACCACGGCGCGGGGCGGGTCCACATAAAGAGCAGAAGGATGCCGAGCCAGATTGCGCAGACCAATACAAAGGCGACGCAGAAGGCGGTCTCAAGGGGAGTCATGCGGCCACCTGCACCGGCCAGATGCGGCCGTTATACGAGACCTTTGCGACCTCGACCTTGCACTCGCGGTCGGCGTAGACCGTGACGCCGTTGCCAAGGGCACGCGAACCGCCGCCGCCGTTCATCACGAGCGCGTCGCGGTAGTCGTCCCACCACACAGCAACCGCCTCAACCGATTCCGCTTGCTTAACGCTGCGGCCATGCTTGATATAAACCATGATGCGTCTCCTTCTATCGCTTCCGGTCGGCAACATCGCCGCCCGTGGAATGCATACTGCAACAGGCCGGGAGGGGTGTCAAGCCTTTCTTGAAAATATTTTTCAGCCGCCGCCCTTGCCGCCTCAAGGCGCACTTGCTACCCTCCCGGCGCTATGCCTAAACCCAAAGTCCAGCCGCCACACGCGGCGCTACTCCACGCGGTCGCCCAGGCGGGCGGACAGACCGCGCTGGCCCGTAAACTTAAGGTGAAGCCGCAGGCCGTACACCAATGGGTGCTCGCCGGGCGCGTGCCGCCGCTGCGCGCGCTTGCCGTCGAGGCAGCGACCGGTGTATCTAGGAAGGCCCTGCGGCCGGATATCTACCCATGAAACCAGACCTCACCGCCGTCGTGCCCGTCGAGCGCGTCCTTGAGCTCGCCAAGCGCGCGCCGGTCTTTCCGTGCCGCAGGGCAGACCAGACCGACCAGGACGGGCGCGTCCTAAAGGCCAAAAGCCCGCTCACCCGCAACGGGTTCAAGGACGCCACCCAAGATGAGCAGCAGATCCGGCGCTGGTGGGCCGCGAGCCCAGAGGCGCTAGTCGGGGTGCCGACCGGCTCCATCACCGGGCTCGTGGTCATCGACTACGACCACCGCAGCGCCTCGAGCGCGGCGCAGGACTGGATCAGCGAGCACCAATCTGACCTCACCAAGACGCGGGTGCATCAGACCGGCGGCGGTAGCGGCGGGCGGCATTACCTCTTCAAGGCGCCGGCTGGTGTCAAGATCAGGGGCGGCGCGTCCGTCGTCTTGGGCAAGGTGAAGCGCGCGGGGCTCGACATCCGCGCCGAGGGCGGCTATGTCATCTGGTGGCCGCTCCACTACGGCCAGAGCGGGCCGATGGAAGAAGCGCAGCCGCTCCCGGCGGGGCTCATCGACGAGCGCCGGATGGACCTTGAGCTGCCCGCCGAGGTCGCGGCCAGGATGCCGCCTCGGCCTGGTACGAGTCAGGACTTCCAGCGCGACCTGCCGCGCGTCACCGAGGCGATCGCGCACATCGACCCGGAGGGTTACGACGCTTGGTTGATGGTCGGCATGGCGCTGCACCACGCATCAGGCGGCGCAGACGACGGCCTCGAGCTCTGGGATGCGTGGAGCTGCGGCGGAATCACCGGCGTGCTGCCGGCCTCGTACGCCGGGCGCGCCGATATCGAGTACCGGTGGCAGAGCTTCCACCTTGACCGCGGCGGTGGCGTCACGCTCGGCTCCCTCTTCAACGCCGCCCGCGCCGGCGGCTGGGCGCCAGTCTCGGAGGCCGTGCGTATCGGCCCGCCGCAGCGCGATGAGCCGGGGCCAGACTACGGCGACGTGCCCGAGGCGCGCGGCATGGAGCGAGTGCGTGAGCCGGATGCTGCGGTAGTATCGCCGGGCGTTACTAGCGCCACAGGGTTCTCGGTCGTGCTGCGCCATGTCGCCGATATCGTCGAGGAGAACCGCGAGCCGGAATGGCTCCTGCACCATGTCATCGAGGCCAAGGTCGTGGCCGTCCTGGCGGGGCCGCGCGCGAGCTTCAAGAGCTTCATAGCCTTGGATTGGGCCATGCGGATCGCCACCGCCGGCAACCCGGTGGCGCTGCTCTCCGGCGAGGGCGGCGGACTCGGCAGGCGCGTCAAGGCGTGGATGCAGACCTTCGGCGGCGGCCAAGACCTGCGCACGCTGCCCGTGCTCGCCCTCGAGCGCCCCCTCAACCTTAACCGAGAGGAGGAGATGGCGATGCTGGTCGAGGCGATGGACAAGGCCGGCATCCGGCCCACGCTCGTCGTCATCGACACGCTCTCCAAGTTCAGCGCCGGCATGGATGAGAACAGCAACCAAGAGGTGGCGGCGTACCTGTCGGCCGTGTCGCGCTTCATCCGCGAGCGGTACGACGCGAGCGTGCTGATCGTCGCGCACTCCGGGCACGGCGACGCCGACCGCCCGCGAGGCGCCAGCGCCCTCATGGCGAACCCGGACAGCGAGTTCATCGTCAAGCGCGCCGCCCAGCCGAACACCCACGTCGAGGTCACGAGGCAGCGGTTCAAGGACACCGGCGAGCTGCCGAACCTCGCCTACGAGGCCGAGGTCATCGACTTGGGCGCGGCCGACCGGTACGGCGAGCGGCTGACCAGCCTCATCATGCGCCAGAGCGTGGCGCAGGGGGAGCGCCCGATCAGCGCGCAGGCGCCACAAGGTAAGGCGCAGCGGACCGTCCTGCTCGCCCTCAGGGAGCGCCAGAAGCGGAGCGAGACGGCCCTCGTTTGGACCGTCGAGGAGCTGCGCCAGATCGGGAGGGAGTGCGGCATCAGCCGGCAGTCTGTCCACGATGCGGTCGAAAAGCTCCTCATGTCGCCCTTCCTGACGGCCACGGTGGGCGGCTCGAGGCTTTCAAATGAGTGATGTCCGAAAATGTCCGAAAGCGTCAAATTCGGACAGTTTCGGACGGTCAAGATGTCCGAAAATGTCCGAGAGTCCTTAGGACTCGGACATTCGGACATGACTTCGGACATTGGTTCAGACACGGAGGAAGCATGAGGTACAAGACAAGTCCGTTGCGTAGTGTTGCATTAGAGCAACATAGTGCAAACACGCCACTAGCAAGGCGGATGGTTGAGGGTCTGGGGCAGGAAGGGTTCCAGATTGCCAAGGCCATGCAGTCGATGTTCAACGCCAAGGTCGTCCATTACCAGGACGCCAAGGGCGAGGTCGGCACCGACCCGAGGTGGCCGGTATGAGCCAGCAGCAGATTGACCTAGACCACAAGGGGCCGCTCGAGTGGATCGACGACGACTTCTGGGACAAGGTGTCAACAGATGGCCGGTTCTGTATCCGGGGGCAGCGGGTGGGCGACAAGGTTGAGTATGTCGTCTGGCGGATGGGAGTTGACGGGCGGGTGATTCCAAGGTGGCTCGGGATGACCTCAACCTTCGCCGAGGCGGCAGAGCTCGCCGAGAACGCGAGAGGCGAGAAGCCGCCTAGCATCAACCTGCTCTGGAAGGTGGCAAATGAAAAGGGCCGTTAAGCTCTGCCCGATCTGCTTGACCGAGAATACGGGCGGTTTGCCTCACCGGCACCATCGGCTCGCGGCGAGGAAGTCTGGGCACACCCTCGACGAGCTGGCGATCGCCGCTCGAGCAGTCATCGAGCAGAACGCGGTCACGGCCATCGTGATGGATGCGGTCGATGAGGCGAGGCGGCCAGATTATTGGCGTGCAAGGAAAAGGTCGGAGTATCATCCAGCGCATTACATGACCGCGGACGGTTGAAATGGGACTGCGACAACGACAACGGGGCGCCGAGACCGAGCGAGAGGTGTGCAAGATCATTACCGAATCGACCGGGTGGCAGACCAATCGAATACTGGGGCAGGCCAGAGACGGCGGCGCTGATATCCGGCTCGCTCGGTGGGTGCTCGAGGTCAAGCGCAGGAAGTCCATCGCGGTCTACGAGTGGGTCGACCAGGCTACCGCTGCGTGTGCGCCCTACGAGATCCCGGCGGTTGTGTGCCGGGGCGATAAGCGCGAGTTCTTGGTCATCCAGCGTCTTGATGACTGGCTGAAGCTTGTCAAGCCGCAGCTGCCCGAACGATGAAATGCCCGAAGTGCTCCAAGCCGAGCGAGGTCGTGAAGGTCTACCAGTTCCCGACCGAGGCGCGGCGTCGGCGGGAGTGCCTGACCTGCGGCCATAGGTTCACGACCTCAGAGAAGCTCTGGCGCAGGGTCTACGCTGAAGAGATACGCAACCGTCCGGCTCCTCGAGCGACGCGGCAGATGAGGCCAGAGCAGACGCGGCGACGGTACAGCAACTTCGATGTGGTGGCGGTCGATGGGTACGACATGGACCTTGAGGATGTGAGCACGTTCGTGCATACGAGGGACTGATGGCAGGGACACCAATCAAGCGGGCGAGGCGGGAGAAGGCGCTTACGGTCATGGAATCGCCGGCCTTCTGGGACCAGCTCTGGATTCATCTTGCCGAGGGCAACAGCCTGTCTTCGTTCGTGAAGGGCAGCGAGATCCCATACCAGTTGCTATGGGAGACGATTCAGTCCGATCCTGCGAGGCATGAGAAGTTCGAGCTAGTGCGGACTGCGCGTGCCCTGGCGAACGCTGAACGCATCGAGGCGCTGGCTGACCAGGTGGAGCAGGAACAGATCGACCCGAACGCCGCGAAGGTTGCGATGGGTGCGAGGCAATGGCTGGCCGAACGGATGGACCCGAAGCGGTGGGGAAACAAGATCCAGAGCGATGTCCGCATCACCGACACGACGGCGTTGCACCTTGCTGCGGTGCGCGACCTGATGCGGACCGTGAGCGTGCAAGAGCCTGAAAAGCTGACGAATGACACACCGAAGCCGACGGTCCCGCGCGCGTGACTCATTGAACCGGCCTGTGGATAACTCTGTGGATAACCTGTGGATAACTCACGGCCTGACGATCTGCGCGCGGTCGAGCGCACCTGCGCGCCGATGTGCAAGTGCGCGCACGGCGCAAGTGCTTGATTCGCAAGGGGTTGCGGCGCGTAGTGCGTATAACACCCATTATGTTAAATCGGGGCGATTGTGACCACCCTGCGGTCATTCCCCCCTTTCTGTGGGTAACTCTGTGGATATCCTGTGGATAACCTGTTGATAACCTGTGGATAACTCCCCCTTGCCCGCGACCCCCCCCCGGCAGGGCGCCCCCGGCGGGGGGTCGGCGCTTGCGTAACCCCACACGGACCCCATGAAAAATTCTGAAAACCCGTACTTTGCCTTCGTCAAGCGCTACCACGCCGCCCCTGTGGCCTTCGTGGAGGAGGTCCTAGGCGTCACCCCCGACCCGTGGCAACGCAGCCTCCTAGAGCTTCTGGCGGCCGGTGAGCGCAAGATCAGCGTCCGCTCCGGCCACGGCACGGGCAAGTCCACCGTGGCCTCTTGGGCCATGCTCTGGTTCATGCTCACCCGCGTGCCCGTCAAGGTGGTCGTCACCGCCCCCACGGCCAGCCAGCTCTTCGACGCCCTCTTCGGCGAGTGCCGCCGCTGGGCCAAGCTACTGCCGCCGGCGGTGGCTGAGCTGCTCGAGATCAAGTCCGACCGCATCGAGCTGAAGGCGAGCCCGGAGGAGGCCTTCATCTCGGCGCGCACCAGCCGCGCGGAGCAGCCGGACGCCCTGCAGGGCATCCACGCCGAGTATGTGCTGCTGGTCGTGGACGAAGCCCCGGGCGTATCGGAGGCCGTCTTCGAGTCGGCGGGCGGCTCGATGTCCGGCCACAACGCCACGACGCTGCTCTTGGGCAACCCCACCCGGACGCAGGGGTATTTCTACGACACCTTCCACCGCCTGGCCGGCGAGTGGCGGAACCTGCACGTGAGCTGCCTCGACTCGCCCCGGGTGTCGCCCGAGTACGTCGCCGAGATGTCGAGCCGGTACGGCGAGGGCAGCAACGCCTACCGGGTGCGCGTGCTTGGCGAGTTCCCAGTGGCGGACGACGACACGCTGATCGGGCTGGAGTTGGCCCAGTCGGCGGTGGACCGGGACGTGGTGCAGAACCCTAGCGCGCCGGTGCTCTGGGGGCTCGACGTGGCGCGCTTCGGCGCGGACTCCTCGGCGCTCTGCAAGCGCCAGGCGAATGTGGTCGTGGCGCCGGTGAAGACTTGGAAGGGCCTCGACCTGATGGCGCTGACGGGGGCGGTGATGCACGAGTGGGAGAGCACCGACCACCGCGACCGCCCGGTCGAGATTCTGGTGGACAGCATCGGCCTTGGCGCGGGCGTGGTGGACCGGCTGCGGGAGCTGAAGCTGCCGGCGCGCGGGATCAACGTCGGCGAGTCGCCGGCCTTTAAGGGGCAGTACATGAACCTGCGCGCGGAGTTGTGGGGTAAGGCGAAGGCGTGGCTCGAGGCGCGCGACTGCAAGCTGCCGCGAGACGAGCGGCTAGTGAATGAGCTATCCTCGCCGCGCTACTCGTTCATGTCGAACGGGAAGCTGCGCCTCGAGGGAAAGGACGACATGAAGCGCAGGGGGCTAGCGTCGCCTGATGTGGCGGATGCCTTCGTGCTGACCTTTGCGTCGGAGGCGGCGACGGGCGGCGGCGTGTACGCGCCGACCTGGCAGAAGGCGGTCAAGCGGCAGATCCGGGGGGTGGTATGAACTGGCGGGATTTCTTTTTGGTGGACCCGTACTCGGGCGCGAAGATAGTCGAGCACGACCTGCAGGGCTGGGGGTCGGATGACCCGATGTTTGAGCAGGTCTTGGCGGCGGTGCGCCCCACGACCATCATCGAGGTGGGCTCGTGGAAGGGGCGCTCGGCGGCGAACATGATGGCGATCTGCAAGCGCCTGGGGCTAGACGCGCGCCTATTGTGCATCGACACTTGGCTCGGGTCGCACGAGAATTATGCGCGCCACGACGGCGACAATCGCTGGCTGCACGAGGCGCTGCGGCTGCACGCGGGCTACCCTCGGCTGCACGAGCTGTTCCTGTCGAACATGGTGCACCTTGAGCTGACCGAGCGCGTGACCCCCCTCCCCCTGCCGGCGACGATTGCGGCGCGGGTGGTGGCCGAAAAAAATATTGTGGCGGATGTGATTTACATCGACGGCTCGCACGACTATGAGGATTGCAAGACGGACCTTGCAAACTATTGGCCGCTCTTGCGGCAGGGTGGGATTCTGTTCGGCGATGACTACCAGGCGTGGCCCGGCGTGACGCGCGCGGTGGACGAGTTCTGCGACGCGCACTTCCTGCACCGCTCTGTCGTGCGCCGCTCGGGCAAGTTCGCATTTGGCAAGGACCGCGGCGTGGAGGGCATCGCGTGAAGTATTACTGCATCACGCTCTCCGAGACCCCGGAGCGCACCGAGCACGCCCGCGCGCAGGCCGCGAAGGCTGGCATCGAGTTGGATTTCATCTACGGCATCTTCGGCAAGACGATGCAGGTGAAGTCCGAGATTCCGATGCACTCGGACTATTTCGTGACCCGCGGCGCGACGTGCCTGGTCTTGTCGTGGCACATCGCCTGGCAGATTGCGTGGCGCGAGGGGCACGAGGAGTTTGTGATCTTCGAGGATGATTTCATCCTGCCGGATAACTTTGCCGAGCGCTGGGCGCAGATGCGCGCCGAGGTGCCCGAGTGGTGCGACCTGGTGTACTTGAACTCGTGCTGCACCACCGACAAGCCGGGCAAGAAGGAATCGGCGAGCCTGTGGGAGATCAAGTACCCGCTGTGCACGGCCGCCATCTGGCACCGCCGACGCGCGATCCCGACGCTGCAGATGTACACCAAGCCCGCGAACACGCCCGTGGATATCCTGCTCGAGTGGCACGCGCTGCCGCACCTGCGGGTGCTGACCGCGGTCCCGCCATTGGTCTCCCAGGCAACGCAAGACCTTGCGGTGCCGATGCCCTCGACCATCCACATGTGAGGTATTCGTGAATGCTAAAGCCAAGCGACGTGGCGCGGTTCCAGCGCCGGCTCGACAAGAAGTCCCCCGAGAAGCCGCAGCCCCCGGAGCCGCCGAAGGGTGGCGGGAAGGGTGCGCCGCGGCCTCCTTTGGACAAGAAGGCGGCCTGATACTCAGCGACCGGCTGCCGGCGGGGCGCTTCGTGCGCCTCGAGGTGCCGTGCGCGCCGATGTTGCCGTGCAACCCGTCGGTGGCCGTTGGCCCGGGCGGGGAGCTGCGGTGCCTCATCCGCGCCGTGAACTACGAGCTCGGCGAGACGGACGGGATCTGGTTCAGGGACGACCCGGGGCCGGATACGGTCAACTACATCTCCGACCTTGGCGATGACTTGTCGCTGGCGCGGGTCGAGCGCGTGGACGACGCCTCGCAGCGGGCGTCGCGGCTGCCGTGCCGGGACGGCTTAGAGGACGCGCGGCTCTTTTGGTTCCGTGGCCGGTGGCGCTTTACGGCCTCGGGGCTGTACCACGGCCCCCGGGTGCGCACGACGATGGCGCTGTGCACGTTGGACGAGGGTGGCACGCGGGTCGAGGAGCTTGAGTTCCTGCACAGCCCGCACACTCGGGAGATGGAGAAAAACTGGATGCCGCGCGCCGACGGCGACCGGCTCTCGTTCGTGTACTCGCACCACCCGGCAGAGTCGTACCAGCTGATGCCGGCGCGGGAGAAGCTTTGTTTTGAGTCGTTCCCGGGATTGGCCGGCTGGTCCGGCGGCTCGCAGATCATCCGCCACGGCGACGCCTGGGTCGGGGTGGTACACCAGCGGCGCAAGGAGCGCGGGCGGGTGTACTACGCGCACCGGCTGGTGCGCTACGACGACAAGCTGATGCCGGCGCACGCCGGGCGGGAGTTTTACTTCCGCGGCGCGCAGGTCGAATTTTGCGCCGGCCTCGCCGAGCACGGCGGCGGGTTCGTGCTCTCGTTCGGGGTGAAGGACCGCGAGGCGTGGCTCGTGCGGCTAACGGTCGCCGAGCTTGGCGCCCTTTTGGGCTGACAATGGGGATAGACCAAAATCGGCACGGGTGGCGATTTCATGTATAGAGCAGACGGGTCCCTGATCGAGCAGAGCGAGCAGTCCCTTGGTTTCGTGGAGACCATGGACGACGCCGACCTCGAGGCGCTGGTCGGCGGCGAGCTGACGGATGCCACCTCGTTTATCGACGCGGAGCTCTCCCCGGTCCGCGCGCGCGCCATCCAATACTACCGCGGCGAGCCCTTCGGCAACGAGGAGGAGGGGCGATCGCAGGTCGTCTCGACCGACGTGCGCGACACCGTTAACGGCATCATGCCGTCGCTGATGAAGGTCTTTTTTGGCTCAAAGAAGATTGTCCAGTTTGCGCCGCGCAACCCGGAAGACGTGGCGTCCGCCGAGCAGGCGACCGACTACATCAACCACATCTTCCAGAACGACAACAACGGCTTCCTGATCTGCTACTCGGTCTTCAAGGACGCCCTGCGCGGCGCGCTCGGCGTCGCCAAGTACGTTTGGGAGGAGAGGGTCGAGGTCAAGACCGAGTACTTCACCGGGCTCGATGACTCGGCGCTGACGGTGCTGCTCTCGGAGCCGGATGTCGTGGGGAGCGCCATCTCGGCGATGGACGACCCGTCGTACCAACCGCCGGTGGACCCGATGACGGGCGCGCCGGTGGTGGACCCGATGACGGGCCTGCCGCCGCCGGCGCCGCAGATCTACTCGGTCGAGCTCAAGCGCGAGACCAAGAACGGCCGGGTGCGCATCGAGGCGATCCCGCCCGAGGAGTTCCTGATCGACCGACGCGCGCGCTCCGTCGAGGACGCGACCCTGGTCGCGCACCGGCGGATGATGCGCGTCTCTGACCTCGTGGCGCTCGGCTACGACAAGGATGAGGTCGAGGCGCAGATGGGCGTCTACGAGCTCGACACGAACGACGAGTACCTGGCGCGCAACCCCTACGCCCAGTCCTATGGCCCGGGCGGCACGCAAGACGACAAGCGCGTGCTCTACTGCGAGGCCTACATCCGGGTCGACTACGACAAGGACGGCATCTCGGAGCTGCGCAAGATTTGCACCATCGGCCCGAGTTACAAGATGGTGATGAACGAGCCGTGCTCGCACTCGCCGTTCGCGCTCTTCTGCCCGGACCCGGAGCCGCACGCGCTTATCGGGCTCTCCATGTTCGACATGACCGCCGACCTGCAGAAGATCAAGTCGGCGATCATGCGCAACATGCTCGACTCTCTGTCGCTCGCCATCCACCCGCGGGTGGGCGTGGTCGAGGGGCAGGTCAACATGGACGACGTGCTTAACACCGAGGTGGGCGGCGTCATCCGTATGCGCCAAGCCGGCGCGGTCCAGCCGTTCGCCGTGCCGTTCGTCGGCCAGGCCGCCTTCCCGATGCTGGGCTACCTCGACGAGGTACGCGAGACCCGCACCGGCATGAGCAAGGCCTCGATGGGCCTTGACGCCGACGCACTACAGAGCACCACCCGCGCGGCGGTCGCCGCGACGGTAAGCGCAGCGCAGCAGCACCTTGAGCTGATCGCCCGGATCTTCTCCGAAACCGGGATGCGCGCCCTGTTCAAGGGCATTCTCAAGCTCGTCGTAGAAAATCAGGACCGAGCGCGGGTGGTGCGCCTTCGCAATCAATGGGTGCCGATTGACCCGCGGTCTTGGAACGCCGACATGGACGTCGAGATTGATGTCGCCCTCGGCGGCGGCACCGAGGAGCAGCAGGTCTCTGTGCTGACCGCCATCGCCCAGAAGCAGGAGCAGATCCTGCAGACGATGGGGCCGCAGAACCAGCTGGTGACGCCGCAGCAGTACCGGAACACGCTCGCGCGTCTGGTGCAGGCATCTGGATACAAGAACGCCGACGAGTTCTTCTCGAACCCGTCGCTGATGCCGCCCCCGCCGCAGCCGCCGCCCCCGCCGCCTGACCCGGCGATGATATTGGCCGAGGTGGAGCGCCAGAAGATCATGGCGGACATCCAGAACAAGCAGGCGGAGCTGGAGCTCAAGCGCCAGCAGATGCTGCTCGAGGATGACCGCGCGCGCGACAAGCAGGAGGCCGAGATGATGCTGCGCGCCTACGAGATCCAGCTGAAGAGCGGCACGGCGGTGGATGTTGAGAGCATCAGGGCGATGATGGCCGAGCCGCGCGTGGCGAGCCCGAGCGTGCAGCGCCCGGTGATCCCTGAGATTCTGCCGCCGGAGCCGTTCCCGCCGATGCAGATGCAGCCGCCTGTTTCTGTTGAGTCGGCGGCCATGCCGCCGCAGTTCCCTGGTGTTTAACTTTCGAGGGCAGATAGATGACGATCAAAGCTGAAGACCTTAACGGCCAGTACTTGGACGCGGTGGGGCTGGGCGCCTCGCAGGCCGTCGCCTACACGGGCACGGCGGCGGCCTCCAACGCATTCAACGCGCAAACCAGCGTGGTGCGCGTGGTGGCGACCACCGACTGTTTTATCTCCACCGGCGCAAACCCGACCGCCACGACGAGCAGCGCGTACCTGCCTGCGGGCACGGTTGAGTATATCCGCGTCAACCCGCAGGATAAAATCTCTGCGGTGCGGCGCAGCGCCGACGGCACGCTGTACGTGACGGAGACAAACTAATGCTTAACAGCCAAGGATCGCTCAACAGGCTAGGCGCTAACCTGCGCAACCCTTACGGGCCGTCTGCGGCTTCGCTTAATCTCGACTTCACGGCGTCCAACACGCTCGACTCCCGCATCAGCTTCACCCGCGCAACCACGGCAACCTATTTCAACTCGTCTGGCGTACTGTCTACGGCGGCATCTGGCGAGGCTCGTTTCGACTACAACCCCACGACGCTTGCACCGCAGGGCTTGCTCATTGAGGAGCAGCGCACCAATTCCATCCGCAACAACACGATGGTGGGTGCAGTGGCGGGTACGCCGGGGACTAACCCGACAAATTGGGATATTACTGTTAGCCCTTCTGGCATCACAACAGAAATTGTTGGAACAGGCGTAGAAGATGGAATCACATATATAGATGTGCGGTATTTCGGCACGGGAAGCGGCAGTGCATCACCGCAAATTCGCCCGGAGACAACTACTGGTATTGTTGCTGCGGCAGGGCAAACTTGGACTGCAAGTTATTATTTAAGAATTGTGGGTGGGTCTACTACGGGTTTATCAGCGTTTTCTCAAATTTGGCAAGAACGAGACGCCGCAGGGGTCGCATTAAATACGGTTACTGTTACCATTTCTGCCCCAACCACAGCAGCATTAAAAACGCAACGCAGTATCTTAACCAGAACATTGACTGATGCTGGCACTGCTAGGCTAACAAACCGAATTCAATGGACATTTACAAACGGAGTGGCTGTTGACATCACCCTCCGCATCGGCCTGCCCCAACTAGAACTCGGCGCATTTGCCACTTCGGTCATCCCCACCACCACCACCGCCCTCACGCGCAACGCAGATGCAGCGAGCATGACGGGGACTAATTTTTCGGATTGGTATAACGCGGTGGAGGGGACTTTGTATGTGGAAGCAAATACGCCAGATTTTGCTGTTGCGTATGTTTTTGCAGACATAAATAGCAATTCGCTTACTAATTACATTAGACAATCAACTTCATCACTTGGAACCATTAGCCAATTTGTTGTATCTGATAGTGGAACAGCAGTAGCCTCTCCGGGTGTGTCCGTTACGCTAGGGTCTGTCAGAAAAGCGGCTGGAGCGTATATATTGAATAGCATCCAGCAAAGCGTGAATGGTTCATTGGGGACACAAGACACAAGCGCCACAATTCCGGCAGGTTTAACGCAACTTAACATTGGGTCGCGGTCAACGGGCGCAAACAATGTAAACGGCACCATCCGCCGCATCGCCTACTACCCCGTCCGCCTCGCCAACACCACCTTGCAGGCACTCACGGCATGAGCGACTACTACCTCCGCGCAACCACCGCCGCAGCCCTCTACAGCGCACTAGAGGCGGCAGGGGTCGTGACCCAAGGCGAGGGCGGCTGGCATGTCACAGACGGCCACAGGTACGCGCTCGATGTCATAGGCGCGATCTACGCGCCGACCGGCAAGATGCTGCGAGGGAATGAGGGCGAAGTGCCGGAAATGAAACTGCTAGACGGTTTTCATGCTAATTTGCGTGTCATAGATGCAAGCAATTTTGATGCTAATATGCTTAACAAAATAGCAATCAATGTGCCTACTAATCCGGCAAGAGGGTGGGCGTAGTGAAGGAGCTGAACCCGTTTTCTGCGCCCGTCCCAAACCCTGCGCCGCAGGGTTACGCGCCGCAGTACATCAACCAATTCCAGAACCAGAACCGGCTGTACTTCACGCAGATCGACAATGTGAACCGCGAAATCTTGCCGGCTATTCATAGCTTGAATGTTTTGCATTGGATCTCGGTGAACTGATGGCGAACTTCCAAGACATCGTGGGCCTGCGCCTCGGGCGCGCGCAACTGACGACCAGTTACGCGACCGTGTACACCTGCCCGGCGGACAAGCGCGCGTACATCAAGGACATCAACCTGTGCAACGCGCACTCAGGCAACAGCAAGGCGTTTGTGGCGATTGTGCCAACCGGCCAGACCGCAGGCGTAGCGTTCGAGATATTTAGCGAGTTTCAGATGAACGCCAACACCACGCACAGGTGGACCGGGCTGCAGATAATGAACGCCGGGGACACGATCCAGGTGAAGGGCAGCGACGCTAACCACATAACGGTATACATCAGCGGCGCGGAGGCCGTCTAATATGAGCAGCGCATTCATGGGGCAGAGACAGCAGGCCTCGCCGATGGGCTACGGCGGCTACAGCGGCGGCTACTCGCCCCCGCAGAGGATTGAGCCGTCCTATGGCGGCTACGACCCGTTCGGCGGCGGCGGCTATGGCGGCGGAATGGGTGGCTATGGCGGCGGCATGGGCGGCTTCAACCCGTTCGGCGGCGGCGGCTACGGCACGCAATTCGGCGGCTATGACATGGGCGGCGGCGGCGGCTTTGGCGGCTACGGCGGCGGGATGCGCGCGCCGGCCTACGAGCCGACCATCAACGACGCATTCTCCCGCTACTTCTCGCAGCAGTACTATGGCGGTCCTGCCTTCGACCCGTTCGCGGCGACCTCCTTTTTTGGCGGCGGGTATGGCGGCGGATTCGGCTTCGGCGGCGGTGGTCGCCGTGGCGGCGGGATGGGCGGACGGATGCGCCGCCGGCGGCAGATGTTCGAGGACCTCTTCCAGCCGGAGAATACGCCGCTGCCGCAGCCGATGCCGGTCGAGGACACACGCGCGCGGATTCAGCCGATGCCGATTGGCGGCGGCGCTTTCCAGCCGGGCGGCGGCGGGCAGCGCATCGAGATGGGCGCGGCACAGCCCACCACGGGCGGCAGTTTGTTCTCGTCGTTTACCTCAACTCAACCAACTACGCTGCCTTACAGCAATGTCAACCCGTATGCCAACGAAACCGATGCACAAAGAAATAAGCGCATTAACGATTTAATTGGTATGCCGCAGCCCGATTTGATGATGCGCCCAGCTGTGATGCCGCAGCCGTACATGGGTACAGATGTTGATTCCATCATGCCGGTGCAGATGCAGGACACGCCGGTGCAGTCGGCTCCGGCGTATGCGCCAGCGCCGTACATTCCACCCGCTCCGTCCTACATGGAGCCAGCGCCGTACATTCCGTTTGCTCCGTCCTACATGGAGCCAGAGCAGTACATCCCGCTCAACATAGCGCCGAGGTTTTCCCCGTTCGCCCGCAGCAGCCGGGAGATGCTTGAGTTAGACTTCTGACGATTTTTTAACACGAGAGGTTCATGCCATGAAGCCCGGACTCTATGCCAACATAAACGCCAAGCGCGCGCGGATCGCCGCCGGCAGCGGCGAGAAGATGCGCAAGCCTGGCGCCAAGGGCGCGCCGACCGCCGCGGCCTTCAAGGCCTCGAAGAAGACGGCGAAGAAACGCGGGTGAAGACGCCGGCGTGGCAACGCGCCGCCGGGAAAAACCCGCGCGGCGGATTGAACGCCAAGGGGCGCGCGTCGTACAAGGCGCAGACCGGCGGCACGCTGAAGGCGCCCGTCAAGGGAGCGCCGGACTCGCCGCAGGAGATGCGCCGCAAGGGTTCATTCTTGACGCGCATGGGCTCGATGCCCGGGCTTCTGGTGGACGAGCAGGGCGACAAGACGCGCCTCAAGCTGAGCCTCGAGGCGTGGGGGCACCGTGGAGACAAGGCCAGCGCCGTCGCCAAGGGGCGGCGGTTGTTGGAGAGATACCGAGGGACGAAGGGTGGCTGAACGAAAGGCATGGTGGGAGATCCTGCGCGACCAGTTTGCGTCGCGCGGGCTGCTTGACCCAGAGTCGGAGCGGCTGCAAGAGACCGCGCAAGCCGCCCCTGCCGTGCAGCGCCAAGCGCGCGGGCTGCTGTCTCTCGACCCGCAGGCCGAGAGCGACACCGTGCTCGAGATGGGCCTCGGGGCGCTGCCCGGCGTCGGCCAGGCGATGGCGCTGCGCGACCTGGAGCGCGCGCGCCGTGACAGAGACCCCGTTGCGGGGGCCCTTGCCGCGAGCAACTTCATCCCGTTTGGAAGCATCCTTTCTCGTATGCGGCGAGGCGGAGACGACGGGCAGGTGGCAATGGCCGCCGACGGAAGCTCGTTTCCGACGGAAATGCAGCCCCCGAAGGATGAGCAATACTTCAACCTTGAGGGGTTGACCACGCAGCCATCTAGAAAGGTCGAGATTCCGAGGTATGAGCCTCCGCGCGGCGCCCCCGGGTATATGCAGCGGCTGGCAAAAAATCAAAAGGCCTATGACCAGATTTTAAACTGGGCGCGCCGAGGCATGACCGAAGAGGGCCTCGGGTGGTACAACACGGACGCACTCAGGGATGAGTTTGTCAAAGAATTTGGCGAAGATGTCGGCCAGAAAAACTACGAGAAGTACATAGACCTTGTTGCGGCCACCAGCGCCGGCGCAAAGACCCCGGCAAACGCAAAGATCGCCTCTTATTACTACCAGCAAGCGGTAAGGGGCGAGCCCGCCGTCAAGCCGCCGAAGGGCTCCGGCTATGGGCACAAGGCCCAGAACCTGCACTTCAAGAACGCCGCAGAAATACTCGCCGGCGGCCAGCTTGACCCGATAAAAAACCCCAAGAGATTCACCTTCGGCGAAAACTTGAAGGGGAACTGGGACTATGCGACGGTGGACAAGCACAACGTCAGGGCGTTTGCTATCGCATCCAAGGACCCGGAGTTCATAAACAGCAGGCTGGCCGACCCAAAGGGCACCCCGAAGCCTTCGTGGTGGAACGAAAAAAAGCACGGCGCGTGGGATGCTCAATCTTTCAACCCAAGGGAGTTTGTACAGACCAACAAGGTGAAGTGGGAGACAATCCCGCCGACCTGGTTCAAGGAAGCGCCGAGCAAAACAGACTACAAGGCATTCGAGGAGCTGAACAAAAGACTCGCGAAAGACCTTGGGGTATCGCCGGCGGCCGCCCAGGCTGCACTCTGGCTCGGCGCCGGAGAGGTCACCGGGCTCGGGTCTCCGCCTATTGCCTTCATGAAGGTCCTCGAGGAAAGACTCGCCGCCACCGCAAAAAAGCGCGGAATCACGAGAGAGAAGGCGCTGAAGGACTTCATCCAAGGAAAGGCGCCGCTCGCGAAAAACAAGCAGCAGCAGGTCCAAGATGGGCTGCTGTCACAACAAGATCAGGGGAGCATGTATGCCTAGCAAGTCCGCCAAACAAGCTCGCCTCATGGCAGCCGCCGCGCACTCCAAGGAGTTTGCCAAGAAGGTGGGCGTGCCGATGAAGGTCGCCAAGGAGTTCAACAAGGCCGACAAGGGCGGCAAGCTCTTGAAGCGCGCCATGAAGAACCGCCCCAAGACCGGGCTGCTGGCTTGAGCGAGCGCAACCCGTACATCGACGCCGGCAAGGGGGTGCAGGCCAAGGAGCTGCTCGAGAACCCCATCATGGTCGAGGCCTTCGCCGAGCTCGAGCGCCGGTACATGGATGCATGGCGGCAGAGCAAGCCCGCCGACCAAGAGGAGCGCGAGCGTCTGTGGCTCGCGGTCGGCATCCTGGCCGAGATCCAGCGTCACCTGCGGGTGGTGATCGACAACGGCGCCATCGCCAACCGAGACATCGACAAAATCTCTGGTAGACGGTGACAATGGGGTCATGAGCACTACCGGCACGGGTACACCCCCGGGAAACGTACAGTCCACGCAAGATGTCTTCGAGCAGATGCTCGCCGCCGATGAAGGCGAAAACGAGCAGCCCGAAACGGAAGGCGTGGTGGAAGATGAGCCCGAGTTAGCGGCAAGCGAGTCCGCCGACGAGGGCGAGCAGACCGAAGGCGAGGAGGATGCCGAAGAGGCGCCCCAGCCGGGCCAGACATTCCGCGTCAGGGTTGACGGGGAAGAAGTCGATGTCCCGCTGGATGAGCTGCTGAAGGGCTACTCCCGCACCGCGGATTACACGCGCAAGACGCAGGCGATCGCCGAGGCCCGGAAACAGGCCGAGAAGGAAGCAGCGGCGGCGCGGGAAGAGCGGCAACGGTATGCGCAGACCTTGGCAGCCCTGGAGGGCACGCTCAAGTCGCTGCAACCGCCCGAGGTTGACTGGGAGAGGCTCTACGCCGAGAACCCGGTCGAGTGGGTGAGACAGCGCGAGCTAGTGCGGTCCAGGCAAGAGCAGGCGGCGTGGGTGCAGACCCAGAAGCAGGCTCTGGTGGAGCAGCAGCAGGCGGAAGAGAGAGCGGAGGCCGAGAAGACCCTCGAGTCCGAACGCAGCAAGCTCTTGGAGGCCATGCCAGAGTGGCGCGACGCTGACAAGGCGCGCGCCGAGAAGGCGAAGATCGTCGAATATGCCACCGAAAGACTCGGCTTTACGGTCGAGGAGATTTCGGACATCTACGACGCCCGGGCCGTCCTGGCGCTGCGCAAGGCGATGATGTTCGACCAGCTGATGAGCAAACGCGATCAGATGCGTCCGCAGATCATCCAGAAGGCCAAGCCCATGAGGGCCGGAGCCGCCTCCACGCCGCAGTCGTCCAAGGTCGTCGCATCGAAGGCCGCTTTTTCAAGACTCGCAAATAGTGGCAGCAAGCGCGACGCTGCTGCCGTGTTTGAACAATTCTTGGAGTAATGGACAATGAGTCAGACCGCTAATACGTTCGATACCTTCGGCGCCAAAGGTATCCGAGAGTCGCTCTCGAATGTGATCTACAACATCTCGCCGGAAGAGACGCCGTTCATGTCGAACATCGGCCGCGAGAACGTCAAGAACACCTACTTTGAGTGGCAGACGGACTCGCTCGCCGCCGCTTCTACGACCAACGCGCAGATCGAAGGCGACGACGTGTCGTCCTACGACTCGACCAGCGCGACGACCCGTATCGGCAACTACACGCAGGTCAGCCGCAAGACGCTCATCCTCTCGGGCACCCTCGAGTCGGTGGACAAGGCTGGCCGTCGCTCGGAGCTGGCCTACCAGCTTGCCAAGCGTTCTGCCGAACTGAAGCGCGACATGGAGTCGATCATGCTCTGCAACCAGAAGGCCGATGGCGGCTCCTCTGGCGTGAGCACGGCGCTCCGTAAGACGGGCTCGCTCCTTGCCTTCTTGAAGTCCAACACGGACAAGGGCACGGGCGGCGCTGATCCGTCGTACACCACGCAGCCGAACGCGACCCGCACGGACGCGACCGACGCCAACCTGCGCACGTTTACTGAGACGATTCTCAAGAGCGTGATTCAGAAGGTGTGGGCCGCTGGCGGTACGCCGAAGATTCTGATGGTCGGCCCCGTCAACAAGCAGCGCGTTTCGGGCTTCGCGGGTATCGCGGAGATTCGTCGCGAAGTGACTGGCAACAAGCCTGCAACCATAATCGCCTCAGCGGACGTTTATGTGAGCGATTTCGGGAACGTGGCCACCGTGCCTAACAGGTTCATGCGTGAGCGTGATGCTTTCGTGCTCGACCCCGAGTACGCCAGCGTTGCCTTCCTGCGTCCCTTCCAGACCGTGCAACTTGCGAAGACCGGCGACGCCGAGAAGCGCATGATCCTCGTCGAGTGGGGCTTGAAGGTCAACACCGAGGCCGCGCACGGCCTCGCGGCTGACCTCACCACGACCTAATCGGGTGATGTAAACTCGGGGGCGCCGGTAATTGTGCCGGCGCCCTTTGAGTTGAGGTGAACATGCAATCGACGGGCAAGAAGCTTTTTGACTTTGACCCGACGACAGGCACCACGAAGTGGTGGCACTACGACGCCGACTCTGACGAGGCGACCATCGAGACGGTCTTCGAGGTCGGCGACATCGTAGAGCAGAACAAGGCCCAGTATTCAGCGACCGACGAGAGGACGCGCTGGGGCGAGTGGAGCAAGGTGGCCTCGATACCGATGCCGTTGTTCTACCGGCTGAAGAGTCAGGGCATCGTTGACGACCCGAAGAAGATGAAGGCCTGGCTGAACGACGCAGACAACAGGTTTTTTAGAACACGACCGGGGCGCGTATGAGCCGCTCGGTCGCAATTTTAGTCCCAGCAAGGGACACGGTGATGACCTCGTTCGCCTATGACCTAGCGCGCGCGATGTCGTTCCACACCGCGACAACGGACGACCGTGTGCTGCTTTACACCTCGCACGGGACTCTGATCGCCTCTCAACGGATGGAGCTTGCGCGGCAGGCTCTGGAGGAGAAGGCGGACTATCTCCTCTGGCTTGACTCAGACATGCGGTTCCCGAGGGAGACCATCGGGCACCTCATGCTGCGCGACAAGCCGATCGTGGCCGCGAATTATGCGACGCGCCGTATGCCGGTCAAGCCGGTGGCGATGATGGACAACAACGGCGAGATCGGGCGGGTGTATACCGCGCCGGACTCTGAGGGGCTCCAGCCGGTGGATTACATCGGCATGGGGGTGATGATGGTGAAGCGCGAGGTGTTCGAGAAGGTGGAGGCGCCGTGGTTTGCGATCCCCTAC